>Ga0213859_10000002_pt1 | contig 204143 bp, 173 predicted proteins | sample PICome_2_FD_160133 | JGI IMG/M metagenome (GOLD analysis project Ga0213859, IMG submission 160133) | Coastal seawater microbial communities near Pivers Island, North Carolina, United States - PICO304 | ecosystem: Environmental > Aquatic > Marine > Coastal | place: USA: North Carolina...
TAATGATACAGAACCTAGTTGTAGTTCTTGCAACCCGCTAACACTAAAGTTGTCAGCATCTAGTGTAGCAGTACCAGTTGCCTGTTCAACAGTAAACAAGTCGCCAACTCTAAAGTTACCATCTTGGTCTGTTGATGTATAGAATACTCTACCACCGCCACCTTCTACAGTTTCATTAGCAGGAGTTGGATTTTGTAGCGGAATACCCGGATAATTGGTTTGTGTGAAATTACCTGTACCAATATCTAGGAAATCGTGTCCTGTTAATCGCACTTGTGAATATCTAATTCTATGTGTTACTGCCGCAGCGTGAGCAGGTTCCCCATCTACAGGAATCTCTGGACTTAATTGCAATCTAGCAGTATATGGTCCAGAACCACCTAATTCAAATAATTGAACAAGTTTGTAGATTGTACTATCGCCTGCTATTTGAATATTTGCTCCAGGTTGCGGTTCGTCGGTTAAATTTTCTACATAAACATATTTTCCGCTTTGTAAAATATCAGCATAACCGTCACCAGTTACATCTGCACTTGCTGTCTCATAACCTGTTCCTCTATCAGCAAAGGTAGGTTGTGCAAGCACTCCGCTACCTACTCTTACCGTATGGGGTACATCTACAGTGTTGTTTGGATCTGTAATTGTCATTGTAGGCGGACTTGCAGGATCATATCCAGTGCCCGGTTCTATAATTACAATTTTAAATATTTTATCACCTGCGACTTTTGCTCTTCCTCTTGCAGTTGTTCCAGTTACTGGATCAGCAAACGTAACTCTTGGCTCTATTCTATAGTTTGATGTTTGATCTAATGTAGTTTCAATAGCAGTTCCAGGAACAAGATGGTCCCATCCTGCTGTATCGTCACTCATTTTCTTTACTGTTGCAATTTTTGTACCAGCATTGTATGTGTCAATATAAGCATATTGTCCTACCCCTACGCCGTCTTCTATATAGATTGCCATACCAACATAGTCTGCACTATTTGCTGTATCTGTGTTCGAAATAGTAATAGTAGTTGATGTACCGCTTTGAGCATTATTGAGTGCTGTTGTGTAATCTGCACCACCATAGTTATTTGCTGGATTAGTAAGTTGCACTGCAAAAACACCATTTGTCCTTGTATTTACTGCACTAACACTTGCACCTATACCTTCACCTACAAAGCTATAAGATGCTGTTGTGTAGTTAACACCTGCATTTTCGTATTCTAGTGCTAATATTCTACTACCATCTGTAAATACGCTATTAATAATAGCTTCTGCATAGTAGTTATTTACTGTACCTGTTATAGGTGTTTCAGTAGTATCAATACCTTCAGCTACTGATCCAAAATCACCATAAGAGTTGTTTCCGTTTGTAGCACGAATCTTACCACCGTTCTCTGCAAGATATCCAATATGGTTGTAATACGTAAACACTGACACAAGTTCTGAGCGGCCTAAGTTTGTTACCCAGTAACCAATACCATCACTTAGAATCTGTGTAAAGTCGTTAGCAACAATTGAATCGTTTCCGCCTGCGTGTAGATCACCATCTACTTTTAATCCTATACAAGCTGTACCAAATGTTGAAACGTTTTGAATGTAAGGTGATTTGTTATGAATCCATACAAGCCTATCATCTACACCCTCGCCTGGATCTAAACTCACATATGCACCTGCTGATGGACGACTTGTGCCATAAGAATTTGCAGCGCCTAAAGTACCTGTAAGTCCTGCTAGTGTGCAATTTCTAATACCACATCCGTTTCTAACATAAAACATATTTTCAGTTAGTGAATCACCGTCTGGAGTAATTCTTGTACTACGTAATTCGTCTCCAACAATAGCTGTATGTGAAGGAACACTAATCGGTAATGCTTCTGCATATGTTCCTGTCTTAACATATAGTGTATTATGAATCACTTGTTCTGCAGGTAAACTTGATAAGTTTCCTGCTGTAATCGCTGCTGTTATATGTGAAACAAGTGAGTCGTAAGTGCTTTCAGCATCTGTTTCTGCTGTGTAGGCTACATCAATTACTTGTGTAACTGGAGTTGCTACACTGTTTTCTGTTTGGTAATTTGTTGCAGGAGGTGTATTTCCTAAAACTGCTGCTACAACATCTAAACTGTAATTTATTGCTGCAACTGTTTCTGTTTCCTGGCCAGCAACGTAACTTGCACCAGCTGTTGTAAAATATGACTGCGCTGCTTTTCTTGTTTCTACATTACCGCCATGTGATATATCATACCCTACGTGTTTTACAATTCTTTTCATATCACGTAAACATTTTGTTTTATCGTATGTAAATGCTCCTGTAAATGGCGCAATCGCATTTGCAATTTGATAATCAACCCATTCAACTGTTTCTGCTGCAATAAAATCAATATTTTGATCTAAAAGATATTTTGCATTTACACGAGTAGTTGCATTAAGTATTTGTGAACAAGCATATGCAACTGTTAGCCAAGGCCTGTCTGCTGTAATACCATATGTCGGAGCAGGAGAGTCTGTACCTTGTGGTGAAACATAATAGACATTATCTACAAGTCCAAAATAATCCCATTCTACACCAGTGCCAGCAGTGTCAACTTTTAAAACTTGTCCCGGGTCACCAATTGGTAATCTAGTAGGTCCAGCTCCTGAATAATAAAGAATATCACCATCTGTTGTTAAAACATTTTCTTCAGCTGTTGCACCTACTAGATTCCAAAATGTACCATTAGAATCCAAGTCCGGTCTATTGCTTGCATTATCTGAAGTATGGTTTTGTTGAGCTACATAAGCGTTGTCGCTATATTTAACAAGATCGCCTATTTTGTATGCAGTAGCATCTGCCCAGTCGCCCTGCCATGCAAAACCTTCGTTTAGTTTGCTCCAATATGTTGTGTTTGGTGGTTCTTGTCCTGTGCTATCTGCTGTTGCAAGATATGTGTATCCATTTACTCGGACAACATCGCCCACTTTGTATGCTGTAGCAACATCCCAATCACCTTGTAGGTTAAATCCTGTAATATATACGTCCCAGTCAGTAGTAGCAGTTGAAGGTGTACTACCTGAATGGTTTGTTTTTGCAACATATGTATATCCACCGTACGATACAATATCTCCAGGTTGATAAACAGTTGCTACGTTCCAGCTATCTTCAAATTCTAAACCAGGTAAGAAAACTTCCCAATTAGATTGATCTGTTTGGAATAAACTTGTGCTAGTGTGGTATGTTGTACAAATCCAAAGACTTGGGCCGTTTTTAACAATGTCGTTTACTACATATCTTGTGTTTTGCTGCCATGCTGATCTATAATTAATACCTTGATGATAAACATTCCAATTTGCAATATCATTTTCTAATCCTAAAGCAGCATCAGATGTTGATGTGTGTCCTGTGATAGCAATATAGATAAACCCGTTATATTTTACGATGTCATCTTTCTTGTATCTAGTTGATATTGCCCAATCACCTTTCCAATCAATTCCTGGAGTGAATTCATTCCAATTAGCAATATCATCTTCTAAACCATCAGTAACAGTTTCGGCACTAGTATGCGCTGTTGCACATATGTATGTTGTACCGCCATACTTAGCAATGTCGTTAACTTTATATTTTGTGTTTATTGTCCAAGCGCCAGTATATGAAAGCCCTTCAGCAAAAATATCCCACTTAGACTGATCGTCTTCTAAGCCTAGTGCATTTGTAGCAGCAGATGTGTGTCCTGTGTTACAAATGTAAATGTATCCGCCGTTTCTAACAATGTCGTTAACTTTAAAATATTTGTTAACTACCCAGTCGCCTTCCCATGTTAGACCGTCGCCGAATTGTTGCCATTTAGGTTGAACATCGTTTAAATCAGTTTCTAGGTTTGCAGCACCTGTGTGTGCAAGTATACATATGAAGGTTTTACCTCCATACTGTACAATATCATCTCGTACGTACTCAGTTCCTGTCGCCCAGGCACCTTTCCAAATAAATCTAATTCTACCAAGTTTAAACTCAGCCATCCGGTTCACTCTCCCCTAACTGGCGTTATACAGTTATTTATCACTTTCCACTACTTAGCTGTGAAAAGGTTTTGTTGTAGTCCCACTCCTGACATTCCTCCAATAGCAGTGACAGGTGCTGTAACTTTCAAAGACGTGCTTTCGCCCGACGGTAACAATCCTATTGTTTTATTTTGTATTTGAACGTCTCCTGCAATAAGTGTGTTAGCATTAACAACAGCACCACCACTTGAAATACGTGCTTCAAAATATCCTGCAATCGCTCGTTGAGTAGGCACAATATTGTCGCTATTAGCAACAAATGTTTGGTCTTTTGAAAATTCTCTAACAACAGCACTTGTACCGCCTAATACAATACCACCTAATACAAGCTCATCTAATCCAGATAAGTCAAACTGGCTTGCACTAATTGTCACAACACCAGTAGCTTGGTCAACTTTAAACAGTTCGCCAACTCTAAAGTTACCATCTTGATCTGTTGATGTATAGAATACTCTACCACCGCCTGAACCAACTGTTTCTTGGAACTGTCGAGGTGTATTTTCACTTGTGTATCCAAATACATATCTATTAGGATATGCAGTTTCTGTAAAGTTACCTGTGCCTATATCTAAGAAGTCATGTCCTGTTAATCTTATTTGACTATATTTTTGTCTAATTTCTACTTGCGTGTCATGTTGTGGAGCAGTATTAGTATCTAAATTTGGAGTAATTTGTAATCTAGCTGTAAGATTTGGTTCTGTACCCGTTACATCTTCAATTTTTTGTATACTAAATTGTGCTCCTGGTAATGATCCAAATGTAAGAGCATCACCTGGACCAGGAATTCTTAAAAGATCTTTAACAAATATAATACCACTGCTTGGGAATATATCTGCATATCCATCTCCTAATATTTCTACAGATGCCCGTGTATATTCGATACCGCCACTAGTTAAAAACGGTTGTGCTAAAACGCCATCGTTTACTCTAAATTGATACACAGCATCTATAGTTGAGTTTTGATCGTAAATTATTCCCTCTGGCAGAGTGTTATACCCAGCACCTGGATTTACAATATTAATCTGGTCTAAGCTCTGACTTCTCACACTACATCTTGCAATAGCAGGTGTACCATATGTAATAGGAGTAATAGTGCTTGCACTACTGTTATTGGCAGGAATGTAATAGTGCTGCCCTGTGCATGAAATCAAATTAACTGCTCTAACGTCAACACCTCCAGTAGGAGTAAGTGGATACCAATTAATTGCATCAACACTAGCAACTGTTGCACCTGTATTTGCCATAGCAAAATATAATCCTTGTTCACCTGTTACATACCATGTAGCAATACTTGTTTCTGTAAGATTACTTGGATTTGGTTTAATGCTTTCTTGTAAATTAAATACAGGTGTTTGATCACCTGAAACATGGGCAACTACAGTTCTTGCCGGATTAACAGAAGTTGAGTCTCTAACCATTGCTACAAATGATCTCGGTCCACCATCAAAATCTGTTACAATGTAATTAGCAGGTAAAGGTAATCCTGACTGATTGTTACCTTGTATCCATGAACTTCCACTATCTTTTGATTCGTAGATATTTCCGTTTGTATCGCAAACCATCCAATAATCGCCAGATACTCCTACAAAATTAAACCCAGATCCTAATCCAGTTGTTGATGTAGTCCAGCTGCTTCCGCCATCGGTAGATACATAAATGGCATCTGCTGACGGATTAGTAACCATAACAACATTACCTTGTGCTTTTATGTCGCTAAATGCTGTTCCTGGTATTGTGCCTGCGCTCCAATTTATTCCATCTGCTGATGTTTTACTATTTCCACTTGCGCCTATTGCAATAAATTTGTCATTTACCCAAACACATCCTATCCAGTCATCGGAGTCAGAAACTGATGCATTTGTCCAACTTGTACCTCCGTCTGTACTGTATGAAAACACACTGCCTTGAACACTTGTTAAAACTACAGTATTTTCACCATCAGTAGCAGAAGCACCAATTCTCTTAAAACTACCAGTAGATACAGATCCAGCGTTAAATCCAGGTTTGTTTATGTCTAAATATGGCTCTATAGAATATCTTGTAGTTCCATCTAAACTAGATTCTATTGGTTTGCCTTCTATTATTGTATTCCATCCCGGTTGACCCCATATGTTAGTAATTGTTGCAACTTTTGTGGAAAAATCATATGTATCGATTTTGCCCCATTGACCTGCACCTATACCTTTAATAATCCATATACACATACCTACATAATCATTAGACACATTTTCGTCAGCTGCTGCTAATGTAATTTGTGTTTCAGATCCAGCTTGAGCATTATTTTCAATTCTTCTAAATCCAAAACCACCAGCTGTTGAAGAGTCGTCAGCATCTAATAAACGTACTTGAGATACTCCGCGTTTTCTAAAATCGTTATAGGTTAAGTTAGCACTTACCCCAGACCCTGTAACTGTTGTAGTTGCGTTTGAATATTCTTGTCCTGCGTGTTCGTACACCAACCCTACAACCCTATCATCATTGTCAATAATTGTAGCTTCAACTAGTGCTTCACTTGTTCGGTTATCTAAAACTGCACTAATTGCTGATTCTGCTGTGTTCGATCCTTCTGCAACAGATCCATAATCTCCGTAGGAATTATTTCCGTTTGTAGCTCTTAACTTACCGCCGTTTGTAGCAAGATAACCTATATGGCAATAGTATGTAAATACAGAAACAAGTTCAGACTTTCCTTCTTCATTTGCCCAATAACCGATACCATCACTTAGAATTTGTGTAAAGTCGTTAGCAACCATTGACTTGTTACCACCATCGTGTAACTCTCCATCAATTTTCATACCTATACATCCTGTTCCAAATGTTGTAACATTTTGGACGTAAGGAGATTTACTAGTAATCCAAACACTTTGGTCTGTAGGTCCTGTTCCAGGATCTAGTGCAACATATGCTCCTGCATTAGGTCTACGTGTAAAATATGAATTTTGTTCACCTAATTCACCATTTAATCCTTGTAAAGTACAATTTCTTAACCCTGTTCCATTATGCATTCTAAACATATCACTTAGTTCAAATGTTGGAGCAGGTTTTATTACTGTGCTTCTAAGTTCGTCACCTACTATAGCAGTATCTGTAGGAACAACTATAGGAAGAACTTCTGAATATGTACCCGTTTTTACAAATATTGTTGCAGGGCGTCTACCTGCATCAGCACCAACATATTCACAAGCATATTTAATTGTTCTAAACGGACTTCCTTCAGTTCCTGCTGTAGGAATATCTTGCCCTCGTAGCGAAACATAATATGTATTATCGGCGAAATTTAACGAATCCCAAGTAACAATATTTGTGTTATCTACTACTAATGTAGATCCTACAGAACCTACAGGTTTTCTTACATCTGCTCCGTCTTCTCTAGTTTTAAGGTCTCCCCTGTTGTTTAGAACGTTTGTTGCACTGCCTTCATAAAAAGTTTCCCAGTAACTGCCGTCGTCAACATTAGGAGCAACTAAACTACTATCATCTGACGAGTGAGATTGTATACATACATATGAACTGCCTGCAAAACCGACTACATCGCCTAAAGTATAATATGTTGCTTCTTGCCAAGGGCCTTTCCAATCGTTACCTGTAACAATTTTAACCCAACTTGAACTATCACTAGTAAATGTAATACCATTAGTGTCATACATTCCTGAATGGTTAACACATACAATGTAAATAGTACCTGCGTTTGGAGCAACTAATTCTATACTTCTTGAGGTTTCAGCATCGTCAAAGTTATCAAAATAATCTTCTCGTGTGCTTGCCACTCCGTCTATTCTATATGTAACATTTGTTTCATAATAATTGTAACTACCGCCATCATGATGACCGTTTTGTGTTGTGCTAAAATATATTGCGTGTCCTGAATTTGTAATACTTGATTGATCAAAAACGTAAGTATTACCAGCTACTAAATTAAGTGCAGGGGATTGAGTATTATTTACAAAATACTTATTAGAAGAATTTACGTTTTCTACTGTAACTGTATAAGTTATAGTCTGAATAGGTTCAAAAGGATAAGAACTTGTATCTTGGATTGCACTAAAAATATTACCGCCTTCACGAATTGTATCTCCTGAATAATAATATGTATTTTCAGTCCATTGACCTCTCCAATTATAACCTTCAACTACGATTTCCCAATTTGGACTTCCTGCAGGTAAGTTACCTAAATTGTTATCTAGCAAACTTCTATAACTATATCCACCATACATAACAATATCACCATACTGATATGTTGTTAGTGAATTATATAATGTTTCGTATCCTGTTCCTGGAATATAAAGTTGAAATGCGCCTTGTGGAAACTCTGTAGTGTTTGTAAGTGTGATACATTTTTGGAGACTACTTCCTACTCTTACAACATCGCCTACAAGATAAGTTGTATTGGCTGTCCATGTGCCCATGTAACGAACACCATCTAAAATTAATTCCCAGTTGCTACTATTGCCTTCTAAACCTATTAACGCACTTGCATCACTTGAATGTCCTACTGTACATCTGTATAGTCTTGCACCATATCTTACAATATTATCTTTATAATATCTAGTTGCTACGGTCCAGGTATTTCTCCATTGTGACCCTCTGTTTACATAGGTCCAATTTACAATATCGTTTTCTAAGCCTTGCGAAGCATCTGACGCAATATGTCCGGTAGTACAAATATATGTTGATCCGTTGTAATTTATTACATCACCTAATTCATACTGTCTACCTGCAACCCAAAAATCTCGCCAGTCAAAAGTTGTAGCGACAAAATCCCAATAGTCTATATTTTCAACTAGTCCGTCTATAGATAAATCAGCACTTGTATGACCTGTATTTGCTTTATATAAAGTTGCACCATACTTGACTATTTCGTTTTGTTCATACTTTGTTTGTGTTGTCCACAAACCTCTCCATTTTTGTCCATCTGACATTAATTCCCAGCGTGGTTCTGGATTGCCATATTGATCTACTGCGTTTAAATCATTATCAAATGTGGCCGGATCAGCAATGTGTCCTATTAAACAAACGTAAATTTTACCGCCATTTGATACAATATCGTCTTGATTGTAAGATATGCCAGATCCGTGTGGACCTCTCCAAACATATTTAAATCGTGTAATATTAAACTCTGCCATATTCTACTTCTTCCTAAACATCGGTTGGATATTCGTAACCTTGGTTAATTCTAACAACAAATTCGCCGTCATCGTTTATGTAATAATATACGTTTCTATCATCCCAACGGAATTGTTCATAATTTAAATTCCTATAAACTATATTATGATACGTATCTCTACCTTCAAAAAAGTCTTGTCCTGGTTGGAAATTAGGGTAATCTTGGCTAGGATCATCACCAACGTTATTAATTTGAATACCGTCGGCTACGTCAAGTTGATCAACTTTTGCAAAATGTAAATATCCGTCTGGGTCTCTTCTAAGTCCATAAAAATATCTTGCACCCTGTAAGGAATCTTGTAAAACTCCTACATCATTACCTACATAAAAATCTGACATCATTTATCTCCAGTTATTGTATTTATCAAGTTACGTTTTATAGATCGCCTGTATTTGTGCTAGGATATGCTCTATTTGGTCCCCATATAATTCTTACTGCGCCGTCACCGCCATCACCGCCTCTATGTGTACTACCGTTAACTGTTGCTGCGGATACTGCACCGCCTCCTCCTCCATATGAACCGCCATAACCGCCATTTGTTGCGTTATAGCCGCCTGGATTAGAGCCACCGCTATTACCTCCAGATCCTCCACGACCTCCAGACCCAGCACCTCCTGCTGCACCTGATGACCCTTCACCTAACAATCCAACACCGCCTCCTGCAGGTGCACCTACTAATCCATAAGTTTGTCCGCTACCGCCGCCACCACCTCCGGCTCCATTAGTACCCGAAGTTGTGCCATACCCGCCATCACCGCCGCGGCCGCTATAACCGCCAGCGCCACCACCGCCACCGCCCCAGCTATTAGGCGCCGCAACACCACCACTTTGTCCTCCACGACCTCCGAATCCGTTACTTAGAGGACTGGTACTATATATGTAATTTCCACCTTTTGAACTACTGGTACTTGTGTAGACAACATTTCCGCTTGCTGCAAGGCCGCCTTGTCCGCCACTAGCCCATAGGTAGCCAGTCCCTTGATAATCTATTCTAGATTCACCACCTCTAGCTCCATTTCCAGTACCACCAGTACCGCCTGCTCCTACAGTAATGTCTAAAACTTGTCCGCCAGTTACAGGTATTGAAACAGCAAATCCAAGGTTGCCTCCGCTGCCGCCAGACCCAGAATACGATCCTGTGCTGCCGCCGCCACCTGCTCCGCCGCCACCTACTACTACAGCACTTATTGAAGTAACACCTGTTGGTACAGTCCAAGTAGTTGTTCCTGGAGTAGTAAATGCAACTTGTCCTACTGGATTAGCGGTAATTGTTATATCACTTGATGTGGCTCTAGTAATGCTCGAATCTATTTCATCGGTTATTTTTACTGTAAATGTTTCATCTGTGTTGTCTGCATCATCAGATGTTCCTACATTAATAACAGCAGAATTATTGTAAACATAAATTTGTTTGCTGTCTGGATTAGGAGTTTTTATATTTAAAATATTGCTCATTCCATAATGGTATTCACAAATATAGTAAAGAGTGTCAGGAGCAGTCAACGGAACTGTAAATACAACTGCTCCAGATTCAGCACCATTTCCTGTTACTCCGTTGCTGAACAAACTACCCGTTCCTGTTCCTCGTGCAGTTTTTATGTAAAAAGGATGCCCTGACGCACTAATATTGAATGTGTACGTAAATCCTCTGTATAATGTCATTTCTGGATTATTTACACTAGACAACTCTTCACCGTTAAATGTATAAGCACTTGCACCACTATTAGTTACAGCATATGTAAACGAAGTTTGAGCATTTGCAAAATCGCTCTGTGTAGTACCTGTACTCGAAGCTAACCAGTTTAATTTTGTTCCATCATTAATGTTAGTTGTTGTTAGATTAATTGCTAAACTATTACCTTCCAATACACTAGTACCATTTGGATAAGAAAATGTATAAGTAGGAGCAACATTATTATCAGTTATCGTAACAGTAACTAGATTGCCATTTGTAGGATATGTATATCCGCCACTTAAATTGTATATTTCAAAAATATTATTTGTGTCACCTATATAACTTGTTGCATCCGTAGTAGGTACCCCAATAGTGACAGATGTTTGTCCAGCATTAAATTGTCCAGTTCCGCTTGATAAACTAATGCGCTGATCCCCTGTTCCTACGACTCTCCATGCAAATGTTGGTGTATCGGAATAATTTTCTACTCCGTCTACTGTGCTTGTTCTGGTAACTACAAGGCTAATACTATTACCTTCTTCTACAGAACTTTCAGCTACTGAAATCGACATTAGTTTTACCACTGCAAGAACATCTTGAATAGTAATTGTACAAGTGTCCCCGACGATAGTATAGTTATTAGTTGCTGTTATTAACCTTAGAGTGTTTGTTGTATTAGTTTGGGCACCTGATTCTGACGAAATAGGAATTACAATAGTTGCTGTAGATTCTCCAGATATAAAGTTTACAGTTCCTACATTTTGGCTTATTCTATCATCGTTAGCTGTAGTAATTCTCCAAGAAACAGAAGATCCTTCATTAGGTGTAGCTGCAACTCCGTTGATTTTGTAAACTCTTGAAACTTCTATTGCAGTGCTGTTGCCTTCTTCTACTGTTTCAGTTGATGCTACACTAATTGACCTAAATACGTTATTTAAATTTAATGTTGCTGAAGAAGTTGAAATAGTATATTTAGGATCCGATATATTAGTTATGTTTATAGTATTAGTAGTTGAATCACTGTCGGTGTTACCTGCAGACATAGAAACGTTAAATGATGCTGTATTTTCTCCTGCAGGAATTACAACTGTTCCTGAAGTGGGCGAAATACGACTATCTGGATTTGATATTGACCAACTAACTGTTATGTCATGATTGTTATTTACTATACCATTTCTAGTTGCTGTTCTAGAAACTGTAATTGCACTTGTAGTACCTTCGGTTAAGTTATACGAGTTAGCTAAAAATCCTGCCGTATATGTAGGAGGATTAGGATTTGCAGTTATTTCTATATCTACTGTAACTCCTGTTTGATTAGCAGTAAATAGATATTGATCGCTAAGACTTCTTGCACAAACTCTATAAGTTCCTACGCTATTTCCTACTTGTCCAACAGAGTCATCTAACACAGGTATACATAATGTTTTTGTTACAGTATTAGCAGATGCATCAGGTTTAAATTGATGAAGTAACCAACAAGTCCCTGTTGCATTTGTTGATAAACTTGAAGGAATACTTAATGTTGATCCGCGTGTGCTAACATTGTATTCAAAAGTTGGTGTATCGCTAGTATAATAAACAGTTCCTGGTTGAGATGTATTTTCGTACAAATCTTTCGTTCTATTACTAGGATAATTACGGTCATTACCCCAAATAATTCTTACAGCACCTTGTGTACCAGAGTCGCCTGCTCTAGAATCTCCTTGGTCTCCAGGCCAGCCTGCGCCTCCGCCTCCAGCACCAAAGTAACCATCTCCAACTGTTCCATTGCTTTTGTATCTACCATCTGATCCTAAAGATCCATTTGTACCACCACCGCCGTTTGACAATGTTCCTGCGCTACCGCTAGTTCCATCAAACCCGTATATTCCAGTACTTCCTGCTTTTCCGTATCTATACCCACCTGCTCCGGCACCACCATTACCATCTTGTGCTGATTGATAATTTGCATCACCTACTTCGTATGCAATACCACCTGCGCCACCACTACCTGTATAACCACCAGCGCCGCCTCCAGCACCTGGATATCCTGTTTCTATAGCACCTTGTTGCGTGTATAAAACTGATATACCTCCGCCTTGGCCGCCAGCGCCACCACCAGCACAAGTAGATCCTCCAGCAGTTAAATCAGTTATATATGTTCCTCCCGAGCCGCCATCATTTGATGTGTTGCCTCTTTGAGAAGTGCCGCCACCGCCACCGCCGGCACATAAAATCATCGAACCACCTGTTATACAAACCGCAGAGTCTCCTCCAGCTGATCCGGAAAGTCCTGAATTACCTGTGCCGCCATTACCTACTTCAATTTCAAGAGTTCCTCCTGGAGTTACACTTACATCTTGCATCCATGCTAACGCTGCACCTCCGCCACCTTTACCCCAAGATCCAAACTGCCCTGATACTGCTCCGCCACCTGCTCCGCCTCCGCCTATAGCTGCTATGCTAACAGATGAAACATTTGACGGTATTGTCCATGTGCAGTTTTGGGTAAAGAGCTGTTGTCCTTGAACAGGTTGATTGTCTATTGCAAAGGTTTTGATAAAAGGTATTTCAAACTGTGCGCCTGCATTATCGTAAACACTTGTTATAGCAGATCCAAAATCAATAGCTACAGATTTGCCTGTCGGCCCTGTCGCTGTTTGTGTTAAAACAAATGGTGGCGACATTATAGTTTTAGAACCCACTGTGGCCAGTAATCTTACAGTTTGGTTTGTAAATGTTCCGCTATGCGAAATAGTTAATTTTGTAACATTATATCCAGTAGTATCTACACCTGCGGCTGCAAAAGCATAATTAGGAGCACTTGCTGTCTCTCCTTCTAATGTTTCTATCGACCATACAGTATTAGTTACGTCGGCCGCTAAATGATAGTCTACAGAAGTATTCGAAGGTGAAATAACAATATAATCATGATCAGTTAAAACAATGCCGTCACCAGCACTGCTACTTGAAAGTATTGCTAATTTACCTATATCTGCCATTAGCTAAATGCCTGTCCTGCTATAAATGCATACCAAGATGTTCCGCCATTAGTAGAAATCGCAGAAATTATATCAGTTCCTGATTGAGTAAGCGTTGGTGCAGATCCGTTAGCCCACTGGAAACTAGGAGGCCAAGTTATTCCAAAACTCGCACTATTTGTAATTATAAAAGTTAATGTTGTGCCTGACGTTGGTACATTATTAATGCTAACAGTGTTTACAGCACTATCTAAAGATACTGAAAAAACACTAGAAGCACTACAATCAACTGTTAAAATATTACTTGCTGGGCTTATTGATGCAACAGGTTCTGTGTTTCTGCCTTTTACGTAAATGTTTCCTTTCATAGTTCCGTGAATAGAACATTGATAAGTCCAAGTTTCGCTATTATTATCTGGCGGAGTTGCATATAAAGTACCGTCAACTTTTCCTTGTGCATCGGCTCCTGTGCTTACAGTACCAGTTGGGCTGACATGAACTATGTAATCACCAGTAATATTCTGTCCATTTTGTTGTAATTGAAAAGGATGTCCATTACAGTCCAAATGAAATGCAACAGTATCTCCTGCTGTAACAGATATATTTTGATTAGTATCTCCGCCATCAAAAACATATGCATTTCCTGATGTAGTTACTGCATATGTACGTGCTGCATTTTTGTAAATTTGATCGTATGTCTTTGTAGCATTCTGCCAAGCTGTTCCGTTATAATATAACAATGCACCTGATGTAGGACTACTAATAAGTGTATCAGTTAATCCAGCAAAAGTCGACGATCCTGTGCCGCCGCCGCCACCTCCGCCTCCACTACCAGAGTCAGATATAACTGCTTTCCATAAATTTTTTGCAGATACATATGTGTAAACTGTATTTCCTACAACAAATTCTTGGTTGTTTACAGGATTGCTGGGAAAGTCTATTGCTGCCATTGTTTTATTCCTTTTATATATTTAAGTTAAATCTATTGTAATTATTCCGTCAATAATATCAGTTGATGTACTTCTTGTAGAAGTAAGATTTGCTTCGTTGTCACCACCTAATATGTTATCACCATTATAATAAAACGCCCTGCCAAATCCACCATCTGTTCTAGGCGTGCTAGGAGACCATTCTGCAACCTTCAACCAATAGTTACCAGTCTGATACTCGTATGCAATTATTTCGCCACATCTATTTACCACTCCGCTATTTGCATTAGGATTTCCTACAAAAAATCTGTTTGCGGTTAGATCTGCATAACTACAAATTCCAAAATCCGTTGTGCTTATATCAAAATTAAAAATTGTAGAATGATATTGGTAGAAAAATGTTCCTGCATTATAATTATATATTTTAAAATAATATAAATCATTTGCAGAATCGTAAGTTCTTACTGCAAATTCATTTTCACTATAAATTTTACTAAATTTTTGTTTATCGTTTCCACCTACGTTTACTGTTAGAGTATTTTGTGTTTGTAATGAATACGACCCTAGAGGACCTGACCATTGTTCGATCCTTGTGTAATCACCGTCATATGTTAATACAAGCAACACATCGTTAAGGAATTGTACATCTAATATTTTTTTATTAGAAGAATCATTATAATCTAATTTATAGACCTGTTGTTGTCTAGAATACTGCCCTGAAGGATCTGCTCTTGACCATACAGAAACGCCTCCTAAATATTCTACAACATTATTGACTTCTGTGCCCCAATATTCTCTTGAAATTAATTTATTATCTCTTAGAACAACAGGTTTACCGAAGCCTTCTGGTCCTGAACCTTCTGTTTCTGGATGACTAATTGTTTCTATAGCAGCTGACCAATTTAATCCTACGTCTTGTTTGATATATTCTACATTTCTGCTGAATGGATTGTTATCGCTTGTGACTATTATGCCACTGTCCATAGCAACAAGATCGCCTATGTTTTCCATTACAGAATTTAACGAATATGAACCATTAGTATAATTCCAAATTAAAGCCTTAGTACCTATTGTTCCTGTATTATTAGTGTTTGTAATTCTATTTGTAAATGTTATGTTTTGTCCATAAGCAGCAACATCTGTCGGCCAAGCGCCGTGTTGTCCTTGAGTAAAAATATTTGTTTTTACAACAGTTCTGCTTGACCAATACGGATCTCTTATCTGCAAAATCTTGTTATATGCACCTACTGTTAACACCAAACTTTCTGTCCCTTCAGTAATTGAGTCAGAAATAACTGGTATTTCAATTGTTGCAACACTATTTGTAGTTGTAACATTTCCTGATAAAACAACTAGAATATCATTTGCTTGTACTCCTGCTATTTCATAGTTTATAACTGTTCCTGTACCACTGCCATTATATGTTATTTTTGCATATGCAGTGCTTCCTTCCTCTATATATTCTATAGTTTCACCGTTGGCATTTTGGAATTCTAAAATATACACTTCTGGGGGTGTGTTAGGAAGTAATGGATCTTCTCCTAAAACTACTGGCAGGTTTAACCCTCCTACAGATATAAATGCTGTATCTATTGTATTGTCTATTAGCAAACTTCCTTCTGCATACCTTGTTGCAAGATCTACATTGTCTGATCTAATACCTTTTTTAGTTTTATATCTTTTTTGTCTGTAATCCATTATGTTATCTCTGCCAATCTTTTGCAAATATGCCAACAATAATTTTTTATAGCTGTTTCTATATCATTAACTGTCCATGCTTGATTTCCTGTAAATATATAAACCATATTACCAATAATACTCTGTCTAGCACTATTAGTTTGATTTAACATTAATTGTTCGCTACCTGTTCCCGGAGTTGTATTTGTTATTCCACCACTTATTGTCGGATGACTAGTCAAACTTGTGTAGCTTGTTTTATCACTATCTAAAAATACAGTAGGACTGTTGGCATAAAAACTCCAATCTCCCCAATGTGAAGTTGTTAAAGTAAAACAAACCATTACCATAGAATTAATATTGTTATCGCCTGACCAACCCCAAATTTGATAAGTAGCTCCAGCTTTTCCTCCTGTGGGTAAAAAGTTGCCTACAGAAAATCCTCTATTAGTGTGTAACTCTACATCTGCTATACGTACATTTTTATTATTTGTAAAATTAGCTGTAGCAACAGGACTGGAAAGTCTACCGTAGAATGATTGATTTATAGCCCAAGGTCCATAGTATTGACTAGAATTACCACTACCAGGGTAATCAGGCTCGTATCGACCTATGCTAGGTTCCATTGCGCTTAAAAAAGTAAATGGATACCTGTCGTTTGACGGTCCATTTATTTCAGCAGTTTTGTATAATGTTGCAGGCCAACTAGCCCAGGGTGATCTATGAGTTCCGCCGGTTTGATTATATATTCCATTTCTTAAATTTGAAGAGGTTCCTCCATGCCAGTTTGAATATATATTTGTTGTGTAATCGTAACCAAAAACACTACTAATGTCATCTGGATATCTTAATCTAATACCATTCACAAATCTAAGTCCACTGCCGGAAAACACAGCACCTTGTCCTGAAGAAGTGTTACCTGTAGCCCATATATATTCACCTGTACCATCATATGGAGGTTCCCCAGATCCAGTTAGGTTAATATCAGATTTAAAGTCATCATCATTTCCTAATAAGGCTGTTATTGTAAATAAATCATCAAAATAACTTCTATCATAATCTGGATTGGTTGGCGCTGTATTAGAACTATCTGTAATACTAATACTAAATGCACTTCCTGGGTCAACATCTAGCTGTACTGTTAGAGTTTCTGTTTCAACTGTTGTATCTGATGCTAATTCGATGTCAAATGAACCTAAGCCTTCTGTAATTGTTACAGTTCCAGTTAAATTTCCGACTATATCTTCAGCCTGGACACCCGAAATTGTATATGCTAAACTAGTACCATCAGGAATTAGAGATGTAGATACTTGTATAGTTATGGTGTTTCCTTCTGCTAAACTTACAGACTCAGAACTTAAACTATAAGTAGGTTGACTTATTGAAATTTTTCTCCATCCTGTTCCCCCATATATAAACAAATCTGTACCTATAAATGCTTTTTCTCCAATGTAAGCAACAGGAGGTAAGTCTGGTACTGAATTGTAATACTTAATATCAACATTTTTTACTACATTATATCTTGCCATTATATTTCCTATGTTGCAGAACTAGGATAACTTCTGCCTTGCCCCCAAATAATTCTTACTGCGCCAGGTAACGGAGTAGAACCGTCTTGTCCCAAAAACCATCTATAATAAAATCTAGCACCATAACTAGTTATAATTGCTTGATCTCGAATTCTACCACCAGCGCCACCACCACCACCGCCGCCGGCTCCAGAACCATTATTTGGAGCAGTTGAGCCGATTGCACTACTACCTGTGCCACCTTTAGTTCCACTATTGTAATTAATTACAAGTGGATTTGTACTAGTTACAAGATTAGGCGCACTGGTTCCGCCACCACCTGTGCCACCTTGTCCATAAATATTTGTTCCGCCGCCCGGACCACCGCTGGCTTGTTTGTAATAGTTATATCCACCAGTACTTCTATAAAAGTCACCTAATCCACTACCGCCTTGGCCGCCACCGCCTCCGGTGCCATATCCTCCGGCTCCGCCACCGCCGCCAGGCCTTACACCACTGTTGCCACTCGCGCCTGCATTACCATTTGATCCATTAGATCCTCCACTAGAGGTGCCATAGCTAGGATTTGTATAATATGCTCCTCCTGCTCCTCCACTAGTAATAGTGCTAGGCCGATTGCCTCCTTCGCCTCTAATATAAACAACCGAATCTTTTGCAAGAAAACTCTGTCCACCATTGCTAGGATAATTGTAATTGTTCATTGTCGGATAAAAAGTTAGATATGAACCTGAATTGCTAGAAACATATTCAAAAGGAGTATTATAACTTGTAGATCCTCTGCTTCCTGCTGATCCTACTTGTACGGTAAAGGTATCTCCTGGTTGACATGATATACCATTCATCCAAGCAAGGCCTCCGCCTCCGCCTCCACCACCACTTCCGTTACTGTAATATCCTGTTGCTCCTCCAGCACCTCCTCCTATAACAACAGCACTTATGTCAACAACACCGGAAGGAACAGTAAAGGTATAGGAACCAGGACTTACATAAATTTGTTCTCCTGAAACTACAGTAGTTGTTACATCATTAATAACAACAGTTTGAGATAAGGAGCCTGTAGGATTTCCTAAACTATCATTTTGAGCAAGGGTTAAAGTAAAAGATTCAGCCCCTTCAGTAGCACCATCTAAACTAATACTACAAAATAATGATGCAACTCCACTGCCAATTGTTAAAGTACCAGTGAGCGAACTTAGTCCTAAATCTGCTGCTGTTACACCATCTCCTGTAATTGTATAAGCTATAGTGACACCATCTTCTGTGTATGGAGCAACTAGTTCGAATACTACAGACTGTCCTTCATCGACAGTTGTTTTGTTTGCAGTCAGTGTAAACGGAGCAGCAACTTCTTGAGATTCTAATATCTTCCAAACACTGCCGTTGAATACTACAAAATCTTCTAAACTATCAATATAAGCAATTTGTCCTATATCTACATCATATTCGAGATCATCAGGAGTTGCATAAATTAAAGTATTGGCAATATTATCAACTTCGTTACCGTCGATGTCGTACCGCAATTTTTTATAAACTGCCATTACTTCTCCTTCAGTAACCAGCCAACTGACGTGTTTACGTATACAAGACTTGATCCTGCATAATCAACATCAACTGTTAAACTTTCTGCAAGACCTTGAATAAAGTGTTGTGAACTTGAAACAGTCAAATTGTTAGTAGCAAAAGTGCCTCCTATATCTAAAAACCTTACTTCGTCTCCTGTTGAAGGATTTGTAGGTAGGTTAATTGTAATAGCACCAGATGATGTATTTGTAAACACTAGAGTATTTGCAGCAACATTATACGGACTATCGGAACTTGTAATAGTGACATTTGACAAATTTTGTCCTCCACCACTGCCACTACCTCCTGTGTTGTCTATAAATTCAATTGCTGTTCCGGTTGCATTTACTGCTAGTATTTTATTAGCCGCAGCTGACATAGAAGACGGAGTATCTGTCAGTCCAACAAATGAACTACTTCCACTACCACCGCCTGTGCCATTATATGTTTCAATTATACCACTGCCATTTGTTTGTACCCATACACTTTCAGTGCTGTACCATACAGCTAATATACCTAATTCACTATCGTACCACAAATCACCAGCAGCCGGGCTAGTAGGAGGAGTTGTCGAAACTGTTACACTTGCGCCACCTGAACCACCTGAACCACCGCTGCCTGTTATTGTTAAAATATTATTAGTCAAAGAAGTTGTTATACCAGTGCCGCCTACAATCGCAAATGTAGTGCTTCCTGGTGCTGCTGCTGAAGTTCCTGTATCTGCTTGAATAGAGTTGTATGCAGTGCTTGAACTTGTAGTAGGAACAAAACCTGTACCGTTGTATGCTAAAACTTGTCCATTCGTAGCATTATCTATACTAATTTTTAAACTAGATCCGTCACCTATTGCATTATAAACTTCACTAAAATTACTGTTTACTTTTCCTGCACCCGAACGTAGGCTATCACCTGTTCCGTCGTTAGCTGCTAATCCTGTTTGTATTTCTTGTCTAGCCATTTGGATCCTCGTTATCAAATTTCAAGTCTTTATTATCAAATGTAATTGTTACTAAGTCAAATGTAGGAAATACACTTAACTTTCTATAATCTTTTTGTGGAGGATTCAGCGGGACATCTGGTATTGTTATTGTTCCTTCGCCAATTCCTTGGAAAACTCTTAATGTAAGTTCTCCGTTGTCGTCTACATAATAATTAAAGTCTCTATCATCAAATTTATACTGACTGTAAATTAAATTTCCGTATCTAGTTTCATGAAATTCATCTATACCTTCGAAAAAATCGCTTCCTGGGATAAAATGGGGGAAGTCTTGATCTGCATAATCTCCGATTCCGTTAATTACAATTCCGTCATCACTATCTAAACTATCAACTTTACCTAAAATAAGTTCACCTTCTTCGGCACGTAGCCCGTAGAAAAATCTTTGCCCGGCTGTTTGTTTTGCAACAATCCTCGGATTATTTCCTACATACCATTTAGTTGCTTTGCTACGAGCCATGATGATCCTACAATATTTCTACATAACTTACAATACAATCTACACTAGCTGCAAGATTGCTTTTAACAGCTAGTTGGTTGTCATTTGCTAATATAAGTTTTTCACCACCATTTATTGCTCTTAAACTACTATTTGGTGGTAGAGGTACTTGTTTTAAATAAAATACTTCTGTATCTGTGCTATCAGTTACAGTTACGTCTACAAAAAGATTACTTTCACTTACATTAGCTAAACTTATACCAATTACAGTAAGTTTACTGTTATTAGTATTATCTAAAACAGTTTGCTTTGTTGTTCCTATATCTTTAAATGTTGCATTTCTAAAATATGTTGCCATTTTTTTATCCCATAATTAACGCTGCTGCGAACGCTTGATCTTCAGATGCTTGTTGTGTTATTCCACCTGTACTAGATGCTGCGACAGGCGTCCATGCACTTCCGTCCCACTGTAAATAATCTCCAACTTGTTTTCCTGTTGTATCAATATCTCCAATTTGATCTAAAATAATACTAACATTAGCACCATCAATAGTACCAGGCTGCCATCTATTATTTGCATCATTCCAAACAAGTGCTTGCGCATCATTTGCACCAACTTGTTCAAGCTGGTGTGTTTTTATTAAACTATTTACTGCATCTATCAATAATACCGAGTCATCTCCGAACACACTACCTTTTAGATCGCCGATCATATCATCGCCTGCGCTGTAAAATCCTACATCATCAGTAAACGAAGATAGCAATGTAGGAACATTCAATAGATCGCCGTAATCTCCACTAAATGCTACATTAGCAAAAGAAGGAATATTACTTAAACTTGTATAGCTTAATTGACCAAAAGAAGTATTGCCTGATCCGTCTGTTATTAATGCCTCGCCGACATTACCGTCTGCTGTTGGTAAGTTGTATGCATTGTTAATTCTAATTGAACCATCAATACCACTTATTTTAATTCTTTCAGAGGAAAGATTAAGAACATTATTATTTGCCGATCCTTGGTCACCAGTTTTAAATATTATGTCACCGCTTGCTGCATTACCTGTACTTGTACCAGCTTCGATAGTCAAGTTACTGCCGCTTACATTGGTTCCTGATGAATTAGGAGTTTTTATTGTTCTATTAACAGACCCAGTAGTAGTTGTTGCTGTTTCGTTTAAATAGATATTTCCGTCTGCAAAAATGTCAGTTGTATTTGCAAGAACAATACTGTTAGCATTTAATTCAATTTGAGGTACATTTGCTTGGTTAGCATATTTTAACGCAACACCTTGAGAGAATATTTCATTCTGCATAGTAAGCGTACTATTAATTGTAATAGCACTATTAGATGTGCCTCCTCTTGCTGCAACATCGCCAAATGTATCTGTTAAACTTGCACTTGTTAAATATCCGCTTGTATTATTAAAGCTGATTACACCGGTACTTTGATCAAAACTAATATCACCAGTGCCGCTAATTGCAGTTAGAGTAATTACGCCTATGTCATCATTAAGATCGCCTAAGTCTGTTGCAATCTTTTGATAGGCACTTCCATCGTTTGTAAATTCCCATTCACCGTTTGTTTCATTCCAACGTAGAGCAACATCAGTTTGGTTACCCCTGTTAATTTCAATACCAGCATTTTCGGTAGGAGCAGTAGCTGATCCCACATCACTGTTTAGCGTAATTAAGTTGTCGCCAACATTTAACGTAGTTGAATTAACAGTTGTTGTTGTACCGCTGACTGTTAAGTTACCATTAACAGTCATGTCATTGACTGTAATGTTATTTGTTGTAGTGTTGCCGCGGCCTGTTACACTGTCAAGTGTATCGGTTTCATTAATATTTGCACTTGTTAAGTATCCACTTGTGTTGTTGAAACTAATTTCACCTGTTGTGCTGTTATAACTAATGTCGCCAACACCGCTTACTAATCCACGTACTTCGGCATCTGTTCTCTCAGTGAAAGATATTGTACCAGTTGCACTATCGTATGATAAATCACCTGACGCACTTATCAATCCACGTACTTCTGCATCAGTACGCTCTGTAAAACTAAACGTACCTGTTGCATTATCATATGATAAGTCGCCACCAGCTGCAAACAATGCTCTTACTTCTGCATCAGTACGTTCTGTAAAACTATATGTACCGCTTGCATTGTCATAAGTTAAATCACCGCCAGCTGATAAATCAGTAAGAGTAATAAAGTTTGCGTTGTTTGTTAAATCACTAGTATCAACTGCAAATACTTTGTAATCTGTACCGTTATTAGTGAATGTCCACTGTGTATTAGATTCGTCCCATTGTATTTTTACAGTGTTTTCAACACCACGTCTTACAGCAATCCCTGCATCTTCTGTAGGATTACCAGTAACATCGCTGTTTAGTGTTATTTCGTTATCTGCAACATCTAAAGTTGTAGTATTAATTGTAGTTGTTGTACCACTAACTGTAAGATTTCCGCTCACTGTCATATTATTAACAGTAATATCGTTAGTTGTAGTGTTACCTCTACCGGTTACACTATCTAGTGTATCTGTTTCTGAATAACTTGTTAAATATCCTGTGGTATTATTAAAACTTATAACACCAGTTGTATTGTTATATGAGATATCTCCAGTGCCGCTTATAAGTCCACGTATTTCTGAATCAGATCGTTTTGTATAAGACATAACACCTGTTGAAGCATTATATGTAAGATCTCCACCAGCACTTATAAGTCCACGCACTTCTGCATCAGTGCGCTCTGTAAACGACACAACTCCTGTTGCACTATCGTATGATAAATCACCACCTGCGCTAATTGCACCTCTTGCTCTAGCAGTAGTAAAGTAAAGATTAGATCCTGATTCGCTAATATCACCTGTTCCTAAAACAACAGCACCTGTTTTAGTATTAACACTCGAAACTGCTTGAGCACCAGCAGTAAAGCTAATCACACCAGTTGTAGAATTATATGAAATATCTCCACTTGCACTTATTAATCCTCTAATCTCAGCATCTGTTCTTTCAGTGTAACTAAATTGTCCAGATGTAGAATTATAAGAAAGACTGCCTGCTGCGCTAAACAAACTTCTAATATTTGCATCTGTGCGCTGTGTCGGAGTATTAATTAAGTCAGTATAATCTCCTGTAGTAGCAACAGTTGCTAGAGTAGGAGTACCGCTTACTTCTGTGTATGCAACTTTTCCAAATGTTACAGCACCGCTACCATCAGTAACCATTGCTTGTCCTGATGTACCATCACTTGAAGGTAAGCTATATGCTGCGTTAATTGTAACTGCACCGTTGCTACCGCTTATCTTTAAACGTTCAGATAGCGCATTTGTTGTAGATCCTGTTGAACCTGTGCTACCTGTTTTAAATATTATGTTACCACCGGCACCTGTACCAGTCGAACTACCTGCTTCGATACTTAAATTATTACCAGCAACGTCAGTACCTAATGCATTTGCAGTTGCAATTTTCTTTGTGTCACCGCCACTTGTATTAGTTTGCTGATTTGCTAACCATAAATCACCATCTGAATAAAGTTGGTTGATATAATTAAGTTGAATGTAGCCATTGTACATTCCCACATTTGTTTTATTAGTACCTACTTCAGTTTGTAAAATAGTACCGTTAGTAAATATTTCATTACCTACAGTCATATTTCCGCTAAACGTTACATTATCTGTTGTAGTTGCACCTCTGCCAGTAACAGTTGCTAAGGTATCTGTTTCAGCAGTAAGATATCCTGCTCCGTTAGAAAAACTTATAACACCTGTAGAGCTATCGTACGAAATATCTCCAGTGGCACTTATACCAGCTCGTGTAATAAAGTTACTATCGTTAGTAAATGTACTTAAATTTGCACCAACAAGTGCAACGTCTGTTCCGCCAACTGTTAATCCACCAAATTCTGCAGAATTTGTTGTTGTTGCTCCTCGCCCTGTAACCGTATCAAGCGTGTCAGTTTCAGTATAACTTGTTAGATAATTGCTAGTATTGTTAAAACTTATTTGTCCTGTTGCACTATCATAAGAAATATCACCAGTTCCGCTTATTCCTGCTCTAGTAATATATCCTGTGTTATTATTAAAAGTTATGATACCTGTATTTGTGTCATAACTAATATCACCTGTAGCACTTATTCCACTTCTTGAGATAAAATTACTATCGTTAGATAACTGACTTACTGCATTGGCAAGCACATAATATGTAGAACCATCATTTGTAAATTCCCATTTATCGCTTGTTTCATTCCAACGTATATCAACATTAGTTGATGTTCCACGTTCTACTATAAATCCTGCATTTTCGCTAGGTGCACCTGTAACATCTGAATTTAAAACTATTTGATTGTCTGCTACATTTAAGGTTGCAGTGTTTATTGTAGTTGTAGTGCCACTAACTGTTAAATTACCAGAAACAGTCATGTCGCCTACAGTAATATTATTTGTTGTAGTTGCACCTCGCCCAGTTACACTATCTAGTGTATCTGTTTCTGTATAATTTGTTAGATATCCACTATTATTTGCAAAACTTATAACACCTGTGCTATTATCATATGAAATATCACCTGTTGCACTAATTAATCCTCTTACTTCTGAGTCTGTACGCTCAGTAAAGCTAATTACACCAGTAGAATTGTTATAACTTATACTTCCACTTGCACTAATAAGCCCACGTACTTCTGAATCTGTACGCTCAGTAAAGCTAAATGTTCCGTTAGTATTGTTATAACTTAAACTTCCAGTAGCACTTAAACTTGCTAATGTAATAAAGTTTGTATCATTTGTAAAACTACTTAAAGTTGTTGGAGTAGAATAACTTATAACACCAGTTGAACTATTATAACTTAAATCTCCAGCAACACTTATTGCTGCCCTAGCTCTTGTATTAGTAAAATATAAGTTTGTAGAACCTTCAGATAGATCATCTGTTGTTTTTGAAGCGAAATCTGTATCAAAACTGTTAGATACATAAGGATCTGCAGGTTCCCAGTACTGATTTGCATTATCCCATACTAAAAATTGTCCGTTTGCCGGTGTTGTTGTATAATTTACATCAGTTAAATCAGCAATACTTGCAGCAGCTATTCTTGCATCTGCTTCTGTATCTGTATATTTTGTAATACTGAATACACCCGTTGTGCTATTATATGCAAGATCTCCACCTGCACTAACTAGGCCTCTTACCTCTGCATCTGTTCTTTCAGTAAAAGATATAACACCAGATGAGTTGTCGTATGAAATATCACCACTTGCACTAAGATCAGCAAGTTTTATATATCCTGCATTGTTAGTTAGATCACCTAAGTCTACAGGTGCGGTGTAACTTATAACACCAGTGGTGCTATTATAACTTATATCGCCTGTTGCACTAATCAGTCCTCGTACTTCTGCATCTGTGCGTTCTGTAAAACTAAAGATTCCAGTTGCACTATCATAAGATAAATCTCCAGTTGCACTTACTGCTGCCCTAACTCTTGCATCTGTGTAATATAAATTTGTGCCTTCGCTAAGATCAGTTGTAGATTTTGCTGCAAATGCTGTGTTAAATCTAGCCTGTGTATAGTATAAGTTGTTTGTTCCCTCAGCAAGGTCATCTGTTGTAACACCACTAAGGTCTAGATTTGAACCAGTATTAGATTGAATACGTGCATCAACTCTTGCATCTGTGTAATAAAGATTTGTACTACCTTCACTAAGTGCATCTGTGTCGTGATTTGAAATATCACTTACTGTACCTGTAACATCACCTGTTAAATTTCCAGTAAATCCTGTGCTTGCTGTAACAGTTGTACCTGTAATTGCAGCAGCAGATGTGCCACCTATAATAGTTCCGTCTATTGTACCGCCATTTATATCTACAGTGGCAAATGTGCTTGTTCCAGAACTAGTAATATCGCCTGTAACATTACCAGTTACATTACCTGTTAGATCACCTGTGACATTACCAGTTACATTACCGGTGACATTACCTACTAAATTAGTTGCTAAATCTTTATTTGCTGTCCATCTATCATTTGTTGAGTCGTATGTAAAGGTTGCATTTGCACCATCTACAGTCAAACCTGCTCCATCTGCTGCCGCAGCATTTGCTGCACCGCTTGCAACAACTATATTAAGGTCATCAACAGTCAGTGTTGTGCTATTAAGTGTTGTTGTAGTGCCGTTTACAGTAAGATCGCCTTCAACAATCAAACTATCGTCAATAGTTACAGTTGTGCCTGTTCCTGTAGCTGTGATTGTATCTGTTAAAACAGTGCCTGTTGCAGTTACATTAACAAATGTAGGACTATCAGTAGTTTCAATTCCCTGTCCAATGCTAATTTGCCCTGTAGTATTGTCATAGGTGATGCCAGTGCCGCCGCTTAGGCTTGTAAGAGTGATGTAACCAGTTGAATTATTAAAACTAAATGTTCCGTTTGTGCTTTCGTAGCTTATATCGCCTGTAGCACTGAACAACCCACGGACTTGTGCGTCTGTTCTTTGTGTAAAACTAAAAACACCTGTTGACGAGTTATATGTTAAATCGCCTCCAGCACTTAAACTACCTAATGTTATGTAGTTTGCATCGTTAGTTAATGAGCTTACATTGTCAGCATCTGTTAAAACAGTATCTGTACCAATGTTTATTGTAAATCCTGAAGCGAATGCAGCGGTATCATTATCAATATCAATTGAGAAATCGCCCGGCCCTACCTGCAGACCTTTTTTGATTTTAAAATCACTAGTTGCCATCTGGTTCACTCTCCCCTAAAGTGGCTTATATAATGTATTTATCGGTTACACAGTTATCATAGTCTTAGCTACCTTGTAAACTAAAGTGTTTGCTGTATTTGGAGTAGATAACAACTCTATATTGCCCCCCGATACTTGTGTACTAAACGCTGCCAAAGCTGCTGATCCTGTAAACAATATTGCGTATTCAGTTGATTTTACACCAGCATTATTTGAGCTATCATGTATAATTAACATTTCCTGTGCTTGGTATTCACCATTTGTGCTGTCCGTAACTTGTATTAAAACTTTTGCAGTTCTAAAATCTGCTACAGCCCATTCAGCAACTTTTGCTGTACTTGTTCCGCTTGCGCTTGTAGTTTCTGTATCCATTGCAACGTCTTGTACTTGTAATGGTGCTTTCGGAGTACTTGTTTGTATGCCTACCGAGTCTGCACTACCGTCTACAAATAAAGCGTGTGTCTGTGCATTAGATTCAACTCTAAAATCATAGCTTGCGCCAGCTTCGTTTATAGTAACATCGCCTTCAATAATTGCACCTGCATCTGCTGTAAGTTGATTTTGTATATCAACTGTGCCTGTGCCTGCTGCTCTTAATTCTAAGTTACTATTAGATACAGTTGTAGTAATATAACTTGAATTTATTTCTATATCACTAACATTTAATTTTGTAAATCCGCTTTCGGTTAATTCAGCTGCTAATACATTATTAGTATAAAATTTAAGTGTATCATTATCTGCACCTGGAGAATCTTCTGCTGTAATAAAAGTATCGCCGTCAACATCTCTTGCACTTTGCAAGTTTACCCATGAGTTTCCGGAATATCCTTCAAAACTGTTTATTGTTGAATTATATCTCATATATCCGTCAACAGGACTTGCAGGTCTTTGAACTGTAGTACCTACAGGTATTCTTATAGAGTCAGTTGCATTAATATCTACAGTAATTTGAGGACTTGTTGTATTAACACCTATTCTATGTTCAGTACCGTCAACATATAAAGTATCAGTATCTACTATTAAATCATCTAGTTCTAATGCACCTAATGTAATACTGTTAGACCATTCAGGTATACTTCCATTACTTTTTAATACATAACCTGCAGGACCAATTGCTAATGTATTCAGGCTATCTGAATTTAAACTTAAATTACTTGCTGCATAGAGCATATCACCAGCTGTATACCCAGTTAAGTTTGTACCACCTTTAGTAATTGGCATTGCTCTAGTATTATTTTCTGGATTAAGATAGTAAGAACCTGCTTGTCCGTTTAGTGTACTTGCATCTAATGCACCGCCGTCTGCTGTACTTGTAATACTAATTTCTCCGTCGGCTGTAATGCTAAATTGACTTTTGTTAAATGCAGCAACACCTAAGTTAGTATAAGTAACATCACCTGCTGTTGGATCTACAGGATCTACTTCAATGTTTACTTCCCCAAAGAACTTTTCTTCACCACCTTCTGTAACACTGTCACCTACAAGTGAAATAGGATTTCCATCTGTAACTGTCATACTTCTAATTGTACGTTTAAAAGTACCGTCTCCGTATAAAGCTGTATTTTGGTTAGCTGTTCCTGTTCCTAAACGTGTAGCACTAATAATGCCAGATACAATATTAGTTGCATCAATATTCAAACTATTCAAACTAGAATAATTATCTAAGTTCCTGCTTGATGTGTTTATTGTACCTGTAATTTTTACATTCTGTTCTCTTAAACTTAGTGTACCTGTATTAACGGCTGTAATATCTACAGCTGATTGTGTAACGCCATTAACACTTTCTTGGGCATCATTTCTTAATGTGTGTAATGTAAAGGAATTTGTAGTTACACTACCTATAAAGAAAAAGTTTCCTGATGTAATACCAGTTGGCAAAGTATCACCTGTAATCTTTACTGGTGTGCCGGCTGTATATCCGTGTGCAGGCAAATAAATCCTATCACCGTTTACACTAATATTCCTTAACCTAAATACATGATTACCTGTACTACTTGACCCAAAATCAACTTGGTTAGCTTCTGCCAGATCATAAGATGTGTAAACTTCAAAATTATCACTGTCTATTACTTTTGCAAAATAAACAACACCGTTTTCTAAATTACCAATTTCGGTATTTCCGTTTGCATTGTATTCTATAGGGTCACCATTTGTTAATCCATGGCTAGTGTTTGTAATTATATCAGTAGTATAATCTATTTCATTATTTACAGCGTTTGCACTAAATGTAATTGTACTAAATGCAGCTTGGTTTACTGTTTGCGTTGTAGCATTATTATCTTGTATAAATTCATTTGTTGTTGCACTTGCTTCAAACTTAACAAAATTGCCTGCTAAATCAACATATAGTCTATTTTCAACTTGTGAAATGTCTACAGTAAATGCACTTCCTCCCGAACGCCCGCCTAAATCTGAATCAGACGCACTTAAAGTATCTCCTGCTGTATAACCTGTTCCTCCTCTTACCAAATCAACTACAGTAACAGTGCCTGTACCATCAACAGTTATATCTGCTTTTGCACCACTTCCTGTACCTCCAGTAAGTGTAACATTTGTGTATATGCCTGCTGTACCATAACCACTTCCGCTAGGTAGTGTGTTTGTATTTGTAAATGTAGCAACACCTTCTCTATATTCAGTTATATCGCCTTCTGCTAGAGTGTTAGCTCCTTGAACTCTAGATCCTACTACAAAATTATGAACTGTTGAATCTTCTGGATCTTCAACAATTAAAAATTGAGATTCTGAATCATCTGATAAGAAATAATTATCTTGTGTGCTAACACTACCACTTGCAACAGTCGGATAAACGCTTAAAGCACCTGCTGTACTTGCTGTTAATGTATCTGCTGCATTAGTTGTAAATGTTCCTGTGCCTTTAACTAGTGTTACACTTGAATCTGCTGTCACTGCTGCTTTTACAATACCAGTTGCTCCACTGTTTGCCTGAGTTATTGTTTCACCTTTGGCAACAGTAATATTTCCGCTTAATGTAAGAACTTCTTGATTATAGGCTTCAATAACGTTATCGCCTGCTAAAACTTCATCAGCAGGAATATTTTCAAATAACGTAATTCTTTCTTCAAATTCATCTAGTGTATAGTTGTTGTTTGTTCTAATCGGAGGAATAAGATCAGGATTAATTTTACCACTAGAGTTAAGTTGCACAACTGCTCCTGGAACAGCACTTGATGTAACTTGTTTGTCAAGGAAGTCACCTAGCCTGTTATTCATAAATGAACGTTGTGCTAATTGTGTTGTTAAACGTCCATGACTTGCACCGCCAGGATCGTTATCACCTAATGTAACATCAGTAGAAATTGCTTCAATAGTAACATCCGATAAACTTAACTGCAAACTATCTAGCTGTGCAATACTCACTTTGTTTGTAAATGTAACATTACCAGTTCTGTTTTGGGCAGTAATAAATTTACCAACTTTAAAATCACCTAGTTCGGTTGTACCTGATGTATAAACACGACCTGGTAGATCTTCGTATTGCTCATACTCTGCATTTCCTTGTCCGCCATTTACTGGCATAGCATTATAATCTGTACCAGAACCTGCATATTCCCATGTGTGAGCAGATGAATTAACAATTGAAGGTCTGTGCAAGAATATTTGGAAGCCCGGTAATAATGCAATATTATCAATACTACCGGCAGTTTTTGTGCTTCTCATTAATAATGTTGCACTATATAAGTCTGTTCTGTCTGTTACACTTGAAATTCCAATATCTGTAGTACCGTCAGCATCAACATCTATTGTGCTATCTGCTGTGAATTTTACATAACTTGTTACTCCAGAAACAACAACTTGGTTTATACTTACAACAAGTGTGTTAGTAGTATTGTCCCAACTATACACATATGCATTATTAGTATTTCCGCTAACAGTTCCAGTTATCTCTTGTCCGACTGTAAAGTTATAACTACCAGCATCTAAAACAATAGTTTGGTATGTTGCATGAGGTTTTTTAATTTCGTTAATATAAAACTCTTCATCACCTGAAATAAATTTATGTGTTCCTGATGATGTAGATCCTAGTTCGGCTAAATTTGTTAATTCTTCATCTTCAAATAATTTAAATTCATCAGTATTAATTAGACTAACATAGTAATAAGTTTCATCGTAAATTCCAAATATATCCGGATTTCCGTTACTATCATATCTAACTCTATCACCATTAGACAGTCCGTGTGCAGTAATTACAAACTTGTTATTTGCTGTGTCAACAGTTGTGCTATTTGCACTAAAAGTTTTTGTTGTTGTGCTTGATTTGAAATTGTCTGTAACATCAACATCACTAGAGTTAACAAATCTTGTAACAAAATGTTCTACAGGAGGTCTTTGAAATCCAATTACATCAAATGTTTGGAACACACCATCTACACCATTAGTTGCAATAATACCTCTATCAAATTCAAAAGCTGTAGTTCTAAAACCTCCTGCACGTAATGCATATGTACCAAAGTTTGTTGCAGAGTTTGTAATAGATAGATAGCCGCCCGATTGAGCATATGATCCATTTTTACAGAAAATTTGGAAGCAACTAACAATTTGCGAATATGCTTCATTCCTTACTCTATAACCAGTTCCGTTAAATGATAGAATAGTAAATGCATTACCTACCATTGATGGGTTTTGTACTGGAGCATCACCTGCTACTGGATTTTCAGATTCAATTTGATTTGCAGGTGTGTTAGGACTGAATATCTTGGCACCATCAACATCGCATCCATTGCCACCCAAGAAAGAAATGATAGAACAGTTTTGCACATATGGCGATACTGTAATAAGTGGTTTTTGTATTGGTAAGTCTGGATATTCGTGTCTACTTAATGTAAAATCTTCTACATCATCAAATGCAACAGCAAACGCATAAGTTCCGATAGGAACACCACTTGAATTTAGTTTATCTCTAAATGTAAATCCGCTCATATATGTAGCATTACGCAAACGGAAAATATCTTTTTGTAAATTTTGAGGGCGTATAACTACTGCACGTAAGGCATCTCCCATAATACAAACGTTATCAGGAATTATAATTGGATTGTCTTCCAAATATTCACCTGTACCAATTTTAATTGTAATTAGATTTACATTGTATTCACCGTATACGGTTGTACTAGCTTGTCCTACTCCTAAGTTTAGAATTGTTATTGTTTCGTCCCACAGATCGTCATGTGCTGTTTTTGAACTTGCGCCGTCGTCGTACGAATTATCAGTTACTTGTGTTACTGTGCTTTGGAAAGGAGCATTTGTGTTACCGTCTTGATCATCAGTTAGTGCTATATTCCTAATAATATCGCCAGCAATATGTTTTGCATATTCTAACGCTGCAACAGTTTGAGCTTTTTGGTTATTAATAACTTCTTCAGTTGATGTTGTACCTCTGTAGTAACTTTTACCTGCCTCGATAGATTTTGCATTTCCGCCATATTTTAAATCATAAATTACAGCTTCAACAATATAACCTGTGTCTCTTTCACAAGTTGTACTATCATATGTAAAATTTTCCCAAATACTTCCTGTAGTTGCATTAGTAATTTGGTAATCAATATATGCAATAACTTCTTTTTGTATAAATGTTTTGTTTAAAGTTAAAAGTTGTATAACATCATTTTTTGTATCTGTAACTGCTGTTTTTGGAACATAAACATTTTCACTAGCAATTAGTGCAGCTTTCTTAATTGTTGCAACTGGTTTTAAAAATCCATCGTTGGTATCATCGCCTAAGACACTATCTACATAAATCATGTTTGATGTTATACCAGGATTATTAAATGACAAGTTTCCACTACCGTCAGTTGTTAGAACTTGTCCTGCACTACCTGCGTTAGGAGGCAATTTAAAATTGTATGTGCTAGTGATACTATCTGGTACAGTAATTACAACACCATTGGTTCCGTTGGCGCTACCTTCCCTAATTGTTATAGTATTATTATCTTCAACAACTACAGGAACTTTTATATTCATTGCTGCTGCTGTTACCTCAGCAACGTTAGAACCATCTGCTTCAAATACAACTATTCCGTTAGCACCGCTTTCGTCAATGCTAACACTTGTATCTCCATCATGGATTTGTTTTGTTATTTCTCTTACTGTGCTGTCGGACTTTTTCATAAACAACTTGCCATCGGCTGTGTTTAATGCTAATTGTCCTTCGTCCATTTGTGCAGCAGTAGGTGCTCTACCTGCAACGCTAGAACGTAAATGTTTTATCTTACTTGCCATTACAATTTCCTATATAGTGTGGGTCAGGTCCTAAGACGCCCGTTGGTCAAAAGTATTTTATGTATTTACCGCATTTAGAAAGTACCTTCGTCAATTACGTCTGTCCAAACAGGCGTTCCGTTTGAATCTGTAGTTAAAATCTCGTTTGAAGTTGTAGCATCGCTTGTTCCAGCTGCTGCTGTTACTTGGACTGCACTTGTTCCATTACCATAAAGTATACCTTTTGCTGTAAATGAACTTACTCCTGTACCGCCGTGTTCAACTGCTAGATCACCGGTTGTAACAATACTGTTTACTGTTAAGTCTTGTGCGTATATGTTGTTAAATTCTGCATCACCAGCTGTTCCACTAAACACTTCAGAAGTATTTGTTGAATCTGGTTTGAATGTAAATCTACCAGTAGACTCGTCAAATCCGAAGAATCCTAATTTCGCTGCTGTTCCGTTATGCCAACGGAACTCAATACCTTTATCCTTAGCATCATTTACTGTAGGAGCAGTGTTGCCACCTAGTGTAAACACAGGATCATCAATAGTAACTGTTGTACTATCTACAGTAGTTGTTGTGCCTTGTACAGTTAAGTTACCTGCAATAGTTACTGTTCCGCCGCTGCCTGCTGTATCAGGATCTATTGTAATTGCACCAGTTGTTGAACCAATTGTACCGCCATTAATATTAATATCATCGATATTTGCTTCGCCGGTAACATCTAATGTGCCTACTAGTGTTAAAGTGTTACTTGCAAATGTTAGATTGCTATCATCTACAAGTCTTCCGTCAACACCTGCAAATGTAATTCTGCTTTGTGTTAAATCTTCAACTTTTGCTTGAGCAAGTGTAGCAAGTCCGTCAACATCTATTGTTGTTGATACTGTAACATCTCCTGTAACTGCTAAAGTTGTACCATCAAATGTTAAGTTACCACTATCTTCTATTTCACCAGCTGTGCCTGCTAGTACAACTCTACCTGCTGTTAAGTCACTTATTTTAGCACTTGACATAGTTGTTGCTGCTAATGTACTTGCACCAGTAACTCCGAATGTTCCTGATATAGCAGCATCGCCTGTTATGTTTGTGCTGTCTTGTAATTCAATTGTTCCTGCGCCATTTGTTCTTAATTCAAGATCAGTTGCACTTACAGTAGTTTGTATAACGTTTGTATCAATTAAAATATCACCAACATCTACTCTATTTGAATATGTAGTATCATTATACATATCCATCATAGTTGATGTGCCTGGCATATGCACCATTATACCGTTATCGTGTGTGCTAACTGTTGCATAGCCTAAGTAAATTGAACTACCGTTTAGATATAGATCGTTCCAGCGTAAATCGCTTGTTCCTAAATCGTATGTGTTAGTTGCACTAGGAACAATGTTACTATCAACTCTACCACCAAATGTAATTGTTTGAGCTGTTGTTGCACCTAAATCAACATTACCATTAATTTGTGTATTACCTGTAATTGTTGCTGCTGCGTCAACTGTTAACAAAGAACTTGCAAAAGTTAATTGTGCGCTATCTTCGATAGTACCGCCTGTTCCAGCTAGTACTACTCTGCCAGCTGTTAGATTTGTAATATCTATGCCTGGGAATGTTGCACTTGATCCTGCACTTACTTGTGGTACAGTAAGAGTAGTTCCATCAAATGTAAAGTTTGCACTATCAGTAAGAGAACCATTTGTGCCAGCAAATGTTACTCTACCTGCTGTTAGATCTGAAACAGTTGCACTTGCAAGAGTTGCTTCACCGGTTACACCTAATGTTCCGCCAACTGCTGTGTTTCCGTTTGCACTTGTAACTGTAAATGCGTTTGACCCTACAACAAATGTTGTTCCATCGTAGGTTAAGTTTGCACTTCCTTCAAGCTCACCATTAGTACCAGGTACAACAATTTGATTGCTTGTTAGGTCTTCAACATTTAAACTTGCTAAGGTTGCTTGTCCATTAACATCAAATGTGCCGCTTACAGTAGCATCTCCAGTTATATTTGTACTGTCAATTAATTCAATAGTGCCAGTACCTGCTACTGTCAATTCTAAGTTTGCATTACTTGCTGTTGTTCTAATTTGATTTCCGCTGATTGTTATATCATCTAATTCAATAGTATTTGAACCTAATATAGTACCACCAACTGTTAGCGCACCTGCGATACTAAAGTCGCCTGTTACGCCGCCTATGTTGATATCATTTCCTGGCTTAAATGAATCTGACTTTGCTTCATATATTAAAACTTGTCCGTCAATAATATTAGTTGTGTCAACATCAACTAAATCGTTTATTTCAGGTGTTACATTTTCAAATGCTGTACCCAATGTACCTGCAAATGTGTAAGCAGCTCTATCCGGAGTAACATAGTTTGTTGCACCATAACGAGCAGCAGTTGTAACTCTAAAGTCATCAATGTTACCATTTACATATCCTGCACTGCCATTAGTACCATCATTACCACCGATATTCCAATCCGTAGCAGTAAGATCTGTTGCATAAGTTGCACTTGTGCTTAGAGTTCCGTTAATATGTCTATAAAGTGTACCATTGTCTCTTGTAAAACTTACGTAATACCATGTGTTCGGAGTCAATGAAGTAGCAGTCATTATGTTACCTGTAGAGTCTGTAACTGCTAAACTTCCGCTTATTTGAAACTCTGTAGCATCATTTGCAGAGTAAATATAACCTTGTACACTGCTATCATGATAGATCCAAAAATCAATAGTAAAGTCACTTGTACCAATTGCTGTTCTAGTTACGCTAAGGTAGTCGTCTGTACCGTCTAATAGTAAACTACCTGTACCAAACTTTTTAGTTGCTTGTGTAATTTGTGCATCACCATTTGCAGTAATTGTTCCTGCTACAGTACTTTCGTCTAAGAACGATGTGCTGGCTTCTGATCCGTTTGCTGGAATCAATAACAGTGTATTTGCATACTCAACATCACCAAATGATCCACCGTAACGTAGATATTGCCCCGGTTTAATATCAGCAATAGTAACATCACCAATTCCGTCTACACTTGCCGCTGCTAAGTCAGTTGTAAAATCTGCTGTTTTGTATGTTGTTACACTAAATTCACCGCTTGTACTGTTGTATGATAAATCGCCTGCTGCACTTAATGCAGATCTTGCTCTTGCATCTGTAAAGTATAAATTTGTAGATCCTTCACTTAGTGCATCTGTATCATGATTTGAAATATCACTTACTGTTCCTGTTACATTTCCTGTTACATTTCCTACTAAGTTAGTTGCAAGCGACTTGTTCATTGCCCAACGATCGTTTGTACTATCATATGTAAATGTAGCAGTGCCGTCTGTACCTAGATCAGCAGTAATACCTGCACCATTTGCAGCAGTAGCATCTGCACTGCCGTTTGCAATAGTAATGTTTATATCGTCAACAACTAGTTCTGTAGAATTTACAGTTGTAGTTGTACCACTAACTGTTAAGTTTCCAGTAACAGTTAAGTTACCTGCTGCACTAATATTAGTTGCTGTAATATCGTCTGAGTTAAGAGATCCATTTACTGTAACATCATTAAATGTAACATTATCAGTTGTACCTACAGCTTGGCCAATACTTATTTCACCATTACTTATAGAAACACCAGTTCCTGCACTTAGATCATTTAAAGTAACAAAATTTGTTACAGTGTTATCAAAACCTATTTCGCCAGTTGTATTATTGTAAGTTATACCAGTTGTAGTATCTGCGCTAATTAGTCCTCGTACTTCAGCATCTGTACGTTCTGTAAAGCTAACAATACCAGTATTAGCATCATATGCTAGATCACCACCTGCACTAATATGAGCTCTTACTTCTGCTGCACTTGGTCCGGTATATGTAAACGCACCAGTTGCACTGTCGTAAGTCATGCTACCGTCGCCGCCAGCATCTGTAAGCGATATTGCGCTTCTTGCTCTTGTATTTGTGAAGTAGATGTTAGTTGAGCCTTCAGATAAATCATCACTAGTTTTGTTTCCAAAATCAGTGTTAAAATCTGCTGTTTTGTATGTTGTTACACTAAATTCGCCTGTTGCTTGTGTATAAGTTAAGTCTCCGCTTGCGCTAAAATGTGCTCTAACTTCAGTTGAGCTAGGCCCTGTATATGTAAACGCACCAGTTGCACTATCATACGTCATGCTGCCGTCACCACCAGCATCAGTTAAACTAATTGCACTTCTTACTCTTGTGTCAGTGTAATATAAATTTGTAGAACCTTCTGATAAATCATCTGTTGTATGATTGCTTATGTCTGATACTGTTCCTGTAACATTTCCTGAAAGTGTAGCATAAACTGTACCAAACTGTGCATCACCTAAATCTCCAGTGAATACTTCTGAAGTATTAGTTGCATTTGGAATAAAGCTAAAACGTCCTGTGCCTTCATCAAGTCCAAAGAACCCAGTCTTTGCTGCTGTATCCCACCATAAGAATTCAATACCCCTGTCTTTGCCGTCACTTGAACTTAGTCCACTTACTCCAACTCTTAATACCGGATCTTCAGTTGTTGTAACTGTAGATTCAACAGTTGTTGTAGTACCTTGTACTGTAAGATTACCTGCAACAGTCAATCCGTTGCTTATAGTTACATCATCAATATATGCATTTGCAAAATATTTTGTTGTGCTACCTAGATCAATTGCACTGTCAGCGTTTGGTACTAGATTACCTAACAGTGTTGCATTACTGAAATTAACTGTATCGCTTGCGGCATCATTGCCAATCACAACATTACCGTTTAGTGTTGTTACACCACTTACAGTTAGTGTTCCTGTGATATCTGTGTTTGTTAAATTACTGTCACCGGTAACATTTAAAACACCGCCTATTGTGGCTTGGCCACTTGTTTCAAACGGGCTACCTACTACACTTACAGAACCAGTTCCTGCTGCACGTAGTTCCAAATCAGTGTTTGTATTATATGTTTCGATAATATTATCATCTATGCGTATTTGATCTGTTTCAATAATTGCAGAACTAATTGTACCACTTGCATTAATGTCTACACCACTTAGTGTTGCATATGTTAAAGTTCCACCTGCTGTAATGTTACCTGTAACAACTAAGTTACGACCAATTGTTGCATCTTGTGTAACTGTTAAATTATTGCCAATAGTAACATCGTCAGTAAGAGCTACTGTAAATGCATTATCACTTACTGTTACACCTATTTCGTTTGCTGTTCCGTTTACAGTTAATGTTTCGGTAAGTAAATCAATTGTTGTTGAATTTGTACCGTCAGTAATATCTAATGTCTCTACAAGAGCAGCAGTTGATGCTGCTGTTACTCTACCATAAACATCAATTGTTAGTACCGGTATTGCAGTTGCACTACCATATGTACCGCTTGGATCAGCGCCTAGTGCGTCTAAAGCAAATGTTACTTCGTTGTTTGAAACTGTACTTGCAAGTCCTGTGCCACCTGTAAATGTAAGTGTTTCACCGCCTGCTACTGTATCAGTTGTTGATCCGTCAGTAATATCAAAACTTGTTGCAATAGCTTGTGTTGTGACTGCTGTTACACGCCCTTGTGCATCAACTGTAATAACAGGTACTGCTGTATTAGACCCGTATGATGCTGCTGTAACTCCAGTTGCTGGTAGGCTTAGTACAGGTGTACTTCCTTCACCAGTTCCTCCTGTCACAGTAATATGTCCAGATGTTGCACTAATTGATTCTACATAATCGCCTGTAGTATCTGTACCTAGTGTTAGCGATCCTGGATTGAAAACAGTGTTAAATTGTACATCGCCAGTTCCGTCAAAAGTTATGCCGGTTGCAGTAACATCTCCTACCATACTAAACGTTCTAGCAGTTGCTAATGCAGTTGCAGTATCAGCATTTCCTGTTAAATTACCAGTAACATCTCCTGTTACATTTCCTGTAAAAGTAGCATCTGTTCCATCAGTGCCGCTTTCTAGTACTTTATTAGTTCCGTCTGCTGCATATATGTCGCCAATGATATTACCAGTTAGATAGTTTGTTCCGATACTTAACGACTTATTAAATTCGATACGTTGATTTGCATGGCTCCATGTCATCGACGCATCGCCGTTTGTACCTAAATCAATAGTAAGTCCTGCACCGTTTGCAGTAGAACTATCTGTTGTTCCTTTAGCAACAGTTATGTTTACATCGTCAACATCTAGTGTTGTGCTGTTAATTGTTGTAGTTGCACCGTTAACTGTTAAGTTACCTGTAATTACAACATTACCACTTGCTGTAACAGTTGTTGCTGTAATATCATCAGTGTTAAGTGTTCCACTTACATTAACATTATTAAATGTAACATCGTCTGTTGTACCAACAGACTGTCCAATTGCTATTGTAGGAGTAGCAGCTTCGCCTGTGTTATTTGTAATTGTTACACCTGTGCCAGCTACTAATGATTCTACATAATCACCTGTAGTATCTGTTCCTAATTCTAATGCTCCCGGGTTGAAAACTGTAGTAAGCTCTACGTTTCCTGTTCCGTCAAATGTTACACCAGTTGCTGTAATATCGCCTGTTAAGCTAAACGTTCTTGCGGTTTCTAGTGCAGTTGCAGTATCTGCATTACCTGTTAAATCACCTGTTACGTTACCAGTAAATGTTGCAGGAGTTGTTGTACCATCTCCGCCATCAAGTACTTTAGTTGTGCCGTTACTTGCAAATACATCCCCTGTTAAGTTACCAACAACGTTACCAACAACGTTACCTGTTACATTACCTGTTACGTTTCCTGTAAGTGCTCCTGTAATTCCGTTAGATGCTGCAAGTGTTGTAAAGGAACCAGCAGCAGGTGTAGTACCACCTATTATAGTTCCATCTATTGCACCACCATTTATGTCTACAGTTGTGAAAGTACTTGTACCGGTTGAAGTGATATTACCTGTTACATTACCTGTTACGTTTCCTGTAACATCACCTGTTAATGCGCCTGTAAATGTAGCGTCAGTGCCATCTGTACCGTTTTGAACAACAATACTTGTTCCGTCGGCTGCTAATACATCACCTATAAGATTACCTGTTACGTTACCTGTTACGTTACCAGTAGTATTACCTGTTAAGTTACCTTCAAATGTTGCTGCTTTTACGGTTTGATAAACAGGCGTACCAGCTGTATCTACAAATTCAAACTTGTCGTCAGTTTCATTCCACTGTATAACAACATCAACTAGTGATCCTCTGTTTATTAATAATCCTGCATCTTGTGTAGGTGCAGTTCCTGATCCTAAGTTACTGTTTAGTTCTATTATATTGTCTGCCAATTTAATAGTTTCAGTATTAACAGTTGTAGTTGTGCCGTTGACTGTAAGGTCGCCTGTGATTATGACGTTTCCACTTGCTGTAACTGTTGTTGCTGTTAAATCATCAGTGCTTAATGTTCCACCAACAGTAACATTGTTAAATTCAACATCGTCTGTAGTACCAACAGCCTGTCCGATTTCTATAGTTGCAGTTGAGCCTTCGCTAGGTGTATGTGTAATTGTAACACCTGTTCCTGCTGTTAAATCTACAAGATAATTTCCAGTAGTATCCGTTCCAAGTGCTACACTATTTGGTTGAATAGTGGTTGCTAAGTTAAAGTTTGCACTACCGTCAAAACTTGCTGTACCTTGAACATCTCCAGTGAGGTTGATGCTTCTAGCTGTTGCCCATTTACTTGCTTCTGATGCAAGTCCTGTAAACACAGCATCAGTGCCATCTGTACCATTTTCTAATATTTTTGTACCGTCATCTGCATATATGTCGCCTGTAATATCACCTGATATTGTTGCTGTGACTATATTGTTAATTGCGTCAACAAGTAATGTGCTATCGTCACCAAATACACTACCTTTGAGGTCACCTACTACACTACCAGTTACATTACCGGTTAAGTCTCCAGTTACATTACCAGTTACATTACCAGTGACGTTACCTGTTACGTTACCAGTGACACTACCAGTAAATGAAGCATCAGTACCGTCAGTTCCAGCATCAAGAACTGTTGTCCCAGTAGGTGCTTTTACATCTGCTTTAATAAATGCATCTGTTCCATCAGTACCGTTATCTAGTATAGTTTGTCCGCCACTTGATTTAACATCACCTTGCAAATTACCTATAAACAAAGTAGTTGTTAGTTCGTTGCCTAAAGGATTATATGTAAGTCCTGTGTCAGTTTCTATACCTTGAGCACCACTTACACCGTCTACAAAAGTAAGATATACTGTTTCATTTGTAGCATTGTTTGCAGTAGCAGTTATTTCAGTTGCTAGGCTTGCTGTTCCTGTTAAATCAGCAGTAATTGTGCCAGCAGCAAAGTTACCGCTTGCATCTCTAAATACTGTTGTGCTGCCTGTATTAGATGCTGTTGCGTCAGAAGTAATTGTATATTGTGTTCCTTCGCCAGCTGTACCTGTGATTGTTAAACCATTGCCGCTTACACTAACATCTTGTGCATAGTTTCCTGTTGTATCTGTACCAAGTGCTACACTATCTGGTTGTATTGTAAGTGCAATATTCCCTACGTCTGCACTTCCGTCAATACTAAATGTGCCGGTTACATCACCACCTGCAAATGTTACTGATCTTGCTGTTGCCCAGTTTGCTGCGGTTCCGCTAACGTTACCTGTTACATTACCAGTAAGGTTTGCATAAACCATTCCAAATTCTGCATCACCTCTAGTTCCTGTGAAGTTTTCACTAGTATTTGTCGCATCAGGTATAAAAGTAAATCTGTTAGTTGCGTTATCCCATCCAAAGAATCCAGTTTTAGCAGCTATGCCTGTATGGTAAAGGAATTCACTACCTCTGTCTTTACCATCGTTAGATGTAAGTGAACTTACACCTAATCTAATAACAGGATCTTCTAAAGTAACAACAGTTGTATCAACAGTTGTAGTAGATCCACTTACAGTTAAATTACCTGTAACTGTTAAATCGTTTCCTACAGTTAAGTTTGTATTAACATTTACACTATTAGGTAATCCAATTTTAACTTGATTGTTCGAAACTGTTGCTTCAATTTCGTTTGTTGTACCTGCAAAAGTTAGTGTGTCTGTTAATAGGTTAACAGTATCAGTATTTGGAGTGCCTTGATCATCTGAAATATTAAGAACTGTTGCAACATTTGTTTCGCTGGCAGCAGTAATTCTACCATAATCGTCAACTGTAAAAGATGGTATTGCAGTAGCACTTCCGTATGAACCAGCTGTTACAGCAGTTGTGCTTAAATCAACTGTAGCTGCTGCTGTTTCTGTTCCACTGTTTGCTACAACAATATTTCCATTACCTGCGTCTGCTAATGTAGCAATATAGTTTCCAGTTGTATCTGTACCAAGTGCTACACTATTTGCTTGAATAGTAGCAGTTATAGTTACATCACTTGTACCATTAAATGTTGTTGTACCACCTAAATCTCCAGCTAGTGTTATCGATCTAGCAGTTTGTAATGCAGTTGCAGTATCTGCGTTTCCGGTTAATGCACCTGTAAATGTAGTTGCTGTAACATCAGTTGCTGTAATAGCTCTGATAAAACCTTCTGACCATCTAAAAGTAGCACTACCTAAGTCTCTAGCATTATCTGTAGTTGGTAGTAAATTTGAATTAATTTTAGAATTTACTGTAAGAACATCAGTATCTGCATCGCCTATTGTTACTGCGCCAGTAATAGATAACGCAGGTGCTGTTATTGTTCCTTGAGCTAAAGTTAACCCTGTAGATTCAAATCTTGCAACCTCTGTATTACTAATTTCAAATACAGTAGCATTGCCTGCATCTAATACAATATTAGTAACACTTTCAATAGTAGGTGTGCCTGTGCCGTCACTTATAAAACTTTCTGCTGTAACAGTTCCATTAACTTCAAATGTTGTTCCGTCAAATGTTACATCTGTGCTTGTGGTTAGTTCTCCGTCTGTTGATGCTATCACAATACCTTCAGCAGTTAGATTACTTACTTTTAATCCTGTAACAGTTGCATCACTAAGGATATCAATTATTCCTGCACCTGATGCTAGTAATTCTACATTTGCGTCACTATTAATAGTTTCTATTCTATTACCGTTTATAGCAATTTGATCAAGTATTAAATTACCGTTAGGATCGATTACAACAGTATCATTAATAGTTGTAGAACCGCCACCACCGCCAATATTTGTATTACCGCCATCGCCTGCACCAACGTTAAGATCATCGCCTTCACCTGTTGAAATATCTGTGCCACCGTCGCCACCACCTATTGTAATTCCGCCAAATGATGAACCGTCAGATGAGGCAGGTCCAAATGCTCCTGTATATACAGCACCTACAACATAAATTGATTTACCTGTTGTAACATTGCTAGGTAGGTTATCACCGATAAAGTGTACAGTACCTGCTTGATAGTCGAAGAACCATTCATCACTGTCTCCTGCACCAACAGCAAATAACTGTGTACCTGTGCTTGTTGGATCTGCTGCGTTTGCATTATCAACATAAACTTTTACATTATATGTTGCACCAAATTCTGTTGGGATCCAATCAGTATATCCTGTTAGCCAAGTTCTTCTTGGTTGTGCTGTTCCGTCCTCTGTACACTCAACTGCGTTTGCACCTAAGTATACTGTTACCGGATTAGCACTTGTTGTTGGTATAACATCTGGGATGTCAGCTGCATCGCCCCAAATTTTATCACTTCTTAAAAGTAATGGGCTTGGTATCGCTTCGTTTGTAGCATCTTTGTTTGATTGTACATCCGATTTACTAACACCATAACCTATCTTCTTCCAGAGGTAATCGATTTTTTGTATATCGCTAATTGCCATGTCTTATGCGCCTTCTAATATTGACAAACTCGTTATGCTGTTTCCAGCATTTAATGCTATTCTTACTAATACAACGTTACCTGTTGCACTAGTTGTACTTACGGTCCCTAAAGTCATTTGGTAATTACCACTTAGACTTGTGTTAGATAATATTCTATTTGCAGGACCATCGGCGACTCCATCACTTCCGTTACCACCTGTTGATGATCCAGGTGCACCTGATCCACCAAATGCTGTGTCGGCTCTAAGCCAACCATTTAATCCACTTGTTGTATCAGTTGTACTACCTGGAACTGCTATCCATAATCCGCCTATTCCACTAGACGTAATATTGATTCTAAATTTACTAACTGCACTTCTTCTAAATGCAAATGTAAAATACTGTGTACCTGAATCGCCCGTTCTGTTAGGGCCTGCAGGTAAAAATGTGCTATAATTTGTTGTATCGTGTTTTAATACACCTAACCTTACAGTTGCTTCTTGTGTTCCTTCAACTCCTGGATCACTTGCTTCTGTGAAAACATTACTTGTATAAAAATTAGTTGCTCCGTTAAATGCTGGAGTACTAGTTGTCTCTGAAAGGAATGCTGCGCTTCGCTTACCATCATCTGTGTAAGTTGCGCCTAAGCTATCTGATACCGGAATTGCAGTTTCATTAATACCAGTTTGTGCTGCTGTATGAACTTGGATTTTTTCGTTTGAATCTACATAATCACTAAATCCGTTTACATTCGCACTTCTCACTTGTAAATTTGCTATAGAAATTTGGTCAGTTGCACCAGCAACGTTAACTGTAATATTATTCATTGTGTAAGGTGTTCCTCCTGTTCCTACATTTGCTATAACATTGCTTCCGTTTAACATAGGATTGCTAGGATTACTCATTTGTGCGAGAGTATAATTTTGTATAACAGCTACAACATCAGATGTGCCTTCATAATCTGTGCCAGAGCTAACAGTCACAGGATGACCCCAACCGGTAGAATAATCGTTATATACTTGTCCACAAAAATCTTCTACTTGCCAGTTTTGTAAAATAACTGTGTTACCGCCTGCATAATATGGAACACCACTAATATACTTTTTAGTTCCTGCTGTACCTTCTACTACAGTACCAGCTAATACAGTTGCATCTCCTATAGGATCATGTACAAATTCTTCTACATTTGTGCTTCCTGTTACACTATGCTCTAGCTGGAATGTGTGTATGCCTGCTGCAAAAGTACTTGCATCATGATTGACTCTTGCTTTGAACCCTTTATATAGATTTGGTGTATAAATTGTGCTACTAAATGAAAGATCACTACCGTCTGTGTTTAGTAGGTTATAATCTGATTCTTCTACAATTTCAAGTGAGGTAGCAGAGCCTGTATTATCTGAACTAGATAGTGTTATTGTTCCTGCGTTTGTGCCATCAACAAGTGCTGACAAATCTCCGCTATCTGCATCATAAGCAAATGTAGGTTGTGCTTTTGTAAACACTGCTACAGTAGAATTTGTTCTTTTTACTGTAGATCCTGCTGTTAGTGTACTGCTTCCTGTATTGTCTGTAAATCCATATGCTAGTCTTGGATTACTGTTTATAGACTCTTGCACAATAAGAGTTTTTGTTCCTAAACCGTCCGGTGCAGTAATATTAGGATCATAAACTTTTAAATCTTCTGTAACAGTTAGAGGAAATATACTCGGAGTTGCTGTTGTATGTGTTAGTAATGACAGTGTTAATGTATCAGTACCGTTACCAGTTGCTGTACCTGTTCCCCATGTGTGTTGTAATCTTGCGCCTAATACTCCGCCTGCATCTGCATCACTTCCAATAGCGTCAGCTGTTGTGCCATCACCCCAATCCATAGAGTATGTTACATCAGCCATTGTGGTGTTTGTAGTTATGTTTTCCATATACAAACTATCGCCTTCGTTAACATACAAATCATTTCCTGTTAATGCAGTTCCACCTGATGATGCTCTGTATAATCTAAATGCCATTACAGGATCAGCTGTATAAATGATTACATAATCTTCTCTAGTTTGTGTTGCTTCACTTCCGTATCCAGCACCGTCGCTGTGATAAGCTCTTACAACTACAGTGTAAGGACTATTTGTATTTGATGTGTAAGTGTGGCTTGGTGTTAAACTAGTAACTGTTTCAGTTGTACCATCACCCCAGTCAATATCATAATTATTTGGATTGCCTTCTTTTACTATGGTTAGTGTAACTGATGTCCCTTCGCCTCCTGCTAAAGGTGTTCCTGTAAATGTTACGCTTCTGACAAATGTATTGTTAGCAACATTTAACATAGTTTCATTTAGTTGATCCATTGCTTCTGCTATATTTCCTGTTCCACTTAATAATTTATATGCACCGTCGGTGTAACTACTATCAGTTGGATCGCCTAGTGTAATTTGATCGCCTGACAAACCTCCTTGTACAGCACCGATGTTTGCATCAACATATGCTTTTACACTTTGCTGTGTTGGTATAGCAGTATCACTGTCACTTACAAGATCGTCTTCGTCAAGTATTTCTTCTACTTCAGTAGTTGAACCTACAGTAAATTTACCAACTACATCAACTGCTCCTGTACCTGCTGCTGCAAGTTCCAGTGTGTCGTTAGTGTTTAAAGCAGTTATTCTGTTATCACTAATTTTTAATGAATGAGTTAGAATATCATCATTTACAATTAAATTAGATCCAACTGTGGTATTTCCTGTAGATTCTATAGTATTTGCTGTAAATGCAAGTGCATTTAAATCACCTGTTGTAACTGTGCCACTTACATCTAATGTGCCTGTAATGTTTGTATCTGCAAGTAAATCAACACTTCCTGTGCCGCCGGTTGCTAGTTCTAAATTACTATTAGACTCTGTAGTTGTAATTAAGTTACCATCAACTCTAATATTGTCTAATAGTAGTGTACCTGCATTTACTTGTGCAGCATACAGATCCATCATAGTAGAAGTTCCTGGCATATGTACCATCATACCGCCACTATGTTGACTCATTGTTACATCACCTAAGTATATTGAATTTCCGCTTAGGTATAAATCACGCCATCTTTTAGTATCACTACCTAAATCATATGTATGAGTATCATTTGGTATTAGATGTGAATCAAATTCACCTGCAATAGTAATACCGTCAGTATCTGCATCGCCAATTGTAATGTTACCGCCGATTGTAACATTACCTGTAGCATTAATATCTACAGCGTCAATATTACCAAATTTAACGTTACCTGCTGTTCCTGAAAAAACTTCTGAACTATTTGTAGCATCTGGAATGAATGTAAATTTTTCATCTGTTCGGTCAAATCCAAAAAAGCCTACCTTTGCATCTGTCCCTGTGTGCCAACGGAATTCTATACCCTTGTCTTTAGTATCATCTGTTGTTGGTGCAGTATCACCGCCTAATGTTAATATAGGATCATCTAATGTTGTAACTGTACTATTAATTGTAGTTGTAGTACCCATAACTTGCAAGTCGCCTTGTATAGTCACTGTACCTGCACTACCTGCTGGTGTTGGATCAATAGTAAGTGTTCCGGTTGTTGTAGCAATAGTATTACCGTCAATAGTTATATTGTCTAATGCTAACGCAGTTGTAGTTAATGTTGTACCGTCAAAAGTTAAATTTGCACTATCTTCTACAGATCCATTAGTTCCTGCTAAAACAACACGACCAGCTGTTAAATTTCCTAGCTCGACAGTTGCAAATGTACTTGCTCCTGTTACATCTAATGTTCCTGCAATAGCAGTATTTCCTGTTGCAGATGCTACTGTAAAGTTGCCTTGTCCTATGTCAAATGTTGTACCATCAAAAGTTAAATCTGCACTATCTTCTATTGCACCTGATGTACCTGCTAATACAATTCTGTTATCTGTTAGATCACTTACAATAGCACTTGCTAAAGTAGTTTCACCTGTAACACCTAGTGTGCTGCTTAAAGTTGTAGCACCTGTAACACCTAGTGTGCCTCCTACAGTTGCATTGTCAGTGACATCTAAAGCACCTGCAACATTTAATGTTCCACCTGTTCCTGTTGGATTCGGATCAATAGTAATATCAGTACTTGCGCCGATTGTGCTTCCATCAATGTCAATGTTATCAACTGATATACTTCCAGTTACAGTTAAAATTCCTGTAATGTTTGTATCAGCTAATGTTGATGTTCCTGTAACACCTAGTGTGCTACTTAATGTAGTTGCTCCAGTAACTCCTAGTGTACCGCCTACAGTTGCATTACTTGATAATGTTGTATCGCCTGTAACACCCAAAGTATCACTTAATGTAGTTGCACCTGTAACTCCTAATGTGCTGCTTAATGTAGTAGCACCAGTTACACCTAATGTATCATTAAGTGTTGTTGCACCTGTAACTCCTAATGTATCATTAAGTGTTGTTGCACCAGTTACACCTAATGTATCACTTAATGTAGTAGCACCAGTTACACCTAATGTATCACTTAATGTAGTTGCGCCAGTTACACCCAGTGTGCTACTTAGTGTAGTTGCACCAGTAACACCTAGAGTATCACTTAATGTTGTTGCGCCTGTAACTCCTAATGTAGAAGAAACTGTAGCTGCGCCTGTTATGTTTGTATCTGTAAGGAGTTCTAATGTACCTGTTCCAGCTGTGGCAAATTCCAAATCACTGTTACTAGAATTAGTTTGTATTCTATTTCCGTCAATAGTAATATCTTCACCAATTAATCTATCAGCAAAAATTGTTCCACCAGTAATATCCATTTCGTTACCACTAGCATCAACAACTTTAAATCCGCCATTTTCTTCTTTTAACTGAATGCCACCTAGATGAATTGTTTGCCCTGCAACATAAAGGTTACGCCATTTCTTTGTAGCACTACCTAAGTCATAAGTTTCGTCCTCATTAGGAATTAAGTGTGATTCGAAATCAGCAGCAACAGTAATTGCATCTGTATCTGCATCACCAATTTGAATATTACCACCAATTGTAACATCACCACTAACATCAATATTACCAGTTATACCTAATGTTGTTCCGTCAAATGTTAAGTTACCGCTATCTTCTATTTCTCCACCTGTACCTGCAAGTACAACTCTACCAGCAGTTAAATCTTCAATTTTTGCTGTAGCTATAGTTGCATCAGTATTGACATCAAGTGTTCCAGAAAGTGTTACGTTTCCTGTAACATCCAGTAACGTACCATCAAATGTTAAGTTACCACTATCTTCGATTGCTCCAGCTGTGCCTGCAAGTACAACACGGCCTGTTGTTAGATCTGATACTGTTGCACTACTTAAAGTTGTCTCTTGTGCATCTAAATTTGCAAGTGTTGTATCGCCTGTAACATCTAGTGTTGCACCAATTGTAGTATTACCGTTAGTAGCAACATTATAAAGATCGTTTACGTTTATGCCGCCATCTAAAGAAGCAAGTCCTGAAGCAGTAACAGTTGTAATTGTAGTATCACCTGTTACGTCTAGTGTGCCACTTACGGTTGCATCACCTGTAATATTTGTATCACTTTGCAGTTCTATAGTTCCTGCACCAGCTGTGTCTATTTCTAAATTGCTATCAGAATTAATTGTTTCAATTCTATTGCCGTTGATGCTAATATCTTCAATAGTTAATTCACCGGCTTCAATATTTTGAACAAATAGATTTTTCCATTGCTTTGTATTTGAACCTAAATTATATGTTTCGTCAGCATCTGGTACTAAATCACTTTCAAAGTCTGCTGCTACTGTGATAGAATCAGTATCTGCATCACCAATAGTAATATTACCACCTAGTACTAAATTTCCTGTAATGTCTACATTACCTGAAATATTAGTATCTCCATTTACTGTTAAATCTTGTCCAACAGTTAGTGTTCCACTTACTGAAGTATCTGCACTTAGATTTATTACTGCTGTTCCTGCAGGAGTTACATTTATATCTCCTGTAATACTAGAGATTGTATTTCCTGCAAGTCTAATATTTCCAGTTTCAATCTTAAAAGGATCAACTGTGCTTGAGTTTACACCGCTTACAAAATTAATACCTGTTAGTGTTGTAACATCAAATGTTCCACCTTGGAATGTTGTGTTGCCTGTCTGTTGATCTACTGTAAAGTGATCTCCTATTCTAAAATCACCTCTTTGGTCAACACTTGAATAATAAACACGGCCTCCATTTGCTTCAGTGATTTCGTTTGCTTGTATTACTGCGCTATCATCGTTATCAAGTCTTTTGCCAACACCAATGTATCCGAAGTTATGAGATACCATTCTCAAACTTGTGTCCGCACCATCGGCTACTAAACCAAAGTTACCGTATACGTTTGCAGATGCAATTGAACGCATTTCAGCAGCAAACTCTTTTCTATCATACCTTAAAATACTTGTTGCAGTTGCACCGCCACTAAATGTAATTGATGCAGGAGTAGTATCAAATCCTTCTAAGTCATCTACTTTTCCGTCTTGTACAAGCGTTGTAGAATTTTCAACAGCGTCTACTGTAAGTGTAACTACAGTAGAACCGTCAGTTGATGTAAATGTAGCAGTATCACCTTGTGCTATTGTACCTACAACTCCGCCTAAAGTAATTCTTGTCTTACCTGCTCCGCCACGGCCTTGTGTACCTGTTATACCTTTAATAGCTTCATGTGCAAAATAAGTAAAACAATTAAGCCATTCTACTCTAGCACCGTTTGTCATTATCAAACCAACACTGTTTGGTACTATGAACGTACAACTATCAAATAACATTGCCGGTTCAATCGATCCAGTTGCTATACTTGCTCCATCTACTAATGCGCCACGACCAGCATCTCCTGCATCAAAGCCGTATGGATCATCTGCTGCATTTGTGCCTTGTCTAACACTAGAGCCAAAGTTAGCTACAGTTATATCTTTCATATACGCTGAACGGATAGTTACACTTGCTGTTGGCTTGTAACGTATTGCATAACCTGTGTCATTAGTTGTATTGTATTCCATTTCACGGATGGTCATACCTTCTATAACTACACCACCGTCTACACGGAAACAGTCTAAGTCTCTTGTTGCTGCACTTGGTTTTATTTGTGTAGCACGTAATCCTGCGCCTCTAACAGTAACGTTTGCAGGTACATCTAATGGAAATGTTTCTTCAAATGTGCCTGCAGAAATATTTACAATATCGCCTGTTGTAGCTTGCGATAATGCATATCTTATAGTAGCATATGCATCGTTTGGCAAAGCACCACTGTTATTGTCATCTCCGTTTGCTGTAACATATATTACATTACCTTCAGGTTTTACAATATCTATACCCTGAGCTGTAATAGTTCCAGTACCGTTAGCTAACAATTCTAAGTTTGCATTAGTATTAAGAGTTCTAATTCTGTTGCCATCGATTTCTATTTCATCTACAACTATTCTTTCTGCATCAACAACACTTGCTTCAAAGTTTGTTCTTGTTCCATCTTCGCTTACTATGACAAGTCCGCCTGCGCCATTGTCTTGTAGTTGTAGTGTTCCTAGATATATTGTTTGTCCGCTTACATATAATGAACGCCATTTTTTAGTAGCACTACCTAAATCATATGTTCCGTCTGCATCAGGTATAAGATGCGATTCAAAATCTGCTGCTACTGTGATAGAATCAGTGTCTGCGTCACCTATTGTAATGTTACCACCTAATGTTAGGTCACCTGTGATATTTGCATCACCTGTTAATGTTAATGTAGTGCCATCAAATGTTAAGTTACCACTATCTTCTATTTCGCCATCTGTTCCTGCAAGCAAAACTCTAGAAGCAGTCAAGTCGCTGACTTTTAAACTAGGTACAACAGTGTCACTTAGTATATCAATAATACCAGTTCCTGCTGCTTGCAATTCCATGTTAGCATTAGAATTGTAAGTTTCTATCCTGTTACCATTAATAGCAATCTCGGATAATTTCATATTACCGTTTGGATCAACTTCTACGTTTTCGCCTATTCTAGTAGTGCCGCCACCTTGACCAATTGAGGTATTACCACCGTCGTCAATAACTATATCATCATTATTACCTAATTTAGTTTCACCACCGTCTCCAGCACCTATCTCTAAATCTTCTCCTGGTCCTGTAGTAATACTACCTCCGCCGCCACCGCCGACTATAACTTCACCAAACTGTCCACCATCTCCACTTGCTGGACCGAGTAGTCCTGAATATACAGCACCTTGTATGTAAATAGATTTGCCACTAGTTAATCCGCTAGGTAAGTTTTCTCCAATAAAATTTAAAGTTCCGGAAGCATAGTCAAAGAACCATTCGTCGTTGTTGCCACTACCTGCTGCAAATATTTTATTCCCTGTACTTGCAGGATTTGCAGCGCCAGGATTATCTATAAAGACATTTACAAGATAAGTTGCACCAAATTGCGGAGGAATCCAGTTTTCATATCCAGAACTCCATGTTCTTCTAGGAGTAGCTGTTGCATCTTCAGTTGCTTCAACAGTTTCTAAAGTAACCACACTTGTGCTTGTAGTAGGAATCGTTGCAGGAATACTTGCAGCATCACCCCATATTTGGTCTGCCCGTAAAAGCAATCCGCTTGCAATACTTTCGTTAACAGCACTCTTAATACTGTTTACATCAGTTTTTGCAACACCGTAACCTACTTTTTTCCAAAGCCAGTCAATTTTTTGTATATCACTAATTGCCATTTACTTTACCCTATGATATAGAAAGTGCTGTTACACTTTCTCCTGCTGCTAATGCTATCCTTACTAAAACAACATTACCTGTCGAATTAGTCATGTTTTCTGTACCTAATGTCATTGTAAATCCGCCGCTCAACGACTGTCCAGGAATAATCCTTTCACCACTATTTGATGCACAGCCGTTAGAACCATTACCACCTGCGCCTGCGCCTGGTACACCGCTACCGTTATAAACTGCTGATGTATCTAGCCAGCCATTTATAGTACTAGTTGAGTCTATTGCTGTTCCCGGAGCAGCTATCCAACATCCTGTAATACCTGATGAACTTGTTATATTAATGTCAAAGTTTGCAACAACTTGACGTCTAAATGCCATTGTAAAATATTGTGTTCCTGTGTCTGCACTTCTATCAGGTCCTGCAGGAAGCAAAGCACTATAATCATCTACATTATGTTCAATTACACCATAACGTACGGTTGCTTCTTGTGTACCTGCTACTCCTGGATCTGCTGACTCTGTATAAGGATTGCTTGTGTAAAAGTTTGTAGCACTGTTAAATGTCGGAGTATCACCTGTTGCAGATGCTAGATCAAATATTCTAACAGCATCATCTGTAAAACCTGTACCTAAACTGTTGCTTACATTTACAGCAGTTTCATTTATACCACTTTGGTTTGCTGTATGTACTTGTATAACTTCTGGTAAAGTTACATATGAACTGTATCCGTTTATGTTACGAACTCTGTAACGTAATTGTTCTGTTACTCTAGCATTATTTGCATTTACATTGATAGTTAAGTCTCCAAATGCATATGGAGTTCCTATACCAGTATTTGCATTTGGTATGCCTCCTGTTAGCATTGTAGTTGCGCCATCAACGGCTGCATAGTTGTAGTTTTGTTCTACAATTCCACTACCACTTCCGTCTGTATCTGCACCGCTTGTTACTTCTATAACATCGTTAATATTAGAATATGTTTGTCCTACTAAATTTGTACCTGTTGCACCACTTAATGTTAAGCTGGCTCCTACATTATAATATGGAATTCCGCTAACATAACGCACTGTACCTGCGTTTGCTTCAGTTAACGTGCCTCCTGCTGCTACAGGATTTGCAGTTAAATCATCTTTTACAAATTCAACCGTGTTTGTGTCACCTGTTATACTATGACTTAGCTGATAACTGTTAACGCCTACTGACAAACTTGATCTAGTTTTGTTTACACCAGCAGTAAATCCTTGGTACAATCCTGGATGATATATGCTACTGTTAAAGTTTACTTGGCTACCGCTTGCGTTGTAAAGATTAAAATCTGCTTCTAATGGAACAGTAAGAGCAGAATATGTTCCACTGTTACTACCTGAAGTAAATGTTACAGATCCATCAGCTGTTCCGTTAACTAGAGCTGATAAAGTTCCTGCTGCTGCATCATAAACAAGAGTGCTTAATGTTTGTGTTTGAACTACTCCGCTATCACCTTCGTATCTAGTAATACTTGATCCTGCTGTTAAACTTGTGCCGCCGGTATTGTCTGTAAATCCTGCTGCAAGTAATCCAGTACCGTCTGAGCCTGTTAAATTAATTGTTTTAGAACTTAACCCAGCAGGTGCTGCAATATTAGGATCGTATACTTTAAGTTGTTTTGTTACAGATAAAGGAAAGATTCCTGGAGTAGCAGTGGTATGCGTATCTAATCTTAGAGTAAGAGTGTCTCTGCTTGTTCCTGTATTTGTACCTGTAGCCCAAGTATGTTGTAATCTTGACCCTGTTACGCCTCCTGGATCGTTATCACTTGCTATAGCATCGTCACTTGATCCATCTCCCCATAGCATAGTATATGTAACATCTGCCATAGTTGTATTTGTTGTATTGTTCTGCATATACAGGCTGTTGCCTTCAATCACATATAATGTAGACCCGCTTAATGCAGTTCCGCCAGTAGCAGCATTGTAAAGATCAAACAGCACGTCTGGATCTGCTGTGTAAATTATTATATAATCTTCTTGCGTTGCACTTGCTTCACTGCCATAGCCGCTGCCTTGATTGTTAAATGCTCTAACTGTAATTGTGTAAGGACTATCTGTATTTGAAGTATATGTATGACTCGGAGTGCTATCTGTTATTCCTAAGTCAACACTACCGTCGCCCCATGTTACATCATATCTATTAGCTGTACCATCAACTGTTAAACTTAAAGTTACTGTTGTTCCTTCACCTCCTGCTGTTGGTGAGCCAGTAAATGAAATTGAACGCACATATGTTGCATTCCTAATGTTTAACATAGTTTCGTTAAGTTGATCTATAGCTTCTGCTATATCACCGTCTGATGCTATCGCAGTATATGCACCGTCTGTAAATGTTCCATCACTAGGAGCACCAACTACAATTTGATCACCTACTAAAGCGCCTACTGTATCTGAGATATTACTGTCTACATATGCTTTTATGCTTTGTTGTGTTGCTAAAGCAGTAGCACTATCACTTACTAGGTCGTCTTCATCAAGGATATTATCAACACTTATACCTGCATTTATTCTTAAACTTCCAATTACTTGAATTAATCCTGTACCAGATGCAGTTAATGTTAAATCGCTGTTGCTTGCTGTTGTCTTAATAACATTGCCGTCGATCTCAATGTCATCATTAATAGTAATTTTACCTGTTCTAATAGGCGAACCAAAAACAACATCACCTGTGCCTGCTGCATTAATAAACAAATCGCTGTTGCTAATAGTTGTTTGTAATGTATCACCAGTGATTAAAATGTTTTCAGCAATTCTTGCACTATCAGCTTCGGTTAATCCACCTAGTTCGCCTACTAATTCACCATCTTCGTTAAATACCTGTAAACTGCCGTCACCTGAATCTTTTAATTCAATTCCACCTAACGTAATTGATTGCCCTGATAGGTAAATATCTCTCCATCTTTTAGATGCAGAACCTAAGTCATAAACTTCTGTTTGATCAGGAATAAGATGACTTCCTATATCTGCTGCAAAAGTAACAGTATCAGTATCAGCGTCACCTAAGGTAAGGTCACCGTCTGCTGTTATAGACCCTGTTGCATGAAGATTACCTGTTACTTCTACGTTGCCGTTTAGATTTATAAAGTCTGTTCCTGTAGCTGCGCCAATGTTAATATCGCCTACAGTAGTTGAGATAGAGTTATTATCTAAAAGAAGATCATCAATTGTTAGAGATCCTGCTCTTAGTTCAGTTGCGTTGATTGTTCCGGTAACGTCTAATTCGTATCCAGGAGTGCCGTTGCTAATGCCAATGCGATCATTTGTGACATCAAGGTATAATAAATTTGTGTTTACTGCCAGATCATCGTCACGTAAGAGATTGCTCTTAAGTAACGGACCTGAGATTCTTCCTACATTGGCCACATCAGCTCCTCAAATACGGCGATCCTGTCGCTCCAACCACTTTTTCATCCGCTTGGTTACGGCTCTTTGCGGGTTGACCACAGTTTGACCCTGCAACTAGACCAAGTTTGTTGCATTAATAGTATTTATCCAATCAAAAAAATAAGGGCTAGTAACTGCCCTTATTTGTCGAAGTTATGAATAACTGTGATGTTCTTTCCTGTAGGGGGAGCAGTACCAAAATCTAAATAATATCCTGCTGTTTTTCCTGCAGGATTTTGTACTAATGTATAGTTTGTTGTAGGTACTTGGTATACGTTTTCGATAAAAACAAATAAACTTTGTGGGTTGTTTGCAAAACTTGTAGGATCTTCTGGATCTTGATTGTCTAAAGGTCCAAATTGTGTTTCTACATCATCAGCACCAGTAAATGTTTGTTGATGAATTACTGTAGCAGTACCCATTCTTATCTTTTTCCAGTCGCCTCCAATATATGCTTCCAACTTTCCATCTATAGGATCGCCTGGATTTGACTCGATTAAATATCTCATCATACCTTCTTCTGGTACAAGAGGTCTTTCAGTAGTATCACCTCTAGGCACAGTAACACTTTTTCTACCTTCTAAAGAAAACTCTCCATTAGGTCTAACGACATAACCTCTGCCTTCGACATTTTTAATGTTTGTTACTTGTTTTCTATAAAATTTCATTTAAATTTCCACGTAACTTAATGTGCCTGATAAGTTGTTTGGTGTTGTACTAAACACTACAATGCTGTCTCCAGCTTCTAAAACAATTTTTTCAGTATCCATTACAAATGTTTCACCAGCTGATAAAGGTAATTCTTTAATTACCATATTAGCATTTCCAATACTACCTGTGCCACCATTGTTTACAATGTGCATAGTTAGCTTTGTTAAGCCCGCTAGGTCATTTGTAGGGTCTGGTGCTGCTGTATTAACTATCATTATAGTTGTAACAACATAGCTTTTATCAACAGGAACAGTAATTATTGTTTGTGCTGTGTTAGTTATATCTAAATTATTAATAGCCATTTACTTTTCCTTAAAATATTAGTCCAAATAGCACAGCAGTTCTATAACTTGCAAGTTCACCTGTCCTAGTTGCAGTTTGATATTTAACACCTGTGTCTTTAATACTTGTTGTATCGTGATATAATTGCACACCTGCTGTTGGAGCAGGTGGAGAGCTACCACTTACATCACTGTCTATTTGTAAAACATCGGCAACCTTAACGACTCCTCCTCCAGCAGCAATAAGATTTAAGTCATCGCCACTATTAGTTGAACTTATTGTAGTTCCTTGTATGGTTAAATCGTATATACTAGCTGAAGATGTACCGTATACTGCACGGTTGAATCCATCAACTTGTATTCTTACAATACTATCAACACCTGTATTATCAAAATCTTCAGCAGATACTAATGTATCTCCTTGTGCAATCGAGCTAGGAGGGTTAGCACCTGTAAAACCAGTAATATAATCAATTACCCATTTTCTATTTGGTATATCGTCGTCACCTACAACATAATTTTCGTAGTCAGCAGCCATAGCTCTAAGAGGATTACTACCTGCATCAAATACAAGAGGACCTCCTCCTGAGTCTATGCTATTAGTTACAATACCTGCTGTATTTTCTGTGCCGTTACTGTCAACTAGTTTAAACTTAAATGCGCCTAATCCTTGTGTTGCGTTTACAGGATCATCATAAGGCGCACTCTCGTCAAAAACTAATCTGGCATTTGGTAAATTACCACGCACAATTTCAATACCTGATTCGGCAGCAATACCACTTCCTGGTGTTATTCCCAATCCAGTTTCATTAATATTTAAACGAACAATTCTATCTTCAACATCTAATTCAGTTGTGTTAATAGTTGTTTGCTCGCCTTGGACAATTAAATCACCTGAAATAATCACTCTACCAACATCAACACCTGTATGTAATACAATGTCGCCGCCTGGTTGAACTGCTATTCTATAATCGCCGCCGGGTATATCAAGCATTTTACTCATACGTCATTATGCCTTTATTGTGAGTCTACGTTTGCACCTGCATCGTCTGCACCAGGATGCTCGCCTGCTGACCAACTTACTTTTGCAACATCAGCTGTTCCGCCTTCGTATTGGATCTTACGATTGTAAAATCTTGTAACTTGAACTGTTGATGAATCGTCAAGTGTTGCGTGTACTGTAAAATCACCTGCTACTAATGAAGCATTTGCTTTATTAACAAGGGTTAATACTTCTGATGTTGTACCATCTGTTACAGTAAATTTGTTTGCTGATCTTTGGTTTACAATCCAAGCTGGTGTTGTTGCACCTGCTACTTCACTGCCACCTGTAAAAAAGTAACGTGTGACTAGGATTTTGCCTGCGCCTTGACCAAAATGTCTTTTATTTAATGGACGTCCCATTTGTTTCTCCTTTTTGACGTTCTAAGTCTACGGGGTTGGTTCCCCATAAGTCCTCATCAAGAGGTTCTCCTCTGACAATGTATTTATCAAAAAAGAAAAAAGCTCGCACAGCGGCGAGCTTTTTAAATAAAAGGTGGGTGAAGGACTTGGGTATACCTCCAACTGCACGTCTAGATACCTGTCTATGTTACGTACAGAACCTTGCTCCGCTTAGTATTGCGATGTGCGTACTGCTTGTCTCCAAACTCTACGCCGGGCACTACCCCTAGCAAGTGCGCTTACCTTCTCTAGAAACAAAGTTATTAGCGCCAACCCATATAACAACGTCTTGTTATGTTATTAATATAACACAACTAAAATAAAAGTCAACCTTTTTTTAATAAAAAGTTAATCTTTTTTTCACGATGTTGTTTGATTAGTTGCTTGAAGCACCAAAACGTGAATCTATCCATAACACTTCTCCTCGTTAAAGGTTAAAGTGCGTTCCTTCGCCTTATGCTACTTCCGTCCCGTAGGATGAACGTAATAATATTTAGTCAAAAAAATAGGCCCCGTAGGGCCTATTTCTATTCTGTTAAAGCTAAACTTAGCTAAAGCTAACTGCACCGTTAGTAATAGCAACTTTACCTAAGTAATCAGCTGCGTTACCAAGCGATGATGCTGTGTTTGATAGCTCGACATATCCGTAACGTGTCATGAAGCTCACGACTGGCTCGAATGTGCCTGGATCAAGTACAACACCTGAACTCATTAGCGGGATGTATGGGCAATAGAACGCTGGTGCGTCTGACTCGCTTGATCCTTTGTAACCAATAAGTACAGCTTCGCTGTCTGCTGCATATGAATCTACATATACACGCATTGCATTGTTTAGTGTACCAACCATTTTTGTGTTAGTTGGTGCTTCAAATGTTCCCTCAGTTGTACGTGCAAACGCTGAAGTTGTTGCAGACTGTAGGATTGTTAGTGCAAATGGGCTAACAACCGCATAGTTACCTGCGCCTCTACGTGTACGCTGAGCGATCAAGTTTGCAACTCTGTTGACTTGTACTGCTAGTGCAGCGTGTTCGTCACCAACGAATGTTGCAGTACCTGAAACTGCTGACTGATCATATGTTTCAGATGCTGTTCCAGCTAGTGAACGTAGTGAAGCAAGAACTTCTTGGTCGATCTCAGCAGTAATTTCCTGCGCAAGAGCTGCCATGATTTCAGCTTCAATATCGATACCATGCTGTGACTGTGCATCCTGAGCTGCCTCAAAGGTCCAACGTGCTGATAGCTTACGTGTTTTAGCTTCAACAGTTTGCTTTAAGATCTGAATGCTTAGTCTGTTACCAGCTACACCTTCTAGCGATCCTGTTGTGCTTGGAGCAGCAGAGGAGCTTGGTGCACCTGAATATGATTCAGCGATTTTGAACGGTGATAGAGCCTCTTCACCTGCTGTTGCGCCGTTGTTTCCATCAGCGTAACGAACACGTAAAGTGTGGATCTGACCAACTGGTCCTGTCATCGGCTGCACACCAACTAGTTCATTTGCAATGACTGTTGGCATAACACGTCTGATGACTGGTAAAATAACTCTGTTTAGAGTTGCGACATTACCGGCAGAAGTAGCACCAGCTGTAGCAGATTCTGAAAGATACTTGCGAGTATTTTCTAGTGTTGATTCCATTACAGCTTTCTTGTTGCCTTGTAGGCCTTCGACAAGAGCGGCTTTTGTTTCCTGCCAGCGACTTTCTAGTAGTTCTGACATTATAATCTCCTTAATTAATTCCAGCTAGACGTTTAATGTCCACGACATTATTATCGTCTGCCTTACTACTAACGTTAGTATTTTCTCTGTTGCCTGTTACTTCTTTGCCTTCTGTTAATGGTGCCTTCTGCTTTGCTGGAGTTTTACCGTCGATAACTGCCGGTAGGTACTTATCAAACGATTCACGAAGTTTCTTCGTTTGAACACTTTCCAGTAAGTCTGTCATGATTTCGCGCTGGTCTTTTCCTAATGGACCTACCAACTCGTTCATAATTTTGTTGCGTTCTGCTGATTCAATTAGTTGCATTTTTTCTGCTTCTTTTGATTCAGCTAGTGCTTTTGCTTCATCAGCTGCTGCTTTTGCTTCTGCAAGTTGTTGATCTTTAACATCTACAACTTTTAGTAGTTTAGCAGTTTCACTCTTTTCGTTAAGATAAGAGTTTGTATATTCTGAAGCAAACGCTTCGAATAACTTACGACCGAAGTCGTTTTGACGTGCAGTGTCAATGTCTTCTTTAAGAGCTGTAATTTCATTTTTCAATGTGTTTTGTACAGTTTCAGAAACCATTTTTGCACTGCGTTCAATGAACTTAGCTTTTACTTTGTTAATATGCTCTTTACCTTCGCGGATTAGGCGTACCTTAGTTTCGGCTAAATCTTTTTTGTCGATATCAAATTCTGCAATTTCTTTAGCTAGAGCCTCTACAACAAATTCTTCTAGTTTGGCAAAGTTTTCCGCCATTCTAACTTGATCTTCGTGTAGTTCGTTAATTTCTTTACCTAGCTGCTCCATTACAAAACCTTTAAGTAGATCTGCATTTTCACGCTGAGCAACAGCATATTTTGCTTTTGCTTCAGCTAATTGTGCGCGATCTTCTACAAATTCTGCAACTTCTGCTGTTAGTTTTTCAGAAACCATTGCATCGATTGCTTCAACCATAGTTGCCTTGTCATGCTCGTATTTTTGAGCAAATTCCTCACGGAGTTCGGCAGTTACAGCTAAACGATTCTCTTGAATCTTAGCATTCCATGCTTCTTCGATTTGAGCTCTGATGTCTTCGGAAACTACGTCATTTTCAAATAGTGTCTTCAGTGCATCTATCATTACATTCTCCTTGTTCACTGGAGTTTGTTGATTATGTTAATCAACGATTCTTTTAAGTATTTTTGTGCCTTGTCATCATGTTTTGTTGCCTGAGCTAATTCGTATGCCTTATATCCGCCACGAGCATTCATTAAATGTTCGTAGATTGGTGTTGGGTATGCACCAGGGGCGCTTGGTTGTGCCACAACGTCCACAGTGATTATTTCAAAGTCCGATACTTCACCGGACCCATCTTCTCTTACGTTACCAGATCCCCTAGAGGAGACACCTAGTTTAACTCCGCTTTCAAGCATTGTTTTAACTAACTGTCCCATAGGGGTTGGTAGAATTTTTAACTTGCCGTATCCGTTAGCATCGTCCATCCAAGTTTCAGATATCATATGACTAACACGATCTAAGTTAATATTAAGTCCTTCAGGATGATCAACTTCTCCGAGAACACTATATCCTCCATTAATTTGATCATTGAGAGTTTTGACAGCCCTGCCAATTTCATTTACAGGATATACACGCTGGTTAGCATTACGTATACCACCTTGAATGATAATGCCCTTCATATAAAGGTCTTTACCTTCATTAGCAGACTCTACAACCATCTTAGCCTGGTCGAATGTCAAGTTCTCTCGTAAGTTTTTCATACCCTAGTCCTTACTTTGCTCTACGGCTGTCACCGTTGAGTGGGCTGTCTGCATCAGCTTTTGATGGAGCAGCACCTTTTTTCTCAGCACCGTGTCCTGGCTCAGTTTTACCAGCTTTTGCTGCTTTACCGCCTGGAACATTAACGTTACCTGCTGTTTCGTCTTTTGCGTTTAGATCACCTAAGCCTGCGTGGTCGCCTGCTTCGTTGTCTTTACCTTGTGCAATGTTTGCTGTAGTTCCGCCCATATCGTTTTTGCCTGCAACTACTGATTTTGAGTTTGCACCGTTGTCTCCCATTTTACCAAATCCTGGATACTGGTCGCCACCGATTTTTTCTACATACTCACGCATTTCTTCAGCTGCTGACTTTGGCTGCTTTGATTCTTCGACTTCATCTTCTTCGTCTTCATCTTTGTCAGCTTCAAACGCATATGCTTCTTCTTCAGGCTTGTCCATGTCCATGTCCATGTCCATATCGCCTTCGTCGTCACCTTCGTCGTCGTCACCTTTGTCGTCGCCCATCATAGCTGCAAACTCATCTTTAAGCGCATCAAGTGCTGCTTCAAGATCGTCAAGTGCTGCTTCTGCGCCTTCAGGGGCATCGCCTTCATCACCTGGTTCTTCATCACCCATATCGCCAAGCTCTTTTTCTAGCTCATCGGTTGGATCTGCTTCCATTGCTACTGGCTCATCCATAAACTCGTCTAGATCTTCGTCTGACTCATCTACTTCTTCGTCTGTTGCTTCATCAAGGTCTTCGTCTGACTCGTCTACTTCTTCGTCAGCTGCTTCGTCTAGATCTTCATCTGACTCATCAACTTCTTCTTCTGACTCATCTACTTCTTCGTCAGTTGTTTCTTCAACTTCTTCGTCCTCTAAAAGACCTTCGTAAATTTCTCTTGATTTTTCTACCACAATCTCGTGGAATAGTTCTTCAGCACCTTCTTTATCTTCGTTGATTAGGCGCTCAAGCATTTCTTCAAATTTGTTTGTTGACATTGCTTTCTCCTATAAATGTATTATCCTATGGCTAGGCTGTCAATAGTATTTAACATTATGAGGGAAATATGCGTAGAAATAGGCTCAAAACGAGCCATTTTGCTTAATCTAAAGGTATTTACCATATAGATTTAATCATTATACACTAGTTTTTTATGAAAAAAGTCATTTATTCTTTGTTGCTCTACACCTTTTGAGCATGATTGTAAGCAACGATAGCATACATTTTCTTTACTTGTAAAACTTTTTGGCAAATAATTTACAAAAAAATCATGTTCTAATAAGTTTTTAAAATTATTTGTTTGCAGATCATTAAAATTCTTTCCGTAAAGTTTTTCTATATTTTTCCACCATTCTAAAAAATTAGATCTCTTTGCAACATAATGGGAATGAAAATAACAACAAGGCCATAATTTTCCTACTTCGTCGATATACAAATACCCGTCTGCTACAGTTCTACAATTGATTTCTTGTAAAGCATATGTTTGTTTTTGATATTGATTTATTTTTGTTTTATCTGCTGTAGTAGCAGGAGCAAGATTTACAATGTTTTTTGATTTATTAATTTTATTTTTATATGCTGTTGGAAGAACTTTTACATCTGGTAATACCCATCTTGTACTCGCTATACTTTCAAATTTTTTAAATCCTAAACTATTAGCTAATATTTCAGCTTCCTTAACTTGATGTTCATTGTGTTTAAATTTAATAAATTTCCAAGTTGCAAAACCTCCAGCTTTTATAAAAACTTTTGCATTACTTATAATTTTATCATAATCTGTGTTTATCCTATATAAATGATTTGTGTCATCTAACCCATCTATACTAAATGTTACATTTATGTTTTTGTGTTTTCCTATGTTGTGCCAAAATTCATAATTTTTTGCACTACCGTTTGTGTGTATGTTTACTTCTTTGTATTTTTTTGCTGCAAATATAATAATTCTTTCTGCATCAGGATGAGCAATTATATCTCCTACAGTGCCGCAAAAATCTGCACTAATATGTGTTGTATGATTTAATAATTGTTCGCTTATAGATACAAATTTTTCGTAACTTAGATTTTTTAATTCTATATTGTCACTAAGTTTACTTGTGCCATAATTATGTCTGGCACACAGCGGACAACCTGCATTACAATAGCTAGTTATTCCAAACTCAATCTGTGTTATATTGTCTAATGAAATCATTTATATCTACAGTGCTATAATTACTATTATTTAATTCGGGCGGATGAAACGAGTTTTCATGCACAACTCTTACATATTGTATATTAGAATTTTCATTAATTACAACTCTTGTTTGCCGTAGCCAGTTTCCATAGTACGTTGCGGATGCATCGGGAGGTTTATAATTTTTTGTTCCTGCAAATATGTTGTTTATTTTATTGTTTATTCCTTGATAGTCAAAACCTAAAATATATATTTTTTCGTGTTTATGTTGACTTGCAAGCCATAAAGATGTAGGCCCACTTGACCAACCTTTGCTAGGTTCAAAATAATTTAATTTTTTAAATTCGCTGTATCTTTTATTGTAATTTGTATAGACTTTGTTTTCAAGATGAAATCCGTTGTTACAAATTTCTAAAACCATTTTAGGATCTACAGCAACTAGATAATGCGGTTTAAACGATCTGTACACAGCATTGCAAGCGTATACTGTGCCTATTTGTTTTAGTTTTTCAAGATCAATAGGAGTACGACTCGTACCGTTTCCTACCACGAAACCTATGCTCATATTGTAATTATTTTTTTATTTAAACAGCAGCTTCAGCATTGGCACTAATGCCATACATCTGTCTTACAAAATCAAGTTCTTTTGATTTTTCTTCGTTATGGAATTCGCTTGCTTTGCGAATTTTGTTTATTTGTTTTAATGAAAGTCTTGTTTTACGTGAATCGTCATAATCAAGAGATGTTTCATCGTCTTTGAGATCGACGCTTTTGTCCTCAATTGGCTCTAATGTTTCTTTATCAAAGTAATATAGTTCACGTAGTATCATATAGTTATTTATACCGTTTGGTCAGTTGTTTCGGGTGCAGGTGTAGCTTCGCCGCCAGTTACAGTTTCAGGAGCAGCTCCTTCTCCGCCGTCCATGCCGCCTTCTGCATCTGGAATTTCTTCTTCGCCGGCGCCTATATCTGCACCTATACCTGCGCTGCTTATTCCAGCACCGCGCATTTCACCAGCTGCATCTGTTTCTGGTAACTCTAGATTTTCATCGTTTTCTTCACGCCACAAACGTTCGTTTTCGGCTATTTCTTGATCTGTCATTCCTAAGAATCGTTTCATTGCAAAACGATTTGATATAAATGGAATAGCACTCATTGTTTGGAATGTTGGTATACGTGCATTATCTACTTCACTTTGTCTATATGCTGCAAAGTTTTGTGGAGGCTGGAATTTTAAATCAAACATTGCTGTATCAATGTTTGCACCTTTTTCTAGTAGATAACGTTTAAATTCTTGATTGAATTCTTCTGCAACTAGTCCTTGAAGTCTTTTACAGTATTCATTAAATCTAAGTTCCTGTATGTAAGCTGTGCCGACTCGTCCGTCATTATACTGCGAATTTGCATCGTCAGCGCCTGTAGGCAAGTAACTACTAGGAATTCGTAAACCACGTACGAGCTTATTAGTAAAATATCTAAGATCATCAATTTCGCCAAGATTTGTTCCTCCAGGTAATGTTTCTACTTTTGAGCCGCGGCCTTCAGCTGTTTGTGGGAAAAAGTAATCTTCGTTGATTGATAGCGGATTATAACTTGAGTCTATGACATTAGTGCCGCCGCCTGTCTTGGATGGGATTCGTCTTTGATGTATTTCCGTTTTTACACGCTCCACAAATTGCATAGCAAGGTGTGAAGGCATATTGCCCACATCAACGTAGAATACTCTTCTTTCTGGTGCTCTTTGAACACGGTAGATAATTATTGCATCTTCAAGCAATTCTTTTTGTTTGAATACTTTAAATATCGTTTCTAATAGAGAATTACCAAAAGGAAAATTGTTATCTAGTCCTTCTGATAAACTTAAATGTATTACGTGTTCTGCATTTACTGCTATTTCTCCATCAGCTTCGTGGAACCTACTTCCTGCCTGCTTAGGATAATTGCCTACCATTCCTCTAACACCGCCTTGAATATAACCGTCGCCGCCGCCAGTTACATTTCCATTTGTTTGGAATGGTGTTGTAGCAACCATATCCTTAAAGTTGATGTTAAAGTCTTTAATTATATATTGTTCAGGTCGTTTGCCTTCTGACTCATTAACAACAATACGTAAAACATTTGCAGGGTCAACATAAAACCACTTTTTTGTTTCCGGATCTCTAATAAAAAATGCATCGCCATATTTAAAAATGTTACGCATAATACGGAACAGTCTTGTTTCAAAACTTTGTAGTTTGTTCCACTGTTTTAGATACTGTTCTAAAATTGTAATTTCTGTATTTGTTGCTTTTGTATTAAAATTTAGTTGAAAACTTAAATTTGTTTCTCCGTGTTTTTGACTACAAAATTCAGCTAAAATGTCTAATGCTGCATTTACTTCTGAATCTAAATCCATAGTATTATACTGTCCGTATCTTTCAACACGGTTAGGTGATCCAGTGTATACATCTGGCAAATACGAAGAATAATTTGATCTTGCTGGTCCTGGTTGGCTGCCATTGCGAGGACTACCTAACGGACCATAAGATCCATCGCCGCCATTTCCTGTTGGTACTGGAGTAAAATATTTCTTCCAACTCATTTATAGACCCCTTTGAAGATCACCATTTTTAAGAGCTTTTGCACTATCTTTATGATAATCTCTACTTTCTTGTAATACTGTTAATATGCTTCTCAATGTAGTATTTAACCGATCTGCTGTTTCTGAGCTCATTCCTGAACCACCACTGTTACCTATAACATCTGCTGCTGCAACACCAGTTCCGCCTCCAAGCACTCCTTTGTTATCTTCTGACAATACATCATTTAAGTCACCTAAAACATCAACTAAACGTTCCATCGCTGTAGCATAATTGTTTAAGTTTTCAGCATTAAGACTATTTAATAATGATAACTTTGACTCAAAGCCTGTTACATCACCAACAGCTTGCATTCCAACTGCAACATCGTTAAACTTAGCTGCGGAATTTAAAATTAAATCTAATTGTTCACTAGCACTATCACTGCCAAAAATAGATGAAAAAATACTAGTATCCTGAGTAGTTCCGCTTAATTCAGCTGCTTTGTCTTGTAACCTTTTTAGTCCGTCTAAGAATGGAATAACTGTATTATCAATTACCTGTTCCATTCCGTCTAAGCCGCCTGACTTGTCGGTTCCTTCCGTAAAATCATTCCAGAACTGCGGCATTAATGTTTTCATTATTTCCCCAGCTTCGAATGCTATATTGTCTAATGATTTTAAATCAAGATTACCGCCAATTGAAACATTTGAAAGAGCAGACATTGCTTCTGTAAATGCAATAACTCCTTCAGCAGCAGTTTTTACACCAACTACATCAATTGTATGTTTTGCAAATTCTTGTATGTCTTTAAAAGGAATCGGATCTTTTTCAGCACCAAAGAAACCTAATACTGCATCAGCAACTGCTCCTACAACAGACCCTGCTCCTGATTTAGCAGAAGCAACGCCTGCTGCACCCATTGCATTACTAAATGCTACTAAAGCTTCTGCATTTGCTTTTACCTTTGTTGCATCAACTGTATACGAAGCAAATTTTACAACATCTTCCATTGGGTTAGATTTTTCACCAAACAATGAAGCTAAGCCGCCAGCAATACCACTTACTAATGAATTTAATCCTGCTGTTTTTTGATCTCCTGATGAAGCAGCCATTGCAGATTGGAATGCAATTAAAGCTTCTGAATTAGATTTTACTCTAGCTACATCAACATCGTACCCGGCAAAGCGTACAAGTTTATCGATAGGATCTTCACCGCCAAATAATTTACCAAGACCTTCAGTAATACCTCCTATCATAGAGCCTATGCCACTAGCAGCCGTCCCGGCTGCACTAGCTGCCATTGCATCGCTAAATGCTACCATCGCTTCTGCATTTGATTTTACTTTTGGTGCGTCAATATCTGCTTGACTAAATCTTACAAGTTTATCGATAGGATCTTCTGCACCAAATAACTTGCCTATTCCTTCAGTGATACCTCCTATCATTGATCCTAAACCAGCAACTGCTGTTCCTGCACCAAATGCAGCCATTGCTAGGCTAAGATCTATCATTCCACTGGCTGCTGCACTTAATGCTGCTCCGTCTAATTCTTCAAATGATTTTAATCCCTCAGTAAAGGTAGGAAGTGCTTTACCAGTTAACCAAGCAGCGGCTGCTATACCCGCACCTATTACAGTTATTGTTCCTGCAAGTATAGTTGCACCTACAAGTACTTGAGGATTTGCAAATGCTTTTAAGCCGGCAGCAGCACCTTTCATAACACCTGCACCCATTTGTCCTACAAAGTTACCTATACCCTTACCTGCATTTCCTGCCATTTTAGCTGCACCAGCACCTGATTTACCACCCCCTTTAGATGTAGGTGCAGTAGGCGATGCTCCGCCGCCGCCAAATAGTTTTCCTGCAACACCCGAAACAGTATTTGTAATAGTAGATTTAAATGCGCCTGCTAAAGCACCTACAACTGCTTTTGCTGCAAACAGTGCTGCTATACCTCCAACAACTGCTGCGATTGTTCCCGGATTTTCAAATATAGCTTTTACACCGTCTAATAGAACTCCGCCTAAAGCACTAAAAATTTCACCATCTGCAAGTTTTTGGGCAAAGTTTCCTAGATAATCAATTACATTTACTAGTATATCCCCGAACTTTACAAGGGCTGTGCCTATAGCATCTGCAAGTCCGCTACGAATAAATGCATCTTCTAGCTTAGTTCTTACATTTAATAGATTTTGACTAAACTCTGAAAGACCTTTTGTAACGTCACTTCTTTTTTGTTGTTCTACTTGAGCTGCATTTGCATCTGCAAGACGTTGAGTATATGTTCTTGCTTTAGCAACACTATCCATAAACTCACTAAATCCTGCTTGTCCTTGTAATTGCTGAACACCTGCTGCACCTAGATTATCTGCAAAGGCAACAATCTGAGGGGCTAGAGCTTTTAGTCTACGTTGATATTCTTCTTGGCTTATTTCGCCTCTTGCATTTGCTTCTGCAAGGTCGCTTAATCCTGGAACAACTGCTGCTAGTCGTCTACCAAAATCACTTTGTGCTACACCATCGCCTAGATCGGTCATTACATCTGCCATACCTTGGCCAAGCATACTAGATGTATGCTGTGTGTTAAGTGTAAAGTTTTCAAGAGCATCGCCTTGAAGCCGGGCAGCTAAAACGTTAAAGTTTGCTGCTTGCATACGCCCATTAATTTCTTCTTGAATTTGTTTACGACTTTGACCAGTAACTTTTGCTAGTCTATCAACTTCTGTAAGATAATTTTGAGCGCCTGCTATAAGCTCTCTATCTGACTGTCCTCTTAATTTTCCTGACATTGCTTGCAAATTAATAAAACTTGCAAAGCCTTCGTTTACACCTTCTATTGTAAAGCCCATAGACAATAAGCCATTTTCTTGACTTCGTAGTGTCTTAGATAGTTTACCAAATCTTGCTGCACCATCACTTGTTGTTGCACCTAAAAGACCCATACTAGATGCATTTGTTGCAACAATTTCAGCAAACTGTTCTAAACTTAATCCAGATTGTGCTGCTGCTTGACGCATTGCAAGCATATTATTTCCAAACGCCGCACCAGAATCTGATAATTGTCTAAATGTATCTAAACTTGATTGGAAATAATCATTCAGAACTCCTAAACTTCCTCCTATTAACGGAATGTGTTGTGTAAAGTCTGTAAGTTCTGTACTGCCTCTTAGTAGTTCTTTACCGAAATTAGTTGCTGTGCCTGCTGCAAATCCTAACACTTTACCAAAATTTTCAAGCGTAAATGCTTTTTTAAGAGTATTTCCAACATCTTCCATTATTGTAGTTGTTTTTTCAATTTCATCTGAAAATGATGTAAATTGCTCTTTGGTCTTTTTTGCTTGTTTGCTTAAATCTTCTAAATTCTTTTTACCTTTAGCATCTAATCCTTTGGTTTTTTCTAGAGCAGAAACAAGGCGTTGCAGTGTTACTTCACTAGCAACGCCATCTTTACCAACGTTGGATATAATTACTTCGTCTTGATCAGCCATATATTAGTTTACCAGTTATATACGCATATAAATAAATTAGATACATACTTGTATAATGTATTTATGCGGAGTAAAAAGGTGGAAAATACAAATCAAAATCCTTTAGGCAAGTACTTTAGACAGCCTAAAATATATATCAAGCTACCAAGTGGTGGAAGATTCTATCCTGACGGAGCTCTTGAAGTTACAGATACTGGAGAATACCCTGTATTTGCAATGACTGCAAAAGATGAACTGTCAATGAAAACACCAGATGCTTTGCTTAACGGTCAGGCTACAGTTGATGTAATACAAAGTTGTGTGCCGAATATTAGAAATGCATGGATGATGCCTAGTATCGACTTAGATTCAGTCCTTACTGCAATTAGAATTGCAACTTACGGTGAAACAATGGATCTTACAATAACTGTTCCTAATACAGAAATGGAAACAACTTATCAAGTTGATTTGCGTCAAGTAATGGATACTTTTAATGGTATAGATTACGATTCTACAGTACATATTAATGATATGTCTATACATATCAAACCGTTAACCTATCAACAGTTTACACAAAATGCAATTAAATCATTTGAAGAACAAAGAGTGTTTGCTATTGTTAACGATGAAACTATGTCTGATGAAAAGAAAATTGAAATGTTTTCTAAAAGTTTCCAAAAACTTACAGCTTTAACTGTAAATGTTGTTGCTCAAAGTATAGAAAAAATTCAAGTTGAAGAACAAACTGTTGTAAATCCTATGCATATCATGGAATTTATAAACAATGCTGATAAAAAATTCTATAATGCAATAATGGATCATATGGAACTTCAAAAATCTAAATTTGAACTTAAACCTATGACTATAGAAGCAACAGATGAGCAAATATCTGCAGGAGCACCTAAAACTTTTGATGTTCCTATTGTGTTGGATGCAGCAAATTTTTTCGTATCAGGATCTTAACCTGGCCGGTTGACCGTATCCTTAACGAAGTTAAGGAAATGGAAAATCAAGTAAAGAACATTAAGTTAGAAACTTTTAGACTTGCTTGGCTAATGCGTGGAGGCATGACACTAGATGAAGCGTTTGCGTTAGGGTCCGAAGAAAGAGATATAGTGTCAACACTAGTTAAAGAAAATTTTGAAATAACTAAAAAAACGCAAATGCCTTACTTTTAACGCACAGGTTTTGCTTTCATCGATCTAGCTCTATCTGCTCTCTGTTGAAACGCTGCTTTATCTGCTTGACTTCTGCCTGGTGTATCTTTAGCTGCACCTGCTAATTGTTGTTTTACAGCATCTGCTACACCTGCTTTTTTAATTTCTGCTGCAAGTTTCTTTAAGTCAACTTCCGGTGCTGCTGCGTCTTTGCCTTTTGGTTTTTCAAGTTTTACATCACTCTTAACACTAACTGCTTGGATTAAATCAGCATCCATTCCTGCTTTACTTAAAATATCATATATGCTTGCAACATCTGTAGGTTCACCTAAATCAGTCCATGTTTGTTGTAATTTTTTCTGTGTAACCTTATTGCCTAGCTCTTTGCGTAAAGGAGCAGTTTTATCCATTGCATAATCTGCTGCATCTCCTGCAACATCTGCTGCTTTTGCAGCACCTTTTTTAATTGCACCGCCTGCTGCTCTAGCTCCTTTTGTAGCTGCGTCAGTGCCTTTTTTCATTAAGCCAGCAGCTTTACTTGCAATATTTCCAAAAGGACCTTCTGCAAGATAACGTTCATATTCTAAGTTAAGAGAATCTGTAATGCCTGCTGCTTTTCTTGCTGCAAGTTGTGCCGGAGTTGGTGGTTCTTTAGCAACAGCATCTACATCTGCGTCTGGATATAAAGACTGAACATATTCTCTCGCAGGTTCGCTCATACCACCCATCGGATCATTTGCTCTGACTATTTGTTGATATTCTCTTAATTCATCAACTGTAAGCCATTTATCACGTATAAATCCACCATCAACGCTTGCTTTTACACTGCCTTCTGTTACATCGCCTTCTAGGTTAATATTGTCTTTAATTCTTTCTAAAACTTCTAAATCAAATTCACCTCCGCCAGGCAGATCTTCTAATCTCTCTTCATATATTTTTCTTGCAAAATAATCTAAATATTCTTCATTGCTGTCAAATGAAGGAATAAATTCTCTGCTGTTACCGCCTGCGTTAGCTATATCATCGGAATCAACTTCACCTTTTACAGTAGCAAGTTCTTCATCTCCGCTAAACCAATCTCCAATTTCGTCTCCAAGGAATCCAACTGCTGCACCAAACGCTGCTGCTTTTGCAGATTTTCCGACTGCTGTAGAAAGATCTTCGCCTTGAAGCATACCTTTAGTAGAGCGTAAAATCAAACCTGCTGCTGCGCCACCTACAGGACCTGAAATAAACGCTGCAACTGCGGTTAAAATACCTACAGCAATAGTTGCTTTACCAGGATTTTCTTTAGCCCAGTCACTTACTGCTTGAACACCTTTTACAATTTCACTGTCTGGATTTTCAGCACTAATTTTATTTTTTAGATTGTTAAATGTTGCATCTGCATTTTTTACAGGTCCGCTGTCTTTTACAGCAGCTTGAAGTTCTTTTAATTTGTCTTGTACTTTTTTATAAACTTCAGGAGTCTTTTTAAGAGCGTCTACACCTTTTGCTGCTGCATCACCTGCTTTACCTAGTGCTGTTCTATTAGCACCACTATCCATTGCAACTTCTTCAGCACTTTTAAAAATTGCTTGTATCTGCTGAGGTGTAAGATTTTGTTCAAGTAATGTTGTTAATTCTTCAAGTAGCGGCCAAAGTTCTTTTTGGTATCTATCAACATGAGCTTTTTGTTCCTCATTAAGAACTGTATAACCTTCGTTTAGAATTCTATGCGTTTTGTTTTCAAATAGTGTAACTTCTTGTAATCTCATAATAGTGCCGCCAATTGTTTTTTCTGTTCAGGTGATAATGCATCTATTTGTTTTTGCATAGCTGGTTCAACTTTTATTTCTGGTTTTGCGTCACCATCTTTTTTTGGATCAGCTTTTGCATTTTTCTTATCGCCTGCGGCAGCAGGTCCTGCGCCAGCAGACGGGTCAAAAGTTTGTGCAACTGCTTTAGCAATTATAGTAGCAACTTGTTTGTCTTGTAAAGGTTTACTAATAGTTTTTAACATATCAGTAGGTAACCCTTGCTTAGCCATAAAGTTTGCAAGTGTTTGTGCATCTACTTGATTTTTGTTAAGATTAGCACTTGCTGCTGTGCTTAACCATCTTCTGTAAATTAAATTACTGCGTTCTTTTCTATCTACATCTCCTGCCATACTAGCAGCAGTATCCTTAGCACCTAATTTTGCAGCAGCTTTAGCACCAAACTTTTTAAGCCCTGTTCCTAAATCACTAAAAGGTGCTTCAGCAACTTGCTCTTCACCTACTAGTTTTCCTTTTAAAGGATGTGGTTGTTCACCTGTTTTACTAGGTTTTGATTTTTTAGGCATTTTATCTTTGCCACGAGCATGGTCTGCGTGTTTGTATTCTTTTTCAGAAATTACGTGTAATACCTTCATTTGGTGCTCCAATATTAACTTACAGTATTTATCTTATATTGTATATATTAAATAATTCGCTATGGATACAAAAATTTATACCTATCATGTAATAGATAAGAATGGCAATTATATAGAACGTAATTTGCCAGATAGAAATCATGCTGAAGTTGTAATTCGTTTTTTAGAAGAAACAGAACATAGAAATGATCTAGCAATTATAGCTGAACATAAACCACAACTTAAAGGGCATATACTTGGACGTGATCCTGATCTACATTAAAGTTGTTACTTCGTAACAACTAGTTTTCGCTTTCGCTCAAACTACATACTTCGTATAATAATAAGTGCGAAGCACTTACGTTTCATGTAGATTGTTTCAGTCAGACGGAACCTGTTACGGTCCCGTCGTCTCAAAAAATTAGCTTCATGTGAGTTCGCCACCAGCCGAGACTTGGAAGTAGGTATTTGTTATACTGCTACACAATGGGCTCTGACCTTTCCCAACCTACGTCGACATATGTAACATAAAGAGTACATAAAACGCTTTTATGCTTTCTTTATAGTACATTACCTCCCGCTTCGTTCCTATTGCTAAAGAGTTTTTATGTGTAATGTGCAGTTTTTCGACAGCCAACAATCTATCTACGTCAACCAGTGAGCCCAATTTGTCTGATGGCTTCCGCACTCTGGTGCGTCGATCAACGTGTTACGTGTGTTCCGATCAAGGATACTTTTTCCACAGCGGTATTTCTAAACTGGCCCGCCAACCTTATGTGTTGGATTGTTTTGCCTGTTCTAGTAGTGCCTTGCGCAATTTATCGGAACCGCCAACTCTAACATTAATAATTCCATTGTAATACTCATCCGTCTCTAACACACGGCGGTCAAATTGCTCTCTAGCCTCTATGTAACTCATCTCTGCTCTGCTTTTACAGAAATAAAGTATTTCTCTTGTGAAGTTGTCTGGGCCTAACTTGTCTACGTCTGCTTGTAGCCTATCTGAAGATCCCCAATAGTCTCTCCAATCGCTTTCTTTGTAGCCTCGTCTTTTATTTTTTTTGCCTTTAAGTGGTGGCTTAGTAGTTTTAAATTTTGCAAGTTTCTTGCCTATGTACTTTTGCCCAGTTGTGGTATTGGTTATAAGGTAAACAAATCCTTCATATTCGTCTGAAATAGTTTCAATTTGTTTTCCTTTATAAGTCCAGTGCATGAACTTATATACCGTTGCCTATGAGTTGCCTTGGTCTTTTTTGGTTACTCTTGTTGTATTGTGATGGTTGTGTATTTCTTCCATTCTAATTTTTGCAAAGTGCCTAATTTCACGTAGAAATTTTCTAGCTGATCTGTGTGTTCGCACAGAGTTACGTCTTTCAAACTTTTCGTTTTCTTTAAAATAGTTTAAGTACGCTTCAACTAGTTTATCGTGTATATCACTCATTCTACAATTTCTATATCGTTCTCGTAACTTGTAAATCCGTTTTCTTTAATTACTTTCATTACATGGTTAACACGACCTACTAGTTCGTCTTTGTGTGAAATTAAGAAAACATTTTTATCACGCTCTCTACCCATTTTCTTTAGAACTGCTAAACTATTTTCAACACCAGCAGTGTCCATGCCACTGTCAATTAGCTCGTCAATAAACAAAAGATTTACATTTTGGTAAAGCGATTCCCATACATCTCGGAAAGCAAAACTAAGTCCTAATATTAGTCTGTTACGTTCGCCTCTACTCAAGTTATCAAAATCTAAATCTTGTCCTAACTGTGTAATTTCTACATTAAGATCATTTAAAAATTGTACTTGATGCGGAAGACCTAGTTTGTCGAGATAATATGTTAATCTATTATTTAGGTATGCTAAGTTCTGATCAATAATTTTCTTACGGATAAACGAATCTTTGTTTGTTAGTAGTTTCAACAAAAACTCTTGATGATCTTTAAAATTTGTAAGATTATTTACAGGCGTCCAATCAATATCAACAATAGCAGTATTTGTAAGTTCATCAATTTGCGTTTGATAAGGATCAGTTTCTTTTTCTCTATTGTTAAGAGTGCTTTTTAAATTTTCAACATTTTGTCTATGTTCATATGCTTCTTTTGCAGTTTCATAAAAAGTTTTAGGCTTACCATTTATGTCGCCTATTTCTTCAAGAGCTTCAACAACTTCAGAATGTTTATGTCCTAAGTCAGTTTGATATGCTAATGCATCAACTAATTCTTTGTTTTTTCTTTCTGCAATTTCTGCTTTTTTGTCTGCGTGAAGTTCTTGCCCACAAGTGTAGCATACAGCATCTTCTAATTCTAAGATGTCTTTATTGACCTTTTCTACAGACTTACTGGCACGTTGTAGTGCAGGCTCAAGTGTGCTTAATTCTTTTTTAAGAGCCAAAATAGCATTATTATGTTCATTCCAGTTTAACAATTTTTCATGAGAATCAAGTTCAGCTTCAATGTCTAAATGTTCTAATTCGTCGATAGCTAGTTGTAATTTGTTGCAATCTTTTGTTTTTTTAGACAGCCAAGCACGTTGATTGTTTTTTAAGCTATCAATAGTAGTTTGTATTTTACCATTTGCTGCTTGTATAGCTTCAATTTTAAGTGTTTCCTCGGTTACTGCATCTTTAGTAGATTTAATTTGTTCTTTAAGATTTTCTGCTTTTTCACTAAGAATAGTAATACCAAGAAGTTGTTCGATAATAGCACGTTGATCATTTTGTCGCATACTCAAAAAAGGCTCAGTATATGTGTTTAATGCAACAACGTGTTTAAACATATCATGGCTCATATTAAGCAAGGTGTTTATAGATTCTTGTGTTTTGCGACTATCACCTTGCGATTCATCAGTCATTTCTTGTTCTTGATTATTGATATAGAACTTTAAAATATTAGGAGAGCGTCCGCGCTCAATCCTATAATCTTGTCCGTCCTTCTCAAAGTGTAGGGTGACTAACATCCCCTTACTATTAGTCTTATTAATAAGATTATTTCGTTTGATGTTAGTCAGTGCTTGGCCGTACAAGGCGTAGGATAATGCATTGATTATCGTAGTTTTACCTGTACCGTTTCGTGAGCCTGAGTCGTCACCTCCTTGATCGAGATTTTCACCAAGCACGAGTGTAAGATTTTGTTTATCAAAATCAACTGCTTGAGTTTGATTTCCTACACTCATAAAGTTTTTAACTGTTAAATCTTTAATACGTATCATAGTTCGTTATAGATGTCCAATAGCATTTTCTTATTAAAGTTGTCTGAATCAATTGCAGAAATTTCTTTTGACACAATTTCGTCTATACTTTCAAATTTTGAAATATCTAGTTCAGTGCTAATTTCTTCAATTTGTTTTTGCGGGATAAGTGTAATTTCTCTGCACTTATAATTGTTGATGTACGTTTCTTTTATAAATTGTGCTTCTTCATAAGAAATTGGTAAATCGAGTGTAACTCTCAAATACATATTAGGTTTTATAATATTAGATTCAGGATCTAATAATTTACTTAATGTAGTTGTTCTATACTTAGGACAATCATCCCAATTAATATAACGAGGCTCTGCATTGTTTTCTCTGTCAAGAATCATCATGCCTCTTTCGTCATCCCATGCATCTGCATAATTGTGTGGAAATGCATTACCGAGATAATGTACTTTGCCTTGCACTTGTCTTTTGTGAAAGTGTCCGCTAAACACATATTCTTGATGTTCAAAATGTTCAGCACGTAATTCGCCGTGGTCTGGCATCTGTACCATAGCATTCATATAGAAACTAGGCAGTTCAAAGTGCCCGAACATATATTTAGATTTAATTTTGTTAATTTTTTTCCATTCGTCGCCTACTAACCAAGGTACAAGTGTAACATCGTCAACTGTTGTAATTTCGTCAATAAATGTTATACCAGGAATGTAAGTAGCAAATGCAGTTGAATTTACATCACGTTTATCTTTGTAATATAAATCGTGGTTTCCGTCAAAAAAGAAAAACTGTTCAAATGACTTTCCTAGTTTTTCCATGCAACGAATTGTAGCATCCATTGTGGTTAAATTTAGACTGTTTCTATTATGATGCCAGTCGCCACAAAAAATACCAGTTTCGCATCCATTTGCTTGAGCTTGTTCAATATACCAATCGATAAAGCGTTCACAATCATCGTTGTGTACTTTTGAGTTGCCTTTTAGGCCGAAGTGAATGTCCGTAAATACGGCTGCTTTTTTAAACAAAGTTCTAGAGTCCTCTTATCTTCACATATAGTATAAACTAATTTTTAAGTGTTGTCAAGAGATTATTTCATCTCTCTTTCTCTTTTTTGAGCAGCTTCCCACTCGCCTGCGTGTTGTCTAGTGTAGCTAGGGTCTAAACCGTTTTGTTCGAGGATGTCGTCTCTAATGTTTTGATTGCGTTTTTCAATGTTGATAACACGTACAAATGAGTTTGTGACTGCCGCTGTGTAGTAAGCAAACGGGTTGTTTGATTTAGATTCATCAAATTGTAAACCGATTTGAGCAAGTTGTAATATTGCTTGTCCTCGCATTTCGTCATTGTACGTATATCCTCTCACGTTGCCTCTAGTGCCGTATCTATCACAGAGCTTCATCCACATTTTTGCAAGTTCGTTTGTTGTTTTACCATTAGTTAAACTAAAATGTCCGTTTTCCATTCCGCCTACCCAATGACTTTTTCCGACACACACTAGTTCACCTTCTTCGTTAAATTTGTAATGTTGAAACGGAGGAAAGTTTAATTTTACTTTTGTATCTGCTATAGTTTTTGGTGTCTTTTTTCTACCTGGCTCGTCTGGTATATGATCAAATGTCATAATACGAAAAATTAGTTCTTCCTTAGTAATCTTTGTATAAGGAATTTCGCATTCTGCTTGTTTTACTTTCTGACCAGCCATTTTTCTTGCTTCATAATCGGCTGTAGAAAGACGTTTTGCTTTATTGCGTTTTGCTTCAGCAATAGTTCTAATATTAATTTTTTCAATATCAGGAAGAATAATATCAAACTGATTGTATTCTGGTGATACATAGCTGCAATAGCTAGTTTTTGATTTGTGTATTTCTTTAAGTAAATCTTTATTGTTTAGATAATTTTGTCGTCTCATTGATGTTTTCCTAAGTTATTGATTACATTATAATACACGTACTTAATTTTGTCAACTAAATAGTAGTATAGGAGACAAATATGGCAATTAGTAGAACCAGTAGGTACGAGATTAACGGTAAAGAAGTTAGTAAAGAAGAATATGAAGCAATTATGGGTCCAATTCAAGGTATCCGATCTAACGCTCCTAAAGATGGTAAAGAGATGCCTAAAGAAGGCGCCCAAGCTAGATGGGCATCTTATGACGCTGATTGGCGAGTTAAACTTGGATATAAATCCGGCTCCTATAATAATATACTAGCCCCTTTAGCAACTACAGGCGGAATGATATTCCCTTACACTCCTACAGTTCTTATTAATCATACTGCAAATTACGATTCTTTGCACCCTGTACATAGTAATTATCCTTTTTATGCATATCAAAACTCACAAGTGGATCAAATTACAATTACAGGCCAATTTGTTTCGCAAACAAAAGCGGATGCTGAATACTGGGTTGCAGCTACACATTTTTTAAGAAGTGCAACTAAAATGGCATATGGTCAATCTACTAATCAAGGTAATCCTCCACCATTACTCCGTTTAGACGGATACGGACAATATGTGTTTAACAATGTTCCTGTAATACTACAAACTTTCATGGTTGATTTACCTACTGATGTAGATTACATTGAAACACAGTTTGGAGGAGGAGGAACTACTCATGTTCCGGTTAATGCACAGATATCAATTACTGTCGTTCCGCAATACAGTAGATCTAAAGTTGAAAAATTTAGTTTAGACAAATACATAAGCGGCGGCTACTTAAAAACAGGTGAGGGGTATATTTAATGAGCTTTTATTCTAAGTCAAGTCCATACAACGGCACTGAGTTTAATTCTGCAGGGTATTTAGGTAACTTTGAAATCAGACCTGTACCTAAAACTGCTGACGATTATCTATATACTATTGAGCCTGTCTTTCACCAGAGACCTGATCTAGCAGCTCATGTAATTTATGGCAATGAAAAATTATGGTGGGTGTTTGCTCAACGGAACATGGATATTTTAGTTGATCCTGTAATGGATTTTACAGCAGGCACACAAATATATCTATTAGATGGACCGAAGATGAGAGAACTGCTTGGACTTTAAATGGCAAATGTAACAGTAAATAATCCAACAGCAGCAATTAAAGAATATGTTTCTCAAAATAAAGCTGAGTTGAATAATGCCGGTGCTACTCAAGAAGTACACAATACCGGTGTGGAAAGAATGCAAGATTTTTCCACACCTGGACCAGCAGGAGATACTGCAACAAGGCAAAATAACTCAACAAGTGTTTTTCCTAATGAACTAGAACAATTTGCAACAAGTAATCATATTTTTACACTTTCTGTTTTGACTTCAAGGCAGCTTTCTTATCCTGACAAAACATATCGTGCTGGGCAAACAGTGGCTCCGGTTTTGAGAAGTGGAGGTGGTCTTGGAGACCAAAAAGTTAAAACAGTTTACGAAGGTTCAAATAAACTAGAATACTTTATGGATGACGTAGAAATAGAATCTATAATCACACCTACAGGAAAGCAAAGAGCAACAAATGCTACTAATATAAAGTTTAAGATTATGGAACCTTATAGCATGGGTTTATTTTTGCAAACTTTACAAATTGCAGCCGCTGCTGAATACAAAAATTATTTAGAAACACCAATGCTGCTTACGGTAGAATTTGTAGGACAGAATGATGATGGCGAATTTATAGGCGGAGTTGCAAAAAGATATTATCCGCTAAAACTAGTGTCTATGGATATGAATGTGACAGGTGGCGGCACGGTTTATGATGTTGAAGCTGTTCCTTACAATGAAACAGGACTAACAGACAATATTCAAACGATGGATACGGACATAGAACTAACAGGAACTACTTTAGCTGAATTATTAGATACAGGTGAGCAAAGTTTATCCAAAGTTGTAAATGATAGATTTATTTCTCAAATTGATACAGGCCAAGCTGCTAGACCTGATGAATTTATAATTTTATTTCCAGACGATGTTGCAGGTACAAAAGGACAAGCAGGTGGAGCAGGTGATGGTAGTGTATCAGAAACACAATCTGCAATGTATGATTTAACAGCTCAGGATTTACCTCCTAGAGTGACTGTAGACACAAGTCAATTACCTAGAGGAAACAGTGCATCAGATAGAGAAGCTATAAGAGCAAGCACTCAACAATTTATAGCAGCCCAGTCTAGCTTGACAGCAAAATTGCGTGAAAATTTGTCAGGTTCTCCTAACAAAATTGGTCAAGCTAAGATGATACAAAGCATAGACGATGCAGGTAACAATCCGTTAAACAAAGCAGGACTTAGTTATAACGGAGAAAAACAAATTTTTGAAAATGATAAAATGTCAGTTAGTGCAGATTTAAGGACGTATTCATTTCCTCGAGGGAGCAAAGTCCAAGACATTATAGAAGAACTTGTAATTATTAGCGACTACGGTAGAAGATTTGCAGAACCTAAAGCAGATGAAAATGGTTTTGTAGATTGGTTTAAAATAGAAACTGAAGTTTATCCTATAACAAATATACAAGAACAATCAAGAACAGGTAAAAATCCTAAAGTTTACATTTACAAAGTTGTTCCTTACAAAGCACATTTGGCAACAATATCTAATCCTACAGCAAGTCCTCCTAGTATATCCAGGCTTAGAGCAAATGCAGCAAAGCAATACGATTACATTTACACAGGACTTAATAATGACATACTAGATTTTGAAATAAACTTAAACAATCAATTTTTTGCTGCGGTTAGTGCAGATGGCGATGCGCTTTCTAAAGATAGTGTAAACAAAACATCGCAAGGTACTTCCGCTACTGGGCAAACACAGATGCAAAGTGGTACTAATAATGGAGGTTCGGGTGCCCAAGGTACTGTACAATTTGTTCCACAAAGCACTACTGGATCTGGCGGTGGTGGCGGTGCTGAAACTGTAGAATCTAGAGTGGCAAGGACTTTTAATGATGCTATTGTTAATAGTAATGTAGATTTACTTACACTAAACTTTACAATTATGGGAGATCCTTATTACCTAGCTGATAGCGGAATGGGCAATTATAATTCAAGAAAAGGTACATTAAATGTTACCGCTGACGGGACAATGGATTATCAAAGAAGTGAAGTTGATATAATTGTAAATTTTAGAACACCGATTGATTATAATGACGAAGAAGGTGATATGATATTTCCGCAAGAAACAATTGAAATAGAAGAATTTAGCGGATTGTATAAAGTATTGCAGGTTACTAGTAACTGGAGTGGAGGAAAATTTACTCAAGAAATACAATGTATTAGAAGACGTAACCAAGAGAAGACATACTTAGGAAATAGTGTGTTAAAACAAAATCAAAGTGATAAGAGCGAATTAGATGAATCAGGAAGAGCTTCCGGAAGTCATTCTTCGGTTAACTCACAAAAGAAAGAAGGCAATCCTAGTTTGAAAGAACAAATGGAACAGTACCATTCTAATAGACTAGAAGAAATTAAACGTGGAAACGTAAGTAGAGGATTTTAAATGAAGGATAGAAGAACTAATAAAGACAATAAGGAAATGTTCACTCAGAACAAAGATCCTGGTCCGTTCGAAGCAATTATTGTAAATCATTTAGATCCTTACTACGGAGGAGGTTTAGAAGTTGAACTGCTTAAAAGTTCTTCTAGCGGTAATTCACCTGAAAAAACAGGTCAGTTGGTTACTGTAAAATACCTAAGTCCTTTTTATGGTATAACACCCTTAGCAGCAAATGGGAAATACGATCAGTATAATGCAACACAAAAAAGTTACGGATTTTGGGCTGTTCCTCCTGATATAGGAACTAGGGTACTAGTAATTTTTGCTGAAGGTAGATTGAACGCAGGATATTGGATAGGTTGTGTGCAAGATACACATATGAATTTTATGGTACCTGATGGAAGAGCATCTACAAAATATAATAAAGATGGATCATCTCAACCTGTGGGAGAATTTAATAAACTGCTCGAAACTAGAGGAGATCATCCTACAGCTTACAATAAACCAATAAACGTAGATTACGCAAATAAATTGTTTGAGCAAGGCCTTGATAAAGATGAAACTAGAGGTTTAACATCAACAAGTGCTAGAAGGGAAGCTATTTCTAATGTTTACGGATGGAGTACACCAGGACCAAGAGATAAAAGGTCAGGTGCTCCTAAAGTAAAATACGGAGCAGCAGATACTAAAGCAACAGTTTTTGCAAATAGATTAGGCGGCAGCAGTTTTGTTATGGATGATGGTGACGAAACACAAATCAGAAAAGGCAAAGCAAAAGATACTCCGATGGAGTATGTGAATATTAGAGCCGGCGAAACAGGCGGAGATAGAACTTTGCCTGCAAACGAGCTTACTAGGATTAGAACACGTACTGGGCACCAAATACTTTTACATAATACAGAAGATTTAATTTATATTGCACACGGTAGTGGAGACAGTTGGATTGAAATGACTGCAAATGGAAAGATTGATATTTACAGCAAAGATAGTATAAGCATACGTAGTGCTAACGACTTAAACTTTACTGCTGATAGAGATATTAATTTTTTAGCAATGAGGGATATTAATACTGTTGTTGGCAGAAATCATTTAGAATCTGCAGGACAAGAAAGAGGAATCAAAACAGGAACACATACTGCAATTAACACAGGCACGAGTTATAGTGTAAATGCACAAACATTTATTTCTCAATACAGTGAAGAAAGCTCAACACACATTGCACAGGGCGAAATGGCCTTACAAAGTAATGCAAATATGTATGTTGGTACAACTAGTAATATGCACGTTGATGCCTGTGCAGGTTTGTATATAACTACAGACGGTGAAGGGCATATAAAAGCAGTAGGTAATTTAATTACAGAAACAGAAGCAAACTTAGATGTAAAATCTGGCGTGGATACAAAAATTACATCTGGGTCTGCTACTGATATAAAAGCAGGTACATCAGCTAGATTCCAAGCAGCTGGCGGAGGTATGGATTTAAAAGCAAGTGCAAATATTACGCAAACTGGTTCAGAAATACATCTTAATGGACCAGCAGCAGCTGCCGCAGCTGAAGCAGGAGTTGCAACTGTAGCAGCAGGAGCTAATCCTATTGTTCCTGTACCTCCTTTGCAAGCTCAACAAGTTACTCGTCGTCCGTCACATGAACCTTGGTATCAGCATGAAAATATAAATCCAAATGCATATACAGCAGACAAAACAGCAGCAGGGCAGGAGCCTGTAGAAAGCTATGCTCCTGAAAGACCTGATACATTTTTAAGATTGCAAAATACTACAGGAACTAATCAACCTTTTGGTACTCCTAATAATGTTGCAGGACAACCTACAGCAAATGGAACAACCGCAGCATCGAATACGCCTGGCGGAGTTACTACATCTAATACTTACGCTTCTAGCCCAATACCAACTGATCCTCCAGAAGTAATTGCTGATAAAAAAGTTAGAGCAAGAATTTTTGCAGATTCGTTAAGGACTATAGCAGGGTTCAATGATGAATTTGTAAAAGCAGCTATTGCTTGTGCTAACAGCGAAAGTGGAATCGATGTTAAAGAAGAATCAAGTTATGCTAATACAAGTAATGAAAGAATTAGAAGCATTTTTAGTGCAGCAAGGGGTATTAGCGATGCACAACTTACACAAGTAAAACAAGATAAGTTCCAGTTCTTTGAGTTAGTATACGGATATCAAAGTAGATTAGGTCCTGGAATGGGAAATACTGCTCCTGGCGATGGAGGAAACTACATAGGAAGAGGACTTATCCAGTTGACAGGTAAAGCAAATTATAGAAAATATGGTGATCTTGGCGGACATGATATTGTTTCAAATCCTGGATCACTTAATAGTGATTTCAAGGTAAGCTGCGATATTGCAGCAGCTTATTTAAAGGATAGGTATAGAGACAGAGGACGCGGTGTAGTAGGCAATATGAGAATGGCTATTGCAGGCACTGAAAGAGGCTATGACCTAGCAATTAATAAAGATAACCAATTCTTTGCAAGTATGGATGACACTTGGATTTATCAAGTAGATCCTAACACAGGAACAGCAATAGTTTAGGGGATAAAAATGTGTAATGTTGTGATACCAGCTAGTCCAGTAATAAGCCCAAATATACAAGTTTGGGGCGAAGATCTAGGCGACCAATTAGAAACACAGCGTTTTAATTATGACGATCCATTTGTGCAAGACCTTGAAGGCGATTATCCTTACAACGGCAATGGTCAATTTTTAAGTTACAGCAATCAAAGTGCAGATGGCGGAGTTCCTACTAGCAGTAACTATGAAGACGTTCCTGCAGAAACAGGACCTGTTCCTGATAATCCTGGATATGAAAAATTTATTGCCATTCTTAATAATGTATTAGGACAGGATTGGAAAGAAAGGGGTCGACCAGGTAATCCAAATATTTTACAATGTTATAGAGTTTGTGGATTGGGATACGATCAAGACCAGTCTGCTATGAGTTATGCATGGTGTGCAGCATTTGTTAGTTGGGCTTTAGAAGAATCTGGCATTGGTGGTTTGAAAAGTATGAGTTCGCAAGCATATAAAAACTATGGTGCAGAAGTTGGCTGGAGAGACACTTCTAACATTAGACGAGGCGATGTTGCAGTTTTTAAATCAAAAACAAGAAGTGGAGGCCATGTTGGATTTGTTTGGGAAGTAGACAAAGCAAACAGGCGTTTTAAGATTCTTGGAGGTAACCAAGGCGATAACGCAAAAATTAGTAACTATAGATTTGAATCAAACAGTCAGTATACATTAACAATACGCAGGAATTGGGCAATACCTGCAGAATTAGATACCCCTATAGATGGTAGTACTATTCAAGCGTCAGCTGGTGCAGAAGATTCAACAGTTTAAGGAAATAACATGGCACAAGAATTATATAAAAAAATTACAATAAAAAAACCTAAAACTACAGAAAATAAATTTACTAGGGCATATAGGGGGTTTAGCACAGTCAATCCTGACAATACGGATTACAACTTGTATGATATTGCAATTATAAAGCAAGACTTAATAAATCATTTTCATATTAGAAAAGGCGAGAACCTTTCTAATCCTAACTTTGGTACTATAATTTGGGATGTTCTTTTTGAACCAATGACAGCAGAACTTAAAAATGCTATTATAGATGATGTAAACAATATTATTGCTAATGATCCTAGAGTTGTTCCAGAAGAAATTAATGTAGATGAATATGAAAATGGGATACAGATAGAAGCAACTTTGACATATTTGCCTTACAATATAAGTGAATCTTTACAGTTCAGATTTGATCAAAGTGCAGGATTATTATAGTAGCACTTAATCCTAAGCGATAAATACCATATAGCAAGAGGAACGACAATGTCATCAACAGATAGACAAAATAGATTACTAGTAACAGAAGACTGGAAGCGTGTATATCAGTCATTTAGAAATGCTGATTTTAAGGCTTACGATTTTGATACTTTAAAAAGAACAATGATAACTTACCTCAGAGAAAACTATCCTGAGGATTTTAATGATTACATAGAATCAAGCGAATACGTTGCATTGATTGATATGATTGCATTTTTGGGTCAAAACTTGTCGTTCCGTATCGACTTAAATGCAAGAGAAAATTTTATAGAGCTTGCCGATCGCAGAGAAAGTGTTTTACGTCTTGCTAGATTACTTTCATATAACGCAAGTAGAAATAAAGCGGCTGAAGGCCTACTTAAAGTGGAATCTATAAAAACTACAGAAGATATTATTGATTCTAACGGAAACAATATTAGTAGACAAACTGTACTTTGGAATGATTCAACAAATAGTGACTGGTATGAGCAATTTGTTAGAATCTTAAATGCAGCACTACCTACAACAAATAAATTTGGTCGTCCTGTAAGTAAAGCTACAATTGACAATATTCCAACTCAAAAATATAGAGTTAACGGAGCAAGTAGTGACATTCCTGTATTTAGATTTCAAAAATCAATTAACGGAAAAAATTTACCATTTGAAGTAACAAGCTGCGAGTTGACAGATAGTGAAATTTTAGAAGAGCCACCGCTACCTGGAAACAATGTAGGATTTGTTTACAGAGATGATAATAGAGGGTTTGGTAGTAGCAATACAGGATTCTTTTTTAAATTTAAACAAGGCATTTTAGAAGATGGCGCATTTAATATTTCAGCTCCTGCAACTAATCAAACTGTAAGCATAGATGCTGTAAATATAAACAATGAAGATGTTTGGTTATATGGGCTTAACTCTAGTGGAATTGAAACAACACTTTGGACAAAAGTAGATAGTGTTAAAGGAAATAATGTTTTATACAATAACTTAACAAGTTCGCAAAAAAACATATTTGGAGTTTTAACAAAATTAGAAGATAGAGTTGATCTAATTTTTAGCGATGGTGTATTTGGTAACCTTCCACAAGGGTCCTTTAGAACATATTTTCGTGTAAGTGCTAACGAGGAATTAAACATAACTCCTGCATCTATGCAAAAAATAAACATCGATGTAGATTATATTTCTGCAAATAACACTGAAGAAACTTTAAGTTTTGAACTTGCTTTAAAGTACAGTGTATTAAACGCAGCAGCATCCGAAACTAATGATAGTATAAAACAAAATGCACCAGCAGTGTATTACACACAAAATAGAATGGTGACAGGTGAAGATTATAATATTGTTCCGTTGACAGTTAGTCAAGAAATTGTAAAAACAAAAAGTATCAATAGAGTAAGCAGTGGAATTTCTCGCTATTTTGATTTAGTTGATGCAACAGGAAAGTATAGTAAAACTAACATTTACGGTAGTGATGGCATACTTTATAAAGAATATTTTACAGACAAGCAAGGGTTTACTTTTAGCACACGTAACGATATTGAGAATATTTTGTTATCAACTGTAGAACCTATACTTGCAGGAAAATATATTAGAAACTTTTATTTTGATAAATTTTTACGCATAGATTTTAGTTTGTCTGAATACTTGTGGAAGCAAAAAGAAACAAAAACAAATCAATCAACAGGTAATTTTGCAGATGGTGCATTGCAAAATCTACCATTAAAGACTGGCTCGTTCACTTCAACAAATTTGAAGTATTTGACTATAGGAACATTAGTAAAATTTGCTCCTAGAGCAGGCTATGTTTTTCAAACAGACGAAGATAATAAGCAAGTCATTAGAGGTACCGAGCTTAAAGAAAACCAAGTAGAATATCTATGGACTAAAATTGTTAGTATTAAGAATCAAGGAGATGCAGAAGGTGATATATTATTAAATGATGTTATACCAACTGATGCAGTTTTACAAGAATTAATACCAGCACTTACAACTACAATTCCAGATGATGTAAAAACACAAATGATAAACAGAATATTTGTTTACAAAACATTTGGATTAAGGTATGATTATCTTACAGAAAGATGGAGAGTAGTTACTGAAAATAATGTTAATTTTGCTGACGACTTTGGATTAGGCAGAGCAGGCGATAATTCTAATCAGAGCTTGGATGCAAGTTGGTTATTATTATTTGAAACTAACGGCGAAAGTTATACAATTAGTACTAGGTCAATGAGATATGTTTTTGAATCAGATGCAGAAGTAAGATTCTATTTTGACAACAGAGATAAAATATTTGATCCTAAAACTGGACAAAGTTTGATTGATAATATCAACATTTTAAGCATTAATAAAAAACTTGACGACACAAGCACATATAACTTTACAAAAGACTTTAGATGGGAAGTGAGCAACTCCTTTAGAGATAGCGAAGGTTACGTAAGCAGTAAAAAAGTTGAAGTTAGCTTTTTTGATTCAGATGATGATGGAGTTGTTGATGACCCGGATATATTCGAACAAATTGTTTTACCTAATATAAACAGCGATGACAAATATGTATTCCTTGAGAAATACAATCCTAGTAGTGATGTAGATGATTACAAATATGTTGATTCAAGTAAGTTTTATATTGTGCCTAATTTATCTATAGGAACAAGTGCATATAATACAGGTGATATATTCTTTGCTCTTGATACTAAATCATTTTACGTTTTAAATGGTAATAATTTTGACATTACAAATGATTATCGAGCATACGTTGGCAGAGATAAAATTAAGTTTCATTACATTCATAATGCAGATGAATCTTATAGAATAGACCCTAGTAGTACAAATATTATAGATACGTATTTGCTTACAAAAACTTATGATACAGAATATAGAAAATATCTTGCAGGAGATTTAACTTTACTACCGTTGCCTCTTAGCTCTGATCAATTATTTTTAAACTTTGGTCAAACAATCAATCAGCAGAAGTCAATCAGCGATGAAGTAATTTATCATTCAGTTAAGTACAAGCCGTTATTTGGAAGTAAGGCTGATACAGATTTGCAAGCAAAGTTTAAGGTTGTAAAAAATGATGACATTGTAATGACAGATAACCAAGTAAAAGCTGAAGTTATTACATACATAAATGAATTTTTTGCTTTAGAAAATTGGGACTTTGGAGATACATTTTATTTCCAAGAACTAGCAGCATATGTTATGAATAGGCTTACACCTAATATAAAACAAATTGTAATTGTACCTACTTCTGCAAACCAAGTTTTTGGAAGTTTATTTGAAATAAAAGCAGAAGCAGATGAAATTTTTATTAGTGCAGCAGAAGTTGATGATGTAGAGATTATATCTGGGGTAACAGCTACTAGATTGAAGGCACAAGGTGATGTAATTACTGCTGATACAAATTCAGCAGTTGGCGTACAAAGCGGTGCAACTAACTTAACTATTGGAGGTTATGAATAAGTATGTCTGAGAATGACCAAAAAGAATATCCAGTAGATGGAAATAATGTTCCTTCTAGTAAATTTTTACCAAGATATTTTAGAACACTTCCTAACAAAAAGTTTTTATCTGCAACGTTTGACCAAATGGTGCAGACAGGTACAGCTGAAAAATTAAATGCATACTATGGAGACACTGTTGCACCTGGATACAATACAAAAGACCCATACGTAACTGATGATATAAAAATTAGAAATGATTATCAGTTTTCACCTGGTACAGTTATTGAAGATGATTTAGGCAATGTAAATTTCTATAAAGACTACATTGATTACATAAACCAAATTAAAAATCTAAAAGGGACTGTAGACAATCATAACAATCTAAACGAAGCTGAATTTTATAGTTTAAATCCTCATATAGATGCTGATAAGTTTGTTAACTATAGAGAATACTATTGGTTAGCGTATGGTCCACAGTTAGTTAATGTAGCTGGTCAAGGAAAAGAAGTTGTAAGTACGTTTACAGTTACAAAGAAAGACAATGTAGATAACTTTTCATATGTGTTTAGTCCAGATGGAATAACTGATAATCCTGACATTCAGCTTATCAGAGGTCAGACCTACACATTTGAAATAGATGCTCCTGATATGCCAATGACAATTAGAACACAGCGTCCAGGCACAAGCGAATTTTCTTACACTGATGGTGTTACACAAACAGAAACAGGATTTACTTTCAAAGTTCCTGAAAATGCACCAGAGGTACTATTCTACGTAAACGAAAACGATATAAATGCAAGCGGTGTATTTAAGATTATAAATGCAGAAGATAATTCAGAAGTCGATGTTGATTTAGAAGTTATTGGCAAGAAAGCATATAAAGGCGGTAATGGTGTAGAATTATCTAATGGAATGAAAATTAGATTTACTGGAGATGTAACTCCTGCAAAATATGCAGAAGGAGAATGGTACGTTGAAGGAGTAGGTGATAAGATAGTTCTTATTAGTGCAAATGATTTGTTTATACCTACTACTAATTTACAAGATGTAGATGTTCCATTTGATGCTAATAATTTTGATAGATTACCGTTTGATGATGCAAGCGGTTTCCCTGCACAAAAAGATTACATAGTAGGAAACAGATGTAGTAGAGATACAAACTACTGGGCAAGAAGCAATAAATGGTTTCATAAGTCTGTCATTGAAGCTTCAGCAGCAGCTAATAAACAACCTGTAGTTTTAAATGAAGCTCTAAAAGCAAAAAAGCCTATTATAGAATTCAATCCTCATTTACGTTTACATAATAGTGGTACAATAAAAAAGCTAGATGTTGATCTAGTAGATACTATTACTACTGATGTATTTTCTACAATAGAAGGAAGTTCTGGATATAATATTGATGGAATAGATATCGTTGACGGAATGCGTATTTTGTTTTTAGGTGACACTGATGTACTAGTCAAGAACAAAATTTATGAAGTTAAATTTATACGTTTTATTAACAATAGACAACTTACTTTACAGCCAACAGAAGACACAGATCCTTTAGTAGGAGAAACGCTGCTTTGTAAGCAAGGCACAGATAACAAAGGATATATGTATTGGTTTGATGGCACAACTTGGAAACGATCACAAGAAAAACCTACAGTAAATCAATCTCCTTTATTTGAGTTGTATGATAATGATGGTATTCAAATAAGCACACTTGAGAGTGTGTCTCAATTAGGAACCAAAATTTTCTCATACAAAACTGGTAATGGTGTAAATGATCCTGAATTAGGATTTCCACTAAGTTATAGAAGTCTTGAAAATATAGGTGACATTGAATTTGAATTTAATTTATTAAGCGATGTAATTACATACCAAAGACAAAATGTTACAGAAAGTATTGAAAGTGATCAGTTACTTTTAAGAAAATATTCAGATAGAGAAAACTTTGAATATGTTAATGCTTGGGTAAAAGGTAAAGAACTATCTGTACAACCTGTAATTAGAGAATATTTTGCTGAAATAGATCAAACTAATTTTGATATTGATGTTTATGAAAATAGTGCTAATGTAACTGATTTATGGATAAGAGTCTATCAAAATAATAAATTGCTTGTAAACACTAAAGATTATGACATTGTTAATTTTGATAATATGGCAACTGTTGTTTTAAAAAACAAAGCATCAGAAAATGATCAGATTATAATCAAAACAAATAGTGCTAATGCAAAAACAAATAATGGACATTATGAATTACCTACTTCGGTAGTCAATAACCCAAATAATGAAAATATAACACAACTAACCTTTGGCGAATTTACAGACCATGTAAGAACTATCGTTGAAAGTTTAGAAGATATTGGCGGAATTTTTCCTGGACAAAGTAATTTACGTGATGCAGGAAATGTTTACGACAGGGGAACTAAATTTGTTCAACATAGTGGAATGTTTAATTTAGCAAATTTCCACCTTATAGATGATAATGCAAATATTATTAAAGCAATAGAGTTTGCAAAACGTGAATACGGAAAATTTAAGCGTGAATTTTTAGATGTTGCAAATCAATTAGGGTTTGATGGCGATATTAAAGATCATGTAGATGCTGTTTTAGAAAGAATTGCAAAAGATAAAAACAACTCTATGCCATTTTACTTTAGTGATATGATTGGGTACGGTAAAGGTTTTGAAACACAACATAAAGTTTTTGATGAAAATAATAGATTTTATCCTTTATCACAAAAATTCAATTTAAAAGAACTATCTACTAGGGCAGTTTGTGTTTATCATAATAGAGTACAGATAGCACACGGTCAAGATTACACTTTTAATGATGATGGGTTTATTGTTTTAGATGACAGACTTGTTGTTAATTACAATGATACAATAGACATAGTTGAATATAGTTCAACTGACGGTTCTTATATTCCTCCTACACCAAGCAAGTTTGGGCTATTTCCTAAATATGTTCCAGGAAAATATCACGACCATACTTTTTTAGAAGCACAAAATGTTGTGCAAGGGCACGATGGTAGTATTACTATTGCATACAACGACTTTAGAGACGATTTACTTGTTGAACTAGAAATGCGTATATTCAATAATATAAAAGTTGAATATGACGAAAGTATTTTTAACATACATGATTACATAGGTGGAGAATACAGAACAACAAAGTTTTCACAGCAACAGATAGATAATCCATTTATTGACGATTTTACAGATTGGCTACAGCTTGTAGGTAATCCAGACTATACAGAATACGATTCTTTCTTTAGTCAAGCTAATCCTTTCACATTTAATTATAGTGCAAGTAATTCCGCAAATAATAATAGCTTACCAGGATTTTGGAGAGGAATATACAAGTGGGCATATGATACTGATCGTCCGCATTCTCATCCTTGGGAGGTTTTAGGTTTTAGTATAGAACCTAATTGGTGGAAAGAAGTTTACGGCCCTCGTCCGTATACTGTAGACAATGTTCCGTTATGGACAGATTTAGAAAAAGGTATTGTTAGAGAACCAGGAAAAGCTGTTAGATTTAGAAGTAAATTTGCTAGACCAGGATTAGCAAGTTTTCCTCCTGCAGATAGTAGAGGCGAAATACAAAATCCTTTAAATAGTGGATTCCTAAAAAATTACGCCAACAGTCAAATTAAAACTAAATTTAAGTTTGGCGATCAAGCACCAACAGAAGCAGCTTGGAGACGTTCTAGTGATTATCCATTTGCTTTATTAAAAAGCATGATTATAAACAGACCTGTACATACGTTTGGTATTGCTTTTGATAGAAGCAGAGTAAAAAGAAATTTTGCTGGACAGTTGGTATATGGTGATACTAATAAAAGAATTAAAAAAGAAACTATTGCATTTCCTAATAGTTTAAGCTCAACAGACAGAGTGCAAACAGCAGGATTAGTAAATTACGTTGCTGCATTAATACAGAACGATGTATCTACTCAATATGACGAATATGTTTCTAATATCCAACGTGTAAATAACAAACTTGGATTACGTGTTGGCGGCTTTACAAATAAAGAAAAATTTAACTTATTATTAGACAGCAGGTCTCCTTTTAATACCACAAATGTTTTTATTCCACAAGAGAATTATAAAGTCTTTCTTAACAAATCTACTGCGTTTGACGTAGTTACGTATAGCGGTGTTATAATAGAAAAAGTAGCAAGCGGATTTATTATAAGAGGATATGATAGATTTAATCCTGTATTTCCTATATATCAATCTGTTCCTGCAAGTAACGATCCTGTAATGCGTGAAGGTGGTACAAGCGAGAACTTTATAGATTGGGATGAAAACAAATTATATTTACAAGGAAACCTTGTAAGATATGAAGGTAGATTTTTTAGAGCTAGAGAAGAACATACATCAAGCGAAAGATTTGATGCAGATTTATTTGTTGAAGTAAAAGAAGTTCCGGTAGTAGGCGGAGTAAATGTAACTGTGCCGCAAAACTTTAGAGAGCATTTATCATATGTTGATTACGGAACAACATATGCCACTGTTCAAGAAGTAATTAACTTCATTGCTGGATATGAACAACACTTAATTAAATCTGGATTTATATTCAACTCTTATAGTCCCGAAAGCGAAACAATACAAAACTGGCGCATGAGTATGAAAGATTATCTATTCTGGACTACACAAAATTGGCAAGAAAATAGCGTCATTACACTTAGCCCATTAGCAGAAACTGTAAAATGGTTTAAAGATGGATATATTGTTGATAATATTTTTAATGAGATTTATGCAACTGCACCATTGAATAGTAATGGCAGACCTATAAATCCAAAAAATTTAAGTTACAGTAGAGTTGAAAAAGAATTTATTTTACAACCTAAAGATACAAATGAAGGTATCTATCTAGCAAAATTACCTTTAACCCAAAAAGAACATATTGTTCTACTTGATAACAAAACTATATTCAAGGATGTAATATATAATAAAGAGCAGGGCTATAGACAACAGCGTATTAAAGTTATTGGATATAGATCAAGTGACTGGGACGGAAGTATTAACGTACCTGGATTTATAATCGACGATGTAACTATATTAGATTGGAATGAAAATACAGATTATAGTATAGGCGATGTTGTAAAGTATAAAAAAGATTATTATGTTGCAAAAGAAAATGTTCCGGGCAATACTACATTAGACTTAAATTATTGGGAAGTATTATCAGGTAAACCTGAAAACGGATTGTTTCCAAACTTTGATTACAAAATAAATCAATTTGCAGATTTTTATGATTTAGATACAGATAATTTTGATATAGAACAGCAAAAAGTTGCCCAGCATCTTATTGGCTATCAAAAACGTGAGTACTTACAAAACATTCTTAAAGACGATGTTAGCCAATACAAGTTCTATCAAGGATATATTCAAGATAAAGGCACAAAAAATGCACTAACAAAGTTATTTGATGCACTAAGTTCGTCAGGTGAAGATAGTTTAGAGTTTTATGAAGAATGGGCTGCAAGAGTAGGTTCCTATGGAGCCACAGACGGCATTAAAGAACTAGAGTTTATTTTAGACGAATCTAAATTCCAATTAGATCCGCAGCCTATCATTATCACAAACAGAGACGAAGGCAGAGCTTTAGATCTTGTTTATAGACAGCCTATTACTGATGTATACTTGGCACCCGAAGATTATGATTATAGAAATGTATTTCCTACAAAGAATTTAAAACAATATGTTCCAACTGCTGGCTATGTTAATTCAGACGATGTTGATTATGAAATAGCAACCTACAATGATATTTTAACACTTGATGCAGCATCTATATTAATAGATCAATATGTGTGGGTCGGTTTAGATAAAGATAATGACTGGAATGTATTCAAGGTTGAAAATACTGATTTAAAAATTGGTATTAATGACTACCAAACTGATACAAGGCTAACATTTTATAAAGAACATAATTTAGAAATTGGCGATATTTTTATCATAGCTACAGAAAAAAGTGGTGAAGAAAAGTTAGTTAAAGTTAAGAATATTGAAAATGAATATGTCACTATTGATAAAATAGATATTACTGAAACTGACGTACCTATTAGGAAGTTTGTATCTAAAAGATATACTAATATAAGTAATTTTGCAGCAGCAGTTGATAGCACTACTATTAACGATTTAGCATGGGTTGACCAAGTAGAAAATGAAAATACTTGGGGAGTTTACGAAAAAGGAAGTTATAATTATAGCAAAGTTTCCGAATTAGATAATACAGGAAAAACAGGATATTACTTTAATGATATATCTTCTGATCAAAGAAATGTTTTACTTGCTGTAGGATATACAGGTGATAATCAAGTTGAGGTGTTTTCAAGAGCAACTGATACTTCTAACTTAGTAATAGAAGGTAATATACTCGAAGATACAACAGTAGCAAGTAATCAAAGTTTTGGTAGTAGTGTTGCAGTTAGTCCTGACCAGAAGTATATTGCTGTAGGAAGCCCTGATGCAACAAGTATTAAAACAAACCTTATAGGTTCATGGAATCCAAACACAGCGTATGCAGTTGGTGATATTTTAAAACACAACAATAGGTATTGGACTGCGCAACGACCAATACTTGCTAGTTCAGGTCCTCAATCTTATAATACCTACGAACCATATCCTATACTTAAAGATAACTTATCCGATAGTACTGAAGCTAATTTTTTAGTTGCAGGAAACTATCCTCTTACAAATACAAGGGCTAACCATTTTTTAATTAGAGCAACAGATGTACAATTTAGAGCAATACCGGTAGGGAGTACTCTACATTTACATTGGAACAGGTTTAGCGTAAGCCATATTAATCCAACTTTACGAAGAGATCCTTTTGAAGGCACAGTAACTGGTTTAGATTATAATTGGCTTACAGGTGCTCATGTTATTTCCGATAAAGTAGATATGATTCTTAATATTCCTTTTGCTTTGCTTTCGGTTGCAGTTGGTGATATATTGCAAACAAGCACAGGTGAAGGAGAAATAAATTATGTTTATCAAAACGGAAATGGATTTATAGTATATCTAAAAAATACAACAGGACAATTTGCAGCTACAGGAAAAATTTATAATTCAGCTAATGACGAGATTGGCGATTATGAATACGAAATACCAGACGATACGCATACAAGTTTAGGCGGCTATTGGATGATTAGTACTAATAGTATTAGTGCAGGCGGTGTAGACTTTATAGATGTAATAGTTGATAATTCTCCAGGGCTTATTATTAAAGATGTAAAGCAAGCAGGAGATTTGACTGCTGTAGAAAGTTACTACAATGTTACTGAAGATGTTGGTGTCGTAGGAACTATATCCAATGGCAACGAAAAAGTATCACTTATAGGTAAGTTTAAAGACCCAGATACAGGATATCCTGCTCCAAGCGGATACGAATATAGAAATTTATGGTTTGTAAGACTAGGGTCTACAGCTCCTACATTTAATATTGGCGATTCGATTAGATTACAAGAAAATACTTTCTTGCAAGATATAGAATGGGAAAATGAATTTCCAATAATAAATGATAACAGTGATCCAATTTTTGATAATAACCACGAAGTTGTGGAAAAAATTGACGGTTATATAAGAATTCAATTACAACCAGATCAAGTAGGAACGCATAACTTTGTAAAGGGCGATCAATTAGAAGATGCTAACACTGGCGCAATTTTCAATATATTCCATGCTACTATTGATGCTGGGTTTTTAACGCAGACATTGTATGTTAATATTGACGGTACAAGTCCTGTTCAAACATTTAGTAACGGTAGCGATTATGGCGACAGCACAAGAGTTATTCGCAGACGTAGCGGAGAGGTAAACAGAGACGCAGGATTTATGCAAGAATCAAGTGTAGCAACAGCAGGCGGTTCGATATCTCCTTTATATGTTTTTGATTCAAGACAGCACCTTGCTAATCCTGCACTAATTAATTATGATTTGCCTGTCTACGGCACTGATTTATATTATGGTGCTGAATACTGGATTAGACCTCAAGGTAGAACAGAACTAGGCGATGCTAGAGCAGCAAATGAACCTACACCAAATAATGCGGATTGGTTACTTACAACTAGCATTGATGTAATACCTACAGGCGGAACATTATATACAGGAACAGGATTTGTAAGTGTTTATGAAAGACAAGATATAGGTGTATATGCATTAGAGAAAAGATTTGTTTTACCTTTCAATTTTGCTAATGTTGGTAAAAATTTAGATTTCAAAATTGTTAATGGTACATATGTCCTTTTCGTAGGTGCTCAAGATAAATTACTATTTGTTAAAAAAGGAACTGAAGGAAGTAGAACATTTAATTGGGAAGTAAGTTTAGATAAAGACTTTAGAGATGTATTCTCAATGAGTGCTGAATATTATATAGGCGATGTTGTAATTTATAATGCCGAATTATATAGAGCAAAAACAAATATAGCAAGCGGCAGTTCATTTAATATTCTAAATTGGGACTTAATAGATAACGATATTGATTATACAGGTTATGTTCCTAGACCTACTACAGTTGCTGGTAATGATAGTAGCTTACTTTCGTTGTTTACTGATATCGATAGTGTAGCTGCTGATTATGAACTTAGCGATAACGGACAAGTCCTTGCATTATATGCAACAAGAGATGATACAGATCCAAATGTTACACAAAATGATAAAATAGCTGTTTATAGATATGTAGATAATGCATATAGACTACAAAACGTTATAGATATTCCAGACGATAGTGTTAACGATCAGGAGTATAAGCATAATTTTTCAATGTCTTCGGATGGATCAAAAATTGCAGTTGGATTATATAAATCCGATGCAAATGGTTTATACGATGCAGGAAAGGTTTTAGTTTACGAATATCAAAGTGCATCACTTGGTTGGATTTTAATTGACACAATTATTAGTCCATCTAACGATGATTCTGAAAACTTTGGTTATGATGTTGCTTTTGTAGGGAACAGTTTAGTAGTAAGTAGTTTGTACGGAGATAATAGAAAAGACTGGACACTATCAGATAATACTACATTTGATAATGGATTTACAAGTTTTTATCTTAGTGATAATATTGATGTAGGCAGCGTATACGTTTATGATTTGTTACAAGGCAAATATATATTTGCTACTAGAATTGATACAAGTGTTAATCTTACTAAAGATTTAAGGAAAAACGGATTACATCTTTACGGGCTAAACGGACACGAAACTCTTTGTGATTATAAATTTAATAATCAAACTATATGGAATAGGAAGCGCCAGCAATTAAGGGTTGTAGATATTGATAAATTTAAAGGTCCTTTCCTTTACGATAAATCTACCAAGGAAATGATTAATTACATTGATATAGTTGATCCTATTCAAGGTAAAATTGCAGGCCCTGCAGAGCAAGAATTAAGATTTAAAAGTCATTGGGATCCTGCAATCTTTTCTAATGCAGACGAAGCTGATACAAATATAATTGTTGACAAATTCAAGGCCTGGGGCCCAGAACAAACAGGATACTTATGGTGGGATTTATCAACAGCAAGATTTAAAAATCCATACCAAGGCAGCGCAATTTACCAGTTAAACAATTGGAATACATTATTTACAGGTGCAAGCATTGATGTTTATGAATGGGTAGAATCAGATTATGACCCTGAAAACTGGACAGCTCTTGCAGACACAGAAGAAGGATTAAACGAAGCAATAAGTGGACAGCCTAAATACGGTATTGACACATATTCTTTAAAGAAGAAATACGATCCAATCACTCAATCTTTTGTTAACAAATATTATTTCTGGGTAAAGAATAAAAAAACATTGCCTGCTTTAAAAGAAAGAGTTACTACTGCATTTGATGTTGCAGCGTATATTGCAGATCCTAGATCTGTCAACTATAAGTATGCTGTTTTATTGACATCATTTAGATATGCTGTACTAAATTCTAGAGCAGATATAAAAGATAGAGATACAGTTGTAAACTTTACATGGCACACTTTAGAAAATAAAGATCTTAATATTCATAATCAGTATCAACTTATAAGTGACGGGTTATACACAAGTAAACCTAATGCAGAGCTTGTAACAAAATGGTTTGATAGCTTAGTAGGATTTGATAAAAATCTTAAAGAAGTTCCTGATCCTATGTTATCACCAAAGCTAAAATACGGCACATTGTCTAGACCAAGACAAAGTTGGTTTGTAAATAGACTTGAAGCATTAAAGGTAGTAATTGAACGTGCAAATCTTGCTTTACGTAAAAAAGTTATTGTAGATGATTTTGATTTTACTGCTTTAAATTCTTACGATGAAGAGCCAAGTCCAAGTTCAAGAGAGTATGATTATGTAGTTGACACTGAAATAGATTTACAGTTTATAGGCGTAAATAATTTTAAACAAGCTGTTCTCACTCCTGTTTGGACTAACGGCAGACTTACTGATGTGATCATAACAAATCCTGGATCAGGTTATATTGATCCTAGTTACACAACAGGAACAAGAAAAGGACCTCTAGTTAAAGTAGTAGGCACAGGTACTGGAGCAGAAGTAGAATGTACTATCAACTCCTTTGGAAGTATTACAAATGTAAGGATCGTTTCGTCGGGTGAAGGTTATGCTGACACAGGTGTTTTAAGCATAAGAGGGCTTACGGCATTAGTTAACGCAGATAGCACAATTAACAACAAGTGGGCGATCGCTGAATATGCTCCATCTACTCAACTTTGGAATAGAAAAAGCACACAGAATTTTGACACAAGATTGTATTGGAAGTATGTAGACTGGTTTGCATCAGGATATAATCAATTTACCGAGCCGACATTTATTTTAGAATATTCATACGAGTTAGAATCATTACAAGATAGAATAGGAGATGTTGTAAAGATTAACAATGTAGGAACAGGAGGATGGTTACTTCTTAAAAAGGTAGATGATCAAGATAGTGTAGATTACAGTGTAAATTACGAAACAGTTGGTAGACAAAACGGAACTATTGAAATTGATAAAGGGTTATATGACTTCAGAGGAACAATAAGTGGGTATGATGGTTACAGTTACGATATAACAATTTATGATGGTGTACCTATTTCTGAAACAAGAATAATATTAGAAACTTTATTCAATAGTATATTTGTTGATGATTTAGCTATAGAATACAATAAAATATTCTTTGCAAGTATTAGGCATATATTCAGTGAAGGCCAAACACCTGACTGGTTATTTAAAACAAGTTTTGTTAAGGCAAAACATAATTTTGGCAGCTTAGATCAAAAAACACATTTCCAAAACGATAATCTTTCAAGTTATGAAAGCTATATTAGAGAAGTTAAGCCTTATAAAACACAAATTAGAGAATACATCAGTGCTTATAATAAAATAGATCCAAGTGCATCTAGGGTAACTGATTTTGATTTAATGCCTTGGTATGATCCTGCCAAAGGTAAAATTGCACCACAAGTGACACAAGTTAAAGATGGTGTCATAACCGTTGATAATAATTTAGAATATCCTTGGAAGAGCTGGATTGACAATGCAACTTACTATGTAGATAGTATAGAAGTTGTTGATGGCGGATCTAACTTCACCATGGAGCCTCAAATTACATTAGAAGGAGGTGGCGGAGAAGGTGCAACTGCTAGAGCCTATATTAGTAGAGGTAAAATAACTTCAATAGAAGTGTTAACAAATGGATCAGGATATGTATCAGCACCTACTGTAGTTATTAATGGTAGTCAAACTGAAGGCGGAACACCAGCCATAGCAGTGTCAAGAATTGAAAATGACACTGTAAGGAAAATTAAAACCACTATGAAGTTTGATAGAACTAGTGGTGAATTTGTTTATTTAGATTTATCAAAGACAGAAACATTTACTAGTTTAACAAACCAATTTAAATTTGACTTAAAATGGCCAATTGATTTTGCTGAGGAATTAGAAATTGATATAGATGGTGCAGAAGTTTTAAGTAGTTTATATACTATAGGAAATGAACAAGATAAAACATTTAATGAGTATTATATTGAAAGAGGATTTGTTGAATTTACAGAACCGTTAGATCCAAATCAAATTGTTACTATAAAATATAATATATCTCCTGCGTTATTAAAAGCATCTGATAGAGTGCATCATTTCTATAAACCGATATCAGGAATGCCGGGCTACGACCAAGTAGTTAAAGACCTAAGTCAAGTTATGCAAGGTATAGATTACGGTGGCGTAGAAATCACGAGTTTTGACTTTGATACTGATGCAGGATGGGATTCAGATGGTTGGTATACAAGTGCGTATGATCAGTTTGACGGGCTGTATGAAGATATTGTATTTAGAGCAGACGGATCGACAAGATCTGTAACATTGACTACACCTTTAGAATTAGGAACAGTTTACAATCTTTATCTTAATGGTGTAAAGGTTGATGATCCTAACTTTGGAACTGCGCAACAAACAAATATAAATGCATTAGGAAGTAGTATTACAGGCGACGGAACGTCTACAGAAATTGATGTAAGTAATTATAACATCCAAGACGGCGATGTTTTCATTATTAGAAAAATTACTAGTGACGGAACATTTATACCAGACGGAGCAAGCTACGATGCACAATTATCCGGTGGTAACTTTTCCTATGGTAATGCTAAAGGAATAACAGCAGGCGAAATAATTGTTGACGGTGACGGATTTGTTACTCCTACTACAAGCAGAAGTACAGACGAACACGTTCCAGGACAAGTTTTAGATACAGTAGATATAAAAGTTTACGAAAGAATAAGTAATGGCCAAGGGGTAATTGTTTCAAGAATACATTATTTCAACGCAGATGAAGAAGAACAAATATTAGCAACAAAGCAGTCTGAATTAGCAAGTTTAAATGTAGATTATACAACTGAAGAATCTGATCTTGAAAGTTTTAATTCACAACTTGCTACACTTCAAACCGAACTTGCAACTTTAGAAACAGAACGAGACAATTTACAAGCATATGCTGATAGTATTGATCTAACAACATCTGAATATCTTGCTTTACAATCAGAAAAAACAGATTTAGAAGATGATATTGCAACAGCGCAATCAGAACTTTCTTCGCTACAAAGTCAATTAAGTACTGCCCAAGGAGATCTTGCTAATTTAGAATCTCAAAAAACATCTGTAGATTCTCAGCTTGTTACAGCGCAGCAAAATTTAGCAACAGCCCAGGGTGAGCTATCAAGTTTACAGCAACAATTAAGTGCTGCACAGGCAGACTTGCAAAATTATTTGCCCTCTGATCCTGAGTACGGGCAAATACAAGCGTTAATACAAAGTTTACAATCTCAGATTACAGCTAAAAATGGACAAATTAGTAATCTACAGTCTCAAATTTCTAGCTTACAGAGTCAGTCTAGTTCTTTAGCAAGCCAGATTGCAAGTAAACAAAGTGAGGTAACTTCGTTACAAGGACAAGTAACATCTAAGAACACTCAGATAACTAGTTTGCAAAATGATTTACAAACAGTTAACACTGAAATAAGCGATTATCAGCAAGCATATAATCTTGCATTAGCTGATGTGTCTGCTAAAGAAGGTGAAATAAGTAATAAAGAAACTGATATTAGTATTAAACAAGGACAGATAGCAACACAGAATACTTTAGTTAGCAATATTGAAAACGCAATAGCAGCAAAAGAAGTAGAAGTAGATCAAGCACAAGCTGCAATTGATGCGTTATTGGTAGATTACGATATTGGTATAACACCATTAAAACAAGAAAACTTAATTGTAAGATTTAGTAACGGAACTGATGACAATAGAATATTAGATTATTCAGAATATACTGTTAACTACTCTGCAAAAACAATTAGTCTTAAGAATGCACCTCCAAGTAGAACTACTATAAACACATTAGTAGTAGGTAGCAATGGTAGTGAAATATTAGACAGTGGAAGATTTATTGGTGATGGAAGCACAACTGAATTTTTAACTAAACTTACATATCAAGAAAATTTACAAGCTGTAATTACTGTAAACGGAATTCAACGAAGTGCAAAAGCTTCAGAAGGAAAAGCAGCAGATGTAGAAATACTTATGAGCAGCGATGATTATGAATTAGAAAACGCTGTACTATTAAGTTTTGGCGCTGCACCAAAAGCAGGAGATTACATCAATTACATAATATTTGGTAGCGATACTGAAACATTTAGTGAAGTAATTATTGATGATTTCCAAGCTGACGGAAGTACTGCAACATTTGAACTAACGCAGCAGCCTTATAACAAGCAGCCTGCGGATATTCATACTTTAGTTCTAGTAGGAAATAACGTACTAGATACAGGATATAACACAAGATTTAATAAGACAAGTGCAAAGTTTTATCCTCTAAGTCAGCAAAACATACCTTACTACAGTAAAAATCCGCAGGAAATTATTGTTTATGCAAATGGTATTTTACAAACACATACAGAAAGTTACAGATGGTATACTGAAAATAGTACATTAGAATTATTTGATGGAAAGTTTGCTACAGATGATGTTATAGAAGTTTATACAAAAAATGAAAATTATGAAATTAGTAATTCATTCATTACATTAAGTAATATACCAACAGCTGGTACCATTAAAGTATTCCAATTTAGTAATCATGATTTGCTAGAAATAAAGCGTTCTACTCAAACAGTTTTGAAGAGAGCAACACTTGTTGTTGGTACAGATGATTGGAGAGAATATAGTGATGGTGCAATAGGAAGAATACGTTTAGAAAATCCAGTGATAAATGAAAATTATGTATGGATTGCATTAAACGGAACACTGTTAAGTCCAAACACAGATTATGGATTGCTACCTGATTACAAAACAGTAGAAATTTATAAAGAAATACAAGAAGGTAACGAAATAGATGTAATTCACTTTAGTGGCGATGTATCAAGTGAACGTTTTGGATACAAACAATTTAAAGATATTTTAAATAGAACACACTACAAGAGAATTAATGCCCAAACTGAAACTGTTTTAGATCAACCTCTGGCGCAAAATGATTTAAGAATATATGTTAAGGATGGAAGTAAATTAGATGAACCTAATAAAAAATATAACTTACCTGGCATATTATTTGTTAATGGCGAACGTATAGAATACTTTGTAAAAGAAGGCAACGTTTTGAGACAAATAAAAAGAGCTACGCTTGGTACTGGTATAAACAAAACTTTACCAGTAGGAACTATAGTTAGCAATTTAGGTGCTGCTGAAACAGTTCCATATCAAGATAAAACTTTGATTACTGAATTTACATCAGATGGATCGTCGGCTGACTTTGAATTAGACTTTTCAGCACAGTATGGCGTAAACCAATTTGAAGTTTTTGTTGAAGGCAAGCGTTTAAGAAAAACAGCTATTGAAGTTTTTGATCCTGCAATTGATATTGTAAGTCCGCAAGCAGATGTAACACATCCAGCAGAATTCAGTGTACATGGCACAAATGATAATATTTTAAGATTGTTAAATGTTCCAGATGCAGGAACAAAAATTAAAGTAGTGAGAAAAATAGGATCTCAATGGAGACAAGAAGGAGTCAGTATGAAAAGCAGTAAAACTTACATTACTGATTTCTTAAGAAAAGGAACAACCGGGCTACCCGAATAAATACAATTACTGAAAGTGAGATATAGTATGCTGCAAGATAAACATGGTGTAATGGTACAAGGTCATATAAAGATATTTGACCCAGAATCTGGTGAGGTTATAGTTGATAAGCGTAATGCTATTCATTACGAAAATATGAGTATTGCTTTAGCTGAAAGTTTAGCTAATCAGGGCAATGGTTTTATTTGGAGTATGGATTTTGGCAATGGCGGCACAAATCTAGATCCTAGCGGTGTAATTACATATCTTACACCAAACTCAACAGGTACAAATGCAAGTTTGTACAATAAAACATTTTCAAAAGTTGTAGCAGATAGTCCGTCAAACACAGATAAAATTAGAAACAAAATAGAAACTCGCCATGTTAACGGGACAAATTATACTGATGTATTTGTAAGTTGTTTACTAGATTATGGAGAGCCACAAGGCCAAGCAGCATTTGACACTACTGACAGCAACGAAAATTTGTATGTATTTGATGAATTAGGGCTAAGAAGTTACAGTGAGTCGGGCGAAGGAAAATTAATTACTCACGTTATTTTCCATCCAGTACAAAAGTCATTAAACAGATTAGTACAAGTAGACTATACTGTGCGTATACAAAGTTTAACTGGATTTAATGAGGGGTAATAGATGCCATATACTATAAGACATACTGATGAACCAAACAACGGATCTATCACAGTAGAAGATAGAACAGTTGACGAGTCAACAAGTTTAAAATTACCTGGCAAAAATGTTACAGCATATGGCACAGTAATTGGCGAAAACTTTTTACACTTATTAGAAAATTTTGCTGCAACAACAGCACCAAGTAATCCTGTTCAAGGTCAACTTTGGTACGATAGTACTCCAAATGCAAATACATTAAAAATTTATGATGGTACAACATGGTTACCGTCAGGTGGAGTTAAAAAAGGAAATTCAGAGCCTTTAGCAGCAAACAGTCTACTGGGCGATTTGTGGGTAAACACAGATACTCAGCAACTGTATTTGTTTACAGGATCTAACTGGATTTTAGTAGGACCTGATTTTAGTGAGGGGTTAAGCACAGGTATTAAACCGCAAACTATTCTTGGTAAGGACAATGTTTCATACACTGTAATGACAGTAGAAGTAAAAGCAAAGCCTGTAATTATTATATCATCGAATAGTTTTGAACCTAAAGCAGCTATAGGTGGATTTGCATCAATTGAACCTGGTATTAATCTTAGCACTGAAAATATAACAAATCAAGGGATACCAGAGTATAACGGTCCTGCTAATACTGCATCGAATCTACAAATAGGTAGCTTAAAAATACCTGCATCAACATTTGTTAGAAATGACATCAGTAACACAATTTCAGAAGAACTTAAAATCAGTACAAACAACGGTATAAAGTTAGGTGAAGCACAAAATTATAGTTTGACCGTTGACGGTGCAAGTGCTAGTTTAACAAACCAAGCACCTACTTCAAGTATTGATTTAAGGATAAACACTGGCACACAAGTTACGCCTATTATGAGATTAAATTACGATAAAACTGTAGGTATAAACAGAACAGATCCTTCAGAAGCACTAGATGTAAATGGTAACATTAGAACTAATGCAAAAATGTTAGTAGCAGGTACTGACAATGCTACAGGACTTAATACAGGTGCGTTACAAACTACAGGAGGCGCCAGCATTGCAAAAGATTTTTATGTCCATCAAGATGTTGACATAAACGGTGCATTAAGTGTAGGAGGAAATATTACTCCTACTACAAATAACTCTACATTCTTAGGAAGTAATAGTTTTAAATTTGGTGGAGTTTATGCATCTACTTTTTATGGAAATTTAGTAGGAAATATTACAGGTACTGTAACAGGGGTAATGAATGGACCAGCTACTAAACTAGCTAGTCCTACAGACTTTAGTTTACAGGGAGATGTAAGCAGTAACACTATATCCTTTAACGGACAACAAACTGGAGGAGTAGCAACATTTACTACAGCTATAGACCCAGACTTTATCAACAATAAACCAGCAGCAACATCAATAGGTGATACAGATGAAATACTTATCAATCAGCCTACCGATGTAAATGCACCTTTAAAGAAAGCAACAAAGGCAGCATTCTTAGGAAGTATTCCAAAAACACCTCCAGGAGTTATACTTCCTTATGGCGGCGATAGTGATCCTGATCCTGCAAGTGTTGGAGGCGGTGTTTGGCTTTTATGTGACGGCAGAGAAGTTTTAATTAGTGCATATCCTGATCTATATGCACTAATAGGTTTAAAGTTTAAAGGAAATCCAGCAACAAGTTATTTTGGTCTACCTGATATGAGAGGTAGGGTACCAATGGGGGCTGATAATCTTGGCGGTGTAAGCGCAGATAGAGTTACAGCTAATACAGCAGATATAATAGGTAATGCAGGTGGTTCTGAAAAGCACACAATAGTACAATCTGAATTACCAGATCACGTGCATGATATGTATAATGATAATAACAATAGACAATATTATGCAGCTAGAACAACACCTGAAAGTGCAACTACAGGAACAGTAAGTATTCCAACACCAGCAGGAGTAAACACGCAAACATCAAGTGCTATTTTAGATAGTGGCGGTATTAAAAATTATTCTGCGCAGACTGCTATGGATATAATGAGTCCTTATATGACACTTAATTATATTATCTACACCGGTAAGGACATAACATGAGCTACAAAATAAACAAAACAGATGGCACTCTTTTAGTAGATCTAATAGATGGCGTTCAAAATGATAAAGCAACTGATATTATCTTGATCGGAAGAAATAGTACAGGATTTGGCGAAGCATTTAACGAAAATCTTGTAAAAATGTTAGAAAACTTTTCTAATACAAGTGCTCCAGCAAATCCTTTAGAAGGACAGTTATGGTTTGATACCACTACTGACACTTTGAAAGTATATGATGGGACTGATTTTAAAAATGCTGGTGGTGCATATGTTCAAGCATCTGTGCCTAGCATGGCAAAAGGCGATTTATGGTATAACACAACAACTAATCAAATGTTTACATTTGATGGAGATGACACACAACTTGTAGGACCGTTGTATACTAACACTCAAGGAATAACAGGCGAAGTACCTGACACAATACAAGATTTACAAGGATTTCCTAGGGCAGTAATTAAACATTATGTAGGTGGAAACTTGCTAGGTTTGTGGAGTAATTTAGAATTTAAAATTTCTGCTACAAATACTGATGATGTGATTCTTGGATTAGAACAAGATGCGTTAAACAATAGAATAGTCAGACGAGGATTTAATATCCTTGATAGCGATTATTTAATTAGAGGTACGGTTACTAATGCTCAAGGAATTGGCGGAGTTGATATAAGTAAACTGGTTCGTACAGATGTAACTAGCACAATAGATGCAAGCCTAATAATTAGAGGCCCAGACGGCTTAAAGTTTAGTAGTGTTCATCAACAAAAGTATAATCCAGCAGAGTTTGCTATTACAAACTTAGTTGCAAATGATGACTTATCTTTAAACGTTGTAGGAAGTGCTACAGGAGCATTAACACAATCTGCTCTTTACATTGATAGCAGCACAGCACATATAGGTATGTATAATAGAGTGCCCGAAGCTATGCTTCATATAGGTACGTCTACAAACCCTGGTAGCTTAATTGTAGAAGGCGATTTAACAGTCAAAGGAAATAGTGCATTTATCGAAGCAAGCACTTTGCGAGTAGAAGATAAACAAATTGAGCTAGGAATGCTTGCTGATAGTACGCAAGGTAATGATGCTGCTATAGACGGCGCTGGCATAGTGGTTGCATCATCAGATGGCAGTAAAGATTTACTTTGGGTACAAAGCACAGGTTCTTGGACATCAAACCAAGATTTTGATTTGCAAGCAGGTAAAGAATATAAAATTAACGGAGTATCGGTATTAACAGGTACAGCATTGGGTGCAAATATTACAAGTGCTCCTGGACTAACTTCGATTGGCACACTTACAAGTTTTGGAACTAGTTTCTTAACGATTAGTGGAACTTCAATAACAACAACTAATGGACAGCATTTAAATCTTGCTCCTGCCGGAGATGTTGTTGTTAACAATAGTGTTGTTAGAGGATTAACAGCTGGCAATACAGATGATAGTGCAGCTACAAAAGGATATGTTGATACACAAGTAAACAGCAGTGATATTGCTATTGAAATGGATGCTACCGGATTATCTAATACTGATATAAGAAATTATTTAAATCAACTATTTCCTACAAATGCACAGAATAGAAGTTGTAGAGTATTAGCTACAAGTTATGCATTTACAGGCACAGCAGATGTAGAAACTGCTAAACAAACAACAACAGTAACAGTAGATAGAAACGGTAATTTAGAGTCAGAAAATGTAATCAAAACTGTTTCATTTAGTGATGCTGATGTAACAGTAACAATGACACCAACGAGGGTGGTTAAGACATTCCAGTGGGATGGAAGCACATGGCTTTTCATATCATAGGATAAATACATTATAGTTAGGGGTAACACGAGATATGGCATACCAAATAGACAATTTTAGAGGACAATTTTTAACAACTGTTGATGATGGAACTATCAACAATGCCACCGATCTAAAACTTGTAGGTAAAAACTACGCAGGATATGGTGAAATACAAAACGAAAATTTTGTTCATTTATTAGAAAATTTTGCATCAGGCCAAGCACCAGGTAAGCCTATTCAAGGACAACTATGGTTTGATGCTACATCGGGAGCAGAGAAGTTAAAATTTTACGACGGTACTGCTTGGAGAACAGCTGGAGGCGCTGAAGTAAGCCCGCAGCCAGGCCCAACCGGATTAGTTGAAGGTGACTTTTGGTGGGATACAACAAACGAACAGTTATATGCTAGAGGTGCAAACGGTTTTGTACTTGTAGGACCGCAAAGCACAGGCGCAGGAAATGTTACCCAAATGCGCAGTGTTACACTAAACGACAACGGAACTCCTGCCACAGCTCATAATGTAATACTTGCAACAGTTGATAATGTTGTACAATATATCATTAGCAATTCTACATTTACTATTTCAGCAGCTGATGCTATCGTAGGATTTGATGTTGTACATGAAGGACTAACATTAAAAAATACCCAAAATAATTATGCAGGACAAACACAAGGTGCTCCTCGATATTGGGGTACAGCAACTAATGCTGATAGACTAGGCGGCGTTGCTGCAAATCAATACCTTACAGCTCTTAATGCAACGTTTACACAAAATGTTCATTTTGATGATCCAGGATTTACAGTAGGCGATGATAATGATTTGCTTGTTGACATCAACGGTAACGAAGCTAGAGTTCAGCAAAAAGTAGGCGACACTATTGGTTTTTATGTTAACGACCAAGGTACATTACGCAGTGTAATGAGTGTTAAGCACAGTTCAGTAGAGCCGGGTGCTGCTACTGCTACTTTAGGGGTTGCAAATAATAGATGGGATACAGTTTTTGCTGATAACTTTGATGGAAATGCAACAAGTGCAACTGGACTTAAATTAACAGGAAACATTTATTATCCTGATTTTAACGATAATCCAAATACAGTAGCATTAAGAGATGCCAACGGCGACCTTGAAGCAAGATTTTTTAACGGAACTGCAACTGCTGCAAAATATGCAGACCTTGCAGAGATTTACAGCACTAGCGAAGAATTACCAACAGGAACAGTAGTAGCTGTAGGTGGTGAAGCAGAAGTCCGTCCAGCTAAAGTAAGTGATTTTGTAGTTGGAGTTATTTCAGCAGAACCTGCTTACTTAATGAATAGCACAGCAGATGGACAAGCTGTTGCTTTAAAAGGGCGTGTGCCTGTAAGAGTGAAAGGACCTGTTTCAAAAGGACAAGCTGTATATGCTTGGCAAGATGGTGTTTGTAGTACAATAGCATCAACTGGCATGGTAGGTATTGCTTTAGAAGGCTGTAATGATGATTCGGAATGCCTAATTGAGTGTGTTTTGAAGGTATAAATAGATTAATAAGGAAGTGTAACTGCAATGACTACAGTTAGTATAGGTGACGTAATTACAGCAGCTCAGTATAATGATCTGCAAACTAGAGTACAAAAAGTTTTAGGAAACGGAACCGGTGATTTTGGTTACGGAGAAACAGTTACGAGCAGTTCGGTTGCAATTTCAAAAATTATTGAAGCAACTGACATGAACAACCTATATACAGATATTGTTAAGTGTGCTGTGCATCAAACTGGAAGCATTCCTACAACAATTTCTCAACTTGCTGTTGCAGATATAATTGGTGCAGATGCAAGTACAACTCCTAATGAAACAGTTAAAGGTCATAATGACTATAATAACGCTATTGGTGTAATTGAAGCAGGTAGACTTAGTGTAGCTACTGCTCAAACAAGTTACGAATCTAAATTACAAAGCCAACGAAGTTCAGCTTGGGGACAGAATCCAGATGTAATCACACATACATTCACAGTGACTTTTCCAGGAAATTATACCACTAAAGATACAAGCGGTAATACATATACTACTACAGGTGCAGATCATATGCGCCATTTCTTTAATGCAGGTGGTCTTATAATTTTTGCTGCAAGCCTATCAGGAGGTAGCGGTGCAAAATATAATGACTGGAACAGTATGCTTACAAATATGGGAAATATTTATTTTGCTAGAACAGCAACAACTGCATCTGGTACAGGAACAACTACAACAATTGGATATGAAGATTTAACAACATCCTATCAAACAATTTTTACAAAATCAGGCAGTGGAGTGTATGCAGAAAACGATTACAACATTGCTGCTAGATCACAAACATCAGATACCATACAATTTAGAATACAATTTAGAGATGATGATGCTGGCGACCAACAAGGTGGATATTTACCAGGTCCTGCTGTAGACGAAAACGTTGGCGGCACTGTTACAAGTAGCATAAGCCAGCGTAGAGCAACTGGCTCGTATGTGGAAGTTATCACTCCTACTTACGCAACCGACTCTAACCTATAAATCACTTGACAACAACTAAGTAACGTAGTATAATCTAATTATGGAGGATACTATGAAAAAAGAATACGAAGATTTTCTCAATACATTTTCTTCTTTGTCAGCCCAACACACGGTGCAATTTAAAAATAGCTATGTTATGTATTACGGTGGAGGAAAGTTTACACTTACCTACGGGTTTTTAGCATATTTAGATAAAGCAAAAGATGATGAAATCTTAATTGACGATAATTACTTGCCTGTTGAAATCAGCAATATGGAAGATTTTAGAAATGAAGCTAACGATACTTTCAAAAAAGCAGTAGCAGAACATCACAAAAGATATCAAAAATTAGTTCAAAACGATAGAACGATAGGATCGCTATTTGATGACTAAAGGATTTTTGATGATTGCTATGAATAATCCTAAAGTAGATTATTTGAAGCAAGCATACTATTCAGCGAAACGTTTATATGAATTGACTGGTTTAAAATCAGCAGTAGTAACTGATGGCGAAGGATATATCAGACGAGTATTTGAGGACTATAAAAAATATATAGATGTTATTAACAGCAGAACTATTACAATAGATAGAAAGAACACACAAAGACGTTACTATGATGGACATCATTCTTACAAAATGTTGCCATTTCAAAACGAATTTAGAGTTGCAGCATTTGATGTGTCACCATATGATGAAACATTATTGATAGACACAGATATATTATGGAATAACAAAGATATATTTAAAGTATTTGATGATGCATATCTAAATGACTTTGCTTTATATAAAAAATGTGTGCCTTTAAATCCTTCAGTTGATTATGACGAGTTTATGACTATCAATCATGCTGGTATAGATTTTTATTGGGCAACTTGTGTTTACTTCAAAAAAACAGATAGAGTAAAGAAATATTTTGATACTGTAAAACATTTATATGATAACTGGGACTATTTTTCTGTAGCGTTTGATTTACGTAGAAAGGTATTTAGAAATGATTACTTGTTTAGTCTTGCGTTACATTATATGAATGATTTTACAACTAATACATTTGCAAGCGAATTGCCTGGCACACTTTATTTTACAATCGATAAAGATATTTTGCTAGAAAATACACACAAGCAATGTTTTGATTTATCTCATGGTGATGTTTATGCGTATACAGAAGTACAGAATGAAAACATACACGTAATGAATAAATTTAGTTTAGGAAGAGTCTATGACCAGAACGGATAAAGGTGTTTTAATATTCGCTCAAGGCGAGCAATATATAAATTGCGCTACCACGCTTGCCCAGAGTATAAAGCGGTTTAGCAACATATCAGTATACATTGCTAGTGACTTTGAAAACGACCTAGCAGTCAACAGCGAATGGAAGATAGAGAATAGATGCACTGCATATGATATATCACCTTTTGATAAAACATATGTGTTTGACGCTGACACAATATTAACTACACCGTTGCCTGAACTTGTAAATGATTTAAGTTTTTCAATGTCTCCTGTTAATTACAATGGAGAATTAGTTTTACAAGATACAAAGCATAGGAAAGTATTTTTAGAAAACAACTTACCTAATGTTTATACAGGATTTTATTATTTTGAAAAAAATGATAAAGTGCAACAGTTCTTTAACCTAGTTAAAGATATTACTTTAAATTGGCAAGAATATTATAAAGTTTTAAATCCTCAACCTAAACATTTAAGTATGGACGTAACATTTGCACTTGCTGTAAAATTAAGTGGCGTTGATTACGGAGATTGTAATACACAGATTAATTTTATACACGGTAAGTTTTTTAATAATGATTACAAATTAGATTTATATGATGAAGTATATGTTGATTACTATAAACAAAAGGGCGTTCTTCATTACGTAGAAAAGTCTCAATTTACAAAATATAAGGAGTGGTTAGATGAAATTTATTCCTCCTAAATTTTACGTACAGTTTGATCCTGTTTCAAAAGAAATAACAGGATGTTACAACGTACAACCATCAGATAATTTTATAGAAATTACTGAAGATGAATATGTTGTTTTTGCTCAAGATACATCAGTTTTTAACAAAAAGATTGCAAAACTTAACGAAGACACAAAGACTTGGATACTTACAGATAAGATTGTTGAACAGGTTAAATATGAACCTGGAGTGTTTTTGCTTAATAAAAATGATAACGATGTAAAAGTTGTTAAAAAAGAAAGCGAATGGGAGTTTCATTTTCCAGAACATTTTCCAACAGGAGTAGGTGTAGTAATTGGATTAAGTAACACAAGAAATCCGTTTAAAATATTTAAGTCGTTTTATATTTGGTGTGATGGTACAAATCCAATTCGTAAATTTTTCACTACTGAAGAGGAAAAAGGCGAAGTATTTTTGTTTGCAAATAATATTTTTAAAGATGCAAGCTATGAGGTAGAAAAATGATTTTGAATATGTTTGACTATGATGTTATATACCTCAGCTATGACGAGCCTAATGCTGAAGAAAACTATTACGATCTCAAACTTAAAATACCATGGGCTAAACGTGTACACGGTGTAGAAGGATCAGATGCTGCACATAAAGCCTGTGCAGAATTAAGTTCAACACAACGATTTATAACTATTGACGGTGATAATAAAGTTAGTAAAGATTTTCTATCAACTCATGTAGAAATTGTAGAAGGTGTTGATATTAAAAAGCACGTTATAAGCTGGAGCGGTTATAATACTATAAACGGACTAACATATGGTAACGGAGGCATTAAGTGTTGGGATAAAGATACTGTTCTGAATATGCGTACACATGAAAATGCAGATCCTGATAATATTCAAGCTCAGGTAGACTTTTGCTGGGATTTAGAATATATTCAAATTGATAAGATAATGAGTACGGTTTATAATAATTCTACACCACAGCAAGCCTGGCGTGCTGGTTTCCGTGAAGGTGTAAAAATGTCATTGATTGATGGAGCCAGGGTTGACATAGAAACTTTTAAAAAAGTGCATTGGAAAAATTTGCATAGGCTTTATGTTTGGCTAATGGTAGGTGCAGATGTTGAAAACGGCTTGTGGGCAATATACGGTGCTAGAGAAGGTTTGTACAAAACTATGTGTACAGATTGGGATTATGTAAATGTGCGTGACTTTGAATATTTAAATAACCTTTGGAAAGAAAAAATACAAACTGAAGATGATTTACTAGAAGCGTGTATAGATTACGGAGAACGTATTGTTGCAGAACTTGAACTTCCTATCGATAGTAATCCATTGGCACCTGATCAAAGTAAGTTTTTTAAAACTGTTTATAAAAGTCCTCCTAGACAAAGCCATCACTATATTGAATGGCAAGAAGCTCCTATTAGGCAAACAAACGAATATGATATTTTTATGCTTACATACAATGAACCAAACGGAGATGAAAATTTCGAAAAGTTAAAAAGCAGATTTCCTAGAGCGCAACGTGTTCATGGTATAAAAGGAATACATAATGCACACAAACAAGCTGCAAAAATATGTAGAACAAATATGATGTGGATAGTTGACGGTGATGCAGTAATAGCAGATGATTTTAACTTTGATTATGTTGTAGAGAATAATGATAAGGATGCAGTTCATGTTTGGCGTAGTAAAAATCCTGTTAACGGATTAGAGTATGGATACGGCGGAGTAAAACTCTTGCCTACAAAAGAAACTAAAATTATGCGTACAGATACTACTGACATGACTACTAGTATAAGCAGCAAATTTAAAAAGATGGATCAAGTAAGTAACATCACAGCATTTAACACAGATCCATTTACTACATGGCGTAGTGCATTTAGAGAGTGTTGTAAACTTGGAAGTAAAGTTATTGAAAGACAAAATGATGCTGAAACGCAAAATAGGTTAGATGTTTGGACAACTTATGTCAATGAAGATGCGCCGTTTGCTGAATATGCACTAGCAGGCGCAAGAGCTGGTAAACAGTACGGTGCTACAAATAAAAACAACGAAATGCGGCTAAGACAAATTAATGATTTTGATTGGCTGTTGGAGAAATTTAATGAGTCAGAATAAAGAATTCTTACACGGACTACAAGACTACTTTGACTATAAAGAAGATCAGCGTAGTAAAGATTTTATAAAAAGTATATTAGATATTTGCTATTCTCAAAATCCGAAAAATGTTTTTTGTGATACTTTTATCAAAAAACATATAATGGAAAATGATAATGCTAAAGATATTCTTTTAAATGATGTTAGTAAGATTTTGTATGCTAACGATGTAAGAGAACAGATGGTAAATTCTTTCCTGCCAAGAGATTTAGCATTTGTATATGGTAGTAACGATTTTGAAAGAGCATTAGTGTTTTGGGCTTTAGAGCAAATAGAAATTTCTACTGAAACAAAACTTACTAGATATATTTTAGATTATCTTAAAAAAGATGGAGATCCGAATATTATTAGCGATGCATTTAGTAGAAGTCAAATGCGTAGCAAAATATGGCTGGCACAAGAGCTTGCAAGGATTGGCGGAAGCAGCACATTTAAAAATATAGTTTTGTTAGCAGGGTGGTATGGACAATTTGTAGAAATTTTAACAACACAGTTTCTGTTTGAAAAATGTAGAATAATAGAATTAGATAAAGATGCTTGTTTACAAAGTGATTTTAATTTTAATCTTAATAGACTAGAAAATTATAAAGTAAAGAGTATTAACGAAGACATAAACAATCTTACATTACATACTTCAGGTTACGAATGGAATATTGAAAATTTTAAAACTGGACAAAGTTATACAGAAAAGTTTAGTCCTGATTTAATTATTAATACAAGCTCAGAACACATGGATACAGAATGGTACAATCAAATAAGATTTAAGCAGTGGGATAAAAAACCTATTGTTGCAATACAAAGTAATAACTTTTTTGACATCGAAGATCATGTAAATTGTGTACACAGTATCGATCATATGAAGAAAATTTACCCAATGGAAAATATATTGTTTGAAGGTGAGCTACAGCTAAAAGGATATAAGCGTGTCATGCTTATTGGGAGACCATAATGAATTTAGAAGATTTTTCAGTCAGAGAATTACAAAGAGAAAGTGCCCGTGCGCTAAGTACAATGCAGGCTACAAATAATAATATTTGGCAATTTAATAAACAGGCACATCATAATAGTTGGAACTGGTATAAAGCAGTTATTGAATGGTATGTTGGTCAATACGGAGATTTGCCAAGTAAGGTTGGCCCAGGAAAAGATGTAAAGTTAGTATCTGATGAAATTTGATAAAACATTTAAGTTGTACTTGATAAAAGGCCAAAGGGTTGATTTAAGTATTAAAATATCTGAATCTATGGTTGTTGGATATAGATTTAGGATAAAAGAGTTTGAAAATATTATAAAAGGTTGGGAAAACGGATTTGAAGGTGATACTTCTGGAGGATATGTTTTTATAGAATACAAAAAATATGGACCACGACCAGAACGTAGATACGATCCATATGTGCGGTTTAGTATTAGCAACAATGGACTTACTAATCATCACAGGGTAACATATGATGATATGTATGACCTTACCAAAGAATGGAATCACCAAAAAACAAACAAAATGTATTGGGACGTATAATGTATAGATACGAGGATATAAAGGAAGTACATTTAGAAGTTACACAACGCTGCCAAGCGGCGTGTCCTATGTGTGACCGAAATATGAATGGCGGCGCTGATAATCCTCATATCACTAATGCAGAATTGTCTTATAAAGATTGTGTTAACATATTTAAACCTGCCTTTATAAAACAGTTAAAGACAATGTATATGTGTGGTAACTTAGGAGATCCTATTGTTGCAAAAGATACATTAGAAATATTCAAATATTTTAGAGAACACAATCCTAATATGTGGTTGAGCATGAATACAAACGCAGGAGCAAAGGATGAACAGTGGTGGCGTGACCTGGCGCAAACTTTTGGTCGTATGGGCGCAGTTATCTTTAGTGTTGACGGGCTTAGTGATACTAATCACATTTATAGACAAAATGTTGTTTGGGATAATGTAGAACGTAATATGAAAGCGTTTATCAATGCAGGCGGCAGAGCTCGTTGGGACTTTTTAATTTTTGGACATAACGAGCATCAAGTCGACGAAGCCGAAAAACTTGCAAATGAATGGGGCTGCGAAAAATTTATTAAAAAGAAAACCGGTAGATTTATTACAGTTAAAAGCGAAGCAAAAGAACAGCACCAAGCAACAAACAGAAAAGGCGAGGATACTGCTACTCTTGTAAAGCCTAAGAAAAAAGAAAATGTAAATCTTGCACTTTTAAAACAAAAAGAAATTGAAAAAACATATGGCAGTATGAAAGACTACTATAACCAATGTTCTATAAAATGTAAAGTTGCTGAACAAGGTAGTATTTTTGTAACAGCAGAAGGACTACTTATGCCCTGTTGTTGGACTGCCGGGCGTATGTACAAATGGTGGCATCCAGATCCTAAAGTAGAGCAGGTATGGGATTTTATAGATGCAGCTGGAGGTAAAGAAGGTATAAGCATTATAGACAACGACATTGAAGATGTAGTTGGCGGAAAACTTATAAGCTCTATAACTGAAAGCTGGAATAAAAATAGTTTAGATGAAGGCAAGTTGGGAGTTTGTGCGCAAAAATGTGGAACAGAATTTGATCCATTTGCGGAGCAATTTAAGTGATATTTCCTCCTACTAAAAAATTACATCTCGGACTGACTTATAAATGCACTCTTGCTTGCTTAGAATGTTGTAGAACTAATACTCGTAGGGATCAAATTCCACATATAACAGAAGAGTCTCATTTAAAGTGGGAGCAGTATAAAGATCTTTTACAAAGACAGTATAAGCATATTGAAATGTGTGGTAATTGGGGAGACCCGATTTATTATCCTGATTTAATTCAATTAGTAAATTATATACACGAAGTCCAAGATGATTGTTACATAAGTCTGCATACAAACGGAAGTTATGTTAAGCCTAATACATGGCAAAGGTTAGCAGAAGCAATGTCAAAAAAAGATGAACTAATTTTTAGTTTAGACGGCACAAAGGATACTAACCACAAATACAGGATCAACAGTGATTGGAAAAGTATTGCTGCTGGCGTGAACACAGTTTTTAATTATAAACACAGACCTTTGTTAACACAAAAAACTCTTTTATTTTCATATGTAGAACAAGATATGAAAAATGTTATACATCAAGCTATGAATATGGGATTTGATCGTATACGTTTTGATTATCCTATTACATCAGAAAAAACCGCAGATTTAAAACCTACTCGCACGGTTGAGGAAAATATTTTAGAAATGTCTAAATATGTTACCCCAACAAGGATCAGAAGATTAGGCGCTTCCTTTCCTGTTGTTTATGTTTACTTTAGGAGTGAAAATGTCTTTAAAGATTGATCCCGCTTGTATCAAACACCAAGGTTATTTTCTAGAATTAGATGGAACTTATCTTCCGTGTTGCTGGTTGTTGACTGACTGGAAAGCAATAGACGAGCTGAAAGAACTTTATGGTGAAGATTGGGATAAACTTAAAATACAAAATAATTCTCCTGAAGAAATTGAAAAGCTGTGGCAGAAAATTGTAGATACTTGGTATGACAAACCTATAAGTAGGTGTGCAATTATGTGTCCTAAAAAAGGTAGGTTTGCTGAATATGAATAGACTACCTTGCCACCAACCTTATAACACTATGGTATTTTTTAGTGCAACTAATGATATTAGTTGGTGTTGTAAGATGCAACCTACCACTATAGATCCAACAACCGACGATTGGTTTTACAATAACAGGTATTTAAATTCTGTAAGATCAACTTTACAAGCAGGACATTTTCCAGATGCTTGCCACCGTTGTGCAATAGCCGAAAAAAACAATCAAAAAAGTTGGCGTCATTTAGAAGGCCAAGTTCCTCAGAAATATGCTGACGGATACTCACAAGAGCGCAAATCAGTGTTTCAGCGTATAGAGTTTTATTTTGATAATACTTGTGATTGTGCTTGTTTGTATTGTGGAGCGGGATTAAGCAGTAAATGGCAGCAAGAATATAAAAATGTTGACGAGCAAATATTTAAAGAAATTGCACCTTTCTTTAAGGTAGATGAGTTATATAAAACTGAAGAAAAAAATATTATCAAGCTATTGGACTATCTTGTATATCTAGGTAAAGAATTGCCTAAGCACGAAACAATGGTTGATTTTGCTTTTTTAGGAGGAGAACCTTTTTTAAGTCCACAAATTAAAAATGGAGAGTTTCAAAAATTTGTAGAAGCTTTTTACACTCATGCTCCTGCTGATTTCCGTATGGTTTTAAGTTTTGTAACAAATTGTAACAATCCTGATAAGGTCTGGGAACGTAATTGGAAAACTTTAGAAACTTTACGTAACAAGTATAATATAGGTTTAAACATTGCACTTAGTTTAGAAAGTATAGGCAAAGTTACTGAATATGTTAGATATGGCTCTGATTGGAATACTGTAGATAAAAACATAGACAAATGGCTTAGTAAAGATTGGACACAAGTACATTTTAACAATGCATACAATGCATTTGCGATTGAAACTTTGCCCGAGTTTGTTGAATACATGGTAAACAAAGGAAAGCAACACAACAGACAAATAGAAGTTAGTCCTAATGTTGTTTATGATCCTATTGAACTTAGTCCTATGGTGTTGCCAAAAACATTTGACAAATATTTCGATAAAGCAATAGATCTTGTTTATCAAAACAAACAGCATTTTGTTGACAGTAATTATAATGGTTACAGTGCATTGATCAAAACTTTTCAAGAGCTAAAAGACAAATTAGGTACACATACAGATAAAAAAGATAAAATGAACACATTTGTCCAGTATTCCAAGAAGTACCGCAATTTGGAATTAAATACAGTAGCCCCTAAAGTTGCAAAGTATTTAAATGAATGAATATCTAAAACAACCTCATAAGATACAGTTTGAACTTAGTAGTATGTGTAATGCATTGTGTCTAGGTTGTGTTCGTACGGATACAAGAAACTTTAATCAGTCAAAGCCACTTATTCCTAAAAAACAAATTGTAGAAGTTGATACATTTGTAAAGCTACTTTCAAGCGAAGAAATGTCTACAGTTAAAATACTAGAGTTTTGTGGAACTGTTGATGATCCTCTTATGCATCCAGATTTTCTTACTCTACTTGAACGAGCATACGAAATAAATCCAAATTATAAAATAAACATTCATACAAATGCAAGTCTACGAAACGAAAATGATTTTGTAAAATTAGCACAAATTTTAAAGAAGTTTAAAGAACACGAACTATTGTTTAGTATTGATGGCATTGGAGAAACACATACTATATACAGACAGTTTACAAATTATGATAAAATAATTTCAAATGCAAAAGCATTTATAAATGAAGGCGGCAGGGCTGTATGGCAATTCTTAATTTTTCCTTGGAATGAACATCAAGTCGAGGAAGCAAAAGAAATAAGCAAAGAATTAGGATTTGCTGTATTTTTACGAAGACATGATAGATCTATTGCAACTGGGCTAGGTTTAGAAAAAATACAAGGTAAGAAAAGAAAAAATACTTTGTACGATATAGTTGAAGAACATTCCATGGAGCAACTTTTAGAAAGTTATGAAAATATTAACGAAGTAGAAATTGCTTGTAATAACCAAGAAAAAGGAATGTATTTTGTAAGTTTTGATAGTAAGTTATGGCCATGTTGTTTTATTCCTAACGGATTTTTACAACAGCAACCTCGCAAAGTAGAATATTTACAAAAAAGATTATATGATACTTACGGTAAAGATTTTAATGATCTAACAAAAAAGACTGTGAAAGAAATTGTTACCAATGACTTTTACAAAAATGATCTTGTAGAGAGCTGGGATAACCCTGTAGCTTTAGGAAAATGTGGCAAGATAACAAGATGTGCAGAAACTTGTAATGTTTATAAATTAAAAGCATTGCCAATTGGTAAACCAAAGGTGTATAGTAATGTCTAATACTTATTGTCCTATTCCTTGGATATTCCAAGCAGTTAGGAATAACGGAGATATAAGAGTTTGCTGTCAAGCAAATGTAACAAAGAATCAAGGAGTAGTAAGACACCCAGACGGAACTCCATATAACGCTGGGCGTGATAACATGGAAGAAGCACGTAATGCAGAGCTTATGAAAGAAATTCGTAAGAATATGATTGCTGGTAAATGGAGTGAAGAATGTGGCAGATGTATGAAAGAAGAAGCTAGTGGACTTAATAGTAGACGTCAGTACGAATTAGAAAACTGGGATTATAGTTTTGAACAAGCTGTTTCTTCAACCGAGAAAGACGGCACTATAACAAATCCGCAACTACGTTACTATGACTTACGATTTGGAAATATGTGTAATCTTGCTTGTAGAATGTGCGGACCTACTGACAGCCATACATGGTATGAACAATGGTTAGGATATCACGGCGGTGACGGATATGACGATACTCACGGATATGTAAAACTACAAAAAAATGAAAAAGGTAGATTGTATACAAATGATTATGACTGGCATAGTAGCGAAACTTTTTGGGAACAAATAGAAAAAAACATTTCTAACATAGAACACGTTTACATGGCAGGCGGAGAGCCTATGATGATCGAACGTCATTATGAGTTTTTGCAAAAGTGTATAGATGGCAATCATGCAAAAAATATTATTATAGAATATAATACCAACATGACAAATTTGCCTGATAGAGTTTTGGATATGTGGACACACTTTAAACAAGTGAGAGTTGGTGCAAGTATAGATGGTATGGGCGATGTTGTAGAATATCAGCGTTGGCCTTTAAAATGGAAAAGTGCATATCGTAATTTACAAAAATTAGACGACTATGCATATAATAATAAAAATATAATTGCTTGGTTAGCGTTTACAGTTACAGCATATAATGTATGGCACGTACCAGAGTTTATGTGGTGGAAACTAAAAGAAAGTGGATTTAAGGCTATTAACAGCACAAAGAAACGTCCTATAATTACACATCATGTTGCACATGGACCAAAACGTGCAAATATAAAAATATTAGATAAAAAAATGAAAGACCATTTAGAATATCATTATGCTAGATGGTCGGATAGATTTATTGATGATAAAGAACTTTCAATGGATGTAAAAAACAATGCTGCTTCTATTATGGAAAGTGTTTTAAAGTTTGCAAAGAGTGAAGACGCTTCAGATAAACTTCCTGAGTTTGTAAGGTTTACTAAGTACTTGGATAAGCAAAGAAATCAGTCTGTGGTAGATGTAGTACCACAATACGAGGAATTATTTAATGAGTGAGAAAGTTTCAGATACCTTTTGCATTTTGCCTTGGGTACATTTAAGTACTAGACCTGATGGTAGTATGCGTGTGTGTTGTACTGCTAATGCAAGTTCGGTAGGAGCAACTAATGATAAAGAACACGGCGGCCAAGTTGGTGTATTAAAAACTGAAGATGGCAAGCCTAACAACTTGAACGTAAGTGACTTTCTTACAAGCTGGAATAGCACATATATGAAGAATGTGCGAAAGCAAATGTTAAATGGCGAAATGCCGCCTAGTTGCTTGAAGTGTTATAAAGAAGAAGCAGCTGGACATAACTCTAAACGTATGTGGGAAACTGCCTATTGGAGTAAGCGTGTTGATGTAGATAAGCTAATTGAAAACACAGAAGACGATGGAAGTGTACCTCCTGAGCTTACATACATAGATTTAAGATTTGGAACAAAATGTCAGCTTGCTTGTGTGATGTGTTCTCCTCATGATAGCAGCGGATGGATACCAGACTATAAAAAAATATTTCCTGATGTGCAGAATGAAAGCCTAAAGGAAACTATGCAGTGGAAAGATAAAGGTAGCTATAACGGCAGTAGTTATAATTGGCATAAACAAAACCCTAAGTTCTGGGAACAATTTTATGCACAAATACCTTATATGCAACAGATATATTTTGCAGGTGGTGAAAGTTTAATAATTGAAGAGCATTATGAAATATTGGAAGAATGTATCCGTCAAGGTTACGCAAAAGATTTGGAACTACGTTATAACTCAAATGGCGTTGAGTGGAGAGATGATTTATTCGAATTATGGAAAGAGTTCAAACTTGTAAGATTCCATTATAGCGTTGACAGCATCGGGAACATGAATGATTACATACGTTACCCTAGCAAGTGGGAACGTACAAGAGAAGTATTTCATATACTTGACACACAAACAAGCAACAACGTAGAAGTTACAGTTGCTTGTGCAGTACAAGCACTAAACATTTACTACATTCCAGATTTTATTAAATGGAAACTACAAGAAGGCTTTAGTAAAATTAATATGTGGCCATTTGGTGCAGGCGGCATTAATTACCACTTTGTGTACCATCCACCGCACCTTAATGTTAAAGTATTGCCTAAATGGTTTAAAGAAGAAGTGCGTAAAAAGTATGAAGAATTTATTCCATGGTGGGAAGAAAATTGGGAACTAGGTGTACCTAGTTGGCATAAAGGTAAAGTTGATTACGACAAATGGCGTAGTGCAAGTTATGGTGTTGATCGTTTAATGGGAATGGTGAAATTTATGGAAAGTGAGGATTGGAGCAATCGTCTGCCTGAAACAAAAGAATTTTTAGAGTTATGTGATAAGCAGCGCGGTAATAGATTTGAAGATACGTTTCCGGAAATGAAAGGAATATTTGATGGATAAATTGGAAAGACTTGAAACAGACCCTGTAATGAAAGTGCAAAATATTGTACCTGAAGAATACCATAGTGAATGGAAAAAAACTTGGGGAGATAGTTTTTCTGAAGAGAACTTTTTCGATCATGACGAATTAGAATGGCTTACAGATTTAATGTACAAACAACATCACGCTAGGCGTGTAAAGAAAAATGGCACATTACATTACTTTGTCAATAATGAATTAATTAAAGAAAAGTTCTACGACAAAATAAAAGCAGCAGTTCCAGAACTTGACGATACTGAGTGGCACGGTAATTTTTTAATTACTGCTACACCGTACAACTTACACATTGACACAGCAGACGAAAAAGTTTATAACGGCACAGTGCCAGGCAAACAAATTATTATACCTTTGTTTACTTGTTGGACTGGTAATAAAGACAAAGACGAGGATTGGTATCCAGAGTGTGGTACTGCTGTATTTAAAAACAGATTTTTAATGTACGGCACAAACTTTGCAAAAAGTGATAACGAATACGATACAAATGTATTTTATACGCAGCGCCAATATCAAGACTTAGTTTGTTACGATAAGCAAGGCGAAAGAATGGATGTAGACTGGAACAAAGAATTTCCAGATGATTTGTACAAAAAGCATTTCGATCATTTTAAAAAGCGTTGGTTGGATGGATTTGAGTTTGAAGCAGTGCATAATTGGAAACGTGGTAATTTAATTGTATTTGATAGATGTCAAGCACACAGCGGTGTAAACTTTCAAAAATGCGGAGTTACACTAAAGGCAGGATTGTCCTTGATGACTACTACACGGAATAATAATGTTTAAATTAGAAAATATAGAACTTGTACATTTCGAAGTGACAGGTAAATGTAATGCTAGATGTCCTATGTGTAGTAGACATACTAAAGACGGATTCTTACAGCCACATATGCCTCAGACTCATTTATCTAAAGAAATATTCTACAAGTTTTTTACACACGAATTTTGTACTCAACTAAAACACGTTTATCTAAGTGGAGTATACGGTGATCCGTGTATGCATCCCGATCTTGTAGAATTTTGTGCCCATTTAGCAAAGTATGATATTGAAGTTGCTATCGACACAAATGGTGGATATCGCAAAGCTGAGTTTTGGTCAGCACTTGCAAAGACGGGTGTACAAGTTAATTTTGCTATAGATGGATTAGAGGATACAAATCATTTATATCGTAGAGGTGTGAGATGGGATGTTGTAGATCGAAATATTAGAGCTTACTCAGAAGCAGGCGGCAATGCACAATGGAACTTTATTGTTTTCGAACATAACGAGCACCAAGTTGACGAAGCAAGACGGTTTGCTGATGAGCTAGGTTTTGATTTTAGAACTAAAATTACACAAAAGTTTAGTAGCTCCAAAACTTGGGATGTATACGAAGATGGTAAAAAGTTATACGAACTAACACCACCGGAAAATGAAGAATATAGACATCCACACATTTCAGAACGTCCGTATGCTGCAACACAAATTTTTGAATTTGATTTAAAATCTCCACGTTGGAATGAACTTGATGATGTTGAAATTGACTGTAAAGCATTACAGCGTAAAGAAATATTTTTAAGTTATGAAGGTTATGTATTGCCTTGTTGCTACGTAGGTACGCTTTATAATGATAGCCCTGGTACATATCAAATTAACCAAAACTTAGATTTGACTAAATTTAAAATTGCTGATTTAGATTTAGAAACTATAGTAAACAACATGAATGTTATTGCTGATACATGGAATACTAAGAAAGTTTGTGACGGAAAATTAATCACCTGTGCAAGAACTTGCAAAAAGAATAATGCACTTAAAACTCAGTTTATTAAACAGCCAAGCAAGAGCTTTTGTGTTCTGCCATGGATTCATGCACAGACAAAACCCAATGGGCAGATTAAGCCTTGTTGTAGATTTGATCATAGACACAAAGCGTATAAAAATGAGGACGGCTCGTATATTTGGGATAGATTTAATATTAACAAAGGAATGACATTTAAAGAAGCAGTTGAATCTCCAGAATGGCAAGAGATAAGAGACGCTATGATGGAAAACATAGAAGTGCCAGGCTGTCGTAAATGTTATGCAGAACAGTTAAGAAATCTAGAAGATAAAAAACGTGCAAGAAGTATGCGTGTAAAAGAAAATTGGTTCTGGAATAAAAACAACCAGTTTGAATTAGAACCACCTAATGAATTAGGAAAATTACGATACATAGAACTAGCATTAGGAAATTTTTGCAATTTGAAATGTAGAACTTGCACCGCTGATCTAAGTAGCACATGGACAGAAGATGAAAATACACTTAGTGAATTTTATGATGACAGACACAAATATAAACACATTGTTCATGTCGATCAAAATTGGAAAGTTGAAGATTTTGAATATGTAGAAGAAATAAAATTTACTGGTGGTGAGCCTATGCTGCATCCAAACTTTATTAAAGTTATGGATCTAATTATTAGCACTGGTAGAGCTGATCAAGTAAACCTAGATATTTTCACTAATGTTAGTTGGGTACCAAAAGCAAAAGTATTAGATAGGCTTAACCAATTTAAGGCTGTAAAAATTAATTTAAGTATTGACGGACTAGGTGCTGTCAACGATTATGTTAGATCACCAAGCGATTGGCCTACAGTTGAAGAATCGGTTATTGAATGGATTAAAGAAGAAGCAAAGTATCCTGATAGATATGCAATTAAATGGGCACCTTGTTTGAGTATCTATAATGTGTGGCAGTTTACAGATATGGTAGACTGGTGGATAGATTTACAATTAAAATATAAAGGTAAAGATTTTTGGAATAGTATAACTAGAGATAATATTAGTCCTAGCGAAAGAGTCAAACAACTTAATATGATTATAAATCTTGTACATGATCCAAAATATCTTTCTCCTACACTTTATCCTGAAAAGGAAATCCTTGTAGACAAAATACAAAAACAAAAAGATAAATTTTATAATTTACTTATGACTACGTTTAATGGTGACGACAGAGACAGATGGCTGCTTGGAATGCACTTTGATAGTTTATACGATAAAGTTATTAGCACTGTCAAACGTCCAGTTAACGAAGATGACTTGAAAACGTTTATAGAATATACAGTAGATTTAGATAAGTTACGAAATCAAGATATTAGAACTGCTATTCCTCATGTTTGGGATAAGGTTAATGAATATTATGATTTAGAATATAAAGGAAGAATACCTGCATGAGTAACTTCTGTCCTATGCCCTGGGTGCATATGAATTTAAAACAAGAAGGCAAAGTAAGTGCTTGCTGGAGATATCCTGATAGGATAGGCGACTATACACAAAGTTCATTAAAAGAAATTTGGAACGGTGAGGAAGTAGTAAAACTTAGACAAGCATTACTGGATGGAGAGCGTCCTGAAGGCTGCCGTAGTTGTTGGGATATGGAAGACAGTGGTGTAAAAAGCACAAGGCAACAAACAACAGAAGATTATAAAAATTTTATTACTGAAATAGGTGCAGAAGTTTTAGGCACTGAATTGCCTTTCAATAACGTTCAAAGTGTTGAAGTAAGGTTTGATAATATTTGTAATTTAATGTGTAGACACTGTAGTCCTGATTACAGCAGCAAGTGGGAAGTTGCTGTGAAAAAGGATCAGGCGCTAATGGATAAAATGGTAGAATACGGAACATATAGAAAACAAAACTACCATGTGAAACTTACCGATGAAATTATAAACGAAATTACTCAAGAGCTTGCTCCTAACCTAAAAGAGATAATGCTTGCAGGTGGTGAACCATTATACCACGAAAAGCATTATGACTTTATAAAAGACTTACTTCCTCATGCTAAAAAAATACAACTAAGTTATAACAGTAACCTTACTACTACAGAATATAAAGGTGCAAGCATTATTGATTTATGGAAAAATTTTAGACGTGTATTGTTAAGAGTTAGTATTGATGGCGATCCAAGTTGTTATGATTATGTAAGAGTTCATAACGATTTACAAAAAATTGAAAACAATATTAAAAAAGTATTACAATTATCAAATGTTAGATTGAGTGCAACTTGTACTACTAGTATATTAAACATTACTAGACTGACAAGTATTGCAGAATATTATTTAAGTTTAGGGGCTTATTTTCATACAAGCCTAGTGCAATATCCTCGAGCATTAAATCCAAGGCTTTTACCTCAAGAACTTAAAGATAAAACTACAAGAGATTGGAACACTTGGCTTGAAGATGTAGACTTACATATTGATCGATGTGTTAGTAAAGAGTTTCCTGGTGATAAAGAATTACATAAATCAAGAATAGTTAAGTTTGGAAATAGTGTTATAAAATATATGAACAGTAAAGATGAACATCAGTACTGGAATGAATTTGTTGATTATACCAAAGCATTAGATGCTTATCATAAAACTAGTCTTGTTGATGTCTATCCAGAATTTCAACCATACTTTGATTAAATGTTTCAATACTATCTAAGTATTGCATATCGTCAATAGGACTTTTGTATTCTATATACTTTATATTTGATCCTAATGTATCTATACCTGCTCTTAGTTTTTTAAGTAAGTTTTTCCTACCAAAGTTTATAGCATTAAAACTAAAGCCAGCTATATCACTAAAAGTGATAAGTGCTTTATCTTGTTCATTTAGTTTATATTTTACCTTGTACATTTCTGTAAGGCCGTTACATACAACATATTGATGATCTAAATTTTTGTAAACATTCCACGCTTCCAAAAACTTATCTTGACCACCAAATGAATTGATTAGCTCAGTGTACATTTTATTGTCTTTACCTTCATAATCTTCTGTATAATTATTAGGTATTTGATCTGCTAAAATGTTTTTCAAGGACATAAAGTGTCCGTCCCAGTTATTATTTAGATAACGCCGAAATCTTATTATTTCATCATGATAATCGTAATGTACAATTTTTTTAATATTAGTTTTATTGACTAAAGCAAGCTCCATTGCCTTGAAGCCGCTTGCTGTTGCAACTATTGTATTACAATCATTGTATATATTTTCATATTTCTTATTACTAAAATCGTTAGTATTGTTATCCCATACCCAAGTTGTTTCTGTATTCCAAACAAAATACGACCATGGTTCTAAATTGCTACTAAAGTCTTTTTTATGTGCAAGATGTGTTATTGCTTTTACTAAATTAGTTTCATGGATAGGATCAACTTGTTGCCACGCCTTCCAGAAATTGTTCCATTTATCTATACTTTTATCTGGATAGGTGTTAATACATTCATTTCTTATATCTTGCGGAATGTTTTGTATTCGTAAGTTATGCTCTGCACTTGCTTGTATAAATCCACAGCCTTTGTCATTTTTTACCTTAACAATATTCCTAGCACTTTGGTCCCAAGTTACTTCTAAAGGTGTATAATTGTCGTGTATGTTTTCGACACTAGACTTTAGTTTTCTTATTTCGATAGTGCCGCCGTCGGTAGTGTATTTAGGCGATCCTATTGATTTCCATTTTTTAAAATTTATAATCAATGTAATAGGAAAAATGTAATACTGGTTAAAGAAATGCTCTAAATGCTCTTTGTGATTAAACTTTGCCCATTCATATCTATCTATTAAGTGACCAGCAAATAACCAGTCATCGTCTTGTCTTTGTATGAACTTTATTACGTTACGTTGATATTCATACCAGCGTTGAAATATCACTCCACCGAATGTGACTAGTAAATAGTCAGGTTGGTCTTCTCTTTTTAAATATTCTTCTAGTAAAGAATCAACATCTTTTGCGTGATGAAAGCCATAAAACGGAACATCAGCTTCGTTCATTTTACAAATTCTACTATAGAAAATATTAAAGTCTTCTTTTAAATCGTTATCGACTTCGTATTCCCAGACAAAACTGTGTGCAATTTTCACCCTGTAATTCCTATTTTATGCTTTAAGTATGATCTATAAACTAACCTATTCCAGTCGTCGTTTGTAATACCGTGTACAATCATATGATATCTATATTCGTCACTATGATTGTATACACAATGTACATTGTATAAATTTAAACTAATCATAGTTCCTTGCTTCCAAGGCAATATACCATGGCCGTCCATATAAAAATGGCAACCTTCAGGGTTATTTAATGCAATATTAGTAGGACCTATATGGTTTTCTTCTATAGCTACGCTATCCTTATGAGGCCAAATATACCCGCCTGGTGCTAATCTCATTATGCGTATTCTAAAGAATTTATCATACGGCATATTTTCTGTAAAGTATTTTTTAATATTTGGAGTAAAATCGCTAATGTCTGTCCAACGCCACGGAGCGTTTTCATTTGTCATACCATAAACATGGGGTGCCTCTGTATGAATACTACTTATTCCGTGTAATACTAAACTGCTCCAGCCGCTATGTCTTTCATGGTGTCTATGTGGTATATAGTGCCTGTCAAATTGTTTTGCTTCTTCTAGCATAGCATTCCAATCACAATCCCAATGATTGTCCGTTTCGATTGGCAAGTAGGGAATGTCACCGTGCCGTCTTACTTCTGATCCGTTTTGCAAGTCGCCTGGCAAAACTAGTTCTTTATGAAACTTATTTCTCTCTGCAAAGTCTATTGCTGGTTCGTCACTAATACCATATTCGTTTATCAACGATTTCTCCTAATTTATTATATACGTATTTATATGTGATAAATATTGCTATGCAAAGATTAGACAGTACTAAAATTTTTTGTAGTGCAGCTTGGACTGACCTAAACATAGATTTTGGTAAACGTACAAAAACACACTGCTGTAAAGCAAAAAAAGAAACTTTTCCAGATACTATTCCTATGGAGTTTTGGAATGAAAGTGATATGATACTCGACAGGAGAGAAAAACTTGTAGAAAAAGTACCTCATGGAGATTGTAGTTATTGCTGGATTGACTATAGTAAAACAGGGTTTGCTTACAGAGACATAAAAAATAAATGGGGCAACATTCTGCCTTATGGAAATAACCATTTAGAATATATAGAAATTAATCTTGATAATATATGTGATATGAGCTGTTTGTACTGTAGTGCTATGTGCAGTTCTCAAATTGCAGCAGAAGAAGGAGTTTTAGATAAACGTAGGGAATTCGTTAAAGAAGAAGATTTTGATAGTTTTATGACCTTTCTAGAGAATACTCTTTCTAAAACAAAAAAACAGATTACTATAAACTTCATGGGCGGTGAACCTACACTTAGTCCTTACTTTTTCAAAATAATTTACAAATTGCATGAAAAGTTTTCTAGAAAAAAAATTAATTTAAGTTTACTTACTAACGGCAATAGCAATGAAAAAACTATGCAAAAAATGAAAGATGTGTTGGATTTTGTTAATAATTGGGACTGGCATATAGGACTTAGCCAAGAAGCTACAGGGGAAGTAGCTGAGCTTACTAGATGGGGGTGTAAGTGGGAAACTTGGCAAAAGAATTATGAGTTTTATCTTTTTCATAAATCTGTAAAACTTTTAATATTAGCTCCTACTCCTAATAGATTAAGTTTGCATGACTTACCTAATTTTGTTGATTACATTACAGAAAGCATTAGGCGTGTAAATCCAAAGAAAGAAATCGCCTGGGCAGGTAATTGGGTAAGTGATCCTAAGGTGTTAGATATTGCACATTTAGATGAAAGTAACAAAAAGTATGTGAAAAGAGCTAAAAAGAAATTAAGCCGTCATAAGAAAAATATACAAGATTGGGATGATACTATGAAATGGATAGATACTTTAGAAAAACGTATTGGAACAATGTCTCCCGACTACAAAGAGTTAAATGAATTTATAGACAATAAAGCTAAGAATAAGAAGACTACAAGATTGGAGCGATTTAAACATGGATAAGATAGGCGAAGCAAAAAGACATCAACAAGCAAATTACTGGTTCAATTGGATGCGGAGCGGTAAAGCAATGTACGAACCAACACCAGAAGATATAAAATGCGAACTACAACTCCAGGCTATGTCTGATATGGAACCGTTGATGTTTACGGTTGATTACAATGACTTTGAAAAAGAAATAGAAAAGTGGAACGATAAGTGGGTTCCATATCTTCCTCGGGAAGGCGTAAGTAATGATAGACAAGGATTACTACTAGTTGGGTTAGATGGCGACAGTCCTAGTGATAGTTTAAGTTTACCAGAGGCTAGGAAACGCACAGGAGATAATACTTTAATAGAAACAAGTTTTACACAGCCTACAGAATTGTTCAATGACTTAACTTGCTTACATCCTATATTAAAACATTGGTCTCCACTTGGCAGAACTATGCTTGTAAAAACTAATGCAGGCGGCTGGTTCCCGCCACATAAAGATTGGCCTTTTTTAACCAGACATTGCTTTAGAGTAATTATGTTTATTGGACCAAATGTTGATCATGAAAGTTACGAATGGCACATGAATGGAAAAACATGGCCTATAAAGCAAAATGCATCCTACTATGTTGATACTAGAAAAACGCATAGAACGCATAGTTGGAATAATGATAGTATACATTTAATAATGAACATTCCTAAAACTTGGGAAAATGTTTTAAAATTAATGAGTGTAACAAGGTACTTTTGATGTTAATATCTGGAAACCCTAATTACGGAATTGCTAAAGCATTGCATGAAATATATCCAAATGCAACTTTTGCAAGCAGAGCTTCAGGGTATGATCTTACTACTAAACAGGGTAGAGACAAGTTTGCAAATGAAGCAGTTCATCATGATGTGATAATAATTAATGCAGCACTATGGCAATTTCAACAAACTGTTTTACTAGATGCAGTTTATAAAAATGTAAGTGTTGAAACACATATAATTGTTATAGGTAGCACTACTGATAGAGTAAAAAATGGTAAACCCTGGTTATACAATGCAGAAAAGAAAGCCCTTAGAGACTATAGTAATACACTCGCTATAGGATCTGTTTGGGGTCAACAACCAAAAGTTAATTATATAAGTTTTGGTACTTTGAGTAATAATCAAGAAAAGCATCCTGAACGCAAATGTTTAGATATTAACGAAGCAGCTGAATGGATAGCAGTTTTAATTAATGCTCCTAAACACTTAAATATTAATGAAATAAGTATAGATCCTGTACAATAAAACTTGACAAAATTTAAAAAGGTGTTATAATATAAATATGACTGAAGATTTAAAATGGAGCAATTACGATTTTACTAAGATACCATTTAATGATATTGTTGGTGTTGGTCAACGCACTTTGCTTTATCGTGATATATTTACAGTATCATGGCTACTTGGTAGATTCTGCAATTACAGATGCTCCTACTGCTGGCCCTACGCAAGAAGCGATCGTAAAGACCACCGTCCTACCGAGCTCTGCCTGCTCACAGTGGATGAAATTAAACGTCAAGCCAGAGACAACGGCTTCAATTCTTTCCACTTCTCCTTGTCGGGAGGAGAGCCTACTTTCCATCCTGGATACTTGGACATACTAAAGCATTTGGCAGATGATGTAGAAAACACAAACTACACTAGCATACACATGACGTCAAACTGTTCACGTCCAATGAAATGGTTTGAAAAGTATGTTGATTATGCAAAGCCATTTCATAGAGCTAGTATCACAGCAAGTTTGCATACAGAACATTTAGATACACAAGAAAAAATGCAAGACTTTGCAGACAAGTTGATATTGTGTCAGGAGCATGATGTACAAGTTACAATTAATATGGTTATGGTGCCAGACTGGTTTGAACGTGATTGGGAGAATGCTTTATTCTTTCATGAGCAAGGTATCAACGTCACCCTTAAACCGCAGTCCGACCCTACGGCGTCGAGAGTCGTTGACGGATACACAGACGAAATGCTCAAGAGACTATGGAACGGAATGCCACAACGTGCATATACAGAAAGCAAACGGCAATGGGCGGAAAGACCTAAACCGTCATTCGAAGTACCTAAAGGAATAATGGGTAAGAATGATGCAAGTGTTCCGTGGCATATGCAAGTAGAGTTTGAAGACTCTAAAGGCAAGAAGTGGTATATGGACCAGGCAGAGCGTTTCAATGCATTTAATTTTAATAAGTTCAAGGGATGGAATTGCAATGCAGGATATCAAGGTATTATTATTAGAGAGCCTGATGGAAGCATCAAGCGTAGTTATTCTTGTCATGATGTGCCACTTGGCAACATAGAAACAGGATTTAAATTATTTGATGCTCCGGCACCGTGTATTACAGAAAGCTGTGTGAGCTCTGCTGATAGTAAAATTCCAAAAAGGAGAGGGCAATGGAATGGACAGACATAATACAGAAACGTCATACTACGTTTGCTTGGGACGAAACTAGAATACCATCTAAAGATGATATTATAAGTGTATTACAAGAAGTTTACCAACACATACCAAGCAAAAATTTACAATTTCCTTACCAAGTAAGACTACTGCGTAATGATGATTATGCAATAAAAAAAGAAATCTTTTCAATCTGTAAACGTAATGGCCATGCTACAGAAGAAGAAGATAGAGGCAATCCGCAAGTGTTAGCACCTTGGTTACTTGGTATGAATTCAAGGTATGTTTCCGATCTTGAAGTAAGATACGAAACAGAGTCTAAACGTGGCTTGTATAACGGACTAGGTGCAGGACAAGTTAGAGACAATGATCCTAATGGTTATCAGTCTAGAAGTGAAAATTTAGAGATTGGAATTTTTCTAGGATACGTAATGCTTGCTCTTGCAAACAGAGGAATACAGTCAGGTGTATGTCAAAATATATGTAATGATTTTGAACGTGCAAGTGAAATATTTAAACTTGCAGAAGATGAAAGGGCAATGGAATTTAGATTCATTATGGGAATAGGATACGGAAAAGATTCTAGTGCAGATGCTAGATATTTTGATCCTAGGATTAACAAAATGAAAGCAATTCCTTTTCCTCCTGACAGAGTAGAGGAAGTATATCCAAGACCCGATTTTGAGGATATATTTAAAATACTATGAGAAATAATCTACAAATACAAGAAATAAAAGATACACATTCTCATGCTGTACAACTACATAACATTGTTCCTGATTGGAAAATAGATTTTCTTAAAGAGCACTACGAAAATGCAGCTGATGTACGAAAAGTACAAAAAGAAACAGGACCTAAAGTTCTTTATGTAAGAGAAGGTGCAGAAGTTATCGATGATATTTTAATGAGTTTACGTACAGAGTTTGGAAACTTTAGAGTGAGGTCAGCACATTTTTTCGAAGTAGAACATCCTCATGTAATACATAACGATGACGATTTTGATTATCCTAAAGCATACAAAGCATTTACAATTCCTATTCATACAGAAGGGGCTAAGTCAGATAATGCTAAGTTAATTATGTTTAACCAATATTATTATGGAGGCCCTAGAAAGTTTATGAACGGGGGCCCTGTACAGAAAAAGAATTATTATAATAGTCATTTATACGAATATACAAAAGTTGAAAATAAAGATAACACAGGTATTCCTGAAAAGTTTAAAAAATTTTATCTTAGTCATTTGAAAGAAAACTGGTTACAAGGATTAAGTGTAGATAGATACTTTCCTTGGCAAATTGGTTCTATAATTGCTTTTGATAGTCTTCAGTTACATTGTGCAAGTGATTTTAGGCAAGCAGGCATAACAAAAAAATTAGGCTTGAGTATTTTTACGGAGTTAGAATGGAATTAGAAATAAGCGACTTCCAGCTTCGCAGGCCTCACTGGAGAGGACGCAATAAATTGATTGCAGGATTAATGGAGCCTAATAAATCTGTAATTGATTTAGGATGCGGAGCAAAAAATTTGTTATGGTATTACAGAAATCCTTTGAGATATCTAGGACTAGATGGTATGCCTATCGAAGAAGTTGATATGGTTGTTGATTTGGACAGTGACTGGAGAGATACTGTAGAACATAATTGGGACTATTCTGTAAACAGTGGAATATTAGAATGGTGCAACGGCAGACGATTATTAAAGCATCAAAAGGGCATTGCAAAAGAATATATATTTACTTGGTGGCCTGCATCAAGACCTCCTGTTAGAGCTTCTTTTGATGCTTTTGAATCCTGGGTCGAAGAAGATTACATAATTAATGAAGTGCATGATTGGGGACCACAAAAAGTTTACAAGTGTGTTAGTTTATGAAAAAATGTTTATACCCACAAAATGTTCTTATTGTAGGCAATGATGGAAGTACTATTAGTTGCCCACTTGAGTTTGCTAATGAAAAATTAGCAAATATTTCTGATGGGTTAGATAATGCGTGGAATAATCCTGCATATGACAACTTTAGAAATAATCTTGATACATATTTAGAAGATAAAACAAAAATTTGTTGGCAATGTAATAAGTTAGAAAAAAACGGAGCAATAAGTTTACGTACAGAAAACAAACCATTATCTGATAATGTCGAATTAAAAGCAATACAATTTAAATTAAGTAACAGATGTCAATTAGTATGTGCCCATTGCGGACCTTTACTTAGTAGCAGTTGGGCAAAATTTATAGGAAGACCAGATATTATCGAAGATTTTGATCTTCCTGAAAGTGTTTTAGATGAACTAGCGGAAAAAATTAAACACTTAAAATATATTAGGTTTACAGGCGGCGAACCTTGGATGGATCCTATTCACTGGAAAATTTTAAAAAAACTTTCAACTGTTGATAAAGGAAATTGCGAATTACATTATATTACAAACGGACTGTCGACTTATAGAAAAGAGCTATGGGAAGGTTGGAACAAAGTTCAAATAATGCTTAGTGTAGATGGGTGCAATGAACACTATGAGTGGTTCCGTAGAGGCGCAGCTTGGGATAAATTATATCAAGCATACGAGAATTTAAAACTAATTAGTAATGTAAATATAAAAATTAATTACAGTCTCACACCTTGGACTATAGAATCGTTGGATAAAACGAGAAGTTATTTTGATGAAGAATTGGGTGTTGTGCCTATAATGTCTCCTGCTCATTGTAGTATAGCAAGTATTACTACAGATGAATATGAATATTTGGGCTTGACAAATTATTCAGAATATAGTAATATAATAGGAAGTAATCCTAAGTCTTTGAAATCTTTAAAGTCTTGGGCAACAACATGGGATATACGATGGAAAACAAACAACTGGGCAGAACAGATTCACCCGTGGTTAAATCTTATAAATTAGAAGATTATCCTATGCAGGATATTTTAAAGTTTGCTGAAAGGGCAAGCTATTACAAAGAAGATCCTGCAAGTGTTAATATGTGGCATAGGCATTGGCATGACCGTCCTGAAACATTGCCGTACTTGATTTTTTGTAGCGAACGATTTGCAAACGGAAATGGGCAATTTTTTGTAACAACCTTTGATGACAAGTTAGTTGCTATTAGTGGTATACAGGTAAGCCCGTTCAGCAAAGAAATTGCTTTAGGTGGTGTAAGGTCTTGGGTCAATCCTGAGCTAAGAGGAAGATTTGTTATTGGTAGGCATTTATTACCTTTACAAAAACAATGGGCAATTGATAACGGTATTAAAGCAATATGTCTTACATTTAACAGTTATAATAAAAAACTAATTAATTATTTTAAACGTTCTGGTTTGGGTATAAAGAAAAACAGAAATCCTAACAGTATGTTTTTTAACGGTGTACACGAAGTACCGCATACTTGTAATATTCAATACACCGAACAATGGGTAATTTATGATAAGATTGATTTAGATTTTGAATTCGACTGGAGTAAAATAAAACATGAATAAATACCATATGATGTTCCAATCTAAAACTAACACATTAAATGTAATACAAGCCGGCTGCTTAATTTTAGCACTAGCCGGTTTTCCATTTATTGAATTTACATTAGGAAATATTGTTATAGCAGTGTTATTCTTTTACGTGTTTAGTATTCTTGGTTTAAGTTTGACACTACATAGATATTATTCTCACAAAAGTTTTAAGTTTAAAAATGAAACACTTAGACAGATTTTTTCTCATATTGCTTTATTAGCAGGACGAGGAAGCCCTTTAGGCTGGGTGTATATACATAGGTTGCATCACAGATATTCTGATACAGAACAAGATCCACACGGACCTACTAGTATGGGATTTAGATTGCTTGGGTTTGCTCCAAGAGACGAAGAGAAGGATAAAGTAAAAGTCTTTATGATTAAAGACATGATGACGCCTGAACATCTACGTTGGCATAATTATTACCTTCTATATATCCTTGGTTTTGTAATAGTTCTTGGATTAATCAATTTTGAATTGCTATATTTTATTTGGGTGCTTCCTGTTTTAGGAATACAATTTAGTCAAAATTGTTTTAACTATTTTGCACACAAATGGGGTTATAGGAATCATGCTACAAAAGATGATAGTACAAATAATATTTGGCTATGGCCGTTCATTTGGGGCGATGCCTGGCACAATAACCATCATAACAATCTAGTAAAAATGACAACAAAGGAAAATTGGTGGGAATTTGATCCAGTAGTTCCTATCTCTAGTATAATTAGGAAATAAATACGTTATGCATTTATTAAAGAGTAATACACTTATTGCACAACTTGTGCTACTAATTTCAGCTATTGGTACAGCAATAGGTTACTATACCTATGGTTTTACTTTAGGTACAATCCTATTACCTATATTAGGATATTTTCTATATGTAGGACTTGGAATAAGTGTAACCTTCCATAGGTATTTGACACACAAAGCATATGAAACTTATCCTATTTTAGTTAAAATTGGAACTTTGTTAGGATCACTTAGCAATACTGGTAGTAGTATTGTTTGGGTTGCAATACATATGAATCATCATCGTCATGCTGATACTGAAAAAGACCCACATAGTCCTAGACACCAAGGACTTAAAACTTTTGCATTAGAATACGATTTAGATACCAGTCGTGTTAGATGGAAAATGAAACATCTGATCGGAGATCCATTCCATATGTTTTTGCATAAGTACTACTTTGCTGTTATTGCAGCTTGGAGTTTGCTTCTGTTTTTAATTGGTGGATTTTATTTAATGGTATTTTTACATTGGTTTCCTATGATCATTAGCGGCGTAATGAGTAATATTGTAAACTATATTGGCCATAAGCCAGACTGGTGGGGCGGTTATAGACGTTATGATACTCGTGACGATAGCATAAACAATTGGTTATGGGCAATACCAAGTTGGGGCGAAACACTACATAATAATCATCATAAACGCCCATACAGTGCTACTCATGGAGAACGCTGGTGGGAAATTGACATCGGTGGTTATATTGTAAGGATGATTCGTACGGATGTTTAAAGGTGTTAATTGTATTCTGTTCACAGGCAGTAGTAGAACAGATCCGTTCCGCACACAAGAAAAACTAGACAGTGCATATGCTCAAGTAATACGTCCTTTGGGTGCGTATCAAATTGCAAATTTACTTAGGCAAGAAGGATATACTGTACAAGTTATAGACAGATATCCTTGGATTATTAGGAATTCTGATGATTTGTTTCCTATTCTTGAAAGGTATCTAGGTGAAGATACATTATGGATAGGGTATAGTAATACCTTTTTTGAGCATAGAATACAACAAAGTAAAATAAAAGATGGTTATCAAAGTCCTGAAGCAGACAGTATTGTTCTTAGCGACAGGGGAGTTCGCTATCTGAAAAGAAAAGCGTATGAAGCAAATCCTAATATAAAATTTTTAGTAGGCGGAGCAAAGACTTGGAGATGGAGCCAAGGCGACGAAAGGTTATTTGATTACTATGTTGAAGGCTATGCAGACGAAGCAGTCATACGCTTAACTAATTATTTGGCAGGCAAAGGCGAAAAGCCGCCTATGAAAAAGAATGATGATGAACATAGTTATACAATTAACTATGATCAAAAAGGCAGCCTGTTTGATTTCAACAATAGTCATCACCATTGGCACGAAAGTGATCATTTAATGTGGGGAGAATCTCTTCCTATCGAAATTGCAAGGGGTTGTATTTTTAAATGTGCTTATTGTAGTTTTCCATTAAATGGAAAGAAGAAACTAGACTTTATACGTGATCCGCAAAAACTCATAGATGAGCTAACAGAAAATTACGAAAAGTACGGAGTCTATCAATACATTTATAGTGACGATACACACAACGATAGTGTAGAAAAGTTAGAGTTGTTATATAACAAAGTTTATAGTAAACTACCTTTTAAAATTGAATTTAGCACTTACTTAAGATTAGACCTTTTAGCTGCTCATAGCCATACTATAGAATTACTTCACGCAAGCGGATTGAGAGGAACATTTTTTGGAATTGAAAGTTTCAATCATGAAGCAAATAAAACTGTGGGCAAAGGTGCAAGTGAACAAAAAATCTGGGATAACTTATACAAATGTAAAGAAGTATGGAAAGATGACGTTGTAATACATAGTGGTTTAATAGTAGGATTGCCAAATGATAGTGCAAAAACTATTACTGCTTGGCTTGAAAAAGCAGTTGCTCCTGATAGTCCTATAGACTTTAGTATGATAGCAGAATTACAAATATTTCCAAAGTGGGGTAGAGATAGTCACTGGATGAATAAGATAGAGTTAAATCCGGATTTTTACGGTTATAAATTTGATGATCCTGAAAATGACTGGAATTGGACAAATAATACAGGACTTACAAAAATTCAAGCTATGGACATTGCACAGGTTTATAGACAAAAACAACTTCTTAATAAACCTAATATGGGATGGATGACTTATTTACGCTGTGCAAGTGTAGGGCAAACAGTTGAGCAATATAAAAATACAACAATGAAAGAACACGTAGTTATACGAGATAAAGTTTTTCGTGACTACTGTGACAAACTATTAAATGCAGACGTTTCAATTCACAGAAAATAATTGGTCAAGTTGGCGATACAACGAAGGAGATCTGCATAGTAGAAGTCCTAGTGACGATGCAGTCTTTGAAGTTGTATACAAGCAACAGCAAGTTAAAATAGGTACACTATGGCAAGAAGCAGTAAAAGGTGCTAAAAGCACTATTGATGCTCATCCTGGAAAAAAGCCTAGTTTATTTTTTAGTGGGGGTGTTGATAGTGAAGTTATGCTTAGAGCATTTATTCATATAGGTTCTAATCCCGATGTATATATTGTTAGATATAATAATGATATAAATTTGTACGATGTAAGTTATGCTGTGTCAATTTGTAATTCTCTTGGTGTTGACTTTAAAATTATTGATATTAATTTGTTTAAGTTTTTTGAAAATGATGCAGAACAAATAAGCGAACTTGCACAATGTGATAGACCAAGAATGCTTCCACAGTTATCCTTTGCAGATTATGTAGATGGCCTTCCAATCTTATGTATGGCAGATATTACATGGCAGCGCAGCGATTCTGATTATACCAAAAAAGGCATTTGGAAAGCATGGGAAATAGAAAGCGACTGTGCGTGTGATAGGTATAATATTGCTGTTGGCAGGGAAGCAATTTATCAATGGGGCAGATGGTCACCTGGTATATTACTAGCGCACACAAGATGGGAATGGTTTCATAAACTTATAAATGACAAGTATTACGGAAAGTTAGGAAATAGCAGCACTAAGTTTGAAGGATTTAGCAGTGAATTTCCTGATATGATTCCTAGAAAGAAAAAAGTTGGCTTCGAAAAATGCGAAGATGTTATAAGTGAATTTGAAAGTTTTCTAAAAAAGAAATATAATGGATTACCATTTCGTAGGCAAAGTGAATACACATTAGACGAAATGTGGTTTAAAATTACTGGTAAGAACTACGCTGCCAATAACGTTTTGGCTCTGTAGAGTTTGTTAAGAAATTTATTGTTTCTTCAATGTTTAAGAATACTTGATTCTCTCTGTACCTGTGTTCCATACCATTAATGATATAATCTATTTTCTCACAACCTTGATATTTTGGTACATATATTAATTCATCTTTCCAATTCTTTCCGTAAAAGATTGGTTTGATAAACAAGTCCCAATAGTTAATAACACTAATAGGTTCTTCTTCTAAGTAAGACAGCCCTTTCATTTGGTAATAGTCCCATGCATTACAAAATGCTGTTACTGTGCCGTCTTGTAAAACACTAAGCAATATATGCTCGTCTTTTTCGAAACCCACTGCTGTACGGTCGTTACACAGCGTCTTGTGTGCCCTTAAACGTGCATACTCTACACTGTTTGCTGTTTCTAGCAGGTAGTGTTTTCCATTATGTACATAAGGATCTGGACCATTAAATCCTTCTACTAGTGTTGTATTTTTTGGAAGTTTATTTAAGAAAAATGCGTGTAGTATTTGATTAGGTGGGATTTGCAGATCTTCTGATGTAGCAATTATATCATCCTTCACTTCGTATGGATCTATCTTAATTATTGTTACATCTATATTAAACTTATCTACACAAGCCTTTACGTTTTCTAGTTCATTGTCATTGTAATTAGGAAGATGTAAAAACGCACAATCTATTTGAATGCCTGCATCTTGAAAAGCTAAAAGGGTTGCTTGACTATCCAACCCTCCGCTAAAACTTAAAATTAAATTATTGTAATTATTTTTTATAAAGTTAGCCCGCTCAGTAAACTCCTGTCTAACAGAACCTACTGGGCGGGTAACTGGGTGCAAATCTATATAGAATTTGCCATCTTCAAAACCGTATGACATTATGCAGTTTTGGGTTTTCTACCACGTTTCTTAGGTGCTTCCTTCTTAGGTGCTTCCTCGGCTAAGCTAGGATCCATTAGCTCTGTAACGGTTCTCATCCAAGGGAAGATATTCCATACACGTTCGTGTGCATAATACAAGAACATATTAATAGCTGTTGAAAGTCCAGCAAAGATTGTTGCTGATCCCCAGCTTCCTGTTACTAAGAAAGGAATAATAAAATTATTAGATGTAATGACTGCACGCCATGTAATCATTTTTAAAACTGCACGAAATTCTCTTTCGTCAAATGTCTCGTCTTTTTGCTTTCTAAGCAGCGAGAAAAAATTCCAAATTCTTTCATGTAACCAGTACAAGAAACTATTAATAATAGTAGCAATACCAGCAATCTTAAGCCCAACTAGTAAACTACCAGTTGCTAAGAAGCCATTTACTACATGAGAGATTGTAAGTAATACTCTCCATGAAACCATCTTAGAGATAGTTCTGTATTGTCTTTCATTGAACTTTACCATGAGATCTCCTTTTGTATAAAGTACGTAGTTATTTATTGATGATTAATTTTTCAGGGATTATTTCTGAATTCATACGACCTACTTCAAATTGCTTTCCATGTATTTGTAATCCGTCTGCAAATCCGTGTTCGTAGGCTATAAAATTGCTTGCATTTTTCTTTACATAATCTAAACCTTCTAACCATATAGCGTGTTCTTTAGTTCCTTGATAGCCATTTATCCACCAATGATCAAATTCAGAATACCAGTCTAAAGTTGCTTTATCTGCTTGCCACCAATTGTCATTCCACGTAGAATATATTAGTGGACGTAATTCTCTTTCGTGTATATGTCTATACACGTCAGCAGTCATATTTTTATGAAACCACCATTTTTGTTTGTTTGGATTAGCCTCTAACCATCGTTTAATTACGAATGCTTGTTTTGCTACAATTGGTAATCCTTCAGGACACCAATAAAAATACTCAACTACACTGTTGTCATACTCTTTAATATGATTAGCAACGGTAATTATGTTAGTAGCTCTGTCAGCAAATCTTACGTAAAATTTACCATTTGAATGTATAAAACATCTAGGCTTTTCAATACCTAAAACAAGTGCAATTTTTTTCTCTTTATCAAAGCGTTTTCTAACTTCATTGAAATGCAAATAATTAAAACGTGTAACATTTAAAGGGTTAAGCCCTTCTTTTTTACCTTGTATCCAACTAGCATCTTTAGCAGTTAGCCAATGTTCAAACAGGTATTCTGTCATATCAGTAACTGTAATTTTTATTTTAGGATATTTTTTATTGATTTCTTTTAATCTTGGTATAGTTTGTAAATCGTGTTCAGCTGCCGCATTCCTTGGATCTTTATTACTAGGATCTATTACAGTGTATTTTCTACTAGCAGATTCCATCGTATTACAAATTAATTCGTCAACGTGTAGTCCTTGACGTAAAAAGCTCATCAAAACATTATGGCTGTCAGCACCTCCGCTGTAACTTATCATTATATAATCGTATTCTTCTCTGAGTTGTTTTGCACGTTTATCATACAGTTGATCTAACGTCTCTTTTGGTTCTATATTCCAAGGAAACATATCCATAGCCAAATTATTAAAATGCCATTTGACTTCTGCATTTTGTGTTTGTGCATAAAAACAAGCATCTAGTTTGCTTTCAAACTCAATGCTATTAACAGAGTAATACCCTAGTTTTTTATTCATCACAAGTTATTTACTCAAATAAAACACGTAGATAAATAAAACTGATGAGTAAAGTTTTTCCTTCAAAATATCCTATACTTGCTGCACCTATGAATCAAGTATCAGAGGTTAATTTAGCTGTTGCGTGTTATAACAGCGGAATTTTTCCTAGTATAAGCACATTATGTTTTGTAAATAATAGACAGATAGATTGGGAAGAATTAACTAGGCAACTTAATTTATACAAAAGTCAAACACAAAGTAACAATTTATTGCTAAGTGTTCCTGACAAATTATTTTTCAGCGATACATTTCAGTGTTTAAAAGATCAAAAATTATTTTCTCATTTAGAGATTATTTGCACAGATCTAAGACTTAATGATAACATAACACTTAGTCAACATGATATTAACAATTTTAATAATTTAAACAATAAATTTCAATCTTGGAAAAATAACGGCTATAAGTTTATCTATAAAAGTTTGGCTAGATTTGTAATTTATGATATCTATAAAAATTACAAAAATGATTTATTTGATGCATTTGTTATTAAAGGTCCTGATGCAGCAGGAATGGTTATAGATAGGAAGAACGGTAATAACTTACTACAGGACTGTAATGAAGTTATTGAAAAATGTTCTGATATAAAACTTATTGCATCGGGAGGTATAGGCTCAAAAAAAGATATAGATGATCTTTTACATATAGGAGTTGATAGTGTATCTTTAGGAACTATTTTTGCATCTAGTAAGGAAAGTATATTGTCTGAAACAACAAAAACAAAAATGGTTAAGGCTGGCGCAAATAGTTTGAATAGATTTGCAAACTCCAATCAAAATGCATTACAGTTTAGTGTTGTCAACAATGACGACTTTAATCATACTAATAGTTTAAAACAAGGAATATCTACTGGCAATCAAGGACATATTTTTGCAGGAAAGGGTATACAACACATAACGCAGATTCAATCTGTTAATAACATCGTTAAGGATTTAGTAAATGAAACGTAATTTTAGTTTAGATACCTTCTGTCCAGAAGTATATAGTCAAATAGAGATAGATGCAGAAGGTGACTACAAAATATGTTGCCTAGCAAATTTTGATAAAGACTTTGGTATGTGTTTAGATGAAAATGGAGAAGTAATGAATGTTGCTACCCATTCTATTGAAGAAGCTATCAACAGTGAAACGCATAAGCAGCATAGATTACAACTAGCAAAAAATGAAAGACCGTTGAGGTGCAGAAGCTGCTATGATAGCGAGGATGCAACAAAAGGGTTGGCAGAATGGGGTAAAAGTGCTAAGAGGGGTAGAAGTAAGCGTCAACGTGTATTATGGCAAACTGGTGCAAGTATACCTGAATATGTAAAGTTTGAACAAGCTGAACAAATGACAAATGCTGACGGAAGCACTTCTGCTAAAGTTGTTAATTTAGATCTACGTTTTGGTAATCTTTGTAACCAAAAATGTATCATGTGTAGTCCCCAGCACAGTAATTTATGGTACGATGATTGGGTTACGCTAGGCTATGGTGATCCTTTATATAATAGAGATAAAGGTATCTATAAAAAAGGCGATGCAAAAACATTTAAATTTTACAAAGATGAACACGGAAAAACAAAAATGACAGGCACTGAGCGTTGGTGGGAAACTGATACTTGGTGGGAATCATTTGATAAGATTGCTCCCGACCTGCGATACATTTATTTTACTGGAGGCGAACCTTTGGTTGTTCCTGCGATGCAAGAATGCTTAGATAGATTAATAAATGCGGGATATGCTGAAAACATACAGTTAAGATATGATACTAATTTAAGTGTAATAAACAAAAAAGTTATAGATAAATGGAAGCATTTTAAAAAAGTTTGGTTGTGTGTTAGCATAGATGATACTGAAGAAAGATACAACCTTATAAGATTTCCTGGTAATTACGATAGAATAAAGGCAAATACTTTACAGTTAAAAGAAGCAGGAATACCTATTCATTACATAAGCACTTGTGTAGGTATTGCAAGTCCGTATAGTGTTATACGTATTAGTCAACTTGCAAAAGAACTAGAAGTAGATACATATTTTAGATTTCTAGAAGGTCCTAACTGGTTAGATATTAGGAATTATCCTGCTAGTGCAAAACAAGAAATAATAGAAAATTTACAAAAGCATAGCGGCGATCCACTTTATGACAAGTGGGCAAAAGGTGAAATAAAACTTTTACAAAAGTATATGGATCATAGTGAAGAAAAGTACCTAAAAGAATTCATTAGAGTAATGGATATACTCGATGAGAATCGGGGAACTAATTGGAGGTCTGTGTTAACAGATGTAGTAGATTTGTTTAAAAATCATTGTCCTCATATATACAAAGATTAAAGATTTTCTTCCATAGTCCTTGAAATACAAACAATTTCACAAGCTGTGTTGTATTCTAATTCTCTAGCCTGTTCGGCCATCCATTCTGCATCATTTGTTACATCATTCAAGTCTACACTATCAACCCATTCGCTCACATATTGTATAACTAATTTAGAGTCATCTAAAAAAGATGCTTCTCTAAACTTAGTGCATAGTCCTGTGTCAATAGCAATTTCTTGAATGTGATCTAAAAAAGACTGTTGTGGTGCATAAAATTCTACCTCTGTGTGAGGACGAATAAACTGTCTTGTAAATCTTTTCATTTTTAATCTATCTCCGTTTTGTTCCAATAAATACTATATGTTAAAACACAAAGCACTTGGTTACTATGTTGTTAATGGCAAAACTTTTTCTAGTAAGATTGCTGCTTGTATTTATGCAACGCAAAATCATGCAAGTATAAGATGGCATTTTAACAATGAAATATTTGATTATTATCCCTGGCACATAGAACCTGAAGAAAGTTTAGATGAACTTTATTATCGTAGAGCTAGGCAACTGCGTGAGCAGTACGATTATATCTGTTTAGCATTTAGCGGAGGTGGTGATAGTAACAACATACTAGAAGCATTTTTGCGTCAAGGATTATTCATTGATGAAGTTGTAACAAACATCATGGATGATAAAAATAAACTTACTACCAATAATAGTTTACAGATTAGTAATTGGAACGAAGGTGCTGAGTATAAACTCCAAACTGTAGATAGACTTAAAGAACTACAAAGTCGATCTCCTAATACTAAAATAAGTGTTATTGATCTAAGTAAAGGATTGTTTGAAATATTTAATTCCTACGGAGATGCAGGTTGGATAGAAAAAACTAGAGAACGAATGAACCCTAGCGGATTTATGCGTCATAATTTTTTACACATGAAAGAAATACGTAAAAGATTTGATAAAGATAAAAAGATTTGTATGTTATTAGGAATCGAAAAACCTCGCACTTTTGTAAAAGATGGTATGTTTAAAATGGCTTTTAGCGATAAGGCTGTTAATATAGCTACAGTATCAGAGTTTATTGAAGACTACGACAATACAGAAGTAGAATATTTTTATTGGCATCCTGATGCTGCTGCAATAATTGCCAAGCAATGTCATGTTATAAAGCGTTGGTTAGAATTCAATCCTAGATTTTTAAAGTATTGGTTGCCTAAAGACACAGGCGAAATATGGAGTAACCATAGGAAGTATCACGAAAGGATACTTAGACCTTTGATATATAATTCAACATGGCATGAAACTTATTGGCAGGCAAATAAAAGTACTAAAGATTGGTATTCTGAAATTGACGACTGGTTTTGGAAGCAACACAGCGGAACAAAGGAACACGCTATATGGAGAGCCGGTTTAGATTATGTCAAAGAAAATGCAAAAGATTGGATGATGCCTGGTGACACCGAAGGTTTAAAAGGATTTTTGCATAGTTATGATATTGGAAAACTAAAAACTATTAATGCAGGTCAACCCACACACCGTTCGCATATGCTTGGACTTTATTCGTAGTAGTATTGTAAATCATCATACCATTTTCGCCAGTCAGTGCATCTCTTGTAGTAGTATCCATATTTGCTAATTTAGCATAGTTACCGAACGTTGTTCCTTGGTCTGGTTTAAATGTAGCAGCTATTGCTGTACTACCTGCTGCATCTGTTGTGTGTATTTCTACATTAGTTGGTACTACATTAGTGCTAACTGTTCCATCTACCTTAGCTACAATTTTTGCACTATCTATATAGTCAGTGCCGTCATGTCCTCTCCATTGGATTCTATGCAATACGTCAGTGTCTTGTACTGCTGCTGGAGCGGTAGTTGTTCCTCTACTAAATGCAAGTCCTAGTCTTGGACCAACGCCAGGAAAGTTTGTTGCGCCAATTGAATAGAAAGGCATTCCTGTTGGAGCTGATGTTATACCTGCATGAATACCAAAAGTTCTAAATGTTCCTGCACTGTCAATACTTGCTCGTGTAATTGGTGCACCTGAACTATTGTTAGTAACAAATTCAAGTAGGCCTGGTAATTGTTCGTCAGCTACTGTGCCGTCAGGGTCAACACTTGCTTTGATACTTGCGTTAGAACTTATATCATTACCGTCCCAGCCGCCAAAGATAATTTGTCCTGTTGCGTCACCTGCTTGTACAGGTGCCGGACTGTCTATAGTGCCTCTATTGAATAGTACACTTATAGTTGCTCCGCCGTTGTCATCATAGAATCTCTCAAAACGTCCAGCTGCAAAAGCATAGTTGTCTGCTTCACTTTTAACTAGTATTCTGTCTAATGTTGCTGTTCCTTTTACAGCTTCTGCTAGTAAACTACCCGCAACACCGTCTACTAGTAATGTGCTACCGTCTGAATAAACACTACCTGTTAAGTCGCCATCTACACTACCAGTTACATCTCCAGTTAAGTTACCAGTTACATTACCAGTTACAGAACCTGTATATTGAGCAGACGCTCCATCGGCACTTGGATTTAAAACTGTTACTAGACCGTCGTTAGATTTAACAGGACCTAGTAGTTCTCCAGTTACTGTTCCGTTAACATCACCTACTAAGTCACCTTGAAAGTTTGTTGAAACAACATTTGTTGCAACAACATTACCTGTTAAATCACCAGTAACGTTACCTGTTAAGTCACCTATAAAATCGTTTGCTGTCATGGTTGACGCTGCCATTTCTAAATTGCCAGTATCTACCATTGTTGAGCTGTCGCTGCCTAAAATGTTTATTTCGTAAGAATTGCCTGCAACAACACCATCTCCTGTACCGCCTGATGGTGCCGGAACTGTTACCCATGCACTTTGTGATGCATTATATTGTAAGTACTCACCGTCGGCTACTGCTCCTGCTTCTACATCGGTAAGGTCTGTTAATACAGTAGCACCGCCACCGCCGCCACCTGTAGTATCAACTGCAACACCGCCTGCTGTTGTTCCGTCTCCTACAAATAATTTTTTGGTATCAGTTACATAAACTAATTCACCTTCTGCTGGTGTAACTAGTAAACGTTCTGCGTCTGTTCCTCTTCTTAAGCGTAATGCCATGCTGACAACTCCTAAAATACATTCTATAATGTATTTATGCCTTTATCTTCTTTTCTTCATGAATAAAGCAGTGCGTTTTTGTATATCTGCTTTAACCTTTTTAGTATCTAGTCTAAAGTCAACATTGTCGATATTTTCTCCGTATTCATCAAAAAAATCACCAACAATGGTTTCTAAATCAGTTTTACCTTTGCGAGCTTTAGGACGTAAATCTACTTCCCAAATTTTGCCATCTTTAAAACTGACTCGGATAGCAGCCAAGTACTCAAGGGGTACAACTTTAACGTCAATATCCTTGAGTACTTCTGGCCAATGCTGAACAACATCTTGGGGGAGTTTTCCTGTTTTTTTAGGCACTGCTCTTAGTTTTACGCTTTGTAGGAACAAGTTCTTCTGCTTGTTCTCTTAGCTTTTTAGCTTCCTTAAATAGGGCGTCTGCTTGCGAACGATACTGTGCGGCAAGATCTTCATCAGTTAATACACCGTCAGTACTAGGTTGTGCTTCGCTTACAGGTTGTTCTACTTTTTCTGGCTGTTCAGCTACAGATGGTTCTCCTAAATCTCTTTGTCTAGGGGCTTGCTCACTCATAGCAAGATCTTCAATTGAAATACCTTTTTGCTCAGCAATCAACCTGTTAAGTTCATCTAAACTTACACTTGTTTGTGTATTAGGTACCATTTCGATTTCACTTGTTTTCATTTTAACAAGTTTTTGGCTAGCATGAAAACGTGGCAGCATTCTACTACCATCATTTAAAAGTGCTCTATCCATTGCTTGGCCAAACTCTTGTGCAGTTTGACCTGCATTACTTTCAAGAAGATTAATCACAGCATCATGATCTTCTGGTGAAAGATTTTCTGTTGGCAGTATTAAACAACTATTCGGATCGCCTGGAATAGTTCTAAATACTACTGCACATTTTCTCTGGTTGGACTTAATACGTCCAACGTGATTGAGATTAGCCATTCACTGCTGCCTCAACTGCTGCGTCGGTAGTAGCTTCTGCTTGTGCTTCATTAGCTTGCTGTGATGCCGCAATGGCAGCTAAGAAGTTTTCTAGTTTGGTGTAGGTTTGTCCTACAACGGTCATTTCGTTTGGTTTAAATGCACCGCGTTGGCTTGCTACATCAATAATAGTTTTTAATGCACTCAAGTCCTGTACTGTAAGATCTACAGGAGGAGCAGCAGCTTCTGTTGCTTGCTCGGTCTGAGGTGCTTGAGTTTCAGTTGTTTGTTCAGACATTATTTTATCTCCTTTGTGCAAATATTTATTGTGTCTAAATTAGTTATACTTTAAAAGTGGACAAGCTAACATGAAATAACTAAGTTCTTTTTGATTTTCAAATCCAACTGTAAGTTTTGTTTGCATTGTTCCATCCTTTACTACGGTTCTTGGAGTAACAAAGTATCTACCTTTTAAGTTTGTATCAATCCATCTTGTGATAGAATCTTGTAAGTTATACCTTTGTTCTAAATCAACAGTGTCAAAAAACTCCGGCAAGAAATCTACTTTCCTGTTACCGAATATATTTAATGGATTTGGTTCTTTAAGCCGCGTCATAGTGAACTGTCTGACCAAATGGTCCTTCTAAGTTTTTATCTCTGTTGCTGTGAATTAAAAATACTGTATCGCAGTAGTCTGGGTCACCCCATGAATCCCAAGCATACCCGTCTGTAAACATAATAAACTTTTTAGGTTGTATGTCTTGTTCTTTCATATAGTTCCAGTTGCACATAAAATCAGTGCCGCCACCGCCATAAATTTCATAATCGGTTAACGTTTCTCCGCCGTCTGCTGTAAATGTTTGTTCGTTGTATACAGCAGTATCAAAACACCATACAGTAATTTTGTAATCTTTGTATTCGTCCATAATGCCTTTAATTTCACTTAAGAAATCTTTAGCTTGTGCATCACCAATAGACCCGCTCATATCAATACTAACACAAAGATCAATAGTGTCCTCAAAGTTCATACCTGGAAGTATTGCACCAGTATGCCATGCTTTGCGTGATGGGCGACTAAATGTATAATCATTGCGTATTGTGCTTTGAATCTGTTGACGCAAAATTTCACGCCAATTCATTTTAGGCTCAGTAAGCTCTTTAATCATACGCTGTACTTCACCAGGCGTATTGCCAGCACCTGCTGCCTGTGCAGCCTGCATTACACCTTCTTTAATTTCATCTTTAATTTTGCGAAGTTCTTCTTTAGAATACTTAGGTTTGCCTTTAGAAACAGCGTTGCCGTTGCTGTCAGTAGTTTCTTCACTACCGCCACCTTCGCCTTCGTCGTCTCCGTCTAGGTCTAGGTGCTCGTCTAACAGTTCACCTAATTGCTTAAGGTATTCTTCACCATTCTTCTTTGCTTCTTCGTAAATGTCATCATACACATCTTCTGATGACCAGTTATCATATTTAAAGTCTTGGAAGCAATCTACAAGTTTAGGTTTTTCACCAATACGATCACGTACAAGCAAGTTGTTTACAATATAGTCGGCAGCAATGTTATAGATAAGTGGTATTCTATCACCTCTACGTCCTAAATGATCAAATACGCAATGTAGGATTTCGTGTGCAATAACAAACTCAATTTCCTTGTTTGACATTGCATTAAAAAATTGTGTGTTGTAGTAAAGGTTACGCCCATCAACCGCCGCTGTAGGACACCAATCATCACCGCATACAATTCTAAGACGTGTAGCCATGTTACCAAAGAACGGATGTCGAAGCAACAAACCAACTCGTGCAACGACAATTCTGTCTAAGACTTCTACACGCATTGCTTCTAATGCTTCTTGCGAAATATCCGGATCAGGTGTCCAGTGTTTCGTGCCCTCTAAGTTTCTCATTGGATATGCCATGTTCTAACCCTTTTGCTACTATACTTATATTATATAGTCTTTCAATTAAAAGTCAAGAGAAAATGGGTAGTTTCCTACCCATTTTCGATATTAATCAGCTTGTGCGGCAGTAATATACTTGCCAAACCGATCATGGAACTCATCAAAGCATTCAACTTCATCAGGATCGATTGGAAGTTGATATTGTGTAAGAGCAAGTTTGATACCCATTACAACAAGTTCGGTTTCAAAATTGTCCATTGCAAAGCGTAAGAAGTTGTTAACTTTATCGTCAAACTTCTTATCATTTGCATCACACGCTTCTTTTAGTTCATAGCAAAGACTCACAGTTAAGGAATACATGGCACTGATTTCTTTAGTACCGATCGTCTCTACTTTCCCGTCAAGGATGTCAGTTGGATTAGGCATACTGGCAGCAATTTTACGGTGAGCCATAAATTTAACTGCAAGTCCTTCACCGACTGCACCACTGACAAGATCTGTTGTTGTATTCTCATCATCATCGTCATCTAACAGTTCTGAAACAAACGACCAAGAACGAGGCGTTGCAAAAGAACGGCTTGGCGACTTAGGATCAAAGTCATACAAATCTTTTTTACTAAATGTCAAATAACCAACAACATCGTTGTGAATACGGTTATCAACTGCCCACTGAAACCAATCATCAAAGTTTACAGCAAGCTCTAAGTGTACAAAACGGTTAGCCAACGGAGCAGGCATACGATATGTTACACCTTTGTCAGCTTCGCGGTTACCAGCCGCAACAATAAGAACATTGTCTGGTAGTTTGTATTGACCAACCTTACGATTAAGAATTAGCTGATATGCAGCCGCTTGTACAGCAGGCGCAGCCGAATTCATTTCGTCTAAGAATAAAATAATCCATTTATGTTGTTTTGCAGTTTCTTCGTCTGGAAGTTCTGCAGGTGCAGCCCACACCATTTTATTATCGTTTGCGGCATAATAGGGGATGCCTTTAATGTCTGTAGGTTCCCAAAGAGACAAACGAACATCAATTACAAGTGCTTCCATATCAACACCAATTTGATGAATAATGTCCGACTTACCAATACCTGGAGGACCCCAAAGAAACAGAGGACGCTTTTTCTTAAAAGCTCGTGTAATTGATTTTTTAGCCTGGTTAGGGCTTACAGTACGTAGTGCTACGCTTTCCATTTTGTATTCCTTTTACTAGTGCCATTTGTTATTACTAACTATACATATAATATAGCACCGCTTTAGTAAAAGGTCAACCTTTTTCTGCGTTTTTTTGTCGAGAAATTGCTTTTGTTAGTCCAAATTTTCTTACATCGCCACTAAAAAGACTAAGCTCTAATGCTTTCTTTTCGTTCGTTACACAAATACTTCTTGGACCTAAGTAATATGGACAGTCGATAAACTGATCTAACCATATAATTACATTTGTCGTAAACTCCATATCTTTGGGATATGGTACATCGTAAATCTTTAAGTCTAATTTTTCTACCAGAAAGTCATAGCCATCTTCTGTCAATCGAAGTCCACCGCTTTCCTTGTTTCTAGTATTTTTCCAAAGTCTGTGTAAGTAGTCTTTTACTGTAGCTTCATTTATAGAAATATCAGCTTGCTTCAGAAAAATTTTAGTATAAAGTTCTTTATTCATTGTTTTCTGTCACTTTTTCGCCGTCTGTTAGTTTAACAACGCAAAACTGATCAGTATTAAATAATTCATTCAGTCTAGTAGCAAGATTAAATGCATGACCGGGATTAGAAAAACTAGTCTTCTTATACTTAGGTCCGGGGTAATTTGTTAATGCATTAGAACTTTTTAAATTAAATGGAGCATCATTATAAAATACAGCCCAAATAGAATCTGCCTCTAAAACTTGCTCCATTCTGTAAGTTTTTTTATTTATGTACTCTAAAATTACTTTGGGCTTAGGTCTGCTCATATACGTATCCTTTATATACGTATATATTTATCTCTTTTTTACCAAGAATTCCCACCGTCAACGGAGATATTGACTACTTCGTTTTGTCCTGAATATTGCTTTTGAAGTAATTGTTCTAAGTCACCATTTAGTCTTGACATAACTTCACCTAAAGTAAATGCTAAACCTTTTGCTTGTTGCATTGTAAGTTTAACTTCTTTGGCATTACTTGAATCTGCTGCCTTTACATTTTGAATAAACGATGTTATAGGAAATGTATTAATTGGTTGATCTGACTGCATATGATAACTCCTCTCTCATTACACTAGATGTTTTAAAGGGTCCTTTATAATTATACTTTTGTAAAGTTACTAGTTTCGGACAGAAACTTTTAACCCAACCTTTATCAAATTGGATAATGTAATAACCAGCACAATACAGACTTTTAGATTTCTCACTTTTCGTAAATAAAGGAAGTTTGTTTTTTACATCATAAATGATATTATAAGGTGTAGTGCTTGTAGGGAAATCATATGCAATTTTATCTACTGACTCAGCATCACTGACAGTGTTCTGTGACCATTGTATTTTTGTTCCAAGGTCTTTAGTAAGAGCATTTTTTGTAGGATAAAGTTTTGTACCTGTATCGCAAGTGTACATATATTGTTCATCTGATACAGAAAGAGTACCGATATTACTACCGTTACTTTCTAATATCCAAAACTTGTTATCAATAATTGTTTTTGCTTTAATTGTCATATAGGTAGCCTCGCTTGTAATGGTTCTGAAAATGTCTGTACTTGGTCTGCTACTCGTTGCATATCCCACTTAGCACAGAACTTTAATAACCGTACCCCTACGGTATTAATTTGTTTTTGTTCTACTTGATTGATAGTAGTATTAATTATCTCTCTAATATCTTCTGGTTGTGCTGTTAAGTCGCACAATGTTACATTGCGGTTGTAGTCGTCCAAAACACGGTGCTCAACGCCATTATGATCAACCCAACGCTGTAGCATAAGATTATTCCAGTTATAACCTTTCGTAGATTTATCTTCAAATGCTTCAATTAGTCCTACCTTATTCTTTGTGCCTTTCTTACGTACACCAGGATATGCGGAGAACACATTATCACTTGTGTCGCCACGCATACACTTTTCAAATAACATCCATTCAGGATGCGGTGCAGGCTTAGGTTCTTTAGTTTTCTTATCAATAACCTCTTTGCCTTTGTCGTCAAAGTAACCTTCATGTGTAATAGTTGTGTTACTAACACCATTATATTGACGCACATTAGGTGCAATTAACTGTGCGAAGTCACCATCAGTTGAAATAATAACATGATTGTCATTAGGGTGTGTCTGCACCCATCCTGCAATAAGATCATCTGCTTCTAGCACCTTATTATGTAATACAGTGCAGTTAGTTTTTTCAGATACAAATGCTTTAAACTCGTCAAATACTTCAAAGAAAATTTTATCTTCTTCTGCTTCTCGTGGGCTCATAGCATCACGATGCTCTTTGCGGTTGCGTTTGTAAGGCTCATAATAGTCTTTACGCCAACTACGTCCTTCTAAGCAAAAAACAACATGATCAGCATTAAAGTCATTCCATGCTTTTCTGATACTCTGTAGAGTAACGTGTAATGCCATGCCTACTTTCGTGTCAATATCTCCACGCACTACATGACGGGCACGGAAAAACGTATTCATTGTGTCTACAAGTACATAAGTTGCCATAATTATAACCTATCTATATTAATTATATGTACTATTATTACATATATGTGTTAATTTGTCAAGCAAAATTCTTCCTCAATATACCGTTTTAGTTCATGATCCCCGACATTTTCAGGTAGTTCTTTTTTATAAAATAGTCTATAACTGTCTGATCCGTACTTACCAATTCCGTATAGTTCTGTTGCATCATTTCCGTCCCAGTCACCGAACTGTTCACTCATGCGATATAGTCTTTCTGCTCTTATCCTACGCATACCAAGTGGTGCAATTACTTCTTCAATCTCTTTGCGTGTTGCATAAAGCAATGCTTCATGGGTTGGCCAGCGTTTGAAAAATTTAGGAAGTACAGATTTAACTTGTTTTCTTCCAGTTTGGTTGAGACATATGACACCTACCATATGCTGCCATATGTTATCTACCTGTTGTTGTACCATTAAATCGTCACGCATGGTTTCCTCATACATAGCTAGTGTTGAAACTTATTACTTGTCTTTTCTCAGTGCTTGTTTCCATTTTAGTCTCATGTTCTAACCAGCTAGGAAAGATGTAAAGCGTTAAAGGTTTTGGTTTGACATAGTGATAGTATGTATTATGTTCATTCTCGCCATCGAATAAGTCAAACATCCTGTAAGGTTTAAGAGGGCTATGAAACATCAGTTCGGCACTATCATCTGCGCCTTGCACATACAATGCACCACTGCATACACTTCCTTCGTGTCTATGCGGCATCACTTTTGCACCTTTAGATGTTATGTTAGTCCAACAATTTGTAATGCCTAATTTGCGCAAGTTTAATAGTTTCTCGTATTCTGCAATACAAGTAAACAAAATATCACCTAACCAATCAAAACCTTCTGCATCAGTTAATAAATTTTGATACACAGCATAAGTGCTTACACCATCTCTTATTAAGTCGTGTGTCTCGCAAACTGATTCTAAATTTTTTAACTGTTCTATTTGGCTTTCATTTATAACTTCTTCTAAATTATATTCTAATATGCTAGTCGGAAAGACGCTATGTAAGCCAATTTGTATCATGAAACTTCGCTTTTGCCTTTATCAATTGGTACAACGTTAATAAACCCTGCACCTCTATCGGTGCTTTGTCCCTCTGCTTCTAACATATTGTAAACAATATCACGGAACCAACGATCCACAATTTCTTCTTCTGGATCACCTTCACTACCGTATCCTGCTGTCATTAGTTCTTGTATAAAATATTCATTCCAATCTAATTCAAAAAAGCCATTGCGAACATTTTCTTCGTTTACTTTAACATCAAGTACACTTACCCAAGGTTCTTTACGCTTTGTTGCATACGCTTTAGGATCTTTCTTTTTAAGAAGTTCAGCTTTTTCAGTTTCTATTTGTTTTTTTTCTGCTTCTAAACGCTCTTCTTCTTTTTTGTCTCTTACGAGTTTATTCCACCAACCCATTATAGTCCTGCCTCCCTAGCACGTTTTTCTAAATCTACGTCTGCTTCTTTACGATTAACTGCATCGTATGAAGGATAACCTTTTTCAAATACAGGAGCTTCAAATGCTTGTTCATGCTTCTTTGCTTTCTCCACAGTCTTAGGTCCCCCATGCATTTCCGAATAAGCTAATGTGGAGTCTTGGACTGAATCGCCATCCTCGCTCCATGCACGAGTTGGCCACTTCTGCCACGTTAAGATTATACTCTTCCGAACGTCCGCCAAGCGGCATAAGATATACTGGACACTCGACGCCTGCATCACGATATTCTTGAACAGCACGACCAACTTCTTCAAAGTCGTCCATACTAGCCACGACAAATTTAAAATACTGGCTACTGTTAGTAACACTGGCGTAATCACTAGCAACATCAGGCAAGATAGCATCACTCCAAGATTCTCCTGAAACGGAGAGTTTAGGCGAACAACTAAATGTTGTTTTGAATCTTGCATTGTCTGAAAGATATCGCTTGAAATCTTTGTGTAAAGGTTGTGTAGTGTTTGTTTCAAATGTAACATTTTTTAAGTCCCTCATTTTCGGATGTTCAAACAGCTCGACATACAGTCGTTGCCAAGCAAGTAATGGCTCACCGCCAGTAAGAATAAGATGAATGTCTTGTCCATTATCCATAGTCCATTTACCTTCTGGTAGTAAACTAATCAAATGATCAACAACTTCATCTACTTCTGCTAGTTTGTTAAAGTGTTTAAACTCTGGATAGATGCTTGCATATGTATCACAGCCTGTATGAATGATAGGCAAGTCCTCAAACTTTTCTGTAGTCTCGTGTACACCTGCATCGAGCAATGCTTTTACTTCTGCATTGTAACGCTGACCTTCTGCGTGCTGTTCCCAACGATCTTTTTTAGTATCAACACCAAAGTTCATACAACGAAAGTTACAACCAAAGGTACGTAGGAACACACTAGGTACTCCTACGTATTTGCCTTCGCCTTGTACGCTATAGAACGCTTCACTATACCTCAGTTTCATCAACGTCCTCCATAATATTTTCTAAATCATCAAACGATGCTACATATTTTTTATTTGATCGATCATCTAGTACTTCTACTAATCGACTAGCAGTATCACGTGCAACCAATGCACCTGTGCTTGTGTAATTACCGTATTTTGCAACAGGTAAGTCTGCCATGCTATACATACCACCTGGACGACCAAATTGATCTAGTGGAATATCTTTTACTGTAAATGTACAGTTGTAAGATTTACCTGGGGTAATATTTTCAATTGAAATACTCATTAGCAAGCAAACTCCTGTTGCAGTTTAATATTGTCAAAGAACTCTTTCTTTGTACCCGGATCGTCTTTAAATGCACCTTTTAGTACAGTTGTTTGTGTTAAACTACTATGTGCCATAATGCCACGGTTCTCACAACAACCATGTGTTGCTTGAATATACACACCTAAGTGTTCTGCATTAGTTGCTAGTTGAATTTGCTTTGCAATTTCGTTTGCAAGTTCTTCTTGCAGTGTTCCACGTCTAGCACACCACTGTGCAATACGTGTATACTTACTAAGTCCAATAAGTTTCTCAGCGGCAATAATACCAATGTATGCAGTACCTACTACTGGCTGATGATGATGTGAACACATACTTTTTAGTTCTGATCGAACTACAAGCATACCTTCGTATCGTTCTTCTGAATCATTTGGAAATGCTGTTGCACCCGGCTTTGGATCGTAACGTCCTGCCATAATTTCATTAAAGTACATTTTAGCAAGGCGTCTTGCTGTACCTTCTGAATTTGGGTCATTAAGACGATCAATTACAAGTGCATCTAGCACACTTTCGAATGCTCTAGTAGCATCGTTAATTAATTCTTCTTTATCACCACGTTGTAAGACTTGTGAAATATTATCGCCAGCCCAGTAACGGATGCCAGCGTCTTCTAGTTTTTGTTTAATTTGTCTTGCTTTGCTCAATTTGTTTCTCCGAGTTATAGACGAGGATGTCTATTGTTTTAATATACAGTATATTTAGGTTTTTGTCAACCATTAACCGTTCAATTGTTCTTTTTCATCCAACATATCATCAAGAAAGTATCTTTCAACAATGTCCATTTGATCTTGATATGTTGCCATTTCTGCAAGTTCTTTTTCAATTGCGTCCATGATGTCCGGGTGTTCGCCAACACCTACAGCATTTTCTAAATATACTTCAATGTTGATTTTATGTTTTTGAATATGTGCATCTGCATGAGCCATTATAGTCTCTAGCATTTTTTGTTTCATAGTTTTCATGTTAATTTTCCTTTTAATAACTTCCCACGTTTTCCCATGGGTACACTAACCATACATCTTTTTCTTCTTTATTAACTTCATCGCAGTAATAGTTAACCTTGTGCGAAAAGTTACTAGACAAGTTATCCGTTAGTACGGCAAAACGGACATTATTACCGAATACATTATTCCAAACATCATCGCCTGGTAAACAACTAGATTTCCAATCCTTTATAAGCCAATTAAATGTTGCACCTGTATCGTTGATGTCATCTACAATAAGTATGTTCTTTTTCTTTTGAGGATTATGGGTAGATGTTGGATAAAGATCATCTCTATCTCTAACTTCTTCGTAACCGTATGCATCTTCGGCCATCCAACAATTACTTTCTAAATGACTATCATCGTCACGTAAAGCTATTTTAAGTGCTTCGCAACGGATACCAGTCATATTACTTATAATAGTTGCAGGCACATTGCCTCCTCTGGTTATTCCTATGATGTAATCCGGGCGCCAATTATCAGCATACATTTGATTAACTATGCTGACACACATATTTTCTACATCAGTCCATGAATAAATCTTCTTAGAAGGGGATGTCATCGTCTAAACCTCGTTCTTTTAATTTGCCTTTGTAATCCTGTTCGCACATTTTATATATTGTTTTGAAATTATCATATGCTTTTTTAAGTGCAGGATATTCATCACACATATTATCTATTTTCTCTAATTCTGGCATCACATCCTTAAACTCAGTTGCAGTAATTGTAATGTTATTTAGGTCAAAAGTTACATCACTTGAGTCAACTATGCCATCTAAACTTATTGTATACATACCGTCAACGTTTGATGTTGCTAAAGTATCAGTAGTATTAATAGTAATAGTGCTTGGACTTACTGTATCATATGCAACACTATAAGTCATATCGTCATAAGGAGAAAAGGAACTTGCCTCTTCTAGGGTGATATAAACTTGATCATCGTCGTCTTTCTTTTTAGACATCTGATATGGTCCTATATAATGCGTTTCCACTAAAATAATCTTTGTTCAGTTTCATACGCTGCTTTTCTAAACTTACAATATAATCATCGTAATTTTCCATATAGTCAACAATCTTAGCAGTAACATTGCCTCTATATTTTCTATATGAAGAATAATCTTCAGTCCAATCACTTGGATATTTGAATTCAGGAAGTGCCATTTCGCTATAGCTTAGTCTATCTGGAACCATTGGAATAGCATCTACAAGAGCACCTTCATACCAACTAATACCAAGTGTTTCTTGTAAGTTAGCACTAAACACAAGTTTTGCTTCACCTAGCAAATTATGGTATTCATTCTTTGTAAGTGTTTGTTCTTGACAAACTATAAACTCGTATTGTGGTAATTGTGCTTTAAGATCATGGAATATATCTACTTGTTTTTCCGGAGCAATACGATGCGGGAAAAGAATAAGATCACGCTTTTCCATACCTTTGTAACTATCTAAACTGTTCTTTAGATACTCCATAGGCCAGCCTACACGATGAGTTTTATCATCATCTATATCTAAACTTTCAGCAAATAGATCTATATGGAAGTCACTTGCAAAGAAGTTATCGTCATAGCATTCATACATTGACTGCTCGGCATGACGTACCCAAGGCTTGTCGCCAATTAATCTTCCGAGGAAGTCTTGGGGATCATAACTTCCGGCGTGCCATAAGCCCCCAATACGGACATCCACGCCGAGTAATTCTGCCATGTAGCGTAGTTGTATAACAGTAGGGTTCCAAGCATCTGTGTATAAAAAGTAGTCATCGGTTTTAACTGTTCCATTACAAAACATTTCTCCAATTTGTTCTAGTTGTTTTGATTTATAAACATTAGTTCCGCCAAAATTGAGAAAAGCCCCAGGCGTAGTAGCCTGCGGCGTTTCCCCTCCGCTGATAACAACGACATCTTCATTTGTAGATCGTTCGAGCTGTTGTGGAAGGTGATCCTTCCATTGCTTAGTATAGCGTGTGTCAACTGCTTCTATATCTACAATATAAATAGTCATTAATTACTCCGTTGTTGAAACTTTCGTTGTGCGTGACGGTTCTTTGCACGAATCCAATTTAGGTGCTTCTGATATGCTTCCCATATAGGAGCTCCTTTTTTATACAAATCGGCTTCGTCAAACTTCTTGCCTTCAAAGCGGCAATAGTCACGAAACTTATCCAAATCGTTAAACACCTTAGTGTACGCTTCACGATTGAATTTAATAGACATTTTCTCATATTCCTCTTATGATTGCTTAGGATAAATGTTGTGGCAGCCATTTTCTCCATCTTCGGAGACTTCGATAACAACAAAGCGGCCTGGATACTTTGTGTTAATTTCTTCATATAGGTCATCTGCAATCATCTCGCAAGACTTATAATCAAGATTTAGTACATCATCTTTATAAAGATTTTCTAACCAGCGTTTGAACTGGATAAATTCAATTTCTCTGTCACTGTGTTTGACACTAATTGTAACTTTAAAATGGAACATATGGCGATGAGGATAACCTAAAAAGCTAACATCATACTCATCGCCTGTTGCTAGAGCAGGATCTTCTAGTGCCGCAGGATATTTATGAATTCCTTCCTTTTGAAAAGTGACCCAAATACTGCGGTTTACTTTCGATTCCATATAAATTTTCTTATCTTCTTCTCGCATCATGCGTAACATACCTTCATAATAACGTTCTTGCATTGTTTATAGTATACTTTCATAGTAAGATCTTGTCAAGTCCATATTTGCTCCAATCTGTAAATTTTTCTCTATCTAACAGATCGTGCAAACTATGACACCAGACACCTGGGTTGGACGCCTTAAAGTCTTTATCATCAATTTTCAACATAGTGTTGTAATTCCACTGTTTCACGTAAGGCACCGGAACGCGAAGTTGTGGGATAAAATTGTCATATTCAATTAAGCCTGATTCTAAAAATGCTTCAGCAAGTGCAATAGGAATATCTAAACTACAAAGATAACCTTCATCAAGGAACTCTGTAATCATATCTTCCCATTCACTCCATTCGTCTGCATCTTCTGGAAAATTAGTACCAGGATTAAAACTATGATTTGCACCAAAGAACAAGTGCTGACACTTTTCTTTTGTAAAGAATGTCATAATTTCTTCAGTATCTTGAATACCTTCAATAAAAAGTGTTTTCATTTTATATGCAGGAGTCTTTTCTACTTCGTAACCTGTAAAGTAGCAAACCTTTTCTACAATACCTTCTTCGTAATCTCTTTTCATCCTAATGCCTTTAGTTCAGTTTCGAGTCTGTGTATTTCATCTTTGAGCCAAAGTTTTTGAGTTTTAAGCCTGTTTACTTTGTTATCATCTTCCCACTTATTATACAACTCTTTTACTTCGTCGTCAAGTGCTCTATGTTTCCGATATAATTCTTGTAAATGGGTTGCAATTTTATTGTGCTTCTCAGTAAAATTACTCATTCAAACAACTCCCCAAATTTAGTTTGTGCATTTACAGTTTTCTTACCAGTGGCACCCCGTGTGCCAATGATGCTCATCCAGAAGCGGCTGTATTCTTCTACAAGTGCTTCTGCTTTTTGCCGGTCATCCGTTGCGAATATTTCGTCCACAACATCTCTGAAAAATAGCCTGTCAAAACGCTCTTCCACAAGCATTGCCGGAAGTATTCCGTTGTCGTATTGTCTATTTGCTTCTTGTACTGCATTAATGTGCATCCATACGTTATGCCCCATCATGATAGCATATGAAAAACTATCCCATGAGGTCTTGCCTTCTTTGCCTATTTTATTTAGATCACCTGGACCATATATACAAATATCTTTGGCTTGAAGTTCTGCTGTAATCGGACTATCCATAAAGCTAGGATGTTTGCCTTCTCGAACGAATGCTTGCCCGAACTGAGTAGTATCTTGTGCAAGTGACTTATCATCTATACTAGGCACCATTCGATATACCCATTTAGTGCGATCTTGTGTTTCAAGTTCACAATAAATCTGTCCATTAGCAGTTGCAAGGAATGGAGAAGCACAATCAAACGTAATAGTAAAGTTTTCATTGTGATATTTGCGTACTGCTCTTTGGATATCTGTTAATAATGTAGCCCATTCGAGCTTTGAAGTACCTAAGAAGTGCATTACATCATGTATGCCTTTCTCAAGCAATCCGTCAAATCGCAGTGCAACCAAACGCTTGAGTGCAAGATGAACATCACACATATTTTGTCCACCCATCGACCAACCGTTGAAATGATCATTTGGATATTTCTTAGGATCACAATAATCCTTCATCTGGTTGTACCAGTCATCCGCATCGGCGTGATTTTCACCTTGGAGAACATTAAGGAACTTACAAGCACCTGTTCGATGTTTCATCCAATAATCATTGTTAATACGTGTTGCTTTTACTGCTTCTGCATATGTACTAATGCCTGTTGCTTTTGCACCTTCCGGAGAACGTGCAACCCAGGCTGGAATATCAAGTATCATTCCATAGTCCATATATGCGTCCATCCACTTCAAAACGCCATCACGTTTCTTTTGTGCCTTTGGACAATTTGGATCTTTCCAGTCACCTTCCCAAACACCCTTACCAATTTGGAAGCCACCTGAGTCACCAAGTAGCCAAGTGTTTTGTCTATCTCTATTACGCACCATGTCTTCTTTAGGAGCAAACTTATTGACATCTAAGTCAGCGTGTCCGGCACTATACAAACTCCATTTGTAAGTAAACTGTCCTTCCTGTGCATTTAGATAATTTAAACTTTCAACTCCGTGTGTAAGGTTAGAAGGTATTCTGGACTTATCCACATATTCTTCATGACGTTGCTTACCTACATAGGTAGCATAAAAGCCACTTAGTGCGGGCAAAAAACGTGCATAATCATTTTGTGTTGCGGTTAAATCTTTATTCATTAATCTTTCACGTTTAAATTGCTTGGGCTATATTGTTCACCATTATAGCCACTTCCAGATCCATCTACACCTGAGTTGCAAGCAAATACAACTAAGCATAGAAAGAAAGCACTCCACAGTGTAGCTCGTTTACTCCAAAGGATGAATCCATCCATTGCTTCTTCGGCTTGTTTCTGTGCTTGCTCTGCTGGTGTCATTACTTACTCTGTGCTGGCAGGATATAGTCATACTTGGCCATACCGCTGTCTACTGAAATCATCATTGCACCTTGATCTGAGATACTCATTGTTGCATCACCATCTAAGTTTAAAATACTTTGAACTTGTGCTACTGGCCAACTCCATGTATGTGCAAGTGTTCCTTCAATACCATGTTGGAAAACAAACTCACCTGCGTGTGTACTTGCATCACCAAAGCTAAACACTAGATTTCCGTCTTTAGTACTAACATTAAATGTTGGTTCTTCTGAGTGTGCAGCACTCATTAGCTTCATACGTGCAATACTTGCTACACTTGGACTAAAAGTAATCTGCCATTGTGCGCCTTTAAACTTTACAGTTTTAAGTTTTTCTTCAATAATTGCTTTGTTCATAAAGCGATAATCATTTTGAAAGTCGCCTGCTGCGTTTTCAAAGTGAATGTGTGTTGGAACAACCTCTCCATTACGTTCTGCTGTTACAACTTCAATTTTTGCATCCTTTTGATATTCCGGATTTTTCAAATGCAAGCTAAGTTTGTCTAAATTTGGCATACCAAATGTGTCAACAAACTCTGATACAGGCGAGTGTGTTTCTGCACTTAGGATAACACTTCGATCGTCTGCCATTGAATCAATTAAAGTGCCTTCGTCGTTCTGCACTTTTACAATGCTTAGGAAGCCTAATGCATGGGTGTGTGCAACAATGTCTTGTAAGATATCTTTCATACTGTTTCTCCATTCTTAAATTCTATTATATTGCCTAATTTGTTGTTTGTCAAGAGTTTTTCTACTGAGTATTTAGGTTTAAAGCCTAAACTTTTTATTTTATCCATATTGGCGCAAGTCCAACTCCGTTCATTCGGGGTATTTAGACGAATTGGCAAGTCAGGTGCAAAGTCACGGATTCTAAATGGATGGCCTGTGCCTATGTCTATTTCGCCTGTTAGTTTACTATTCATACAAAGTTCTATTGCATCACATAAATCTTCTATATGTATAAAGTCTCTGTAATGATTAGTTACATAATCTAGTTCATTGTCTATAAGTTTTTGCAAAAACATACCTTTTCTAGGAGCATATGAGAAAACTGTATGAAATCTCATGCATAATGTATTAACATAACAAGCTGCTGCTTCTTCGACAATGTATTTGCTTGCAGCGTAAGGATTTAAATGTGGTTCGTAAATAGAACTAGAACTTGCAATTAACATACGTGTTTCTGGATAACGTTCTAATAGTCTTTTTGTGACCTCTACGTTATTACGCCAGTAGCCTGCAGGATCGTCCATACTTTCACGCACACCGCTTTTACCAGCAAGATGTATTATTAGGTCAAAGTTTTCACGTAAAGGAATATCTAATAGATCCTGACCGTCTATTAAGTCAAAGCCTACGACACTATGGTGTCGTGTGAGCCGTTTAAGCAAGTGACTTCCTATAAATCCTCTATGACCCGTTAGACATATATGCATTTAATTTACTCCAAGTGTCTTGCCAACCATTGACACTATAATTCATACCATTTTTATTTGCTTGAGCTAATGGAAAATCATTACCATCTTCATCCATTCTATCACCAAAAAACAAGATAGTATCGTTTTGGCTAAAATCTCGCATTATTTGGCTTTTATCTGCTCCTACAGGAAAAATATCTATTCCTGTTTCTCCGCCTACCACAGCTTCTATATCTGGAAACTTTTGTTTAAACATTTTTGCTATAGTAACTCGTTCTTCTGTTCTTTCGTCATGCTGAACATACAATTTGCGCTCACCAAGAGTTGCGTTTCTTCCTACAACACTAAAATTACACATACCAGGCCTGTCTTCTATGTGTAATCCTGTACGTAGAGGAAACTTACTTAGTGCTAATTCTTCACGCAGCCACGCTTCTGCCTCTTCTGGTATACTCCATGTATTTGTAAAAACATTATTATTTTGCTCCCATACATCATTACCGGAACAGTTGTAAACCTTAACTGCTAAGTTGTATATTGTTGCGCCTACCTGTTCTATAGTTTTGTCTCTATCTGATCCAGTCACAAGGTACACAGCATTATGGGTTGCAAATTGTTCAAACCAAGCTGCAAATTCTTTATCCATTTTTCCACGGCTTGGGGTAAGTGTGCCGTCTACATCAAATATAAATTTAGACATTGTTTTGCCTTTCTGCTACCCGCTTTCGCAAATCACTGGACGAGAAGCGGTGATCTCTTTTGTTAAAGTATAGCTGGATACCCCGCTTCTTGCAAATATCCTTGCCCGTAAAATCCTTTTCACGATACTCTTCTCCTAATATTCTAACATCAATTTGGTACATTGTCAAGATATCATTTAGGTCTTCTTCAGTGCCGTAAGGAATAATTTCATCTACGTACCCTACTGCTTTAAGTTGTGTATACCTTTCTACAATAGTTTGTATAGGAGAATTTTTTTCTGATCTATCTATGCTTGGATCAACCTGCAATCCACATATTAGATAGTCGCATTGTTCTTTTGCTTCACGTAACATTTGTACGTGACCTGCGTGTAATAAATCAAATGTTGAACAAGTAAATCCTACTTTCATGATACAAATGCCTTTTCTTGTACAAAAGTTCCTGCTTGCTTTTTGTTACCTTCATTCCAGCCCCAGTCATTCAACATATCTTTAACATCATTATTAAAAGGCATACTACCACATATCATAACTTTATCCTTTTCAGGTGTAGCACCAGTTAGTATTACGCCGGCACTCATTGCTGTTGTTATACGTTTATTTAGGCCCTGCCATTCTCTGTCTTGTGTAACAATGGGTGTGTAATCGATAGGAAGTTCTTGTAAGAAATCATTATATGCAAGCAATTCCGGCATACTTCGCACACTCCAAACAACATGAATATTATCAAAACTATCAAAAGTTTCCGGATCTCTTAGTAAACTGATAAATGGAGCGATTCCAGTACCAGTTGCTAACATCCATAAGTCTCCTTTTAATTCTAAATTTGCTAAAATTAAAGTACCTGTTGCTTTAGAACCTACCTCTAATTGGTCTCCAACTTTTATGTGTTGTAACTTACTTGTTAATGGGCCGTCTTGCACCTTAATGCTATAAAACTCTAAGTAGTCATCGTATGGTCCGCTTGTAATGCTGTATGCTCTGCGTATGTCATCATCAGGAAATCCTATCATTACAAATTCTCCTGCTGTAAATCTATATGATTTAGGACGATTACATTGTATTTTAAATAACCTATCAGTGTAGTGTTCAACACTTGTCACTGTAAGAGTTTCATAGCTCATTTATCTTCCTCTGGTAGTTTTATTACATTATTTTCATTAGCAAGCATATTTTCCTTAATGTCATATACTTGCTCGCTTTTAATCATATTAATAATTGTATTTGTCAAACTTACTTCTTGGCGTAAGTATCCAATCTTACGTTGCAATTCTTCTAGCTCTTTTAGATAAAATTCTAATTCTTGTTCCTTACGTAACTTCTGTTCAATAAAGTCAGTAATTAGAATTAGTTTTTGTTCTTCGCTCATTGCACTAGCGTACTCCATTTACGAAGTTTTTCACGTTTGACGTTAGCTCTATCTTCCAAGTCAATCCATTTGCAAACATTATGTTGCACCATAAGTTCTAGCATACAATAAACGTCACCAAGTTCTTCGATTAGCTTTTGCTCTTGATCGTATTCAATTTCGTTTACAGTGTTGTATTTCCGCATAATTTTACTACAACGTTGTGTTAGTTCACCACATTCTTCCATAGTAATACACATAAGTTGTTGTAAATCATTGATAGGGCTGTCTTCCATTTTAATCTCCAAAGTCAAATAAACTTGTAAATGTGTTAGATTGTTTTGTGCTATCGATATCATAGTTTAGCACACCAATTAAGTTATCAATTTTATTATCAATAATAGTTGCTTCCATAGCATCGCCATCAAATGGCAATTCTTTGAACCAATCTGGCAAACGCAATTCATCTGTTGGATATGCAACACTTGTATACCCTAATGGATTCTGCTTGAGTTTGCACACAATAACTTTCATACCATCTACAATCTCTTGCGAATACTTGTCACCATTCATACGCTTCAGTGTGTTCCAGTTAATGCTTGCTCTAACGTGCCCTGGCATATTTGCCTTGCCTTGCTTTTCTTCAAGACGCTGATAGTGCCCAATTTTGTTAGCACGTTTAGGAGCACCTTTTTCCCAACCCGGTCTATTTTTAAAATCACGCCTAAAGTCAGTAATACGTTCTAGTATTTCTTTTTCGCCTTTTTCTTGTAGTACCATCATCAGCACTTCGCTTAGAAACTCTTGCATATACACAGGTGTGTCTGATCTACGCAAGTCTAAGCCCATTGCTTTTACTTTGCCTGGCTTGCCATCTGTGTCTGAACGGAAGCCTTCAACATCATATACCAATGCTGCATAACGTTTCTTTGTAATGTACAAGCCGCTTTCAGCAACAATCTCTCTACCTGCTGCAATAACGTCTGATCGGCTCTTTGGACAGTGAAATGCTTTTTGCATAAAGTCTTGGAATGTGCTATTTGCCTCTTCTGCGACTTGATCATATAGAGTAATTACATTGTCTTTACTCCATGGAATAGATCCGTTGTCAATTTGTTGTTTTAATACAGGATATGCACTAAAATACACAGAGTCTGTATCACCATATATTACGCTTTCACCTACATGATCATAGGATCCTGTAATAACTTTGTTAACTTCTGCTGACATATGCTTTACAATAGTACGGCCTGATAATGTAGTACTTTGTCCAATACGTTTATCAAAAAAGCGACAGCCAGGGTTAAGAATGGCACCATAAAGACTGTTAAGGTTAATTTTCTTAACCAACTGACGTTTGTCCCAAAAAGCGATTTCTGCTTCATTTCCTGCATCCTTTGCTTTCTTAAGCATTTTCTGTAGATCTTTTCTTTCCGCATACCACCTCTTTAGAATTCCAGGAATAACACCTTCAAATTCTGTTGTAAAAATTGTGCCATTTGAACTTAGCATCCAAGGCATATTACTGTCAAATATTAGTTTGTAAATTTCTGCTCCACTTAGTACGTCTGAACGACCGTCTTCCCAGTCAATAGTTAGAGCAATGTCTTTGCGTTGGTCCATAACTGCTTCATATTCTTCTGTACTGAAGCGTCCTTCCCATGAACCTGCAAATGACTTTTTCTTAAGCGTCATATCTTCATGAACACGAGCTTCTGACATCTCAGGACGTATTTGTCCTACAATAGTTTCTGGAGCCATATTCAATGCACGAATCACACTTGGATACAGACTGTTCAAGTCCATTGAACCAATCCATTTGTGAACACCTTTTTTAGGAAATGCAACATAAGCACCAGCGGCTGCTGTATTCTCATCATCACGCTTTGGACGATTAGGAACTTGTAATCCTCTATCATGTGCTTCATTAATAATTGCTTGTTCTGTAACAGCAACAGCACCCATAGTTGTTTGTAGCAAAACAGTATTTGCGTGTGCCAGCTCGTTTGAAAGATCAATAAATCTTAGTTTTTTGTCCAGCTTGTCTAGTAGTGCAACGTCTTGTCTATTATATTCGATAAATGTTTCAAAGTCGTTGTTGTATAACTGATCAAGTGTTCCTTCATATACTGTTTTACGTTCACCAACTTCAAGTTCGCCAATAGCATCAAGACGATATGTGTGTCTTTCTTCATATGTGTATTTGCGATATAATTCTAAACTGTCTAAATGCACTCTGCCCACAAAGTCATAAGTTTCACTTGTTTTTCCAAACTTTTCGTATTCACGTTTTTTAGGCAGTTGTCCCCATAAGCAAAAACGTCTTGTGTCATCTGTACTTAAAACACGTTTAATTCTGTTAACAGTATACGGAACATCATAACCTTCACTATTCCAGCCACTAAAGATATCTGCATCCTCTAGCAAATCAAGGAATGTAAGAAGCATTTGTCTCTCACCATTTCCTTCTTTGTCGTTTGGATATAAAATAACATCATCGCCCCAGCGATCTTTACACATTTTTTGTGCTTCTTCAAAAGGTAATCCCTTTGGCGGAACTGCAAGTGTAATAAGTGCATCGAGCCATTGTAAATGTACAGTGATAGCTGTAATTGGCATAAACGGATCTTCAACTGGAGCAAATCCTCGCTCTGGATCAAAGTCGGTCTCGATATCCCAAAACGCAACATTTAATTTAGGTGCGTCTTGATTAAGATAATTTTCACTTAAACATTGAAATATTGGATTAATATCGCTTTCGAATAAGTCTTTGCCTTTGTTTATTGCAATTTCTTTACGAAAGTCTTTTGTATTTTTGCAAACAATACGTGTTAGATTGTCGCCATATACACTTTTGTATTTGCCACGTTCGTCTTTATAATAAAACGTGTATTTTGCTTGGTATTCTCTAAAATCTCTTTTACCATCTTTGCGTTCAACACATCTAATAATGTCTTGGTCGCGATCAAAGAAAGCATCTACGTAACTCATGTTGTCTCCTGTTGTTTTTGGCCAACTATACCTTCAACCTGTTCGTAAGTGAACGACTCTATAATGTATATATTACTATATATTGATGACGCTGTCAATCTCGGCTTGGTCTTTTTGATACTGATCTTCAAAATATTTTTCCACATTTTGTGCTTTATCATCGATCCATATATCGTAATGGGGTTTTCCAACATTTGCTGATGTGTATTTTACACCCCATTTGTGTAATTGCTCTAGTGTAAGTTCTTTATAATCTATACCAGACTCAGAACCACGAGCTGTGTAATAATGTACTTCGTGGCCTTTTTCGTATAGATCATTAAAATGAGCAATTCTTTCTGTATATGGCTTACTCAAATTGTATGGACGTCCTACTTCTTGGTCACAAATTGTACCATCTATATCTACATAGTAGATCAAAGTTCGTTCTCCTTTATGTACTTGATCATTTTTTGTTTGAATCTTGCATTTAAAAATGCGTCATAGCATTGCTTTAACGGTGTGGGCAATAGTTTATTCTGTTTTAACTCTTTAAATGTTGTGCATTGTAAAACTATATGTTTAGGATCACTCATTAAGCTATTCGCATCAAATTTTACCATACGTATTTTTTCGTTAGTATTGAATTTAAAATAACTAATATGATCACCTTCTTTCAAGTTTAGGCTATTCATACCTTTTTTAAATTTAAATGCAGGACGAACAGGTCTAATCCATTTTGATATATTATATGTACCGCTTATCCCCATACAATTTTCAGTAAAATTATTTTCTGCATAATATGGATGAAGCTGTGTCATAGTAATATCAGCTTCTGTGAAAAATATGTATGCTGGGTCTGCCATCTGATGAACTCTCTCCGCATTAGGAGGAGTTAGAAATCTGATAAAATATTCTTGATCAAGATTTGATAATGTCTTTGCTGAATTGTTTTCGTAATCTATTTCTATGTCTATATCCAGAGGAGATTTAATTACAAATGTATTTTTTAACTCATCAGAAATAGCTGGACATCTAGATGTAAATTCACCAAAAAATTCTTGGTGGTTAATTTCTTTAATTAACGGAGTCGGAACACTATACCTTAATTCACTTAGACTATCAAAGTCATCGAAATAACTAATTATTGGACTCCAATATACTGTAATCATTTTACCACCAATTCATTGCTACACCAAAGCCGAACACGTTTACAATTACAAACCATCCTGTAAGCATCATAGGCCAAGCAAGTTTTCTCCTGATATATCCCATTAATCCTGTTACACTTCCTATAAAAAAGAAAGGATAAACAATACGCATATCAGGTTGATCTGCTGTAAATGCTAGTGTAGCACTTGCGCCTACAGTAAAAATGAAACTTAACACTTCATATGTAAATGCAATCTTATCTGTTTGGTAACTGTGTAACCAAAACTCTTTTATTTTATTCATTTATCATAGCCTAGTGTTGCGACAAGGGTTTCTAGATCTTCGTGTGCATCAGCGTGTGCGTCCCAGTCACGATTCTTTGCTATTTTAATTGCTTTGGTAATAAGGCTTGGTTTAATATCTAGCTCTTCTGCAACAGCTTTTACAGTTTCTTTTAAACCTGCATTAAGATCTTCTACTTCCTGCAATACTGTAACACCTTCACGTACTAGACGTTCAAGTTTTGCTTTTTCTTCAGCACCATAGGTACGGTCACTCATTAGATTCTCCAATTAGTTAATATATTTTATTATACAACAAAGTTATGTATATGTCAATCTATTTTGAATAAGATTGTATGTTTTTTCTGCAAATGCTTTTTGAGACAAAGGACCAAAATGTTCGTTATCAGTTGCTCTATCTATGTCGGGAATATATCTATCGTTTTTATCGTCATGATATAAAGTATCATATTCGTCACATAAAGATACTAAATCAGATTCTTTTTCGTGCCAACCCCAGTAATTAAAAATATTAGGAATATTCTTTGATTTTATTAGACTAAAAACGCTTCTTAAATTTTGTAGTGCTGTAATATACTGAGTGTCATTCATACCTGCAAAATATAATTTTCGCCATTTTGTAAGCACAGAAGGATCTGTATCTCTGTCAAAATCTCCAGTTGGATATATTATTCCTATACTGTCATCATTTCTAAAATATTCCACTCTATCGGGAGTTGAACAATACCACACCACCATATCTACTTTATATAAGTCTAAAGCCCATACTGCATTTGTACAACAAACACCTACTGAGGCGCCTGGTGTACCTACATTTATTAGTTTGTAACCTAATTTGTTAGCAAGTTGTTCTGCCCACGTTTCTTTTGTTTGTAATCCTGTTCCAAAAGTATGGCTGCATCCTACTGTAAGCAAGGTTTTATTACCTGAAGTATCATGCTTACGTAAGCCAAACTCATTTGTTTGATAAATTCCAGATTTATAGTTTGGTGTTAGATGACTTCTTGGAAATTGTCTAATACTATCTTTAGTTTGCCAAATATGTGGAGTCTCAAGACCACGAGTATCGTTTGCTCTTTTGTTCATAAAGATATTTATTAGTAATATTTTTTAATCTATTTTATTTTGGCGTTCCCAGGCCTCTTCAAACTGTTCTGCATAGTCATATAAAGGAGCACCATTGGCACCGTCATACCAAAGGCGTTTGAAATATCCTTCTGCACTTGCTATTACTGTTTCAGGGGATGCATTGAGATGACCTTTAACCATATAGAATAATCTGTATTCTTCTTTAAGGTCGTTCCTTAACATACTGTATTTACATTGTTACAGTATTATAACGCTAACATTAGGCTTTTTTAGCCATATTTGTAGCAGTGCCGTATTTTACAGCTTCCCAGTCTTTACCATAACGTTTTTTGAATTCTTTGTCAGGGAGATCGTCTGCGTAATCGTCACGCTTCTTAATTTCTTTTTTTGTAAGTTTACGTTCGCTTGTTACTTTTTTTTTGATTCTGCGAGTTTTGCATGAAGTGCCTTTTTATATGGATCGTTTGTTTCTTTTGTAACGATCTTAGGCTTTGCATTTGTTTCAGGCATAGCTGCTTCAGAAGCTTCTTCATAATCCATATGATGATATACGCTTCCTATATCATTAGCTGCTTTTGTAATTTTACTTTGAACCCATCCGTCGAGTCCTTCTGCTTCTGAAACACCTTTAAGCAAGTCGTGTAGCTTTATTGCGTATTTTGCAATTTTATATAGTTCTGCACGAGCCATTTGAACTTCATGATCTTGTTCAGCACGATGAGCGAGATCGCCTAAACCTTCATTAGTTTTTTTCTTACCTAAAATTTGGTCTTTAATTTTACCCTTTTCTTCTTCGCTTGCACCATCACGTCCTGCTTTTTGTAATTTTTCAAAGCCTTTTTTACCGTATTTTTTTATTCCGGTATAACGCTGTAAACCGCTTTCTGTAGTATCTGTATCGCTCATATCACTTTCTCGCTTTATTGGTTTGTATGCTCTGCCATCTTTAAGGGCATCAATGTACATTTTAAATGCACTATTATTATTTATCTGTCCACCTTGCCAACCGCCTGGCATTTTCTTAACCCAACTTTGTCCTGCCCATTGCCACATAATACCTTTAGGATCTTTAAACCCTGTGCCTGGAGGAATTTCTTTGACACTTTTTGGAATAGGTATATTAGGATCAACTTTTACAGGAGTTACAGGAATAGGTTTCCATTCTGCCTTTTTTGGTTGCGGTTTGTCGTCACCATATGTGTCAGGATCTAAAGCCTTATCAACAGCTCTGTTTAAAGCATCAGGGCTTTTTTTACCTGCTTGAAATCCTTTAGCGAAACCTTTGGCTACACTTTTGAAAGGATTTTCATTTAGTTCTGACTTTCTCATACAGTATTTATGCCTTCTTCTTTTTCTTTTTAGGATTCCGTGACTTCATATTTCCAATTGGCATTGCTACACTTGCAACACCGCCTGCTGCTGTTGTTTCCGAAACTGTAGGATCATTACAGTTGCAGTGCTTACAAGTTGGAGGACATTTGCAATCTTCGGCCTTTGTGTCTGCTCCGCAACATTTATCTGAGCAATATTTGTCCTTTTTTTCTTCAGCTAATAGTTCATTGATTTTCATTAAAAATCCTCCATGTTCCATCCAGTTTCTGGATCTAATCTTCGTAATTGTTTTTTATACTTTTTATATGTTTTCCAATATTCTTCACGTTCATTTGCTCTTGCCCGTCGAGCTTCGTGTTCTTTTAATTTGGCAACATAGTGTGCCCATTCAATATCATCTATACTGTTATCTTCGTGTTCTCTCCACGTTTTGCTATACCCGTCTGGATATAGTTCTACTACTTTTTCTTCCCGCCCTTCATATTTGCGCACCAATGATACATCCTCGCTTTCTCACCTGAGCTATTCTTAGCTCTCTTTCGTAAATCTGTAACACTACCGTTGCAACTAGCACCTGAACGTTTTACACGCCCTGGTCTGCTTTTGCCTTTTTTCTTACCGTCAGCAAAGTTTTCGCCTACTGCTTGTTTAATTGCTTTTGCTGTGCGTTCGAATTTATGGTCTTTGTACTTAAATCCTATACCGCCTGCAGATTCCCATGCATTTATGTTTACGCCGTAGTCGTCAATTAATATATTAGGAGTACCATTTTCGTTTTTTGCATATTGTGGTTTATTATGAGTTATGTATATATTTTTTGGAGGGAAGAAACTAAGATGCTTTTTGATCCATTGTTTCTTGTGTGGCTCTGATCTAGGGTCATCTGCTAATGGACTAGAACAAATATTATAACTGCCTTTAACTTGCTTTATTAACATAAGCAATTCTTTAGCTTGAGGCAACATAGGCAGTTTCAACCAAAAATCATCTACAGTTTTAATTTTCTTTAAAGCAGCTTGTGGATCTTTAATATCTCTAAAATTTTTCTTACCTGCAACTTTTGCCCATTCTCCAAAAAAGTCTGCAAGCACTCCGTCCATATCGACGTAAATCTCTGTGCTTGGATCTAATTCGCCTAATGCTTCGGATAAGTCATAGGCAGCAAGCTCTTGCATTATTGCGCTCATTCTTTTTTGAGGACGTTGTGGAACTTCGTGTCCACCTTCCATTAGTGCTAGTTCATATGCGGAGTAATTTTCATGATATGCTTTATCAGTTGCTGTTTTTGCTTTTTCAGCATCAGGGTGTTTTGGATTAATAGTAACTACTTCGCCATTAATTAGTTCTGCAACATTTGCACTTTTGCCAATTGTGTCTAATAGCTGATGTAAATCATCATTAGGATCATAGTTACCACTTTCATATCCTAACTTTCCTCTTACTTCTGTACGCCTACCTGTATCAGTATTAGTAATGTTAAGGACAAGCATTTCTTTATCTCTTTCAAGTTGTAATTTATACCCTTCTGCAAGTCCTAGATTAAAAAGAACATTTGTTGATTTGCCTTTTACTTTGCTACTCAGCGTAGGAGGCTTTCCGTCTTTATCTACTTTGTTTCCAAACTTAGCTGCTTCGATAGAAGTTTGATTAACACCAACATCGTGTGTTGTATTAACACCTTTTACTATTCTTCCAACTGCTTCATCTAAATGTTCAATTTTCATTTTTTCTTGCGTCCCCTGAATTGAGGAACTCCTGTCATATATGGTTTTGAAAACCATAATTTGAACCAGTCTTTATCTCCTGGTTTTAAATTTAATCTTTTTTCTTTCTTTTTTAATTCAGCAGCTGTCTCGGAAGGGTTTTCGTCAATGTGATATTCTGAGTATCCTTTGAATTCATTTATACCTGCTAGTCTTTTTAAAGTATCTAAATCCATTAGTCTGCATTCCTGATTTGATATTTTATTCCTAAGTTATCAAACAGTTTACTAGCTTGTGCAATATTTGTCAATGCCTGTTTTACTTGTGGTAGATATTCTTCATTATCTTCTACTTTACGCATAAACTTCTTTGCCTGATCTGGCATAATCCAAATAAGTTTGCCACTCCATGCAGCACCTTTGCGGTAAAAACTTAAGAAGTGTTCTTTGTTATCCTGTCTATTAGCAATCCAGTCTAATACCTTAAGTTTGTTTGGATCCTGTTCTTTAATACTAGGTGCTGTGCTTTTGGATTTAAAAACATCAAGTTCGTCTGTTCTACCTTTATGCTTTTGGTATCCTTGTTTAGCAAGTCTTTTTTTGTCTTTGTGCGCACCCATTGCACCGCTCTTACGCAAATCTTGCATAGTTTGTGCATTTGGATCTCTTGGCTTGATTAGCTTGGGTTTAGATGCTTCGGTCTGTTCGCTTAGTGCTTGATTTAATAATTGCACTGCTGTTTCGGCACCCTTACCATACATTTGTTGTGCAGCCTTTAACTTATCTTCATCTGACATTTCAGGCCAAGTAGCTCTTAGTTCGCTTGCACTTTTTATCTGCATACCTGAAAAATTGAAGTTAATTGTTGGACCATATGCCATGTATCCTGCTACTTCACTAGGTTCTAAATCTTTATTCTTATAACTTCTTAGGTATCCTGGTTCGCCATTCTTTTTTATTTGATCAGGTAAAGGTTGGGATGTTTTATCTTTTTCGCTACGGATAAACACTAGTGCTTTAGAATCATCTAATATATCTAAATAACTCTTAGCATTAAACGGTGATTTTACTTGTATAAATCTTTGTTCTGGAACGCCTGCCATTGCAGCAAGTTTTTTCTTTACATCGAAAGGAAATGGTCTTGAACTAGTATCGTTTGTAGCAGCTACGTATACATTAGCTTTTCCAAACTCTTTAACTGCCCAGTCATACAAACTTTTATGTCCAGGATGGAACGGATGAAACCCGCCAGGCATAATTGCTACAACGCCATTTGCTGATTGTTCAAACAGTTCCCTTAGTAGCATTAGTAATCACCTTTTCTCAGTGCTTCTATTTCATCCTCGTATATACGATTGATTATATCATCATAATCTTCAGTTGTCAACAAGTCTTCAGGTAATTTATTAATTTTGTAACATTCTACATAACCTTTAGTAGCAAGTTCTACCATAGGTCCTATTAAATCTTTAGCATTGTTTTGACTTTTTAACTCGTCCTGCATTTTACACATTGTTGGATAATAAACCTTGCGGTAAAACATTGGATCGTTTTTCATATACTGTTGAACATCATCTACAACATCAAAAGGCATTTGATCCTGATGTGATGTAAATTCTAGTATCTTTACCATTTTCTACAACTCCAGTATCTTGCTTTTGTTCTTGGACCTGGATTATCACAGTTGTGTCTAGCACGGAATGAACGTCTACGAGCAGGATTAGATTTCTTAATCTTCATGTTAGGATCACCAAAGTTTACTTTCTTAACATTCTTAGTCTTTGGATCTCTAACATAAACTTTAAACTTTTTGACATCGCCCTGCATTGGTTTACCAAGTTTTACTTTACGGCCTTGATATTCTGCTTCGTCCATTTCTTCATCTTCGTTGTACCACATTACGCCGTACTCTTCGAAGAAGTCATTACCGTCATATGTTTCTTCATCAAGCATTTCTTCATTAGTAGAAATTTCAATATCAAAATCATCATATCCTGACTCAGTCATAAACGCAACTAATCTATCAGCATATTCATCTGCTTCAGATTCTGTTAATTCTCTTGCTAAAGGAATATGAATTACAGTTGCACCTTGTTCTGATTCTAAAAGTTCCATGCCTGGAAAGATACTTTCATTTATCATTCCATTTATTTCATCTTGTTTTTCCATTACAACTCTTACAAAATGTTCCATAATTGTTTCCTTTTTAGTATTTATCTACTATACTGTTCCTAAGTATTCTACAGTGATGGTCCATGCGTCTATGTCACCTGTTACAGATCCGCTATTTCGACGGTTTCTATCTTCACTTGTTAGTCTGTCACCTCGTGTAACTCTAAATCTAGTTTCTTTATGTTCCCACGCTGCATTCCAATCGGTTGCATCACTTGATGTGTCTTTGATAGTAAACTCTACTTGTGTAATCGTACCTGGAAAGGCTTCTGTTTGTCCGAGGTTGCCAAAGTCTGTAAAGTCTATTGAATTACTAGGTGCAAACTGTCCTTCCATTGCAAAGTATACATGATTACTGCTAGTAGTTGTTGCTCCTGCTGTTGGTTGACTTTCAGTAGAACGCCAGCGGGTGTCTGCTGTAATTGTAGGATAAGTAAAGCTACCTACAGTAATATCTATATCGTACACCATTATCCAGGCACTAGGCTGTATATATGGATCAACTATTTTACCAGGCATATAAGTTCCGTTAGGAAAAGCAAAAGAAAGTCCTGAATATTCTGCTGAAGAACTTGGGTTATCCCATTTGTCCCACGCCCAGTTACCCGAAAATTCATTTGCATAAAATTCAGTTTTACTATGATAAAGTAATCCCGGTGTGCTACTACCACTGTTAACACCTAATGAAATCGGTCCACCTAAGCCTGTAGTTGTAATAGAAAGTGCATCTTCTAGGTTTACAGCAGGTCTACGTCCGGCCCTAAAACTATGCGTAAAACTACCAAAAGCCATTATGAAAAGTCCACTAGTTGTCCGAGTATATGATAAGTTGCACCAATTACGATAATACTAAAACTTACAACGTCAACACCATTTGCTGTACCTGTTGGCGGAGTTCCGCCTTGCCATCTTATAGTCTGTGGGGCTCCCATGATTTGTACTGCTGAAGGAATAAAAGGCTGTGACTCTTGTATGATTGCTAGTGTTACGTTTCTTGCACTATCTAGTGGTACATTTATATTAATAAAGTTTGCTGTCCAATCTGCTGCTGGTTGAATGTTCCACCAAACATTTGTTGCATTACAGTCATATGTTACAACACCTGTCGGATTGTTAACCTGTACTAATTGTTCTAATATGCCGTGATTAAGTATATGTAAGTCTGCGCCTCCAACAGTCATACCAGCTTGGAAATCAATAAGGTCTGTAGTGGTTGCACCCCTAGTTGTTACATCTTGTAAAGTGTCAGCAGATTGTGCTACCCAGGAATAATCTCCATTACCTGAAAGAGCACTAGCGTCCCAACTTAGAACATATCCGTCTGTTGGTGCTGTGCTACCTGACCATAGATGATTATTAATTACAGGATTAAATGCACTTCCGCCAGCGATAGTTGCACTACCAAAATGAATTGTTGTACCTTGTAAATCATATGTTCCGCCAGGTTGAGCATTTATGCCTCCTGTACCAATATCTATAGTGGTTACAGCTATTTTGCCAGTTACACTTACACCATAAGTTTCGTCTTGAATATTATTTAAACTTGAACCTGATGATTGTGCAACCCATGCATAATCTGAGCCGTCCCAACTTAATACTTCGTTACTAGTTGCAGTGCTTGTGTTTAAATGAGCATCAATGTCTGCATTCAAGTTGCCTACTGGCTGATATTGTGATAGATCTGGGGGAGCATAAGTAAAAACTCCAGTTGTATTATCATAAGAAATACCGCCATCGCCTGAAGCAGGATCTTCAGCACCTACACTTAAATCACCTAAGGCAATGCCTGCTGCTGGTATTGTTGGCTTGTTTGTTAAACTATCATAGTCTCCGTCAAATGTACTAAATGAACTTAAATCGGGCGGAGTATATGTAAATACACCTGTAGTGTTATTGTACGAAAGAGCTGCTGTGCCTGCAGGATTTGTAGATATACTTAGATCTGTAAGTGCAATACCGCCGCCGCTTGATATATACAATTCATCAAAGTTGTCATTGATTTTGTCAAACGCTGAACGAAGGCTTTCACCGTCCCCTGCTAGTTCTGCTGATCCAATGTTAATTGTTTGCTTTGCCATTTGCCCACCTTAATGATTTAACTTGATATAATTTACTGTACCTGTAGTCCAATTAGATACATAAGCTCTAATCCATACATAATTGCCGGTAAAGTTGTATGTTTTAGTATTTGTAGTTGCATCAGTGTATTCTATAAAAGTTATGTTTTCTTCTGAAATAAGTCCTGTGGTATCTACAGATAATCCACCAGTACCTAGCTCTACAGTAAACCAGTCATCTGCTGTAGGGTTAACAGCTAGTGTTGCTTGAATCTCAATCTTGCCTACAAATCCGTTAAGATTTGCTTGCATGGTGTGTAGACCGTCTGAGCGGCCGTAATACCCATCCCCGCGATATTGGTCACCAGTTACTGTCGTAACAGTGCTATCATCTGGATGTGTGTTCTGTGTTAAAATATCTATACTATTACTCGGCATACTACTATTTATCAATAGTAGGGTCAACAACTACTTCTTCAATTTTACGGATATTGTTACCTATGAAAATATTTAATAAAGATAGTACTTTTGGACTTTTTACATAAAAATAGTAACCATGACAAAACCCTGATGTTTTAATATATTCATATGCACGAGTACCTATTTTAATTTTATCCCTATTTGCATCAATCCATGCTGCAAAATCTGTACTTACTCTGTTTTTTAAAGTAACTCTATACTTAAAATCAGTAGGTCTTTTTAATATAGCTACTCTTGGGATTTCGTTTATTAGGTCTTTTAAATTATCACTTGGGCTGTAGTATTTGCATTCTTTATAAAGTTTGTCAGATATGCCAAATAAAAACTTAGGACTATTGGCATATAAACTAATAGATCCCATTTCTATTCTAATCATGTAATCTGTTTTAGTTTGGCTTAGTTTTTGTAAAAGGTATTTTGCATCCAAAAAGTCTTCCATACTTACTGGAATTTCTATATATGCTTTTCGCAGTATAAGTTCAGTTCCCTTATCATATTCGTGTTGAATACTTTCTAGCATAGATCTAGCATAGGCAAAATTTTTATCTCTAAAAATATGCGCTATGCTATTAAAAAATTCTAGTTTATACCAATATTTCTCATAATATTTTTTAGGTGAATTAAACTTCTTCAACTAAAATCTCTCCGGTTCTTAAAGATATAGTATTTTCATCTGCATCATGCACAATTTCTACTACACCCCCATCTTTAAGATTTCCAAAAAGTAATTCTCTTGATAGAGGACGTTTAATTTCCTTGTCAATAACACGTTGTAAAGGTCTTGCTCCCATTTTAGGATCAAAGCCTTTTTCTACAAGGTAGTCTAATGCATCATCGGAAATGGTAATTTTAACATTTTTATCTTTGACCATTGTTTTTAATTCTAACAAGAACTTGCCAACAATTTTCATCATTGTTTCTTTACCAAGTTTTGCAAATGTAATTGTAGCATCTAATCTGTTACGGAACTCAGGAGCAAAAAAGTTCTTAAGTTCTTTATCATCATACTCGTTATCATTATCATTGCCAAACCCGATAGTATTCTTTTCAGCTTCCTTAGCACCTAAATTAGTTGTTAATATAAGAACACTATTTCTAGCATCTGCTTCCTTGCCATTTGAGCTTGTTACTTTTCCGTTGTCCATAATCTGCAAAAGGATCTGAGACACGTCTGGGTGAGCTTTTTCAATTTCGTCTAGCAATAACACACAGTTAGGATTTTCTTGTAGTTTTTCAATTAATAATCCACTAGTTTCTTCATGCCCAACATAGCCTGGAGGCGAACCAATAAGTTTTGCGACAGAGTGTTTTTCTTGATATTCACTCATATCAAATCTTACAAGCTCTACTCCTAAATGTGAAGCAAGTTGTTTTGCAGTTTCTGTTTTACCAGTACCTGTTGGCCCCATAAACACAAATGAACCAATCGGGCTTGTTGGTGCTTTTAGCCCTGCTTGGGCAACAAGGATTTTGTCAACAATATTTTCGATAGCTTCATCTTGTCCATAAACAACAGACTTCATATTCTTTTCTAAATTAGCAAGATTTTCTGTTTCTTTTTCAGCAACCTGTTCAGGTGGCAATTTAACATACTTTGCAAGCTCAAATTGAATGTTCTTTTCGCTTACAATTTTGTCACCTTCAAACTCGATCAAATTAAATCTAGAACAAGCAGCATCAATTAGATCAATTGCTTTGTCAGGAAGTTTTTTGTCTGGCTGATATTTTACACTAAGTTTAATACTAGCATCAATAGCTTCTTCGGTAATTGTTGCATTATGATATTCTTCGTAGTATTGTTTGATGCCGTTTAGAATATCTTTAGTTACGGATTCACTAGGCTCTTCAACTGTAACTCTTTGGAATCTACGCATTAATGCTCTATCTGATTCAAAGTATTTTCTGTATTCTTCCCAAGTTGTTGATGCAACAACTTTAAGATTGCCTTTAGTGAGAGCTGGCTTCAGCATATTTGCTAAATCGTTTGAGCTATTACCTCCGCCAGCACCTGCACCGTTCATCATGTGAGCTTCATCTACAAACATGATGGCTTTGTCTTTCTTTGTAAGTGCATGAAGCACTAATTTAAACCGCTCCTCAAAATCACCTCGGTACTTGGAGCCTGCAAGCATTGCGCCGATGTCTAAATTATATACTTCATATTCTGCTAAGAAAGGCGGAACATTGCCATTTACAATATTCCATGATAAGCCTTCTGCAATAGCAGTTTTACCAACTCCAGGGTCACCTACAAGTAAGACGTTATTCTTATTTCTGCGTCCTAGAGCAAGTGCAATACTGTCTAGTTCTTCAGAACGTCCGATTACTGGATCAATTTTTCCTTTTTTAACTTGAGCATTTAGATCAGTAGTAAATGCACGTAGAGCCTTTTGTGCTTGGCTATTAGTTTCTGAATCTTCTGCTTCTTCTGCAACTTCATTACTTACATATTCGTTAAATGCTTCTTTATCAACTCCGCCTTTATTTAAGTAGTAGCAAGCAGGTGTTTTCTTTTCTGCAAGTATACTACTCATAACATCCTGAAGCTGAATAGTATTACGACCGTTGAATAAAACTTGTGTAAACGCACGATTTAAGATACGTTCTACAGTTTGTGTTTTTTTAGGTTTGAATTTCTTTGGCTCACCATCTTCGATAATTTTAATTTCTTCTGCATTCTTAAGATGATGTTCTAAACTAGATTTGATAAAATCTACTTCTGCACCGAACCCTATTAAAAGTTGTGCAAAATTCTTTTCGCAAAGCATACTGAACAATAGATGTTCTACTGTTACATATTCGTGTCTCAATTTTTGTGCGTCTTTAATTGCTTTATCAAATACTGCTTGTAGTTCGTTACTTGGCTCTACCAAAATAAATGCTCCTGTTTTATTATTGTATTTACTTTAACATAAAATTGTTGTAATGTCAATTGGACTGGTAACCAAAAATGTTTTCTAATTGTAGTAATTGCATTTCGGTTAACTTTGGCATCACAGTGTCTATTTTAATATACGCATTTCCACGTTGTCTATTGTTAAGTGGTAACCCGTGTCCTGTTATACTTAATGTGGTTCCAGGTTTTGTGCCTCTTGGAATATTAACTTTTATATCACTGCCTTCTAACGATTTTACAAATATGTGTGTGCCTTTTAATAAACTAATTAATGGAATTGTTTCTTTAGCTTTTAAATGGGGACCATCAATGTTCCAATAATGATGTCTTATGTAATTTACTAGGACATTTAAATTGCCTCTAGGAAAATCAGATACTGCGTTATCTCCTAATCCTCTAAACTGAACAGTTTGACCGTTTTGGATGTAAGGGGGAATAGTAACCTCAGCCTCTTCTATACCTCTTGTTGTTTTATATCTTAGTCTTAAATTTTTTCCACTGAATACTTCTTCTAGACTAAGTTTTACTGGTATAGAAATATCCTTGTTTCTTGGTCCGTGTCTTTGTTGAAATCCTCCTCCGAACATATTGGAAAATATATCATTAAAATTTCCAAAATTATCACTAAAGGCATTTGAATTGAACTGTGCTTGTGGATTATCATACGCTGCTTTTTTTTGTGGATCTTTTAAAACATCGTATGCTTCGTTTATTTGTTTAAATTTGGTATCGTCACCACCTGTACGATCAGGATGATGCTCCATAGCAAGTTTTCTATATGCTTGTTTTATTTCTTTGTCAGAGGCTGTTCTATTTACGCCAAGTACACTATAATGGTCCATACTGTACTTAGCGTGTTATATTAGCCTTTCTTGCTAGTTCCGGCGTATAGTCCGAACCAAGCAGCACCTGCACCGACTACTACACTTATTAGTCCTGATTGCTCCATAGTCGGGTCTGGTAAGTCCATATACCAAATAACACATTTGTAAAGTAATATTATGTAAACAGTAATAAAAATACGAGGGAAAATTCTCCAAGCATCTACTGCTTTAGCTAAATGTATTATTTTTGCATAAGGATTAGGTCCTAGGTCTTTAACACTTGTATCTACTTCTAAATCTAGCTTCACTTTTTTAGTAGCACCTTCTGAACTTGCTGGAACTACTACTTCTGCGTCATGCTTTTCTGCTGGAACATCTAAGTCTTCAAGTTTTCTTCTTGGCATTTTTGCCCTCCAATTTCTCTAAACGTTTTTCTATTTCATCTATTTTTGATGTTATTTTAGGATACTTTACACGCCAAGCATTTGGATCGTTTTGTAGCCAGGTCCATCCCCAACGTATTGCTAGATATTCTAATGTTGCATCAAATTTACTTACTGCCCATGTTGCCATTCTTGTGTCTTTAAACCAAAACAAAAATGCCGCACCAAACAGTGAACCTGCAAGTGCTGTGTAAATCCACAGTCTATCGCTTGCCATACGTTCAATCATTTCCCACATAGTACCCTCCTACTATGTTGTATTTATTCTATATGACGCCTAATACTTATCGCACGACCGGGATAATATAAACTGTATTTTACTTGGTTATTTTGATTGCCACCTAGTATTATCCATTCGCCCGAAGGTGGGTACGTGCCTACATAAAACCCTACGTGCCCTTTCCATCCTTCATTTCCTCTTGGAAATACTACTATGTCTCCGTACTGTATTTTTGTATAATGTACTTCTTCGCCCCAATCTAAAAAACTTCTCGCCATTAAAGGATATTCCGATACACTTTCACTACCAGGAATTCCTGCATTATTCAACATTGCATTAACAAATGCTGCACACCATTCAGTACGCACTGGATCTACACCTACAAGTTGTTTTATTTCTTGTCTGTCTTTTGTTTCAGTCAATCCTATAAAACCTTTTGCTCTATCAAGAGGCGAGGCATTTATTGTCTGACAAGCAGATAGTGCCACAAGGATGGCCGGAAGAAATTTCCTAAGCATACAGATATTTATTTAAATGGGTTTAGCTTATCTAATGTAGATTCTGCAGGTCTGCTATTTTCTGCTTCAACTTCTACTTGTGCATTTTCAATTTGTTGATTGGCATCTTCTAATGCTTTTTCGGATTGTTCGTAGTAGTTTTGATAGGCAGCAATTATTTCTTTTTGCTGTTGTAATAACACCATTATATCACTCATGTTTAACGATAGTTTTTCATAACCGTCATCTGTCAATGCAATTAAAGCAGGGTCTTTTTTGTCCTTAATTAATTTGGCAAAAACTTCTTCAGCATTTTCTTTGTTAATTACAATCCATTCTACGTCCTTTAGACGTAGTTGTTCTACAGGAGGTAAAACTAGTGCTGGCTTATCAATTGGCTTGGCACTTATTTCTATTTGTCTCGGAGTTGATGTGCATCCTACTAATAATAGTGTCGCAACTAAAATTGTTATGAGTTTCATAAATTCTTCCTTTTCCAAGCATCGCTTTGAATGTTAGGATCAAAGTTAGGATTTGCTGTTCTCCAACATTCAGGATTAATTTCACTTGGCTTTGTTGCTGACTTTTCTTTATCTGTCAGTTCCGCCCCACTCATTATTTCTAAACAACGCTGCACATTTGAAGTTGCACCGTTTAATACTTTTTCAGTAAGCCCTGGTTTAGCAACTGCCGCGGCTCCTATATCATGTCGCGACAGTCTATCTTCTAAAGCTCTATTACGATCACTTATTGCTTTCCATTCAGTTTGTAATCTTGCATTTTCTATTTGCATACTTTGAAATGCAGCCTGTTGTGCTACAAGAGCTTGTTCATTGGTTTGTACGGCTGTCTCTAACTTAGCATTATTTTCCTGCAGAATTGCAATACGCTCTTGTGTGTCATTATAATACCACGCACCAGCAGCTGCCATGCCTGCCATTAAAAAGAAAAATACGATTGCTAATTTGGCACCCATACCACCTACCCTAGTAATTTTCCCAATGTCTTGGGTCCTACTATGCCGTCAGCAACAAGTCCATTTGCACTTTGCCATTCTTTTACAATGCGCTCTGTGCCTGGACCAAAGATACCGTCTGCTGGAGAAATATCAAGTTTTTCTTGTACCTCTGCAACTAATGGCCCTCTGCTGCCTTTACGTATAGTTTGATTTAAGTTAAGTTCTTGCTCTTCAGGTTCTTCGTAATCGCCGCCTAATACATCCATTGCATGAAGATAGTGTTTCTTACGATCGTCTAAACCAATAGTGCCACCGTTAATACGCTTTGTTGCACCTACAACATCCATATCATCACAGTACCTATTAATGCCATTTGTGTCCCAGAACCAACACGCTGAGTCGAGCGCACCTTTTTTGGTACGTACATAGTCTACTGCTTCTTCAGGTGACATATCTACTTCTTTGCCGAACTTTGTGTAGTTGTAACGTCCGGTAAGCTGAAGAATACCTCCGCCTCTAAACATCCAGCCGTCACCGGAATCGGTGTCACCGTTGTCCATTCTATTTGCGTAAATAACGTTTGCAATTTTTTCAGGCTGTCTGTGATACTCATTTGCATCCCTTCCTGCTCTTTTAAAGTATTTAGGGAATATAGTGTTAAGAGCTTTTGCACTATAGTTTAAGTTTTCACTTAATACTCTAAAGCCACCGCTTTCATGTCCACATTGTGCAACAAACATTGCTACACGTTCGATTGTATCTACTTCCCATAGAGGAAGGATTTCGCACATTGCTTCATACCAATCCTCCCAATCATCTCTATGGATTAACTCCTCTGCCATCCACGGCTCGAAGTCAAACTTAAAATGTTCTTTTGCCATACTATGTCCTTTTGACTACAAGGGCTTTGCCCTGATTTTCGAAGACTAATTCGTCTCCATACTTACTTATATTGTAGTCGCCGATATACTTAGTTAAAAAGAGTATTTCAGGATAAGCATCTATGTTAAATGCTTCTGTCATAAATAATTTATTACTATTCACAAATTTAATAAATTCAAAAACTAGAGGCTCAGCATATGCTTTTTTTACAACTATTTTGTTTGCTTTCATATGTACTGACTCTAACATACTTTGATCAAAAAACTTAGTGTAATTATTAACTTTTGATTCTTGTATTGCTTTTTCATAAGTGTCGTTATCTAATGGAATAACGCCTAAATTTTCTAATGTTGCTTCTTCGCTTTTAAAGCTCTTATAATATCTAAATCTTAATTTTTCTAGTCCAGCAAGGTCTTGGATACCATATACCATTTCTGCAATTTGTTCTGGAACATCTCTATTTCTTTCTATTTCAATAAAGACTTTGTATGTGCCGTCCGATTGTTCGCCTGTGCTTACATCTGCGTCTAACACAAAAGGATAGCCTTTTTCACAAAAGTTCATTAGATCTTTAGCTGCTTCTCTTTCATGAACACTAAAACTTACAGTAACAATATCCTTATCTTCTCCCATTTTAGAAGAAAAACTGTCCACTTCAAAAACATCATCTACAAGGTGTATCAAGTCATCTTTTTGTAGACCCATTACACTGCTCCTTCAGGTGCTGGCGTATCTGTTGCTGCATCTGCATTAGCTTGAACATCTGCTTCTTGTGGAGCAGAATCTGCTGGCTTAGGATTTATTTGATTATACCCGCCATAAACTTCACCAATTAATGATGTAGGCATTTTAATTTCAACTACCCAAATTGGCTTACGGTCAAGTTTACCTTTTTTTGTACCTGGACGAATATCTTCTTCTTTGCGTATTTTACGAGGTACTAGAATATTATCTTTCCCCATACGTACTTTACAGTCATAATCTAACAGACGCTTTGCTCCCATTGGATCTGGCATTTTTTCTCTTGGCCACATAAACTGGCAAGTAACCCAATGCCGATCAATGTCTGGTCCCATAGCTAATTCACCCTCTGACCAGTTCTCATATACATACAAATCTAGTTCGTCAATGACTCTTTCAAAGTCCTTCAAAACATTAAACGATGTATCTGATTCATATATTGATTCTATATTTTTTACAATATCTAAAACGTCTTTCATATCATAAATCCTATCTACTATGTTATTTATCCAATCCATCGATGCTAAATACATTTGTAGGGCAACAGCCCGAACGGGCAAAGCTCTACTTCCTATTCCAATAAGGAGGACTTAATGGGAGCTAAAAGAAAGGCCGCAAGGCAGCACAATAAATATGACAATGTTGTCAATATTAACACTTTCCAAAAAAAACAAACCGTAACAATACTTCCACGTAACAGAAATCAAGAACAATATGTACTAAAACTGCTCGATACTGACAAAGATATAGTCTTTGGAATCGGACCAGCTGGTACAGGTAAAACTTTGTTAGCAGTGCAAGTAGCTGTAAAACTTTTCAAACAAGGCACAATCGATAAGATTATTGTCACTAGACCAGCAGTGTCCGTTGATGAAGATCTAGGGTTTCTACCAGGAACACTAGAACAAAAAATGGCACCATGGACTAGACCTATTTTTGATGTGTTAAGAGAATATTTTAACGCTAGAGAAATAGAAGGCATGATAGAAGAGGGCATTATCGAAATTGCTCCTCTTGCTTATATGAGAGGCCGTACATTCAAGCATAGCTTTATTTTAGCAGACGAAATGCAGAATGCTACACCTAATCAAATGAAAATGTTATTGACCAGACTTGGCGAGGGATCAATGATGGCAGTAACGGGTGACTTAGCACAGGCAGATAGGCTAAAGGATAATGGTTTAATAGACTTTACAAAACTATTAGAAACATCTAGCACGACTCACTTGGACATAGTCCATTTCGGACAAGGAGATATAGAAAGACATGACGCAGTAAAAGAAGTCCTCCAAGTTTACGGAGACGAATAATGGAAGGGGCGTTAAGCCCCTTTCAGTTTCTTAACTAGCCATTCATTCTTTGTATATTTAAAAGTCCAAGAATTGCTTTTTAAAGGATGAGACATTTCGTTGTCGTAATACTTATTGACAGCGATGTACTTTTCTAACCAGACACGTTTTCCACTACTCATACGCACAGGCAACAAGGCAAAGTGTTCACTAACATCCTGTTGAGGCTTTCCCATAATAGCACTTATATGCTTCAAATTTTTTCCACCAACGGAAACACTTCAGCAATAACTTTTGCACATTTATGCGCAATTTCCATATGTTCTTTTTGTGTACCATTAGCACCGCGGAGTTCAATATAGTGTACCCAACTTCGCAGAGTGCCGTTCATATACAGTCTTGTTTTTGTGCAGCCTTCTGGTAGAACAGCCCTTGCTTGTTCTTTTGCAATCCCATTTTCAATAGCCCATTTGTATGCTGTGCCTGCGGCATACATAACATTTTGTTGCATCTCTTCCCATCTATCCTGTAGAGTTGTATCTTCAGTTTCGATTGAATTTTGCCTATTCTTTTCATCCTGTAGTCTTGCTTCACGAATGACAAACATATCTCCCATTTCTGAGGGATTAGCGTAACGTTGACTAAACTCTTGGAATGCAAATGAACGGTGACGCACAATTTGGTGTGCAATATCACGTGTGGTTTCAATTTCCATACACACGTTAACCATTTCTAATGGGCTCCAGTGTGCGTGTTTAATCAAATACTTTACAAGTTTCTCACTTGTTTCACTATTCATTTGATTTGACGGATTTGATACTCTAGCACAAAACGCAACAAGATCTAATAAATCTTTGTTTTCCATGCCTTCTTTAACAAACTCTTCGGTTGGTGTTGTGTAACTTACAAGTCTAACGTTCAATGTTTTCTCCTAATACATCATGTCGGCAGCAACAATAAATCTATCCTTGTCGCTTTTTAATTCACCTGGACGGTGCCATTCTTTACTATTATATATTATCCATTGTCCTTCTTTAGGAGGCAATTGGAGTCTTTCAGGTGCTTCGGGTCCATTAGGAGCAAACTCTGTACCGCACTCTTTTTTATTGACCGGTACTTTGACATAGTATACTCCGCTTAAACTTTCTACTGCTTTGTTATGGTGATGGTGATGCCAAAGTGCATCACGTGGTTCGGGGTATTTTAAGCTAGTCATAAAACTCCAACTTTGTACACCTTTAATTTGTACCTCTCTACCTAAAAAGGCAAAGCAACTCCAAACAAAACTCATTTTTAATTTTGACCAATGTGTCCCTGGCTGCCCAAATATTTGATCATTTGTTTGATACTTTGGGCTATTGTGCCAGAAGCGTCCTGCTTTGATAAGTTCACGGACATCATCTGCCATTGCATTACGCTCATTGCGTGTTATCAAGGCATTAAAATCATACCACTTGTAATCCATTAGTCACCTTTTCCAGGTGCTTCAGAAAAATATTTCATTTTACCTTCTACGCCGTGCCATTCTACAGCATCTTTAGGAACATCCTCATGCCGCACTTTTGTAATGACAGGCCAAAGCTCTGAATACTTTTGATTAAACTCTACCCAATCTTTTCCGTTTTCGTGTGTGTCTGGAAAAATAGCATCTGCAGGACATTCCGGCTCACATACACCACAGTCAATACATTCTGCAGGATTAATTACAAGCATATTTTCACCTTCGTAAAAGCAGTCTACAGGGCAAACCTCTACACAGTCCATATGCTTACAATTAATACACGAATCATTTACTATATAAGTCACTATAACCTCGCTAGTCTAATTAGCGTTGCCGCTAAGTTAATTTCAGGATCAACTACTAGGGTGTGATCCACTAACCCTTGTTTAATGATTAGAACTGCTTGATCTTGCTTTTCTGAATCTCCAAACAATTCTAAATTATCATACAACCAGCGATATACTTCTTCCATTTCTTCTGGACGGATAGTGCCACAAAGCAATTTACGTGCTTGCTCAATTTTACCGGCTTTAAATAATTCTACCATATCCAGTTTCCAGTCGCTCTCGCCTGTATCACCTTCATTAGGTTTGTTTAGTACACCATCAACTGAGTTCATCTGTACAGTGTTAATACATTTACGCAAGTCAGGATATGTTGCTTTTACATAGGTATCGAGCGTATCCAAATCTGGATTAACACCTTCGGTAATAAGGATTTCAGCAACTCTAGCTGTAAATTCAGTTTGGTCAATTTTAGCAATGTGGAAACCTTGACACCTACTATGCAAAGCGGGTATAATACGATTTGGATAATTACAAGTAAGAATGAAACGAGCAGTAGTATGATACTCTTCCATAACACCGCGCAATGCCGCTTGAGCGTTTGGAGATAAGTAGTCAGCTTCATCTAATAATACAACCTTAAAGTCCCCGAATGGGATCATCTGTACAAAGTTTACAATTTTATCACGAACATCGTCTACTGAGTTTGTTCGAGATGCGTTAATTTCTAGTACGTCTAAGTCATTTACATCAAGTTCGTTAAAAAGTAATTTAGCAAGAGTAGTTTTACCAATCCCGGCATTGCCACTAAACAGCAAATGCGGAATGGTTTTATCTTTTATCCAAGTTTGTACTTGCTTACGTTGTGCTTCATCTCTAAATACATAGCCGTCCACTGTCTTTGGACGATACTTCTCTACCCATAGTTCTTTCATTTACGGTTTTCCTGACCTATTCCTGCAACAATTAAAAATACATATAATATTGGCCATGCCCATCCTGTGAGATAACCAGTGATGTGTAGTGTCATAAGTGCAATACCGGTTAGTCCTGTAGTACCTATGCCACTAGATTGTCTGTCTATTTTCATAAGAAAACTCCTTACTATTCTTTACATTATAGCGTAAAAACAGTAAGGAGTCAAGTGTTTTTTTATTCTCTATTGCCAATTAAATGTAATAACATTTGGAATAGATTAATAAAGTTTAGATATAAGCTAATTGCAAATTGGATGCCGTAACGTGGGTCATTGCCATGGGCAAGATAAATCCGTTTAGCCATTTGAATATCATATGCAGTCAATCCTGTAAAAATTATCACACCGATAACGCTTACAGCAAATGCAACAGCACTGCTGGCAAGGAACAAATTAACTACCATTGCAATAATGATACCAATCAATCCTATCATTAGGAAAGTACCCATACTTGTTAGGTCTTTGTTAGTTGTATAGCCATACAAACTTGCTCCAGCAAAAGTTGCAGCAGTTATGAAAAATACTTTTGCTATACTTACATCAGTATAAACTGCAAAAATAGGTGCAAGACTTACACCCATTACAACTGTAAATGCGTAGTAAAAATTTGTTAATGTTCCTACACTCCAATTTTGTCCTGCAAAACTGTAAAATAAAATCATACCTAAAGGAGCAAATGCAAATAGCCACATAACAGGACCTAATGCATAGATTAGTCCAGTAGCAAAAGTTAGATATGCTGTTAGTCCACTTACTGCAAGTCCTGCTGAAGTATGATTAAACATATTAAGCATAAAGTTACGCAATCCTTCGTCATAAACTTTTTGCTGTCGTAATGCTTCTATACTCATATTAGTCTCCTATAAATTGTGCAAGTTCTGGAGCCTTCCATCCTTGTGGCTTCAGCACCTTGCCATCTTCACGTTTACGAACTTTGCCTGTGTCGGGATCAATCTTTGCAAAGTTTGTATCCATTACTTCTTTCCACGCACCTTCGCCGTCAAAGCCGCCTGCACGAATAGCACCCATAGTAACAACAAGAATATCAATAAGTGCATCAAGTTGTTCCACAGTATCATTTGCTTCAACTGCTTCTTGTAGTTCTTCGTATTCTTCTTTGATCAAACTGAGGTACATTTTGTAGTTTGCTTCACTAGGTTCTTGATCACACGCAGAACCAAACGTGTCAATATCTTTAAATGGATTTGTCATTAAGCACCTGCTCCGAACGCTTCTGGTCTAATTTCTGCTGGACCGTCTGAATATTCAGCTCCAATTTGAACTTCGTCAGGTTTTTCTTCGCTAAATGCTAAGATGTTTTCTTGGTCAACCATACGAATTTCAAATTCGCCTTTTTCGTTTTCGATTTTTACACCACGAGTCCATCGACCGTGTTCGATCAAAATCCAGTGTCCAACTTCATACGGATCCTTATTTTCAGGACCTTTTGCATAAACTTGACCCCAGCGTGGATAGATACCCCTTGTGGTGCCATCATCGTCTCTTAAAATTAAACCACTTTTTGTTTTTTGTTCACCAAAGTGCATATTAGAAACAATGACACGTTTTCCAATAGCACGTACATCGCTGTTTATTGTGTTTAAGTTAATACTCATACATCACCTTTTTTTACAAAGTCTCCATTTTCATCTTCTACCCATTCGTCGTCATCAAATTCTGCTAATTCAGCAGCAGTAGGTAAATTTTCTGTTTCTTCTACTTTCTTTTGTGCTCTACTTGAACGAGTTGTTTTTGTAGCAGGCTTTTCTTCTTCTGCTACAGGTGCAGATGCTTTAGAAGGTGTACGAGCTTCGTCAGCAACAGGTGCTGGGTTATCTTCATAGTAGTCTCGAATAATTTCTGCTCTACCTCTAATAATTTTGCCACCTGGACCTAGTTCGTCACCTCGAGCATTTACTTTTGCATTGCCAACGGCTGGTGTTAATTCGTTTCGTTGACGCAACATATCCATATCAACAACTTTACCTTTGGCTGTTCTATGGACTGCTTGTTTGTTTTTCATAGCCATAACAGTCTCCTTATATCATTACTTATCTTAAGAACTCACGCCAATCCAGGTCAAACTGGATTGAGTTTATTCTATGTACACCAATCAAATACAGCACATAGCTTGCTACACTTGATCCACGTCCTACACCCCATACAATGTTGTTCTCACGCATAAAGTCTACAAGATATATCATATAGCGTAGCAAGTTGTTCATGTCACGTTTTTTAAACTCTACAAGTTCATTGCTTACTCTTGCTATTTCTTTATCAGTTTTGCATTTATTAAGAACCCAACTTTGTACATCAATGGCTTTATATTCATCAGGCATAAACCATTCACTTTGACATACACCGTCAAAAGTCTTTTGATCTACATCTAATGGGATATACTTTTGCAATGGACTCATACCTTGTTCTTCCATTGCATTGTTAAATTTATCTACATCATCACTAGGATCACATAGTACCACATGAACTTTATCCGCATGACCACTATAGATCATATCGATTAAATCACGGTTAGAGAATCTGGGTAAACCTAAATCATCTGTTTTCATTAGCATATGTGTATTTTACGATACATTTATTAAATTGTCAAGAGAATCATCGCCAGCTGTTGCATTTTTCTGTGCTTCTTTGGCTAACCTTACTTGTAGTTCAACCTTATAAATGTCTAAAAATGTTGCAATTTGTGCTTGCACATCTGGATTATTAGAAATCCAATACTTTTTTGATAGTTCTTGGATTTTATTTTCTAGTTCTGGTATTGTATATTCTGATAAGTCTTTTTGAAAAGGGCTAAACATTATGTGTTAAAACGTCCTATTACTCTTCCGTAAATATTTAAATTATCCCAACTTGTGAATTCTACCATTATATGAGGATTTGTGCTATCATCATTTAGTTCAAATGTAGTCCAAAGGGAATTTCCGTCATTTAATAATGTTTTTCCTGCTCCTACATCCCAAGACAGTACAGGATTAGCACCGCTGCCTGCCATTCTTACAATAACAACCATTTTGCTAAATTTTGTATCAGAACTAGAACCTAGTAGATTTCTAATTTGCACTGTTGTGTTTACTTCAAATGTAAGATTATAGTAAGATGCTTCTTCATAGTCTAGTACTTTTGTTGTTGCTGTATTTGCAACTGCACCAACCTGTGCTTCGTGAGATATTTGTACAAGATTTGCATTTAGTATATTGTTACCTTGAAAATTATTTGCAGCATTTGTTTTTGCTGTATTATCTTGTAAGTCTGCAATGTAGCCCGCAGCACCTGTCAAACTGTCCTTAATGGCAGTAAAATTTTCTCTAAATCCTTGTGTGTCGTTATCTTGTCCTGCGACAGGATAATCTGTGTCAACACTGCCAGGTGTTATATTACTTGTATCACTCACTTTGCATACTCCTTACAACTATTTATCTATACATTTGATATATTACTAGTAAACAGAATGAACTGTTCGTCTCTAGTATTGGTTGTGCTATCTATTAAATATCTATCTACTTCTAAATTTATGTCTTTGAAATCAAACTTGCTATTCTTTATGGCTGCAATGATGTTTTTTGCTTCGCCAACTTTACAGTATGCAAGCACCAGCGCAGGAGTGTATCCAAGATACGCAATTCTTCCCGGTTGTGATGTTCTCATCCAAAGAGGTAGGAAATTATTATCAGTATCTCCTATTTCTCTAATATTCTTTCTCATATTAGTAATATTACTGATATAAAAATCTCTACGGTTTGTATCGCTTACTTTAACAAAATTAGCATCTGCCTTAACTGTTGTACCATTTGGTCTAAATCTAAACGGTGCTTTATCTTCGTCTACAATATTTACTACACTGTCACCATTACGACCTTCTACTGTAAGTGTCTGTCCAGTTACTGGATCATTTACCACAGTTCCTGATCTTTGTAAAACTTCCATTCCGCCATTTTCTACATCTATAGTCCTTGTCAACCCTTGTCTATTAGTTATTTTTAAAATTGGATCACCGCGTCCTATACCGCTGCTATCATCTACAGGTGCATATTCTATACTATCAGCTGTTATTTTATTTTGAACAAATGTTGAAAAACTGCGTCTAGTTTCATAAGATGTATTATCGTCTGGATCGACTATTTCTACATATACAGCTTCATATATATCATCATCAGTTCCCGGCATTCTACCTATAGCACTTTTGACATCACCAAAGTAGTAACTTTTCCTTTTGTGATTTGTTCCTGCTGCTGATACATATTTGTCTATTTCTTTTGTTTCTATGCCTGCATATAACAACACTTTTACATCACGCTGTACACCAAAGTTTGGATCATTAGATCTGTAAATTTTTGTGTTGTCAAATATATCGCCATTGTTAATGAAAGTTTCGAATAACTCTCTTTGAGATTGCTTCAACATAGGTTTTAAATATAGGTTTGAATAAAGTTTATCATTCGGATCATCTACCATTAAAGTAAATGTTCTAGTAATTGCACTGTAGTTTAGTTTATCTCTAGCCTCAACAGTAAATGTATACTTTTTATCGAATGTAGTTGTGTTTTTATCAAAACTTGTTGCGTTGCTATCAAAAATAATCAATCCAGGAATGTTAGCTGTACTAAATTGATTAACTTTACCTATTATTTCGCCTCTAGGATCTAATGTTAATCCTGGAGGCAAACTTCCGCTCTTCAGCGTAAAAAATACTGTATTACCAGGCAACGTTGTATTTGCTATTATCTTTTTATGGCTTATAGCATTTGCATCTATTTTTCCTAAATCAGGATCACTGCCCCAAGTAATAACACTTTCGATTTCACCTAATATTTTAATTGTAAATGTTTTATCTTTAAACGTAGGATTTTCAGGTGTTCCTTGTCTAATTGCTCTAAGTGTAAATTTGTACTCTTTAGTTACAGCCGGTTGATAAGGAACACGACCTGCTACTTCGCCATCTACACTATCAAGTTGTAATCCTGGAGGCAACAAACTATGTGAACCATCTGGATTAGTAGGAAGCAATTCATACCCTATATTTCCTGCTACGTATTGCGGATCAATAGTTTCAAAGAACAAAGTCAAATAATTATTTGCTCTCCTGAAACCTAAATCAGCAGGAGTAAGCCATATAGGTGTTCTTACATATGTGTTGTCTGCACTAAACAAACCTGTAGCAACTTGCATAATAGTGTTGTCTGCTCTTAGGAAATCGTCACCAACAAGATAGATTTGGAATTTGCGTTTTACTAAACTATCACCGTCGCTTACACTTACTTCAAATTCATAATACCTATTTAATTTTCTTGGTACTCTTGTAGGAATACTAAAGTCGTAAAATTCTACATCGTAATAGAAGCTGCTGTATCCATTATGGCTTAATACACTGAAGTCGTATGGGTAAGGTCCAAATGGTTGCGAATCATAGCCTCCATCTCCAGCATCTTTATCTAAAGCTAATAAAGGTTCAACTACACCAACTAGTTGTCCTTCTGGTAATAATCTTATTCCCGGAGGTAACACTCCGTCGCCGTCTTCAATCCAAAAAGTTAGTCTTTCCCCTGTAGGAATATCAGGATCAATTACTTGTAAATGAAAATCTACTGGTTGGCTATCTAAAATAAAATATTGTTTTGCAAGTCCTATAGGAAGCAACCCTTCTTGTGTCACCCACACAGGATCATCTGATCCATTTATTGTAATTGTGTAAGATCTATCTTCAAAGTCTGTCACGCCTTCAACAGCTCGCAAACAAAATGTAAAATCTGTAGTTCTTGCAACTTCATAAGGTGTTCCGACTATTCTAAATCCGTCTATACGTAATCCTGGAGGCATTTGTCCGCTTATTTTAGATACAGCTGTCACGTCATTGGTTACCGGCAAAGGTATACTTAATGTATTCCTTTCTTCAAATGTGCCTAGTTTAGTACCTGTAGGTTGCGTCCAATAGTGCATTATAGCTCCTAAATGATTGTGCCAGCATCAAATGTTCTGTAGTCAGGATATGTAAAACTTCCAAAGTCAATATCAGATCCAGATACGATCCAATCAAACATATTTGTTACTGTTTCTGTTATTCCGCCAAAGTCCATAACACCTTCTTGTTGGAATGCAGCTGACGTTCTAATATCTATACCAAAAACCAATCCGTTAATTGGACCGTTAAATTCAGTTGCTGTAACTGTACCGCCATTTATAATATCATTGAAGTTTGCGTTTAGATTTCCACCAAGTGTAGGCGTGTTATCTGCTTTAAGTTTAGGATTTATTCTAAATTTAATTTCACCATCTTCATAACTAGTATAAACTTGATCACTTTGTGCTGGGTCTATTTCAACTGGATAAGGCACACCTTTCATATGTATAATGTTCGAAGCTAAACTATCTTCTACTAGGTGTGTACCGCTATTAGTCACAAAACGCATTTCTCCGCCTACAGCATCAAACTCTATCTCGTCACTTATAGTTTCTTCTAAAGTAATTCTTCCGCTTGCACTTGCTTTAAGTTTCTTAAATTGTAAATCGTATCCAACACGTTCTTTAAATATGCTTGATCCTGTGCCAAGATTACTAGCAGTTGTTTGCTCGTCATTTCTTAAGTCAAGCATTTCAAAATTTGCATTCACTTTTGCAAACGCTTCTCTGAGATCATCTCCTGTTCCGTCATTTGCAAAGTCGCCTATGTTTATTAATTGTACTGCCATTGTTTTTCCTTATGCTATTTCTTTAATATAAAGTGTGTCACCGCATATTCCATATTGAACTCTAGCACTTTCATTTGAATATGAACTCATGTCAACTTTTAATTTATATTCAACTGTACTTCCTGAACTTGCACCGTGTGTGTCAACATATAGAAAATGCTGTGAACCATAGAATGTGTTAGCTACAGGAAACAAAAAGATTTTAACAGTGGTAGGATTTAACCCATCTACTGTTCTTTCTAGTGCAATTAGCATTTCTGTTGTAGCGTCTGTAAGATTTGCAATACTTGCATCTAATTCTACTTTTATTTTTGAAAATCCTGGAGTTACTGTAACACTTGCGGCTACATCCGCAGTATCTGCTTCGTTACGAATATAAGAACCATGTGTAACTGCTCCGCCCGGATTGTACGTTGTTGATGTAGCAAAGGTGTCATATGCTTCATTACCAGTGCCTGAAATTACACTGTATGGGATAGTTCCGTTAACACCATCTACTAATAGTGTTGAATTGTCAGCAAATACACTACCTTTTACTTCACCGTCTAAAGTTCCTGTAACATTACCAGTAACGTTACCTGTTACGTCACCTGTTAACGGTCCAACAAATCCTGCAGACGTTACTGATGATACTTGAGAGCTTGATATCTGGAACGATATTGTATTTCCAGCATCTAAGTTAATATTTGTTGTGCTTTCTATAGTAGGAGTACCTGTGCCATTTGATGCAAAAACGTCAGCTGTAATAGTACCACCTGGTGCATCTACATCTCCTGTCAAACTTAATGACCCTTGTATATCAAAGTTACCTGTGTGTACTGTTGGACCTACACCCACACTTGGTGCTATAGCATCAACAATAATGCCTCCGCTAAATGTTACTTCATCTGCTGTAATTGCGCCGGCATTAGTTACCTGCTGTAATGGAGGAGTAACACTAGATCCTTCTTGATCTATAAAAGCAAAATTCCCTGCTCCGTCTGTAGAAAGAACTTGGTTAGCTGTTCCATCTGAAATATTAAGGTCTAAAAGCGTTGTAGGCACAGAGCCCTTATTTGCTAGTTCTATCCAGTTTCCGCCATGAGCAAAAAACATTGCTTCGTCTGAATGACTATGAGCTATGGCACCGTGATATGTTGTAGCATTAGGAAATGCTGCCTGGTCTGCATAAAAGAAAGGAATCACTGCTGTAGTTGTTGTAACTGCGCCTCTACTTATTACTGAATCTAAAGTATCTGTTTCTGTATAACTTGTAATATATCCTGCAACACTATGATCTCCCCAGCTATACGCTGTGTCCCAGTTTGTACTGTCTTGAATATTTGCTTTAGGAATATTGCTGTTAGTACCGTCCACCAAGAGTGTCGAATCATCACCAAACACACTACCTTGCAAGTCTCCTGTAGGATTTACTGAAACGCCTCCTGTAACGTCAGCAAGTGTAATAAAATTAGTATCGTTTGTAAATTGGCTTAGTGCAGTTGGTTGACCTGATAAATCTGCATATGCTCCACTAAACCCATCTGTAATGCCATAGCCTGCAAGAGTGGTTGGGGTTCCTGTTATGGTAGTCCAAGAAACGCTTGCTGGACCGCCAGTAAGTAGGCTTTGTGTATCTGTAAGTTGACTTATATCTGTTGGTATAGTAGGACGGTTACTTAAATCGTTATAATCAGCAGTAATATTGTTACCGTTTACTGTTAATGTTGAGATAACAGCAATATTGTCTACGTTAACTATATCATTGCCAGTCAAATCAAGGTTATCACCGTTTGGTATTTCTTGTATTTGATTGTTGTTTAGTACTAAAGGAAATCTATTTGACATTTTTTATCCCAACTTTTATATATTTATTTTCTTAACTTGATTGCTGTATTTCTAACAATCATGCCGTTCTTTGCTGTGCCGTCCTGCGCTGCATTAAATTTATTATATAACATCTTATTAGGCGCTCCCATTAAACTTGTAGTGTACGAGCTGTAATCAGTATCACTGTTAGTTGTATGTAAAACACTCTGACTATCATCTAGCATCATTTGTTTCAGTTGCGCTGGTGTTGCGTTTTTGTTTATTTGTAGATATAACGCCCCAACCCCGCAAACTTGTGGAGCAGCCATTGATGTTCCGCTTATGTTTGTTTGTTTGTAACTACTATCTTCGTTATATGTGGATCCGCCAATAGCATTTGTTTGACTACTAGCACTCATTATATTTGATCCAGGTGCCCATATATTAACTCCTGGTCCTCTATTTGTAAAGGTACTTGTTTTATCTGCTCCAGACTGGTCATTACTATCTATGCTTCCTACTATAAATGCTTCATCATCATACGGTGAACTACCTCTATGATAGTAATAAGTGTTTCCGTCATTAGATACAGTATTATCGTAATCATCTCCTGTTGGCACATCTATTTTTGTGTAGGCATTGCCACTAGCAATTACAACATGAATACCATCATCTATCATTTCTTGTATTTCTGCATCTACAGTTGATACCCTTGCATTTAAAG
>Ga0213859_10000003_pt1 | contig 187193 bp, 198 predicted proteins | sample PICome_2_FD_160133 | JGI IMG/M metagenome (GOLD analysis project Ga0213859, IMG submission 160133) | Coastal seawater microbial communities near Pivers Island, North Carolina, United States - PICO304 | ecosystem: Environmental > Aquatic > Marine > Coastal | place: USA: North Carolina...
CACCATACTGGTTATTGAAACCAGTGAAAACATAACCACGAGCAATATCATACTTGGAACTCAGATCATATTCCAGGTTCTTGTTCCACTGGAACACATCTGCTTCAAATGTAGCAAGTTGACCAACAGGTTCCAGACGAACGGTGGTATTGCCCTGAGTATAACCAACACCACGGTTGGTGATCTGCACAGAAATGACCTTACCCTTGTCCTCACCAAGTGTACCAATAACAGCAGTTGCCGTAGCACCAAAACCATCACCATTAATGTAAATCGTGGGTGCAGTTGTATACCCAGAACCACTATTAATAATAGCGATAGAAACGATACGACCATTGATGACGATAGGTTGTGCCAGAGCACCTTCACCAGAGTTCAGTTTCAGGGTTGGATTGGAAGTGTATCCACTGCCCTTAGAAGAAATGTTAACAGCAGAGATAGGACCACGGACTTGTGCAGTAGCAAGAGCACCAGTTCCGTTACCACCAGTAATAGAGATAGTGGGTTGTGAAGTATAACCAGTACCAGGGTTTCCTACCAGAACACGAGTTACACGACCGTTAGTAACAACTGCTTGTGCAGTAGCACCAGATCCACCACCACCAACGATAGAGATCAAAGGTTGTTCAGTGTATCCAGATCCCTCATTGGTAACATCAACACTAGACAGTGAACCATTGACGACTACCGTTGCAGCAGCACCAGTACCACCACCGCCACTAATTTCCAGGTTAGGAGGAGAACCAGCATCATAGTTCTCACCAGGGTTGGTGATGTTAATACCAGTAACAGGACCAAAGGTAACAAACTCTTGATCCTTGTAAGACCATGCAGCAACACCATTGACCCAAGAACCAATAGGAGTATTGGGTTTGATAGTAGTTCTTGTAGAAACGGTTTCTACATTTCTGGGGAATCTTAGCAGTTTACGTTGGTTGCCAGGGATCAGAGCAGAACCTTGGAAAGGACCAATCTTATAATTAGGCAGACCAGAGGCAGCAACGTAAACGTAATCGTTATTGAAGAAAGAGTTTTGAACGTTAGAAGTAAACAGAGAGATCACTTCATCAATAGTGCTCTGTGTAGACTTACCTCTGTTAAGGTCCACAGACAGCAGGATGTTACCCTGAGGTTCGATATCAGTGGGAACAGGAATCAGATAAGAGAAAGTGAACTCATCCAGACGTGCAGTAACTTCAAACGTACCATTATAAACAGCAGGGTTTGCACCATAGATGGTCACAGCATCTTCAACAAGCAGACCGTGAGGGTTAGAACAGGTAACAGTAGCAGTTCTGTTCAAACCACCTGGTTCAATGCGTTCAACCCGAATCAGTTTCTTGACGTTGTACAACCAGGATTGCAGCAACTCAGTTTCGTCAGTAGAACCAAGTGCAGCAACATTCAGTTTGTCGCCAGGCAGATAATAGGAACCTGTATCTTCCAGAATGGTAGTTCCTGCTTCTGCAATACCCAAAATGCGAAGTTTGACTTCGTTTTCCTGTCCACGGTTAGCATATACGAAAATATCGGAATGGATGATCGTACCAGGATCCCAATCCTCTACAACACCGTTTTTAGAACGAGTACACTCAATAAACTGGTTCAGAGACTTCTCTTTGTACTGAACAACCTCATTATCGTCAATAATAATCGTACCGTTCTTCTCAGGCCATCCAATAGTCGAGTCAACAGTGATAATACCTTCTGTGGTGTCCAGAGGTTCGACCAAAACTGTTTTATAAGGAATTTTGAAATCGCCACTCAGTGTTTCTTCGGAAATAGCGAGTTCGTAGATAACATCAGTACCTTCGATGATCGAAATGACGTTCTCGATCAAAACTGACGCATCTTTGATGTTCTGATCAACAGGATCAGCAATTTGGACCAACTGAGCATCTTTCAGGTCAGCAGGATTACCAGAAATCAGTTCTGCACGCAAAATGGTGTCTACAACCCAAGATGCAGCAGAAGGAGTGATCATCTCCTCCCTAGGATAGTACAAATCGACCTGTTCACCGAACAGAATCTTAAATAGGTACTGTGTAGCAGTTTTCGTACCTTTGGAGAGGTAGAAATCCTTAATGGACTTAATTACACGAATAGGATTGACCTGAGAATAGTCAATCTGGATCGTAGGCATGTATTGACGACGGAACTTGTCAAATACTTGCTTGATGATCATCGAGTCAAGGTTGTGAACCACAGATCCACTGTTATGAGTCGATTGTGCTAGTTGTTCTTCCTTAGCAAAGACTTGGTTGTGGTATTCATCGAATTCTGCAACATCAGAGACGCCACGAGCGCAACCACGCAATGAAGACGGTTCATATTCACGTCCAGAAGACAGAATAGTGAAACCAGTGATCTCACCGAAACCAACATCACAAGATGCTTGTGCAGAAAGCGGTGTAGCGATGTAAACCTTAGGTGGTTCGGTGTCAGAGTACCCAGAACCGAAGTTGACGATGTTGATATCAGTAATTTCGCCGTTAAAGATGGTAGCAACTGCCTCAGCACCAGTACCACCGATTGCTTCACCCAGAGGACCCTTACGATCGTCTACAATGTAGACAGAAGGAGCATCGGTGTAACCAGAACCACCTGTCAGCAGGTTGATGTTAGTTACATTACCGTTAGCAACGGTTACGTCGAGCACCTGTGCGCCCACAGGTTGGATGATACGTGCTCTCGGGGCAGAAGTGTACCCTCTACCTCTATTAGTGATGGTTACGCCGACAACTTGCCCATCAGGTGAGACAGTACAGGTTGCTTCTGCGTCGATACCGTCTTCGGGGGCAGGATCAATGTAGATTTCGGGAGGATTGCTGTAACCCAGACCCAAAGCAGTAACTTCAATCGAACCAGCAACCAGACGACCCTCAGAATCGATCACAGGGTCGCTGATAGCAGCACCGTTAGGGTTGATGAAGGTGATAGCAGGAATAAAGTCGTATCCAGATCCAGAGTTAGTGATCTCGATGCCAGAAACCTGACCAGTAGTATCATCAACAGTGATTTTTGCTGCTGCCTGTGATCCGTTGATCAGATCAGTAGGAGGAGTGATACTAACAACAGGAGGATTGACAGAACTGTAACCCTGACCACCGTTGATCAGTTGAGTATTCTTGATACCGTTGACCAAAGTACGACCAGCGGCAGACTCGCCTCTACCAGTCGAGGAGAAGATGGAAAGTTTTGGTGCAAAGTTAAGTTCATATCCACTACCGCCATTTTTGACGATGATCTTGTCGATCTCTCCGTTAGCACCTACTCTGGTAACTGCTTCTGCACCCTGACCAACAGTAGGAGACACATATTCGATAGAACGAATGTGGAATGTGTCCTGAGTGGAGATATTTACGAAATACTTGATTCTAGTGTTGTTATCAGTCAGCACATAGTCATCATAAGGACGTTGGAGTACACCATTCCTATTGATGATCAGACCGATCTCAGCAATCGGAGCATAAGGCAGATTCTGATAGGTCATGGTCATGGAATCTTGACCAGACAGTTCATCGACCGAAGGAATTACCAGGTCTTTGATGACGGAATCAGCAAAACCAATATAATACAGGATCTGAGTCAGTTCTACCTGATCGTTACCAGTTCTAGCACGAGGAGGATTAACGAAAGTGATCTGAGAACCACTAATAGTGTAATCAACCGTAGGAATCAGTAGTTCACCATATACAGTAACAGCAAGGTGATCAGCAGAAACTGGGGACACAGGTGTACCCAGGAATTTCAGATCAAAGGTAGTGCGAGTTCCATCAAAGAACTCCCAGGGAGATTCAAGTGCTTGTCTCTTCTTATTAAATTCTTGCAGCGAGATACCAGGGGTCAGGATAGCATCAGGACCACGGACAATCTCTTCGTAATAGATGATTTCATTATCGATCATCACCGAACCATTGCTCGGGATGAAACCATCAATTTCTTCTACTTCAATGAAGTCATCATACAACCCAACGTCTTTGATCAGAGAGGTAGAAGACGTGAGTGTCTCCTGATCATACTCACTAAGATCCAGATACTTAACCAGATTGTTCAGGACGTTATAGGGACGACCTGTTTTCTCCTGAGATTTGTAATACTCAATCAGAAAATTAACTAGTTGCTCATCCTCAGTCCTAATGAACTCAGGCAGTTGATTGGCAACTCTGTCTGAAACGTTGATTGTATTTGCAAACATTTATCTTAGAAACAGGAGTCGAGTTCTGGATACGTGAAGTTTCCAGCGGGGTAGCTGATTGTATTTATGTTGCTGCCACCATAGTTCCATCCGTTGAAATTGAAGGGATCGAAGGCGTTTGCAGCACCAGGATTGACGTTCGTATCGCGTGGGAAAACACGAGGATTGAACAGTGTCGGATCCACGCCAGCGGGGATAATAATCGATCCACCAGAAGGAAGAACTACAACAGGAATTCTAGTTGTACCATCGGGGGTGTCAGCCACATCAAGAGGACCAACACAAACAATACCTTTATTATAATCAACTGTACCAACAGCATTATTCAGAATAACTTCCTTTTCATTTCTGTTAGTAACCATCATCATGTTACCAAGACCGTCATCACGAAGATTGACAGGAACCAGTGTTGCTGTGCTCTGTGTTGCTGTGTTAACGAGGACGTTTTCGAGTGCAGTGTTACCACCAGCGATTACATCAGTGTTATTGACGGTTGTTCCTTCCAGAAGAGAACCAGCAGCCTCACCAGCAGCGATCAAGTCAGCAACTTCTTCTGTATAACCCGTAGCATAGAAGGTTCCAGACTTAACGGAAGAGAACTTGGGTTTACAGGCATCATTACCACCGTTACCTCCATTGCCACCATTACCACCGTCGCCGTCTCCACCTGTTCCATCACCATCTCCACCTGTTCCACCACCATCTCCACCGTCGCCACCAGTGCCATTATTACCACCAAAGTCATTCGGGTTGATAATTGGGTTGGAGAAGTCCAGACACTGTGAGAACTGGTTACCAAACGTGAATTTGTCCAGATTCTGTCCAATACTCATCTGAGTAGTCGTACCACTGATTGCACTATCAGCAGAATCGACCATAGCATTAAATTTGGAAGGTTCTAAGCGACCATCAAAGCGATTATCACGATTCTGAGCGTTAAACTGGTCAACAGACTTTAAGATAGCAGAAGCAAGTTCGTTAGCAGAACGATTTGTCTGGTTTCCGTTGAAGTTGGGGTATACTGTTGGGGAGATATAGAAAATAGTCGGGTCAACGATCACAGGCTGAATCGATGCCATCGAATAATCAAGAAGTTGGTTCTTGATCTTCTGTTTTGTAGTGGTATTGAGGTTCACACCACTCTTGGTGCGAATAGCAACGTAAACTTTGCCATATTCTGGGGGAGACAACTTCTCACCACCATATGCAGTTACTGACGCAGCAGAAGGATATAGTTGTGAGACCAAATATGCATAGTCAGACTCAGTAACTGCTCTATTCTGAACAGAGAACCCTTTGGGTGCCCTATACTTGATGCTCAAAGCACTTTCTCTCTCGGCACCATCAGCAGAAGTCTCAATAGTCTTCATCGTAATGGCCTGAGGCAGTACAGGACGACCAGAAGAGTCGATCGCACGACCGATGAACCCAAACTTCTTCGCACCGTTCGCTTCGGAACCATCGGTGTCGAGATATTCAACAGTGATGAACTCATTGTCGATGAGTTTACGTCCAAGTACGCCATCACCGAACGTAATCTTGAATCTAAGGTCCTCAGTCTCCTCTAAGAAGTAAGTTCTAGACGTTGGAGTCAGTGCTGTGACGTTATCAGAGAGGGAATACTCGTCAACTTCAACAGATTGCTCGTTAGGGCGAACCATAACCTTCATTCTGCCAGTATCCACGTTCTCTGACGGAATTACATACTCAGGTTTTCTGGTATCGTCAACAGTAAAACTATAACTAAGGAGGTTGCCTTGATAAATCAACAGTTTGTTGAATGTAGCAATACCAGTTGATGCATCAACTGCTTCTTCTACGTCATCGAGTGTTGCAAAGACGTATGATTCTCCATCAACAGTTGCTACAAAGACATCTCCTTTCTTAATTGTGATGGAAGTTGGGTAAGTAAGATCACCAGGCAACAGAGTTGCCTGCATATCCATAGTGATACATGCTCTTGCCGCTTTCTTGGACCTTGGGGTATAACCAATCTGCTTTGCAATCCTTACGATGTTGTCTCTAACAGTTGCAGATTCCAAAAACGACTCGTTCATCGACATGTTTGCCGTGAACGAAGCATAATATGTGTTGTATGCCAGAATATCAATCAAGTACGAGGCAGCAGATCCCTCAAAATCATAATCTGTGAACTCTTTTCTGGTTCTCAGATAAGATCTGATTGATTCTTTGATTTCAAAGAAGTCTAGGGATGTTAGTTCTGATGGAAGTGCTGCCATTTTAGGTGCGCTCTAAGAGGAAGTCGATAATTTGGACGAGTTCTTCGCCAACAATGCGATATTCAATAGACACATCGAGTGCATCTTCACTTTCAGAGAGCGTCACTTCCACATCTTCAACCTCAACACGAGGTTCTAATCTTTCAATAGTATTTCTAATCTCATCACGTAGGTCTTCTGCGCTGAAAACATCAAATGGTTCAAACAGCATCCCTCTTACACGGGATCCAATATCATTCTGAAACGGTCTCTCTCCGAATGTTGTCATGACAAGGTTCCGAACTGATTGCTTGATAGCGTTTTCGTTTTTCAACGTAGCAAAATCTTCTGTGTTCGGGTTCATGTTGAAGGATATTGCAAAATCCTTGTACCCTCGCGACAGAAATTGTTCAGATCGGAACCTATATCGTGCCAAGTTACTGATTAATCAGTGTGTTCTGGTTTATTTATAGGGTCAGTGGGGGGATTGTATTTAAGGTATTCCCAGAAAGTCATTTTCATTTCTTTCTCGGTCATACCGCAGTGCTTTGCTGCTTCTGGGAGATTCATCCTGGCATGGAAGAGTCCAGTGTTGGACTCCTCTACCAGTTTGGGAGTGGTCTTCACTCTATCTTCCTTGACCACGGTACTTCTTCTTCGCGTTGTTTCGTGATGTCGCGGCATACTTAGTATTCTTAGATGATCCTTGACGAGTAGTCTTGGGTTTACCAGGCATAAAGTTAGCGCCTGAGAGACCGACTTTGCTTCGAGTTGCCATGTTTCTCCGTTTGGGACTTTACGATGATAGCACAGTTGGGGACCCATATGCAATCATACTATTACACGGATATGACCAACCCAAGAAACCAGGTGTTCCAACACCAAGAGGATCTAGAACACGAGCAACAGGAAGTTTCAGAGCAAACACAGTCAGTGTTGATGTGAATGCAAATCGGAAGTGACCAATACCAGCACAGTCTTCAATCGTAAGGATAGAACATGCAATGGGTGTGGGCACAGGACACAGACCTTTTGCACAAGGACACATATAGATTACGATGTTGGTACATGTCGAAACGTGTGGAGTAAACACATCACCAAATGTCATGGTCGGTAGACCATTTGTCAATACCGTCGCTTTCAATGCTGACAATGGGTTGATAGGAATCAACGGTTGTGGTGGCCACCAACATGTCCAGTCTTTAATAACAATACTGTAAGGGATTGGTGGAGTGCCACATACCTGCACAGAGTGTACTGTTGGTGGTATACAGATACCATGTCCTGAGTCAGGGAGACCTGTGATTGGTGCTACTGGTAGTAATAGTCCGTATGCCATAATTAGAAGTCTTCTGGGTTTTTCTGTCCGTTGAACAAGTTATCTACATCAGTAGAGAATTCTGAGATCTTACTATCTGTCTCTTCTTCAAAGTCAAAGTCGGGATCATAGAAGTCTTTCCAACTATCATCTTCAAACTCAATGTCGTTGATGTCATCATACTTTCCTGCCTTCTTCTGCTTTTTAAGAAGTTCCTTATCACCAGGATCATAAGAGGAACTATGCTTCTTCCTGAGGGGTACAGGTGGGTTAGGTTGAACCACCTCATCTCTTCTGTCAAAGATGCCACCACCACATTCATCAAAGAATGGATTGCCCATGTTCTTAGCAGTATTACCAAAAGCAATAGTAGAACCTGTACTCCAATTCTTGATCGCCATGGTTCCTGAGTATGGTCCCATTTTTAGTCCAAGTTGATCTTGTAGATATGGGTTGATTGCGATAGATAAGTCATTAACATATTCTAACGCAAACTCATTTGATCCAACACCAGAATTTCCATAGAGAATTGCGTACAACCATGATACTGAATACCAGCAGGCACCACCACCAAAGTATCCTAGGACAGGTGCTCCGTATCCTTGATAGATCTGTGATTCCCAGAATGTTTCGCCAGGTGTCCTACCTTGGGTTTGGTTTTCTCCACTACCATCTTTGAAGTATGCAGAGTATACATCAAGGACACCATCACGATTGCCATCACCACTGGATCTATACACATATGTATCCCAACATTCCTCCGCAGGCATACCTCCACTCAATCGTTTGAGTGAGGCACAATACATGAAGTTATTAGTATTAGTGACACCAGGGGTACTAGATGTCCCTGGGTCGTAATCAGGGTCCCCTGGGTTCCCTGTGGCGGGCGTTCCAGGCGTTGTAGCAGTAGTGTAGCTAGGTGTCTGAGTTCTATACGATTCGATGTTATCACCTAACCAGACTTGCAACTGTTGCAACTCGGTATAATTAAGGTGACCCCAGTCGTAAGTATTCTCGTCTAGACCAACAGGGACGAAAACAACATCATCTCCCCCAGAAGGATCCCAATAACAACGACCTTCGATCTCTTGGTTTGCAGATGCAGCACCCAAGTTACGGGTACACTTCCAACAATCCTCTTCATCACCACTAAATTGAACAGGACGTGGTGGTGTCAATGATGGTTGTGGCAGTTTGTGCATGAAGTCCATGAACTTCTCGCCGTCTGGACCCGTGGTCTTACCACGAACTTCAAGGTTAACTTGGAAATGACCGTTGTCAGACTTGGAAGCACAATACTTGTAGACGATCCAACCGAATGCTCTACCAGTTTCTTCATCAATATACGGACAAGGTAGATCTTTGAATCGTGTTACGTTGTAGAACTTAGGTTGAGGGACAACAATACACTCCTGATCATTGTTCCAACCGTACAGACTCGATATTCTATCAGTCTGTTTGTCCACATCATCAGCACCTTGCTGGATTTGATCATAAGTATCACGCATCATATCATTAAATTGCTGACTTGCCTTCATGATATGCTTCACATCAGGGACTGTGAACAGTGCTTGACCCGCGAGAGCAGGCATATTGATCTTTACGCAGTCGCCAGGAAGACTACTACACAGAGAAATCTGCTCTACCTCATCAACCTGACCAATTTTGATGTATCCAGTTGGGTATTTTGTGTTAAATCCCTTCATCATTGTGTCAAAAGACCCAATCGTACCGTCATCTAGGACGGAAAGTTCAGATTCTTTGAGTTTTCTGCCCTTTTTAGGCGCAGGCATCTCTCGAATGATGTCTTTGAGCGTCTTTTTGTCGATGGTAATGTCTTTCAGGTTACCATTTTCGTCAACACCACCGTTTTTGATGACTCTTTTCTTGTTAGTCTTGTCGTTTACTGCCTCTTGGAACTTCTTCTGCCCCTTTTTGGTGTTGGGACCACGCATTGTGTACTCTTCTTCCTCGACTTCGACCACAAAAACCTTCGGTGGGTTATTAGGATCGGGATCATACCCTCTTCCACGGTCCTTAATCCTCACTTCAAGGATCAAACCGTCAGGATCTAAGCGTGCAACCTCCAAAACAGCGGGTTTCATGTTCTCTCTTCTGCGAGATTCACTACTAACTGTCTGTAATTGCTTGTTCTCGAACGAAATTGTTTGAAGTTCCGAGATATTTTCATCCTGATCGGCACCTTCGATCTTCAAATCGGAGTTTTTACTGTACGGAGCAGCGTCTTTACGGTCAACACTGTTCTGTTTGATGTCTCGTTTGATCTGTTTATTGACATTTTTCTGAATACGCTTCATATTGAAGTTGTAATCTTCACCATCGTAGTTCTCAACCTGGTTAGTTGGGGACTTATAGTTGGGAAGTTCATAAGACATCTGCTGAATAGTGTCTCTTGTCATGTCCATAGCGCCATACTCGTTCAAGAGTGTGGGTTCTTGGATCACAATCTTCGGATTCTTGTATCCAAATCCAGCATTCTCAATTCTCACAGTCTCGATTCTGCCCTGTGTGTCAACTGAGACGCTCAATTCTGCCTGGTCTAGCGTCTTGCTATGGACCAATGCCGTCTTATCGATCTCCACTTTGTAGTAAGAGAGTTTCTTGGGGAACTCATAGACGCCAAAAAACCCTGCTCTACCGCCAATACCGTACCCACAGAGGATTTCAATGCGTGCAGCATCCCTTCCTTTGGGTGTAAACTGCTGTCCTGCCGTAAATACATCACCCTGACCCTGCAATTCCATGTAACCACAGCGTAGTTCATTGCCAAAATACCCATACTCACCGATCTCCCACCCATTAATGGTGTCACCAGTCTCAAAACGATCCAGTCCACCAGAGACATAGCGGAACAAAATGGTATGACTCTCGGTATCTACGGTCTTGAAGCACTCTTCTACCTCGCCATCAGCGAAGTTAGTGAGTGTCAATGAGGAACTAGTGGTCTTCCACTTGTCTTGTCTGATCTCATAGAAGTGTGAGAAGTATTCTTTGGTCACATATTGCTCATCACACACGCATCTATCATCGTGTCTGTTGCCTGTACCGATCCTTCGGTTCGGACATTGATTACGATCACTGATAGAATACTGTACAGAGAAGATAGGACCCTTCCATGGGTACTCTGTATTGTAGATATAGTATAAAAACTGCGAGTCAAACGCAGTATGGAACTCCAAATACTTAGGTACTGCCGCTTTTACTGCACCATTCTTGCCATAAAACCACTCAAACAGTGCATCTGCATTGTTCAGTGGGCAGTAATCAGGGTGTCCCCAGCGGAAATCAGGGTGTTTACTAACCGAAGGTGTACCATAGAAGCGACTTCCCCTCATATATGTGGGTGAAATCTGTGCCTGACCGTCCGCATCATAGGTTCTGAGCGTACCAGCGTCGGCATCAAACTGATATTCGTAGTTTTCATGCACCCAAACTGCGGGTGTAGACCCTCCTCGGGAGTAGTGACCCGCCAAATCGGGTTGTTCCCAGTCATACCAACCCGCACGAGTGGCATAAGACACGGGGTTACCATACCCAATAGGTCCAATTAGACCTTGGTCAGCATAAACTCTGCGGTTTCCACTGCCACCAGAGTCTGCTGCGAAGCACCAACCAACGATTCCGACGTAATCATACTCTCTATCGCGAGGATCTCTGGGTTCAATAGGACCACCATTGAGGTTTACCTCCCCTGCTGGGTTGACTGTATAGAAATGATCCTTCTTATCGCTACTACTGCTGCGGTAGTATTCATAAAGAGGTACGGGATCCTCGTCGTGGTCAGCATACTCTCGGGCATCTGCCTCAGTATTGTAGACATAACCAAGTACATCGATATAAACATACCCACTACCAGGTCCACCACCACCAGCAGGAGTGTAGGTATTGTTGTTTGCTACTAGTTGAGTATCGTTCTTACTGTTCTCGTACCAATGATGTAATGCTTTTGTCTTACCATCCTTCGGTGTTCTTGCAAGGAAGAAGACAGGAGTGCCGTTACGTGGTTCGGGATTATATTTCTTACTTACCTGAGTGTTGTCAGGACCCGCCTGCTCACCTGTAAAGTCAGTAGGCCAACGTAGTGTACTACGTGAGGTGTACTTGTGATCCTTACCACCTCTATACCATCGGTAGATAGGTTGTCTATTGTAATCACATTCGTCCAGGTTTGAACCACTCTCTGCATCTAGACATGCAGGATCATTGTCACCAATGTAGAATACCTTGTCTGTACCAAACGCAGTAGATCCAGGACCGTCCTCATTGAACGTAATCCTGTAATTAGTTCCAGGTCCACTATGATGAGCATGACTTTCATAGTCACCATTTGATGGGCGCTGCCAAGTCTTCTTGTATTCACCGCCCTCATCCACATTGGGGAAACTGCGTCCAGTCTCCTGAATAAAAATAGACATTAAGGTTCTAAGACTTTGATGCGCTCTTCAAGCATATTTAGACGCACATACAGATCATCGAACAATTCACGAAGGTTAAGATAATCTTCATACCCTTCTGGTTTGTACTTCATCATGTCTGCTCCTGGTTGTGGCATACGACCCATGGCAGTCTCGATCACCTCTTGGCGCTTAGATAGATTCTCTAATGCCTTGGAGATCATCTCCATATGGTCTTTGTATGCATCAAGGAATTCGTCTTGGTTCATTAGAAGGGTACACTGAGTAACATTTCATTGAATGGATTATTCTCACGACAGAAGTTCATAGACTCCTCTGTGTAGATATCCCATGCTAGTGCTATTCTATCATGATCTTCTGTATTTACATCAACACCATGCTCTACCCAAGAAGGGAACAGAACCGTTGTTCCTGCCTTTGCAGGGGGCATAAAGTTACCTCCATAGGTTGAGTACCCAGGGATGTGGTATTGTGTTGGTATAACACTATCTGTCAATAGCATATTGCCTGACAGAAATGTATTCTCATGAATAGAATGATGATGTAATGGTAGATCCACACCTGGTGGAATGATATTGAACCATCCTCTGATGAACAGATTATCAGGCATCGTATATTCAAGTTCCGAAGCATACATTGAATACATGGACCTTAGGATCTCCCCTAGACCATCTGATTCATCGGCAAAGTAGTTCTGCTCTTCCCATGGTCTTCTATCTAGTCGAGAAAGGATTTTTTCAACCAGTTGTTCTCGTACAGTATCTACCCAGAACGGAGCATCCACAAATGGAGCAAAGCGTGTCTGAGGTTCCCATGATCGCCACCAGTATAACTTATCACTACTGCCGTATCTTCTGCCAGGACAGTTCTCAATACTCATAAGAGGTTCACGCGGTTTTTTAGGCGTCTTCGGATTTTTTCAAAATAATACTCCCATCAATATCCTCACTCCACTCTAACACGGTCCCCTCGTACCACCCCAGTTCATCCAATACCTCATCGGGCAGTGCAATGAAATAGTTATCCTCTTCGTCTACCTCTACTGGTAATGTGAATCTTCTTGACATACCTTACAACCATGACTATTTTGTATATATGGTTTCAGAAGTTTACGCTCCTTTAACCTCAGAACTAATTCGGTATTATCTGCAAAGTGGGACATCCGAGTGAGATCTGTAACCTGAGAAACAGCATACGCTGGATGATGTAACATAAACCCATCCCCTAGGTAAATACCGCAGTGGTTGGCAGTTCTATCCCCCTTCGCAGAATAACCGCCTTCTAGGCGATCTACGTACAGTCTCATGATCATTACGTCCCCTACCTCAAACTCATTGAGTGGTGTGGGATCATATACACTACCTTGGTAGACTGTAATGCCTCCCCCCTGCCTCCTCTGCTCCTCTTCGATGTACTCTGATTTGAACAGATACTTTCTTTCTGCTGGGTAGTCAAACAGTTGACATCCATAGAATTCATCATAAAACTCTCGGACGATCTGGTAGCATCCTCCCAGTCCATTATCGCGATGCGAATGAGGCCATGGGCGATCTACCCACTCCTTCCAGACTTCTGATACCTCGTAGTTGTATGCTCTGCGAGTATCTTCAAGGTCTCGATAAAACATAGTGAGATGTATGTGAGTTCATCCCTCAGGGTAATATTTTTACCTGGGAAATTTTTTGTGGGTGGGGGAAACGGAAACATGAATAATATAGCGACCGCTCTGGGATACTTTTGTAGGTTAGAGAGAAGGTACTTTTTAATATACCCGCTTCGCGGTATAACAAATAAGGGACAGAATTAACTGTCCCCAGTGACTACATCATAACATAATCCTTCGAGGATTAGGTAGTCGCACCACTGTGTATATTGTGTGAGTTGTTCATTCAAACCAGTGTCAATTAGGAACTGTGCTAACTCTATCTGTTCGTCTGGTGGTAGTGAACCAGCATCATAAAGATCTAGCAGAGATTCATACTTACTGGGGAGAGTCATTGTTGTGAATAACGGAGAGAATCAGTGAGTGCTTGTTGATAGTTAGTGAATGGACCATACTTAGGACAACCGTCGTAATCGTATCGCCAAAAGTGTTTACGACGGTCCTCCCAGATAGTGACACTTACTGGGGGATCTGTGTCTAGTTTGATAGTCTTACTCATGACACATCACCTAGAAACTCTTCTGAAATAATCTCGTAGTTAATGTCATCGTACTCTGAATCTTCGTCCAGGATGTCATCAATCCAATCGGTGCTAAGTTCATCATTCATGACTGATTCTCCCAGTTAGTGTCATCAATACGTTGGTTCTTTCGTTGATACTTACCTGTGGAAAAGTCTGTGGAATTGTCATCATAATAGGTGTCACGTTTAGACCCCGAATACTGTCTCTTTTCTCGGATAGATTTGGGGCGTCTGCTGTTATGCAGGTCATTGCGTTTGTATGTGCGACCCATGGGAATGTTTCAGTGAATGTGTCTGTGAGGGACTTTGGTAGTATGTATCATTTTGGCAGTAATGTCAAGGGGTCTGTGAGGGTTTGTGAATCGTCTCCTATGTGTTGACAACTCGGTGGCGATAGGTTACACTCCAAGGCAACAACAAATCAGGGTATTTATCACTTTATCTAGAACAGCAAAGTATATTTAATTAGACATTTAATTATCCACAAGAATGTGGAAAACTCTCCGCAATCCTGTGGAAAACTATATCAAACTGGGATGACATTAAAGGTGAGAGTGATACGATTGTCTGTGGGGTTTGATTCATATCCATGGGTAAGATTAGATGGATAGATGATACAATCACCATTTGCGTAAGGTATAGTTGCCTCTTGTAGATTGAATGCAGTCATTTGTTCAAACGGTAGCATCATGACAGGGAACATTTGAGACATAACATTTCGTTTGAATTTCATAAACGAATGTTGTTCTGGTTCGTAGTTAATGAAGAGTGTACCAGAAAAGAGACAATTAGAGTGTTCATGTGGTGCATAGATAGCACCAGGATGTGCTACCTCTACATAACAATCAGAGATGGCAAAGTTAGAGGCATAGGACATACCTGATTCGTTTGCTTTTCTTGCTGCTGTGAGTAACTCTGCTTTAAGATCTGGGAGATCTTCGAGGATCTTATTTGTTGGTCCTACTTGTTGAACATTGTGGCAAATTGTGTTTCTGTCATGATCAACGAAATCTTCATTCTTCATCCAGTTTAAGATAGGCACGACGAAATCTGTCATGTCGTACTTAGTAACTGGTGTCATGAATAGTCCATAAGTTTCATATTGAACTACGTCATCAAGATTAGGTGAAAGAGAGATTTCTTCTGCCATGATGTTAGAAATGTGTGTGTGAGTAGGTGTTACTATGTAGGCGGGAGTTTAGGGGCGTTGTAGACGCTTCCAGGGGCATGTGGAGGAGTCTAAAATCATCCTCTATATTGGTGAAGAAGATGTAAGCATTGTCTCTGTATGTTGTGGTCTTTCGTAGATAGAGTTTATCAGAAAAAGAGAGAGGGCGCAACATCTTAATCGTTTGATTCTTGAACGTGGAAAATGTCAACAGAGGGATGTAATTGTTTGCAGATAGCGTATGCTTCGTGTTTGTATTCTCTGAGGTAGTTGAGAGCAACGTGACGTTGTTGTTTGTTGCAATAACCGTAGCAAGTCCAGACTTTCATTATTAATTAGTAGCGGAAGTTAAATTGTGCATCAGGGCGGATGACTTCCGCAGCATTGTTAAGTTGATCAGAGATAAAGAAGCGGGCGTCGTTGCTATTGTAGATCAGGACGCCGATGACAATCAGGAGAAGGAATTTCACTTGATTAGAGTAGAATGAAGGTTTGCGAGATTTGTTGAGTGCTTTCAACATAAATCAGTGCCAGTTACCGAGATTCATGGAAGAAAAGAAAGGAACAACGGTAACACCTTGGGCGGTGTCCATTTGCACAAACCAATCAAAATTCTTGGCGAAGACTTTATCATTGTCTGCACCATTGGCGGCAAGAATAGCATTCAGACGAGATTTGGTGGTGTTGGATTGCCAACCACCGTCAAAAAGGCGGATGAAACCTTCACCAACCTCGGCAATCTTGTTGCCGTGGAGACGAACAACAGAGACCTGATCTTCTTCGTTAAAGTGAACAGAAGTGTTGCCAGATTGCCAGTTGCTGCTGTTAGCAATGGCGTTGTTCATTTGCTGTTCGATCTTACGCATGACAAGGAAAGTTTAGGACGTTTGTGAAGTGAAATCCCCTCCACTTCTCTAAGATACACGGAAACGGGGTGCTGTGCCGCTCCCGTGTGCCAGTTCGGCAAGTGGTTTCAACGATCGAATTCTTTATGTTTTGCGATGTATTGTGTCACTTCGTCGTTGATATATTCTTCGATGAGTTGCTTAGCGTCAGCAACAGTATCAGCACCGAAGATACGCTCGTAAATATACACGCCAGCGTGGAGTTCACGTCGCTGATTGATACGATACTTTGGAGGGATAGCGTTACCAATGTGGGGACCATCGCGATCTTCGGTGATAGTGAAAGCAGCGTGACGAGTGTTACCAGTCCACACAGAATCTTCGCTCACGAATACATCTTCGTGATAGTAGAAAAGATCATTGCGGCGGGAAGATTCTTCGATGATGAGCATGATGCGGAAAAAACGGAGAGTTTAGTGTAGGAAATGCGGAGAGATTACATACCGTTGAGGAAGTCGTGCAGTTCCTCGTGGTATTGTTCTTCGGACTCAAAGTATCGTCCGTGGATATACTTAGGGAACTCATGCTTCTTAAACATTTCAGAAGCAACTTGCACGTCTTGCTTATCGTAACCCATTTCAATCAGGTTGTTGACGTAAGGATTGTTTGTCATTGATTTGTTGTAATGTTGAAACCAGTTTGCGTCGTACTTAGGCATCACCCTGCAAGGATTCCCATGCATCGTAGAACATATCCCACGCATCGTTGTTATGAACAAAGGTGGAAACTTGTGCCATTTCACACACCCAATCGTAGCACATGTCGATGTCGGGGTTCATCTCGTAGAAGAAATCTGCCATCCCTTGCAGTGCATCAGTGAATGCGGGAGTGATGGTCATGTCGGTTGCGTTGTTTTCCATGCTTCTAAGATACAGGAGACGCCAGACCCAGGTAGTTCACGGTGATACAAAACCGCGAAACCACCTGGGGAACTGGCACACTAGTTCTCTTCACTTAGCAACTCAGGATAGTATTCTTCAACCTCTTCAATTAGTTCATTGACAGTGTACTTATCGAGGTTTTCATCCAGGTGATCATACACAACAGCAATCAAATCTTTGAGGTCCATACCATCAATGATCGTGTTGATGTATGCTGCTTGGAGATCATCACGGTTCACGATGTTGTCAGTGGTGTTACTCATTGTGGGCGAAATCCTTTGATGGTTTGTGATGCAGTCCAGACGTTACGTTTCCTTGCTTTGTTACGTCGAAAGTCCCTAGATGTGGGTCGCTTGACGTTAGTCTTGTTTGAAGGAATGAGAGACTTACTTAATGTTTTCATTGAGGAAATTGAGCGGACCAGTTGCAATCATGTCGTACAATTCATCGACTGTAACTTCAAGTTCTGCTGCAAGAGATTCAGCAGTCCAGATGTAATCGTGGTTCAATAGATTTGTGTCCAGCGAGTGTGTTGTTGTTTGGTAATTTGTCCTGCATGTAACATGTTATCACACACATTAATGAAGACATTGAACTTCTCTAATCTATCAAGATTGTGACATGATGCTGTCTCCTTGATAGTGTTAAGAATGAGTTGCTTTGTGATCGGCATCAGCAGAATGCAGGAGTGTAAGAATCAGGGCACTTGTCAACATTAAAACCAGTTACTTCTGCGCCGTTAGCAACACGCTCAGCAACCTCATGTGAGAAGGTGAGAGCAGTAACAACGGACCAAGATTGTTGTGCTTTACCATAATCAGAGGGGAAAGTTACACGCTTGATGAAACGTTTGACAACAGTCTTCACACCCTTTTCTTCACATGCTTCGGCAATGAATGCCTCAGGGAAGAAGTCAACAATGCAGATGGAATTGGTGAGTTGCATGAAGTGAATTCCTTTGACTCTTTAATAATACACGAGAACGGACCCTGCACAACCGATGGTGTGCAGGTTATCCGATTGGCACAGTCACCAGATGGTGGGGCAGGGAGTAAGATTGCTCACGCTGATTTCTTGATAGTCTGCCTTGGTATTCTGCTCCCGTACGTTATCAATATCAAAGTACAGGTCGATGGTATCAACAGCGCCATGATATTGACGTTGCAGAACATCATCCAACTTGGTGCGACTCTTGGCACTCAGAACATCATCGAAACCAGCAACATTGCCAGCAGTGTTGAAACGTGGAGCAACACGAGGAAGAACACTGACAAACAGAATCTTCTCGATGGAATTACAACCAGGAGCATAATAGAGTCGTGCTGCTTCTCCGATGGTAGTATTAGCGTAGTTCTTGATATTCTTGTTCACGTTGCTGTTAATTGCTTTGGCAAGAATAGCAACACGAATATCACCATCAGCATCAAATCCTGCGATGTCGATGTCAAACGTGCCACCGAATGCATCTTCTTGCAGTTGATATTCAAACTTCCAATCATACTCAGCGAGGTCAGGATTAGCATTCAAAATCTCATCGAGCAGCACTTTGTGCAGTTCGTCAGTACGCTTGGAGGAGCGAACATTCTGGAAGGAAGTGGTGAGGAACTGTTCGAGAATCATGGGTTGTTTGTCTCAACAATGTAATAATACACGAGCACGAGCATCCGTCTAGAACTCGTGGACCACTTCGCGAGGTGTCACATTCAAATTGAAACTTAGCGTCAAACGGTTAGTGTCATGTTTCTGCAATCTTACGCCATGACGTACAAACGAAGGGAACACAATCAGGTCCCCCTCGCTAACATCAGGTTCAAGCACAGGTGACTGCTTGAATATATGTGTGTACCCAAGAACTGTGTGGTCTAAGTTCATGTTCTCGAAGTAGAATTTCCCATCCTTGTCCTTATCAAACTGGATAAAGATGACACCAGAGAAGTTGATGAAATCAGGATAGTTCACATGATGATGTGGTTCCTGTGCATGACCAGAGTTATACAAATTCAACCAACTGTTGACGATCTCGATGTCACAATCAGGTGGGAAATACTGATAGAGATAAGGTGCTAGGACTTGTCCAAGTTCTTCGGGCGGGACAACATCTTTCTCCTCAAAATGAGTCGTGAGAACACTACAATTCCAGCGACCCTCGCTATCACTAAGGAGATGCCTAGCAGACTCCAAAAGGGATCCGAATATCTCCTTGTGATTGTGTAGATGTGCTTTGTGGAACTTGATCGGGAAGAGATACTGGGACATTAATCAATTTCTTAGTATAGTCATATGCATAGAGGGTACGATTGCCATGGATTCCCCACCCTAACCAGTACCACGCATGATGCATGTAATGTTTGACAGTTTGTCCTTCTCCTTTTAAGACAAGGGCATAACGTGTCCACTGCGGTTCATTAACCATGTATCGCAGTTGTGTATCGAAGTCACTAGGACTGCCACCATATTTAAGGGCAAACTTACCTAGTCCATCGTATCTATTTTGTGAGGTCCATTGAATCAATCCATACCCACCACGCAAGCATTGGTCGTAAGGTACGATTGCACCGCCTTCACAGATATTGTGCTTGAAGTTACTTTCCTGCTTGATATTGCCAAGCACAGTCGCGATGGCATTCTTATCACGAATGCCACGATCTTGCAGGAATTGAGTAACCTTCTGCTCTGCTGGTGTGCATCCAACGCATTCAATCTGCGGTGGTGGCAGTTCGGTCATCATCATAAGAATCATCCGATAAGGTTGATTTAATAGTGTAATCTACGAGAGCAGAGATGTCAACTCTGCTTAGAATTTCCAGGTTGCTTTGTTGCCAACTGGGACAAGTGTGGGGATTTGAGCAACTCATGTTGGTAGTCTAATTCGTTATACAATGAGTCTAGTAATCCTTGCACATAGTCACTCTTAACGCCCCTACATGTAGTCATGAGTTCTAATACTTTGTTCTTGGCATCTTCAAGAACATAGCATTCTTTGGTGCGAACATCGATCCCTGTTGTCATGCGAAACCGCCTCCTTTTGTCTTTGCATCGATTACTTCAACGTGGTCACAATACTGTGGATAATTCCACCATGCTTCGATGACTTGCATGTAGTCATCAACAACCTTCACAGATCCATCAACACAGAATATCTTATATCTATGTCGATTGTAAGGATTCTCTGACGTTAATGTGAAGAAGTCTGTCATCGATACTTAGCACAAACGTCATCGTAAGATGCACCATGGGGCACAGACTTACAGAATCGTGACATCTTACTGTCTTGCATATCTGAGACAGCATTGATAGCAGAACAACCAATAATGCTGCCTACAAAGACAACAATGGCAACGAGAGCGAGGCGCATGACAATAAAGAATGAAGGAAAAGAGGGGAGGTCTCGCGTCAGGAGACACAATTATATAGACCCTCTATGTGATAATTTACTTCTGGAACTTACCGTGCTTGAATGCAGCAAACTCAGGGTTATTTACCCAACGACCGACAGAACAATCCCACACGATGGGCAGCGGTTCAGCAGGAGGATGCTTATGAGATACTTTGGCAAGCAATTCGCGAGACTCAGCGAACAGTTCGTCGAGAGTGTAGCGAGCGGGGCGAACACCGTACATGGTTGGTTCCGTTGATTACTTTGTAATTATAGGGGCAGAGGTGTCCCCGACACTATTTAGTGTGACACTAAGCAATGTGGACACCTCGGTGTGGACAGATCGCACCGAGACTGATACGAATATCATTCGTCGGTGGTTCGCCATCATGCTCCATTAGTGAATCAAATACAATGATTCTACCACGCCTAAATGGTACTCTCTTGCCATTTGCAAAGGTAGTATCACCATCCTCACCATATGCATGGTAGATGATACTCGTAGCAGGACGATTGAAGTCAGTATGTGTCTGTGAGGTGTGTCCAGGGTTCTGTGCATTAACTAGCAATCTATGCACATGTGTGAGTGGTAGATCCTTGCATATATCCTTCATGATACACTCATTGAAGTATGCAAAGAACCAATACCATGGTGTCTCTTGGGTGAATTCATTGTCTCTGATGACAGTATTGCCCCAGAATCGTGCCTTACTATAATCACCATAAGGTGTGTTGTTATAGAAGAATGGAAAGTCTGTCGCAAGATAGTTTCCAACGTCATCTACAATCCAATCAGGAAAGTATCCATCTATTACTCTAATGTCACTCATTTGATTCTAAAATTAGCAGATACAGTTATGCGAGCAGTCTCACTCTCAGGTTGTGGTGATACATGATGATGTAGATGAGAAGGGAAGATAATTATATCACCTTCCTTTACATGTGGGAACCATGTATTTGTTACTGGGTAGTGCTTACTGAAATACCCATGATGCATGTCTTGGTTAGGATTGTAGAACACAAATCTACCATCCTTCTCAGGATCGTACTGTAAGAAGTAAGCACAACTAAATGCAGTGTTATCTCCTCCACAATGTGTATGTACCTCTTGTGAATTCCCCTGGTGATATACATTTATCCATGCTTCCGTCATTTCTATGCTCGTGAGTGGTTTCCCACCCAGTTGGACGTGCATGTCCATGAGATTATCGGAAATGTAGTTGTTGAACATCTGCCATGAAAAATCGTTCTGATTCGTGTCACTTTCAAAGGACGACGAAACAGAACAATTCCATTCAGCAGGTTGTGTTAATTGTGCTGTACCCAATTCATACAGCAGCATTGCTTTCAATGCATCATGCTTTGCTACTTCTCCATGATAATACCATTTTGGAAATAGATTCTGAACTTTACCCATTATGCAACAAGAGACAGAGGAGGAATACCTTTGACAAATATAGCATCAACAACCTTATCGAGTCGGTTGATGACATGCTTGCCATAAGATTTGTGAACAGGAACGGCAACGAAACCAGTGGGTTTGTTGTAGAAACCCCACTGCTGGGGTTGAAGTTCACCAGACTGCAAACGTGCAGCGTCATCCTTATCTAGGCGGATAACACGACCGATGGTTTGTGCCATCTCAACCACGTTAAGATTACGCAGAAGAATGCAGTGAGTGAGACCAGGGACGTTGATACCCTCAGACAGAATAGAGTAGTGGAACACAACAAACTTGCGACCTTCTTCCTTACCCCAGTCAGTCAGAGTCTGGAAGAATACCTCACGAGATACCTTCACACCGTCAATGATTGCACCGAACTTAGAAGTAACGTGCATAACATTGTAGTCACGTTCTTGCAACTGAGCGAGGAGATCTGTCTGACTGATCATGTTACCCAGCACACGACTGGATGGCACAGCAACAAGAACTTTGGCAGCGTGAGACTCATCGATCTGGTCAATGATGTCACACACAGTGTCAGCATCAACGTGATGGATGTTCTTCTTATCGCGAGTCAGATCTGTCTCGAAGGGAACAATCGTGGGGCGGAGGATATGACCCTGCTCAATGAGTTCAGGAGCAGGAACATTGCAGATGATGCCACCATAGACATCACTATTACCCATCGAGCGGTCATGCTTACGAGAAATGCGAGGAGTAGCAGTAAAGAAATAGCAACGATCAGCGACCATGGATGTTGCAGCAGTGCCAATAAAGAACTGCTTTGCAACACTGTTGTGTGCTTCGTCAAAGTATGCACAGTCGATGCTGATGCCACTGTCAATCACCTTGGGGAGAGTGTGATAGGTGGTGAAGATAATGCAGGACTCACCTGCTGTCCGTGCAGTGTTATTGAACAGTGCAATCTTGTCGGACTTGGTGCTGCTGAAATGTGCAGTCTCACCACTGTGTGCATGACAAACATGCACGTTGCTAGTATCAATGAACGACAGAAACTCGTCGCACAGTTGATTAGCAAGCAGAATGCGAGGAGCAACTACAACAATGGTGCGAGACTGTGCCAGCAACTTGATAGCGTGCTGAATCATGATGATGGTCTTGCCACCACCAGTAGGCACAATGATCTGACCCTTGTCGGCATCAGTCATCGCGTCGAGAGCACGCTGCTGGTGGGGACGGAGGGTGATGGTCATGCTGTGGGTTGAACGTCCCCTAATTATACACGAAAACAGGGCGCTGTGCGCCCCCTGTACCAGTCCTGTGACTGTCCACTAGTTTAGTATCCAAATAACAAAACTAATACCACCAATAATAAGAAAGATCCACCATGCTGATATAAAGATATATGCAGCAACTATCAATGCCAATAATGCTAACACTGATGTACCGTCAACACTATCACTGTTATCATTATCTTGATAGTCTGATCGGTGAAATGTGTGGACTGGTTTAGCAGCGACTGCTTCACCCCCAGTGACATTTTCTGCCTCAGTAATTGCTTCATTGCGTGTCACACAATCGTGAACTGTGATGGTTTTGTAACCGTAACCATCACTTCTTTTGATTGTTACTTCCCACTCTGTCATAGGTAGTAGTTCGTTCCCCTAATTATACACGAAAACAGGGCGCTATGCGCCCCGTGTGCCAGTCTTCTGACTGTCTAGGTATTCTTTTATATACTTTGCTTTAATTGCGTACCAATCAATCATCTTGCTGCTAATTCGGGTAGTAGTTCATTGCCTGGGTGATCATTTGTCTCTCCATGATATGCTTTAACATGGTTAAAGTAAGTATCATCGAGTTCTAATTCATCCCAGTATTGATTGAAGACTAGCACACAACATTTGTTCAGTTGTTGTTTAGAACCAGGAGGATTAGGTTTTTCACTAATACAAATGGTGATGTATGCATCATCTACAAATTCTATATATCCTTCCACATCATGCCATTTTACCCTAGCACCAGGTGATAGCGAGTTGATAATGTTTCTGATTTCCAATGCTGGTGCTTCTGAGATGAAGAGTGGAGTAGTCATAAGGTTAGCAGCGAAGTTGGGTTACCGAAATCACCTCGTAACATGATGTTAAATGCTAATGAGTACCTCCTGATTGTGTCCTGGTTTGGTTTAACTGAGTGTACCAGGTCACTAGGGAAGATCAACACCATACCGTCCTGTGGCGTAACTGTCCACCGTGGAGAGTTATAGATGTTGTAGTGTGCTCTATCTGGGTCGATTGTTGCATACTTGTACTGACTAAACACCAGGTCACCACAATTAGGGTGTGTCTTTAAGTATACAATACCACTCCACATACTGTGTCTGTGGTTATGTTCATGAGTAGAATCCATGTGCTCATGTATATTTACCCATGAACATGGTACGTCAATAATATACTTGTCCTCAACACCTTGCACACCATGAATATACTCACTGATGTGTGGTTTGAGAAACTCTGTCATCTCAGGTATCTCTTTTAAGATATTCTGCTCAACAGAACTAACACCACCACGATACATGCCAGTGAAATTGCGATACTCTAAGTTTTCGATCTTGTCCAGAATATCGGGCATAGTGTCATCAACAGCACAATACACTGGTGATGAGAACAATGGGAGTATTTCACTTGAAGTTGGCATTGATTAAGATCCTGTTCTTGTGCTTGCTGGGTGAGTGCCCAGTGTGCATGTGTCGTCCGTTGAATGTTAGAAGTCTGTTCTTTTTCGGTTGCACACGAACGATGTCGTGATCATTCTTGTCTCCCAGAATAATAGTGTCGCCATCAGTGTCGTTGACATAATAGATACACACGGTGTGAGGTTCTTTGGCGTCTACATGAAAGTCATGACGATAACCCTCAGGATTATATAGTGTCATATCTGCTCTCACTCGTAGACATTTCTTGGCAGATACTTCATCCTGCATTCTTTGTACTAATGGTGCAAAGTCAGGATCTCCATCTTCTGACAACCAATGATTGAATCCATGTGCCTGTATATTATCACACCCATGTGTGAGTGTGTGTTGATAAAACCATGGAAACTCCCACCCCATGAGTATATCATGAAGGTGGGCATGATAGTCTACATCAAGAAAATCATCGATGATCCTCATGTCGGAGATGTAAGGTGGTCGCAATTTCATCAATCAATTTCCTTTTGCTAAGAGGAACTTCACCATACTTCTGATAATACTCTTTTTGAAGACTGAACAGTGCATGTTTGAGTAACACTTTCTGTTCCTCGGTCAGTTGTTGCGTTTTGAGAAACATGGTCATCACAGGCAGAGAACCGTAACTATTTAACGGTGGTAACCATTGCATTGTAGCGAAACTCAATGGGTTGTCGAGACCCTCTTTCTGAAATTAACATTAAGAGCGATGCGATACCCACTAGTGGGAGATGATGATGCATGTAACACGTCACCATTAAATACAACCATCTTTCCACGCTCTGGTTCTACTCTCAACTGACATCTATGCTGGAAGATACTCATCTCGTCATTGAAGAAGATAGTATCACCATCACTCTTGTTCACATAATATAATGCTGTCACATGTTCATCTTCAAAGTCTACATGTGGACAGTGATGATCTAATTTGTCAGGTAGTAGGCAACCAAGACGGACGCGATAAATATCACGAAAATCTTGACCAGCAGCATCAGCAATTAACCTCAACGCAGATTCAAATAGATCATAGTATTGTGAGACAGGTTCATAGTCCATCACCACAACATGTGAGAATGAACTATTGTCAAACATACCTTGATATGGTCGATAACCACCATCAGCAAACGTGGTCTCTTTGACAAGATACCATGGAAACTGTTGTTGAGTAACTATATCCTCAATCTGATCTACGATAACATCAGGGAGAGGATGTGTCGAACTCAATAACATATTGTTTGCGGTCGCTGGGTACGTCACGAGGATACATGCAAGGGATAGACATAGACAATCGCTTACCACCTGGGAATGGTTTGTGATAAGTTCTTGCTGGAATATACATGACATCACCAGGTGACAGAGTGACATCTAGGGCAATGTGTAACTCTTGCCCTGCTTTGTCTGGGAGATATGGTTCATCTGTCATTTCGATCAGAGCACTACATCTCTCTTCAAATACATTCCAGTGAGTTTCACCATCAATCTGACAAATGAAGTTAGGTGGTAGATCCCAATGGGCACCAAATGACTTGCTACCTTCTTTGGCAGCACCAAATATATGTGCATCACAGTTACAGTCAAACATATCCTCTATGTTATTGAGGAGATTATCTACTGCTGGATTGTAATGCCCATACTGCTCAATGATAAATGTATGTCCTTCATTGATTGCTTGGAATAGTTCATGCTTATGGGGCACACCTTTCTCATACCATACTTCAAACTTCTCAGGCAATAGTAAACGACGACCCTCCATATTAAGGATCTGAGTTCTATAATACCATGGATTATTGAAACAGTGCGTGACTGTATCCCAGTTTACATATTGTAGAGGATTATCTAAACAATTACGCCACACCATTGGTTTGTCACCACATTGGAAGACGTTAGGATTCAAGAATGGCAGGATTAGTTTGTTCATTTAACTTCCAGAAAATCACCCTCTGTGGGATCTAATGGATACCCAGAGATATTTACACTGATAGCAATACGTTCTTGCTTGTGATATGGCAGAGTACGATGTCTCAACCATGATGGGAAGATAAGATAATCAAATGTCTGAGTATCTACTGTATAAAAGTCATACAATTCACCCTCATCTGACCTACTCCAATCATCATATTCTTTGTCTAGTGGACACATCCTATGAATCTGTTGTAGTGGATTCTCAAACTGAATCTGTCCACCATTTAATTCTTTCTGCAAATAATATACACAGGACACATGTGACTTGCTACGTCCACCACCAATGTGAGCATGTAGACCAGTAGTGTCACCACTGCTATGACGATTTGCCCACATTGATTCAATGTAGAGATGGAAATCTTTACGATAACGTACAGTATTATTCCAGTAATCTCTTACAGCATGTAGCAGAGGATGTGTCAACCAATCAAACAATGGGTTATCAAATAGTTCTGCTCCACCATCAAGTTCTGATGTAGATTTACCAGACTCTAATGCCCACCCACCATTACACTGATCAAATGCATCAGTGAGAAAACCATAGGTAGCATTAAATTCTTGGTCAGATGGAACTATCGTCCCCTGCTTTACTGGTGTAGGAAATAGCAGATGATTCATTTTGTTTAATAATATCGAGCATGTTTTGCTTGTTCCTCACAGGAATGAAGTTGAACGAGATACTGATACGTTCGTCCTCAGTTTCATTCTCTCTAACACCATGGGCAACCCAAGCAGGGAACAAGAACAGTCTACCAGCAATGGGTGGATATGACCACGTTGAGTGTGTATGTGGCACCTCTGCTGTACTCATGTCCTCAGATGTGCCAATAGAATGCACTAAGAATCCCTCAGATGCATCCTTGTGGAATGTAAGTCTTCCACACTCACCTTCGGGAACTTTAACATAGAATGCACCAGACATTACAGCACCAGGGTGAGTGTGAACCTCATTATATCCACCCTGTCCATTGATATTCATCCAAGCATTTGCATACTCAATAGTTGTATGGCATGAACCATAACTACCGAATGCTTCTGTTGCCTTTGCTTTGATTTGTTGCAGCAGTTTCTTAAACTCATCCCCATCAAGTTCTTCGTCTTTGAGGATTTGCTCACCCATAAAATCAGGGGACTGATAGTTCAGTAACCCCCGATTGCTTCGCGCTTTACCTTCCATGGTGTTCGCAATGTTATACACAATGCGTTCCATTTCTTGTAGATCAATGTCAAGATCAACCCACCACACTGGGGTGGGAAAGATATAGTCAAGGTTCATTACTTAACTTTGTTCAGAGTGGCATCAGTTTCGGACTGATCTGATTCCCAGTCAGTATACTTTTCGTATCCAGGACGAGTACGAACCTTGATCCTCTTCTTCTCTTGAATCTCTGCTTCGATCCAAGGTTGTGCTTCTTCTTTGAGCACCAGAGTACGATACAGGTTAATAGTTTCCAGACCACCTTCAAGTTTAACCAGTTGATCACGCATTTCATTCATTTTGGTGAAATCAACACGAGTCTCTGTCTGGTCAAATGCCATAGCAGAAACTGACTCTTGCAGTGCAGTATAAGATGCAATCTGCTCACGATGTTGATAGATCAGATTTCTCCACAGATCATCCAGAGTCTTTACTGCTTCTTCTGCACTATCAACTTGAACAATAGTTTCAGGTACTTCCTGTTCAAGAATTTCCTCAGACATAATTACTCCTTGTAAATTGTTTCTTTTGTGAACTCGTAGGTTGACGGTAGACCACTACACCAATCATACATCTCAGCATTCCATTCGTCAAATCGAATTTCTGCTGTATCTATCTCTTGTTGATCATGAACAGGTGACAGATTATTTTGTAAGCGTTTAAGTGTCAGTGTATGCTTATTTATAGGATTGAATCCCATGCCTGCTGCAATATATCGCAGACCATCATTATGTGCAGGATCACCTGCAAATTCATAGATCACATGTTTCTCAGAGGCATATCTCATGAAGAGATTATCTAATGCACCAGTGGAGAAATCATACTGTATATGATCAGCAACTTCTAACCAGTATGGTGTATCACGAGAGGAGAATGCATAGTGTGCAGCAATGAAGTTCTTGAATCCCTCAATTTCTAAGTCACACACTAAGTTTAGCATATCAACTTCAACACGAGGAACAAACCCATCACGACCTGCAAGATTATTACACAATCGTAGAATCTGTTCGTGTGTAGTGAGTAGACCAGTTGCTTCTAATGGTTCAACAAAACAATTAGATAGTCCTACTGCACATACATTCTTCTCCCATGATTTAGTATGCTTACCATTTCTAAATGGCACATGCTTGAATGATCCTATATTATCAGCACGTTTGATACCTCGTGTGCGAGCAACATAGGCATGTAGATCTTCCTCTGCTTTCTCCTTAGATGAGAAATCAGATGAGTACACATATCCACAACCAGATCTCTCCCACAGTGGAACATCCCAGACCCAACCATTCTCAATGGCAGTACAGTTAGTGCTATTAACTATTTCTTTTTCTGGATCTTCGTGTGGTACATGACATGTTACTGCACTATCATTGAGTAGACAACCACCATCATTTACATGGAATGATTCAAATGGTACGCCCATGAATTGTTCAAGCAGCAGTGACTTGAACCCTGTGCAGTCAATGTATAGATCATACTCTAATCGTTGACCTTCATCAGTCAACAACGCTTTAATATGACCCCTATCATCCTTCTCGCAATCAACTACATTGCCTTGCATGTAGTTTAGACCAGGACAATAGTTATTCTTCAACCATTGACCAAACTTAACTGCATCCATGTGGTATGCAGTATCACCACCAAAGTTAATCCTATCAGGATCGTTAGTAAGTTTATTGTAGTGAGCAAGTTGACCAATAATGTTATGACATCTCGCAAATGTATTGCGAGTAAACTTCTCTGGTTTTTGAAGATTGAGAGCAAACCATGACATCCAACCATGTGGACATAGTTCCAGTCTCTCCATGGCATCGCCAAAAGGATAGTCCCAGGTCTCTTCTTTCTTGTAGAAGTCATTGAATCTAATGTTGACCTTATATGTGGATCCTGTGTCTTTCATCCACATATGATCTTCAAGACCAATCGCCTCAAAGAAGTCATTAATTTGTCCCAGTGTAGATTCACCTACACCAATGATGGGATAGTTCTTAGACTCAATTAGTGATGTTTTAATATGAGGGCAAAGTTTCAAAAGGGCGGCAGCGGTCATCCAACCAGCAGTGCCGCCCCCTACGATGAGGACATTACGAATGTGCATACTTTAATCAAGCATCAGGGGCAGGTTGTTGTGCTTCGGGTGCGTACTTACCAATCTTAAACTCTTTCTGAGTTGCATCATCGAACTGCTCAGGTCCCCACCATGCGGGCATATCTTCACTGTGTGGGAATGGTTCGTTAGGAAGAACTTTCTGCTTGACAATAGTAGTCTCACCAGTCATTTCGTCAGTCACCTCAACTTCTTCATATTGAATGGGAGGTTGATTGTCTTTGACGCCCTTAACATGCTGGTAGAACTTACCTTCTTTTGCTGCTTCACCAAACAAACCAGCATCAATGTCCTTATAGAGCATAGAAAGTTGCTCACCAGGATCACCATATGCTACCACACGCAGCATCTCAGGATCGTGGAATTCAAAGTCAGGAATCCACTCACCGAGTTCTAATTTCCAGTCGATAGTAGCATCGTCAGGAATATCCATCCAACGAAGACCTGCACCAGGTCCTGTATAGACTTCAAATTCTTCACCTGCTTCGACAATATCTGTGATAAATCCGTCAGCGCGGACTAATGCTCTTTGTCCCATTGGTTTAATCGAATTCGTAAACTACAACAATACCCTGGCGACCGTCACCACCACGCTCGGAGTTACGACCAGAGGAACCACCAGCACCGTAGGCAGCGTGCGCTCTGTGTCGCTGCGCCCACTGTTGCTGACGGTGTGATGTGGGCGAAGAACCACCCCAGAAGGATGTGCCACCGTGACCCAGACCAGGAGGGTTTCTATGACCCTGTGAAGAACCACCATAGATTCTAACAGAACCTTGGGAAGGATTACCACCCGTGGATCCATCATGCTGTTGTCTACGGTTTGCACCCTGTCCACCACCAGATGAACAATAGTTACCAAAGGAAGAAGTGCCGCCATTGCCAGCACGACCAGAATAACCAGTACCACTACCAACACCACCAACAGTAACAGAAATACTATTGATGTTTTCTACATTAACGATGGTTTCAGTGTGAGCACCAGCAGCGCCAGACTCACCATAACCTGATCCACCGCCGCCGCCACCAGTACACTTCACCCAGATACGCTTAATGCCACTGGGTTTGTTCCAGGTTCCGTTACCAGTATACACGGAAATAGACTTAGGTCCACCACCAGAGGGGATAGATGCCCAAGACATTGTACTGCCGTTTGTTGACAGATACTTACCTGATTGTCCAGATACTGATGGGATAACCTGTGCAGAACTACCAGAGATGGTTCCATTAATGTTGATGTTAGAAACGGTAAGAGTACCGTTCACAGTAATAGAACCAGAACTGAGGTTAAGACCACCAGAACCAGACAGGTCTCTAATAGAGGATACTTTTAGGGTACTCATTGATTACTTGTCTCCTTCGTTGTTATTTATATCAAATGAATTCGTAGACTACGATGATGCCTACACGACCATCTCCACCACGTTCTCTGTATCTAGCAGATGATCCACCAGCACCATAAGCAGCGTGTCCTCTATGACGTTGTGCCCATTGTTGCTGTCTATGAGATGTAGGAGATGATCCACCCCAATAAGAGTGACCGCCATGACCCAGACCAGGAGGATTGCGGTGACCCTGAGAAGATCCACCATAGATTCTAACAGAACCTTGATTAGGATTACCGCCAGTAGCACCTTCATGCTGCTGACGACGGTTTGCACCCTGTCCACCACCTGAGGAGCAATAGTTACCGAAGGAAGATGTTCCTCCATTGCCAGCACGACCAGAGTAGTTAGTACCACCACCACCGCCACCAACAGTAACGGAGATGGAATTGATATTTGCTACGTCTACAAATGTCTCAGTGTGAGCACCAGCGGCACCAGATTCTCCATAACCTGATCCACCACCACCTCCACCAGTACACTTCACCCAGATACGTTTTACGCCACTAGGTTTGTTCCAAGTAGAGTTACCATTATATACAGAGATCGAGTTAGGAATACCAAGGTTAGTTGCATTCGCTTGCCACGAAATAGTGGATCCATTGGTATACAAGTATCTACCAGAGTTACCACTCTGATTAGGAATAATATAACCAGAAGAACCAGTAAGTGTACCATTGATTACGATGTTAGTAACCGTAAGAGTACCATTAGCAGTGATCTGTCCGTTTGAGAAGGACATACCACCCTGATTATTCAGGTCCTTAACTTGTGCAACATTAAGTCTGGTCATTGTTAGAGGATCTTTCTTTGTATTTATTCAGCGACAGGTCTTGTCTCACCATCTTCTAGATATTTCTGATGAGACTCCCACTCGTCGTCAGTGGGATAATAACCAGGAAGGTAGATCATCTTATTTATGTCACTACGTTCCATTCTTTCCATGGTCTCAGCAGTATCAGTATTTGCTGCCATGATAACAATTTCAACTGTTTTCTCAGCAGTAGTACCACCTTCTGTAAACCAGAATGTAGCAGTATATCTATTGTTTTCACCAAGATCTTCTCTACCATCTCCTTTATAGAAACCAGAGATAGTATACTCTTCAAAGATCTTTTGATCTGATTTGATCGGACCTTGCAATTCAACAGAGCAAACAGGTTGCTTAGTTGCTTTACATGTGATGTTCACCCCATATGATAAATCATCATACTCAGTGAATGTTGCACCGTTGCTGCCATTCTTAACAGCACCAAATGCACAGATTAAATCAGGGAAATGAAATACTGTTCGTGAGATAAAAATTGTACCTTTATCGCAATCAAAGATACAATTAAATCTGTTAAATCTATCTGTATGAGTGATAGTGTCTCTATCAGGAATGTTCATGATTGTCTCTCATAACCAATTACAATTCGACCAGTGCCACCATTTCTGTTTCCAGCATTATTTCTAAATGGGTGACTACTTTCTGCCACTGTACCATAGTTTCCTGCTTGTGTCCTACTGCTAGCAGCAACACCACTAACGTGGTTTGAACCGCCCCCGCCACCACCAGCGCCATGACAATCACAACCAGGGTCACCACCAAGGTTTCCACCTCGGTATCCCCCGCCACCACCACCGCCGCCAGAGCGGTCGCCACCAGGGCGTCCATTATTACCCACACCACCATTCGCCTGAGCACAGCAAGCGCCACCACCAGCACCACAGGATCCACCCTGTCCGTTCTGGTTTCCAGCGCCTCCCTGTCCAGCACCGCCACAACCTTCGCGACCACCGCCGCCTCCGCCGCCACCAGCGACTAACCAGATGTTGCCATAAGCGCGTGATCCATTGTAGACCACACTACCAGCACCACCACCACCGCCGCCAGCAGAGCAACCACGACAGGCAGCATAGCGTCCCTGTCCACCATTGCACCACGATGATCCATTACTACCTCTACCACCAGCACCCCAGCAACCGTGGCAACCAGAACCGTTACCACCACCGCCACCGACGTTAGTATAGAGAGTTGTGCCAGATGTTACTGCCTCAAATTCACCATAGGCAAAACCACCTGAACCACCGCCAGCACCACTTTGACCGCCGTTACCACCAGCACCACCCCATGCCCAGATGTATAGGGTTCCCTGACCATCACCAGTAACATCTTGCACACTAAATGTACTAGATCCTGCGGATTGCCAAGTATGAATTGTTAGAGGAATACCAGTGTCAGGATGATTAGCAGTAGTTACACTTCCACCACTAGCAGTGACAAATGCTTTGCTAGATCCTGCACCACCAGAACCGAGGGCATTAACTTTGTTTGCTCCAATAGGCATGATTAAGCAGAGTAATTAGTAATTGTTACGAAGCAGTACCAGGTAGAACCATTGAGGTAGAACATCATCTGATAACCATCCCAACCACTACCAGGTGTCAAGTCATTGACGTTATAAAGAACTTGGGCAGTTGAACCATTAACTCTCACAGATGTAATAGCACCATTACCATTAACCTGCTCAATCATCACAGATGCAGCATACATAACGCCACCTTCCTCAGGGACGTTCTGAAAATTAACTGTGATGTTACCGTTATAGTTTGTTGGGTTATTAGTCGAGAATACTGATGCCAGTGAGTGATCAAGGTTTACTACACTTGACTTAGCAAAAGAAACATGTCTTTCTTTTGTTTGTCCAAATTCAAATGTAGCACCTGGGATCATTCTCAGGTGATTGTTGACAGCAATGTTATCGAAATATCTATACGCTGACAGATCTTCGTCAGCACCAATCAGTGTCCATGTTGCACCATTCTCAATGGTAACTGTATAACCATTAGAGATGGTAATCGGAGCAGCAGAGAAACCGTTGCTAAACTCTACACCACCATTAGCACTAGGACCAACGATAATGTTCTCGCTAATCGTAGTTCCATTAGTTCTGATAATAGAATCATCACCAACGGAAGGACCACCACCACCAACATCATCCCAACCAGGTGTACCAGGTCCCGCTACATCAGGAAGATAACCTTGGAAAATTCCTTCGGTAGTATTGAATACGATAGTTCCAAGGGGAACTGTACCCAATGCATTGATTTGCGTCTGGTTGAGAGTAGGCAGATTGACTTGCTCTGTAACTTGCAGAGCGGTAATAACTGCTCTGGTTACAGCATCAATCTGATTGCCTATAATTTTGGTGGTCATTTATTTTATTCGGAAGGTTTTAGATAACGAGTTCACGAATATGGATTGTGTCACCAGTTGCAGGGGGTGTAGCGATAGAGAAGTCAACAGCATTACCTGTTACTGTATAATCTACACCAGGGGTCTGTGCAACACCATTAAGGAATACCAAGACAGAATATGCAGTGTGTCCAGGTGAGATACCAAACGTTTGTGAGGAACCATCACCGCTATACGTCACACCATTATTACCATTAGCAATACCAGTTGCTAATGAGTATTTATCAGCGCATCCATACTTACCAGTAACATCGATGTCACCATCAAAGTATGTGTTACCACTGATCTTCAAGCGGTTAGATGCATCAGGTGCCATACCAATACCATAGTTGGTAGTGCCACTGAATCTGTTAGATGTGATCGGAGTGGTATCACTCAGACCAAACTTATACCAGGTGCCAGAATCATAGATCCAACCAAGAGATTGACCAGGTGTCCAGTCAATGTTATAGCAAATGTCTCCACTGTTGAATGCAAGACCAGCGTCAAGATCAGGCAGACCAGAACCTAACTCTTCGGCAAGGAATGTCTGCCTCAGAACAGTACCATCATCGTTCGAGTAGGTAAAGTTCAGAGACTGAATCTGATCCTGTGAAGTAATCTTCTTCTGGAAGGTTACAGGACCTGAGAACACAGACTCCAACTGGTTAGATGCACCACCGATAACAGTAAGTTTATCAGTCAGCACCAACTCAGAGAAGGTTTCAATCGTTGTACCTTCTTCACCCAACACATTCAACTGTGCAATATCTTCGTTAGTGATCTGACCCGTAACAGGGTTAATCACCTGGTTACCAACGAACAGTTCACCGTCAGAGTTCACACCAGAGTAGTATGCAACACCTGCTGCTTCTTTGAGTGACTGAGACAATCTAACCTGCTCAGGTGAGAGAACCTCAACCTGAGTAGATGGGAATGCTGTTGAGTAGTTACCAGGACCGAAACCAAGATACTCAAACGTGTGACCAGATGCACGCAGAATAGAATAACGACGGAGTTCAATACTCAGAGGAGCGATAGAACCATCAGTGTTGAGTTTCAGAGGAATCTTTCTATCTTCCTCATCACCCAGACGTGCAGTCACAACAATGTTAGACAGAGTATTTGTTGTGGTGGTATAACCAAGGTTGTTATTTCCTTCAAGCAGGAAGAACTGTGCAGTCTCCTTAGTAATAGACAACTGAGTGTCTTCATTAGGAGTAGGACTTGCACCATCAGTAGTTCTAACCAGACCCAGAATCTCATTGTCTGCGACAGAAACAGCAGCAGCAGGGTCATCAACAGGGTTATCTCTGTCGAATGCAGGATAGATGTCTACTGTCTGTTGAGAGAACTCAAAGTCATCAAAGTTAGAGGTGATGGGAGATACTGACGCAGACAGAACTGTAAGGTAGTAGATACCATCAGTTTCACCAATCACGAACTCTTGGAATGTTTCTACATCATAGATGTAGTAAGTCTTAGAGTATGCAGGTGAGTTAGTTTCAGATGATCTAGGTTGCAGTACGAAACCAGTAATCGGAGGACGAGGAATCGGGAATGCATCCTTATCCAGGACATAACGGAAACGATAAGTTCTGTCAGTCAGATCACGAGCATCAGGTACACGACGTATAAAAGTAGTAGGAGTAAATCCAAGGTTCTGATACAGCGAGTTTGCTTGCAGTGTGGTGTAGATAGTATTGTTAGCGTTATCTACTTGCAGATACCACTGACCACGGTTTGTATCATACTTGATTGGGTTCTCATCATCACCTGCTCTTGTGCCAGTTACATCAGGACCAGAGGGTGAAATATCAGCATAGTGTGTAGTGGGTTCAGACGCGCCAGCAGCAACAAGTGCTACATATACTCTGTCAGGAGTATTAACATCATCACGTCTTGCACCAATAGTATAACCCTGAATCTTGCTAGGCGGTCTACCTAATTCAGAGGTGTAACCATATAAGTACAAACGCGAGTTATCTGCTTCTGCTCGGGTGGCGTTGATGTCGATAGTAACCCAGTTAATCGAGATCTCATCAACGTCATCCAGCGACTTGGGTGGGATAACGTGAGTAATTTGTCCTGCCTTGTCCTTTGTGAAGGCAGTTGCCTTAAATCCTTTTGATCGCAGGGATGTATTTCCGAAATTACTATTACTGTTGGTAATAGAAAGGTCACCACCACTGTCAGCGAAGAAATGATCGCCAAATCCCACAGCGAACACAGACACAACCTGAATGAATGAATCATTGGATGCCTTAATGTGCGCGTGACGCCATCCTTTACGGTACTCAGCAAGACCATTAATGTGTGCGCCAGATCCTGCTGCTTGTGGTTCATAGTTTCCAGAGGAAGGGTTATAAACTACAAATGCACGGTCATCCTTTTGAAGGGAGATGCCAGTGAACTGTGCAACCACCATCGATTTGAAACCAGTTGCACGCGAACCATCAGCGTGCATACCATTGATACCCCAAACAGAACGTAGGGACATGTTAAACACATATGGTGACGCAGAGTCAACCGTGTCAATCTCAACTTTAACAAGGATGTTTGAACCGATAGCATTACCTGAGGGTTCTGCTGACATCTGATAAGTAAACTGGTTACCCTGTGCAGATGTTACCAGGAACGATCCATTATAGAGTAGTTTATCCTGCTCAGTAGGACCATTAACGCCAGAAATGTTAACAGCGACACCCACGGAGAATCCATGATTCTTCGGGTTACCGATCTCGTCAACAGTAAACGCCGTAGCAGTTTGTCCATTTCTGATAATCTGCGATACAGCAAATTCGTCCGAGATCGGACCCACAATTCTGTTTTCTTCGATTCTTGCTTGCAACTGGTCCTGTGCAACCACACCAGAGGAGTCAGGAATTGTAGCGTATGCTTTCGAGATCTTCTGGTAGTACAGGTTCAGATCATCTACGTTAGCAAACTCAAAGCAAGTGAGTTTGTGGTGAGAGAAGTTAGGAGCAATAGTTGCAATATCATCACCACGATAGTAGACACCATTGGTATCACCATCGAAGAAGGATGCCTGCCAGAAGTAACAACCACCAGTTAAGTTAAAGATCGCAGAAGCAGTAGGTTCATTAGTAGCAGTAATACCGAGACTACCCTGTACTGTGGGATACGGGACATATTTTGGAATGAACTTGGTTCGACGTAAGTCCGAACCAACAACAGAGCAACCACGAGGGACAATAACACCACCGCGAGTTGAATTAAACCTATAAAGAACATTGCTACTACTCGTTAGGTCAAAGTTAGTATTAGCGTCAAACGGTTGAATATCATTATAATCTGCTACCCCAGGTCTGTTATCCAGAACGTAGTCAGAAGGATACAGATAGATCGAGAATGCGTCGAATTCGTCATTACTCAGACCAACACGATAGGAGAATCGTGCCACTTCAAGAAACGCACGTTGTAATGTCTTAAACGGACGCAATGCCGAGTTACCTCGGTTATCATATGCGTCCGATGCATCGAAGTCGTCAGGGTTGACGTAGATAATACGTCCAGTCCTAGACGTGATGATATTTTTAAGACGAGTTAGTGCCATTTATCGGTATTCCGTACTAGGGTCGCGGTTAGTCTCAGGACTATTTATTAAGGTGTACCAGTGCCACCACCATCGTCTGCATCCTTAGCGTTCAGCAGGAAGGTGTAATCCTCAGATACAGTCTCGAAACCATCAACAACGTAGGAAAGATCCCCAGCAGAAGAATAAACCAACAGGTTTTGACCAGGACCAACAACAATGCCAGTCACTTTGTCGTACTGATTAGCAGCAACCTGAACATCGTATGCAATATAGTCTTCTGCATTAGCATAAGTCACTGCGGTTGCACCTACCTGATCCCCAGTACCAATACCATTGGTATCGAATGTCAGGTTTGCAGCACCACCGCCACCAAGCACAGCGTCAGTCAGTGTAAGAGTTTCAGCATCTGCATAATCCTTACCACCGTTGACCAAAGTAACAGTAGCAGCACCAGAACCATCAACACTAACATCTACTACAAGACCTGTTCCGCTACCACCAGTAGGAGACAGACCAGCATAATCCCCAGTAGCACGAGAAGCATCAGCAGCACTAACGTTGTTTAGAGCAAGAACTTTACCAGTGACAACCTGAGTCATGGTACGGTTACCATTAATCAGTGTCGGTGTATCGTAGAACTGATCATTAACTTCAAATGGTTCAGAATCACCATCAAGGGAGATCTTCAATACATTACGATCAGCATCAAAGTCATGTACGAAACCCCAAGGACCAGGAGTTACACCACCTGTTTGAATAGTATACGTTGTACCACCAATAGTAAATTGGTCAGCAGCAGCAAATGTTTCACCACGAAGTTGATAGATGTAGATCTCTTCGTAAGGAGGATTCAGTTCCGTTCCCAGTGCATGACCAAATCCAGCATTAGCATCAGCAGTGTTAGCAACAGCAGGTTCTGCATATGCATATAGGTTCAATGCAGTTGCTTCACTAATTACAATTTCAAGGTAACCATCAGTTCCAGCAGTACCACCCTTAGTAACACCAGTGGTATATTCAACACCAGTCAAACTTTGTGTACCATCATCTTCTTCCGAAAGTCGGAAAGGATGACCAGTATTAGAAACATCAGACTGATCATAGCGATAGGTTCTTTCGTTATCGAAACGAACAATGGCAGCACCAATAATAGGGAACTCATAAGGACCTGCAATATCACCTTGGGAGATGATAAAGCGTTCGTTGTTCTCAATGTTATTAGTACCCTGAGAGAAGTTCAGGTCAATAGTTGCAGAAGAGTCGCCGCCCTGAACGCTCTCTGCTTCACTCCACCAGTTCAGATAATAATCACCAGAGTCAGTGAGTTGAGTAATACTAGTACCATCAGTGTGGTCAACAGCAGATGTACCATACTGACCACGAGTAACAGTCAGATCATTACCTGCGACAGTTTCAATATAAAGAATTTCATTGGAGATCCTAATATAAGAACCTTCCAGGAAACCAGTTGCATCAGTTACTGTAAGGGTAACATCAGCAGCAGCATAAGTAGCACCTTCATTAATCGTCGTAGTCGTTGCAGAATCAATGAACGACTTGGCAAAAGTACCAGCACTGAGAGCACTTGCGGTTGTGCCGTATACACCACGAGTAACAGTCAATGTATTGCTGTTGGTATCAATACCAGAAGGATCAATTTGAATGATCTCAGTACCTGTTTCTGTGGGATCAGACGATATAAACAGAAGTGTATTATCAGCAAGACCAGTATTACGAGAAACTTGTACTGTGGTTGCGGCAGCGCCAACATCAGGAGTTGTCATATACAGGGTGCCTGTGCCACCATCATAGGCACGAAGAGTACCAGTCAGACTAGATGTTGCACCAGTAATGGTTTCACCTATCTCAAAAATACCAATCAGGTTATCAACCAGAGTATCAATAGGATATACTCTATCAACTTGAACGTATCTGTTTACTGTTGCAGTATCCTTATACACATCCAGCAGTTTAGCAATACCACCGTTGATAGATGCTAGGTCAGTACCAGGAACGGCAGCACTAAACGTAATGCCAGGGTTAATTTTCAGTTTATATCCACTGATCGGGTTGCCCTTCTGAAACTTATACTGAGAAGGTTCGTTACCATCCAGTGTAAGAATCTGATCGTAATTTCTCAGGGCAGTGCGATAAGTTGCTGCTGAACCACTCTGGTTAGCAACAGTCATCACTGTCGATGCAGTGCTTTCAATATCAACTCGATAGAGTTCTGTATTAGTAGTGGCAGCGGGTTTTGACGCTGCGAGTCTTCCTGCTGTCATTTGTTAATTACCATCCTGCCTGAAAATAAGATTGGAGTCTGAGTTGCCCACCAAGAACGGGAGCAGAGAGAGCACCACCGAAACTAACACCCACTGCTTCAATGTTATTTGTAGAAAGCAGAGTAGCATTACCTGCGGGGAACCTAATAGTTACATCGTCCTCAATGTTCGATGCGTCAATAGTAATGATACCGTTGAGATTATCAGGATTGTTAATCCTCATATACTCCATCGTCTTGTTCGCAAGAGTTTGTGTTGCTCTTTCTGCGACGATGACGTTTTGACTAGTACCATTATTTAGAGGGGCAACCACAGAACCCTCAGGGAATGTCCAAGAGTAGTTCGTGTTGTCGTTTAGGTTGCCAAGGTTGAATGTAATCTTCTTGGATGACTCCGCAGTGTCCTCGAAGATAGCACCTTTATATACCTTGTTAGTAAGAGTTTGTGTTGATGCCTCACCAACAACTGTGACGTTCAAGTCGGGGAACGTAACAGTTCTATTACTAGTGAGAACACTGGAATTGAAGATTACATAATGAGTGGGATCATTCTCATCAGTAGAAGGAGTGTTTGAGAACGTGGGATTAACCATGTTCTTGTTATACACATCCTGCTGTGTCACATCATCCAACAGTGTGGACTGCGAAACAGCAACACCAAAGTCAGGTAGACGATAAATGTGCTGACCAGGTGCATCCCAGGCATCAGTCTCAAACTTAGCAATCTTAGCAGTATCAGTAGAACCTGTGATGCTAAGATCAGTGTCTTTGATGATGATAGTCTTGTTCGTAATCGACTGATAGGTATCAGTAGCGACGAACGTTGTGACTGTATTTCCACCGACAGAAGGGAAGTCGAATCGCTTCGTACCACCTGCGGTAGAAACAGTGTCTACGTTGAATACAACTCTCTTAGAGGCATTTTGATCACCAACAAAGTAGGTTGCAGAGTCAGTAAACTGTGCTTGTCCAGTAACACTGAAATATCCAGATCCTTGCGGTTGAATAAACAGGTTAGCATTGGCAGCAGCACTGTCCTGAATTGCCATTCTGATGGTAGAAGAACCATCAGAGTTAGAGATTCTGGACTGATACAATGACGCACTACCAAATGTAATGCCGATTTCGTTGACCGCCGATTGGAATAAACCAGTATCTCGGTCCAAGTCAAACGCCATGCCTGGCGCAGACGCAGATCCCGCAGCGATAGATCTAAAAAGTTGATTAACCTTAGACTTCCTGTTGGGAATCAGCGGGTCCGAGATAACAATCGGGAGAATTGCTTCTCCCGTTACCAGTTCATCAGCAATCGTATCAAGTTGTGATATTCTTTTAGTACCCACTGAGACTCACTTGGCGCTGTTCTTCCCTGTTATTTATAAGGTAACATCTCTGTGTCCTTTCGCTAATGACAGGGCATCTGCATAGCGATCAGCATGTCGCTGATGGTACTCTCGCGCTTCGTCAAGTTCCGCCAAGAATTCTTCATAGAACTGACGTGGACTGACATCCTCATCATTGAAGTAATCATTGATGCAGTCAGCAAGACGGTCCCTACGCTGTTTAGCATAGATCTTGTTGTTGAATTCAACAGGATCAGGACTAACGATCTTAGGAATACCTTCTTGGGCATCTTTGAGGATCTCTTGATAGAACTGGTCGTCGCTCATTGCGCTTCCTTCACACGGACCTCAATAGTATAGGCAGGTTGGGCAGATTTGTCAACCTTGCCCCAGTGCCTGATCACCCCTGCCACAATGAAACAGTTAGTGACAAAATAAGTGAGAAGTACAGCAGTGCGTATACAAGCAATGATGTCTGCCTCTCGTTCATCTCTACCTTCCTTCTGTCCGAGTGCCTTTGCCCAGAGTCTCCACATATTTCTTTCTTCCAACTCCCCCTCCTGGGATCGAACCAGGGACCAAACGATTAACAGTCGTTCGCTCTACCGCTGAGCTAAGGAGGAACGAGAGCCTGATAACGGACTTGAACCGTTGACCTACGGTTTACAAAACCGTTGCTCTATCCAGCTGAGCTAATCAGGCACGTCTTGATAGTTCTCAATAAGATGAGACATCTCAAAGAGAACTGGATGCATTTCCTCAGCAATCAGATAGTCAGACCATCTATATAGGTCTTCCATCTTTATGTGAGGATTGGTGTTTGCTTGTGCAATAACGTCTCCATCATGGGGATCAAACCCTTCATCCTCAAAGGTGAAGGGCAGTCCATTGATCATAAAGACATTAACTATACATTCACATGAATCAAGATAACAAAAAGCGTTAGTTACTTTGTACTTCATGTGCTTCCTCTTCCATCAACTTGGCGATACGATGCTCAATACTTGCTAATGCTTGTTTGACTGTATCTGCCTTGTTACTATGTAGTGTGGAACCGTCTTCGTATGCAAGAAGTGTATAGTGCCATTGGCAATCGATGTCACTATACCACATCTTTATGTCAAGATTCAAGTTCCTTCTGCATGGTGCTAAGTTCCTCGTTGACATACTGTCGTACTCCTGCTGGATCGGGTTGCCACCCCTCTGGCATAGGGAGGGGTGGGTTATTAGCAGTCTCAATTACAGAGAGTGCCTTTTCATAATCAGGAACGGGAACCATTAGAACTGATGGTTTCCCCTCCTGAGTGATCTTAATTGTATGACCCCTCTCACATAGCGTCAAGCAGAAATCGAAATTCTCCTCAATTTCTTCCAATTTGACTTCGATGATCTGTGCGTTCATATCAGTTGAAAATATAGGTACGGTCCTCAGAGTCTAGTTTTTCTTGGAGGAAGGAACTGATGGTAGCAAAACCCTCAGCACCGTCTTCATTCCACTCGAACTGAACAGACTCTTGATAACCACAGTCATCTTCAATAACGATCTTACGCTCGTTGAAGTGAATGTAGGCGTGGTTGACGAAGTTAGGAGACATCATTAGTTGAGCATGACAGGGAGACCATAGATTTGGGTGGGACCAAGGGCACACCCAAAGGCAGCAAGACCAGTACCGCATCCCATAGAGAGCAGACCGCTTGTCACCTGATTAACAATAGCACCGCTACCCGAGGTTACGATCTCACCTATGCCACCTGTTGGAGTGGCCACCAGTGTCATGTGTGCGCCAGCGTTGGATCCAGTCACAATGTCTGCCATACCGCAGGCAGTGGAGGTTCCGAGTGCCATACGAACATGCATGGAGGGAGAGGACGACACGGGTACGTCCATCGTAATGTCAACGATGGAACCATTAACCAGACTATATGAACCAGTGAACACTGGCATGGTCTGGAAAATTGCGATTACATCCATCCTACCACATGCCAGGAAAGATGTGATCCAGGATGCTTCGTTGACGATCTCACCAGTTGCTTTGTTGGTGATAGCAGTAGCAGAGGTGTGGACATCAGGGGCGTCGAGAGTAATACCCGAAACACCATTCATCTTCACTTGGTTACCTTGAATGGTAACGTCACCTTTGTAAGCAATAGCGTGGTCACCTGCCTTGGTTTGGAAGGACTTTGCTTCTTTCTCCCCTGCTTGGAGATTAACGTTCTTAGATGCACTGTTGAAAGACTTGAATGCACCTTGAACTGCTTTCAATGCAGACTCACCACCTTGTTGGAAGTCAGACTCTGCTTGCTTAGTCCACTGGTTGTCATCTTGGTTCAGAGCATTATCGCCCTTACCGCTTGCACCAGCGCCAGCACCATTACCTGTGTTCTCGTTGAAGGATCCGTTCACTTCCAGGTGGAAGTCACCCATCACTTTGAGATAGTAGTCACCTTCAATCGTATGAACCAGGTTGTTCTTGACGTTCTGAATCAAGTCGCGACCAAAGATCGCAGTCTCATTACTAGGAACGTTCTTGTGGACGTTACCCTTCTTATCTTCAAAGGTAGTAACACCACCAGGACCAGAACGGATGCGCTTCTCCTTCCCAGGTGTAGCGTCATCAATATCTCTGGCACCATTCAAGAACAGTTTAGTTTCCATGGCATAGGTGTTGATGCCTTGGAAGAATGAATCAAAGTAATTACCCCCTGTCCCTTCTTCACCAAAGTCGGAACAGTCGTCACTAGTGTTACCACCAGGACCAGCGAGGGCATCACCAGGATTAGAACATTCGGTGGTCCCCAATAGTGGTAACCACCCTGTCGCTTTCGGTTTTCGTGCGCTCCTTCCACAATCAATGAACGATGCAATGAGACTCACGATCATTGCAATGATGTTCAGAACGTTAGAGAAGTTAGCAAGAACACTGAAATCAATTTGCATCAACTTCTGCAAAGAAGTAGTGATCGAAGAAAGTTGATCGATCGTATTGATTGCAGAGATGATGGTGTTGAAGACCTTAGAGATCTGTTTGAGAACCTTACAGATCGCTTTCTGAATACCACCGATTGCCTTGGTGACATAATCAGTGATCATCTTAAAGACTTGGTTGATCGCATTGGTAACCAAGTCCATTATCTGGTCAACAAAACTTCCTAAGAAGTCCATTATATTTCCTATGGCATCGAGGAAACCAGGAACAGGTTGACAGAAAATGTCCTGAATGATCTGTTTGATGATACTGATGATGGTAGTAACCACCGCCAGAGGAATGATACTAGCAAGTACGTTGACGAAAGCATCGATTGCTTGTCTCAACTGCTGAGCAAGAAGTTCCTTCAATGGTGCAACCATTGCAGTAACACCATTGGTAACATAGTTAGCGATATTACCAATTTGTTTGAGGATCTGGTTACCAGACTGAGCATGACCACTGATAGTAGACACCAAACTACCACCAGAACCCACACCCAAAGAACCGATTTGAGTGCCCAATTCAGTGAGCATTCTCTTCAAGTCCTTGGTGAATCCACCAGAAGCACCACCAGTTTGTAGAGGACCACTAGTGCCATCAGCAATGCCACCTTCCATAGAAGGGACACCGATCGGGTTTGTATACACGTTGAACGGGTTCTCAACTTCCGCTCTACTGATAGCACCACGGGTTTGCTCTTCACCACCCTCAGGACCACCAGGTGTTGCACCCTGACTCTTTACGAATGGAGCACCACCTTCAACGTTCTGACCTGTGACTGCTTGACGCTGTGGAGATTGGAAAGCATACTCATCTTTCTCTGCCTCAGTAGAGTCAGCGATGGTCGTTCTGGACACATCAATGTCACTACCTTCACTACCTTCTGATCCACCACCTTGTCCAGACTTCTTCTTGAATCCACGGAAGGCACCCATGACACATGGGAGTTGACCTTCATCACCATCCATGAAGAAACCCATGACGAATGCACCCACTTGCAATTCACAAGTAGAACCAGCATTCTTGATCTGAGGTTTATCAGTAGGCAGCAAAACAGTTGCCCAAGGAAGTGCATCCGTAGGGAGATCTTCCAAATAAGAAGAAGAACCATCCTCTCCTACTTTCCCTTTCTGGTGCCAACCTACGATACGTACTTTGACACGACCCAAGGAAGCAGGATCTTCTACGCTTTCAACTTCACCGACCCACCAGTTGAATCCATCTCTTCCAGCAAAATCAGTCTTCGTTCCTAACATTATCAGTAAGTGTATAGTCTAAGGTCCTGGCATTATTTAGACGCACAAACTCAAACATTCCTTCTTCGGGTAGTTTGCCCCATGCGAATTTGCCTGTTTCGGCATCATACCCAGTATCCAAAGACTTATATATTTGTCCATTGAACTGGACTTCGCTTACTACTTTGGTGTTCCTGAGAATACAATCACCATCTAACTCACCGAACCACCATCCATCAAAGTAACCGAATTTCCAAGAACAACTTGGTTCGTTGGTGAGTAAGTTGGTTGATTGAGTGAAGACAGTTACATCATTCTCGTATGTGAGATCCACTTGAAAGTGGCGATAGGGGTTGTCTTCACCTTGGTAATTATACCAGGACTTCATTTCTAGTGTCAAGGGTGCAACTTTCGTATACAGAATGTTGATCGTTGGCCACTTAGTTGGGTTTGATTGTGCTTGTTTCTTATTGAGGTAATGCCCCAATATCATCCTCTCAAATAAGGTCATACCATCCAGTCACAATAGTCTTCTCTTCATTGGGTGCTGGCAGACCTTTGTGCATATGTGTCCAGTCTGCTGGCCATATTAAGGTCAATCCTTTGACAGGTTTCACCTTACATTGCTGTGTCTCAAAGTATGTCTCTCCACCTTCTTCTACATCATTTAGATAAGTCATCCATGCCATGATTCTATTGGCACATTGTGGATGACCACTTCCTCTCTCACAGTGTAATTTCTTAAACCCTCCGTTGGGAGGATACCATTGAATGTTGAAATCTTCTAGAAGATCCCACTTCATGGTTTTAAGTTGAGGATAAAAGTTGCAATATAACTTAGTAACTTCTGCTAGTTGATCAATAAAGTCAACAATCCTCCTGTCCTTGATATACCGAGGTATTGTCAAGTCTATGGAATCCTTAATATCCTTGTCGATCCCGTTGCCATGGTGTCCTGGTTCCTTATCTAAGTAATCGCATGTATTGAAAAAGTCAATCACCCCATCACAGACTTCTGGACTTATCTTCCCACCACCGATAAAACTATACGGTGCATCTATATCTAAGTAATCCATAAAGCCTCAAAGAACCCTGTCTCTCAACCCTGACAGTGTTGATTATAATGATTTATTCAGTGGTTGTCAACAATCGTAGATTCTGCACTCGTCAGACTCAGGGTTCTGATCGCAGTACATCTCGAACGCAGTCGGATCGTGTCCGTCACCTGGGTGTCCTTGCTTCCATTGAGCGAGATCACTCAGTTCTGCCTCCAAGTGGCGGCGACGTTGTGCGGAAATGTTTGGATTATTCAGTTCGTCAACATCCGATTGGATGTGCTTATCAATGTTTTCCATTTAATACTAGTGTGATAGTATGATACTATTTATTTGCCTTTGTTCTGGGGACTCACAGGAAGACTATCGCGGCACAAGTAGAGTTCAGTCGTCATACCATTTTGATTGTAGACGTGCTTGACACCTTTGATAAGATATTTACCTGAGAACTGTCTGTCCTTACCCAGTTTGTTCTTGTTCTTCTGGATCGATTCTGGAATGACTACCTTGATCACGCCACCTGCATACACTGCTGTGTTACCTGGTACAGTAATCGTGAGCGTGTGGGTATTCAGCAGGAACCATCTCTGGTTAGCGTATGATGCTGCCACCAAAATACTGGCGCTCTCTTCTTCTGCACCACCGTCAGGTGAATTGGGTGCTTGCTGTGTCAACTTGGGCAGAATCTTCAACTTAGTTCTAGTAGGGAACTCAGTCTCAAACTCCTCAGTAACCTTATCATCATATGGGAATCCCTTCTCCAAGGTAGATGCCTTATCGAAGATACTTCTCAGTCTGTTGACAACAGGACCAGTAACTGTACCTTCTGGTTTGCTATCACCTGTCGTTGCACTCGCTACTGGTAGTGAACTGGATGTAGGTGCTGCCATGACAACACCAAAGGTTGCTGTCTGATACACACCCTGTCTCAGTTTTTCCAGTTGGTTTGCTCTGTCTGGGTACTTGATATTTTCGATCTTGAACATGTTCAGAACAGGATCATCATCGTTGACGTTCTTCTGTCCATACTTGTACTCAGCGATGACACCCCCTTCACAGAGTAGATCGATAGACTTGAAGTGGTATCCATTCTTGTTTTGGTAGAACACAAAACCAGACTGTCTCTTACCGATGTTACCTTTCTGCTTCTTACCCCCACCTTTTCCTTTGGTTCCTTTACCAGGAGAAGTTCTACTTACCTTATCTGTAAGATATGATATACAGTCAACAGGTCTCCAATTAGGAGAGATCACATTCATCTTAGTGTAAGGTTCAATCTCAATATCCTTCTTAGATACTCCGAGATGATCCTTCAACATTCTCTCTACAACATCATTCTTACCATTCTTTGCACCAAACAGACCGAAGGCACGGTTTGCTTCGTTCTTATACATCTCAGGAGCACCAAAGTGCAAGATATACATCTTGGCACGTTCACTCTTGATGACACTACCAATCTTATACATCTGCAACGTTGCTTTGATCTTACCATCCTTGGCAGACTTTTTGCTGTCACCTTGACTAGCAAAGGTTTCAAACTCGATGTCTAACTTCTCAGTTCCATATAGTCTGGCGTCCAAGTCAGTAGAATCCAAGATCGCCATATCTAATCTGACGAATGGGGAATCAATAGACTCAAACCATGAGAACTCAGAGATGACACCTTTGATGTCCAGTTTCTCATCTTTGTCTCCACCTTTGAGGTGAAGATCTGCCTTGATTAGTTTATATGCTTTGGAATCTGCCATTACGCGATACTAACTGGTTCTGCAAAGATCTCGGCGGTGAGACCGAATCTGGGTCTAGCATATGCATTCGCTGGAATCTCATATGGTCCAGAAGCAGGCATGTCTACTTCTGCTGCCACCTGCTGTGGTGGAGATGAGTTACCACCAGCAGCAGGGAGTTGTGTACTAGTTAGGCTTACATTCTCACCCGCCTCTGCCTTTGCTTCATCTTCTGCTTTCTGCTTTGCAGCAAGTTGGTCACCACTCCTGGGTCTGAGGTCAGACTCATCGATACCTGCTGCCAGACCACCAGACGGTGTTCCACTACCCATCTCCTGAGCATCCTGAACATACTTTTTAAGGATGTCCATCTTGCCCATGAGTGCTTCCATAGGATTCTTTTTCTTCTCACCATGTGCTGTTTCCTCACCAGTTACAGGATCAACTGAGACACCACCAGTGTTTGCAGATACTTGGGTATCGGTAGCAGTTCCCTGAGCAGTAGGACCATCACCCTCATAGTCACCCCATCCCATGCCGTCAAAGATTCTCAACTTACCATCTTTGTTGACAATATCACCAGTCGCATACTTCTTATTAGGATCAAACTTAGGATAACCACCACCACTTAATGCTTTCAGCATCTCATCAACACCAATGTGAGCAGCATTGCTACCCACACCTGCATAATATGACTCACCTTTCTTGACCGCTCTGCTGTGACCCTGCATATCCTTAGGTACAGGAACTGCTGCCCAGACCTTAGCGAGTCTGATCATTGCTTCCTGAGGATTGTCTTTCATCATTCCAGGTGTCACACCTGCCTGTCCTTTCTCGATCAGGTGAACAGCAATCTTCGTCTGGTTCTCAGCATTATACTTATCAGTCATCGGATCAAGTCCGACTGCCTTCGCTCTTGCAACCAAGAATCTGGGGAGGTTCTGCCACTTACCTACGGCACCTGTTGCCTTCGCAGCAACCTGTGCGATTGTCATGTCTGTTGCACCAGGAAGTGTCGTACCAGGTGCCATGGCATCCCACTTACCGCGTGACTCTTCTCTTGCAATGAGATCCAAGACAGGAGCATATACACCACCAGATGCATATTTCTTGCCAGACTTACACCAGGGGCAGAATGGACCAGAGATGCCTAGGTTGAGGTTACCACCTGTTGCCATTTCTTTGGCATCAGCAGCATAGTCTCCAATAAGTCCAGCATTACCAGTAAAGAATGCTGCCATTTTCTCGGCAGAAAGATATGAACTAGTAGAGTCAAAAGTATTAGTAGTGCTACCCTCACTACTACCTGACTGGTTGTTAGTATTGGTGGCATTGTTCTTGGTGCTACCTTTACTTGCTGCTGCTTTGGCGGGGTTGGGAGATCCTGCATCAGGAGGAACAGGAATCTCTGGCATACCAAGCATCTTTCTTACTTGGTTACGAATGATGTGACCACCAGAACCTTTCTCACCATCCTTGGTTAGGTGCCACAAGTCCCAACGTGCGCCATCACCACCCCATGCAGTAGGACCATAGTTGTCATTGCCAGGCAGTTGTCCATCTTTACCAGATGCTGCCTCAGCATGGGTCATAATGTTCTTGACATTAATATCACTTTCTTTCCAACCACGCTTCTTAGCAATGTCAGCGATCTCTCCTGACAAAGATGAAATCTGTTTACCAGAAGGCCATACATAATTACCGCCAGATCCTGCCATGGCAGCAACTGCCATACCAATACCTTGACCGTTTCTTAGATAAGTGTGTGCAACACCAGATCTCTGGTCATATGGGTGAGCACGATAGATGCTACCATCACCCTGAACAATAGAGTGATACTTACCTGACTGTTTGAAGTTACCGCCACCAGCAGTCCAGTGGAGGAAGATCTTACCACCCTGTGCTAGTTTTCTAAGAGATTCCATCCCTGCCAGACGATTCTCTTCCTGAGAACCATCGCGACGTGGATTCTTGGTGTTAGATAGTTTACCACCCATAGCAAAAGAGGGAAGACTATATCCACCTGCCTTTGCCTGCTGCATTCTCAGACTGGTCAGACCGTTTCTTCCACCAGAAGTTGCAGGTGTGTTGAACGGAATTACGAATGCATCACCACCAGCGGAGCGTCTGCCTACCCACTCAGTACCATGACCAATAAAGGATGTAGATGCACCACCATCTAGTGATACAGGATAACCAGACATAGGTCCAGTAATCCATCCACCACCTGCTGCTTTCTTCTTAACCTTACCACCGTCTGCCTTCTCGTCCAGACCCTCATCGGAGAACATGTCACCGCTCATAGGAGCGCCGACCATGCCACCATTCTCTAAGGTTTCATCTAGTTCTGTCTTGCCTTCCTCTACACCAGGTGCCTTTGCTTTACTACCCAGAGCGATACCAAGTGCTCCGATACCAGCAATGCCCATCAGTGCCCATCCCATGCCAGATCCTACAAGGAAACTGACAACACCTTTCATCACATTGAAGACTGCCATCCCCATCTTGCTCATAAATCCAAAGACAGCATTCGCTAATCCTTTGGATCCAAGACTACCCATCAACTTGAACAGAAGTCCAAGTCCTAGTTTGGCAACAGCAGCAGGTGCAAAGATAAGACCCAGTGCTGTTATGAATTTGAGTATACCAAAGACACCTTCAAAACTAAATGGGTTCTCCATGAATGATACGATACCATCCAGACCCATGTTGATCAGGAATCCATAGGTATCCTTCAACCAAGTACCAATCGCCTTGATTGCTTCAAGCATCTTCTTAATCTTCTTGATGTTCTCTGGATTAGAGAACCAGTCAAGAATTTCATACAGAACCAAAGTTCTAAACAGATTCGAGAATAGAGATGCTAATCCCTTGAAGAATCCAAAGGCACCAGCAGCAACCTTCTTCGACTTCTCACCAAATGTCGATTTCTTATCTCTTTTCCCTTCTTGTAAGTTTTCTGCTTTCTTATCTTGCTCTAATCCTTCTGCTCTCTTCTTTGCCCTCTTCTGATCTTTTAGTCTCTTCTTCTCATCCTCAATATGATCCTCACGGAGATTCAGGATTGCTTCCTGATTTTTCATGTAGGTGCCCATGAATCCCTTCATGGATGTAGTCATCTCTTCCATGACCACACCAATCGAGTTGGTGGTAGCACCCAGACTATTGATCGCCTTGATATTCTTTACAGCACCATCTGTGGGTTGCGTAACCGCCTTCCCACCAATCATGACAGTGATTCCTTTACCACCTGTGGATGGGGGAGTTACATATTTGTAAAATCTTATCTTTGCCATTAACCGTTAAGGAGAGGAGATGCAGATGGACCACCAGCGGATTGTTTCCTACCGCCACCCACGACTTGTGTCTGAATGACAGGTTGAACCGCGACCATTAATTGATTAGTCTTAGGTTCCTTCTCACGACGTGTCTTATCGACAGATAATGTACTCAGTTTGTCTATCTTAGTATTTAGTGCCTCTGTCTCATCCGTTTTGACTGGTTTGAGATCAGACGCGGGTGTGGATGGTTGTGGGGCAGGAGGAGCAACAGACGGAGGTGCTTGTGGCGGAGTGGGATCAAACACACCCTCACTAGGTGTTCCACCACCCATTGCATCAGCATCCTTAGCATAATTACCTAAGATGCCCAGTTTCTGAGCGAAGAACTCTGCCATCTTCTGTGCTGACAGATACTCAGTCTTGGCATCTACTGTGGGTTCGGCAGTCTGATTAGCAGTATCTGTACCGCCAGTATTAGAACTACTAGAATCAGTCCCAGTCTGGGTCGTAGAACCTGTTGTGGGTGCAGTGTAGTTACCAGATCCATCAGTGCTACCACCACCAGTCAGATTCTCCCAGTGCCATGCTTCATGACCATCAGGATTGTCTGTCTCATATCCAGGAATCTGCTTGAACCCGAAAGTTCCAGCATTCATTCTCAACCACTTATATGCACCATCAGTAAACCAGAGGTCAACTGCCTTACCTAAACCGTGGTTAGATGTACCAGGGGCAGCAGCAGTACCAGGTCCAAGACGATTGTAGAGTTCTGCTTGCTTCTCATATGAACGATAAGATGAGTTGATTCTGAATGCAGAACCCATCTTAAATCCATCATCCGATGCCTTTGCCATCATCGCCTTGAACTTAGGCGCGACATCTTTGGCGAGTTTATGTCCACCACCAATCGATGCTAGTTGATCCTCAGGCAATCTACCATTGACAGAACCACCAGAAGCAAACTTACCCCAATCTCTTACAGGATCTTTTGCCGACTTCTTGGTGCTCATCACCATGGGATCGACCATCTTCTTCGCCATCTTATTGTGTGCTCTTACAGCACCACCCACTGCCATCTCAGGGAGAGTCATGGGTTCACCAGGGTCACCAGACTCTGCTGCTGACATCAATGCATCTTCACCAGGGAATCCACCGTCAGGATCGCGGATCAGTTTTCTCTGTGCAAAGTCACCACCGATCATCTTAGCGATCGGGTCATCAGTCTCTGCTAACCAGGGTATCTTATAAAGGAGTTTCAGCAACTGTTCTGCTGCCCACTCACCAGCAAAACCACCTGCCATACCAGTGATAAAACCAGGTACACCACCAAACGGAGCACCGATAGCGAAACCAGCAGAGTAACCTAACAGACCACCAGTTGCTTTGAGTAGGGCGTTGATAGGTGATTCACCAAACATACCATAGTCCATGAGTGCCATGACTAGGGCAACGATCTTATCGATACCACCAATCTTGGCATTCGCTTTTGCTGCTTTCAAGAACTCACGCATGTTCTTGAATCCAGGATTCTGGAATCCTGCTTTCAGAGCACCACCGATGGAATCCTTGATCTTGTCCATCTTGATCCCACCAAGAGGACCCTTCGGTGGGGAGTTGGCAAGATCCTTGACCTGCTTACCAATAGGATTCTTTTCTAAGAGAGGACCAACGAAGTCCTTGACCTTCGCCATCGCCTTGTCGCGAAGCGCAGCAGGATTCTTTGCTAGTTCTGCAACATCACCAATCGCTTTTCCTGCTTTGGCACCAAAGTCCCAGATACCTTGACCCAGACTCTTGACACCACCAATCAGTCTCTCACCACCCTCAGCAAACCATTTGTTTAGATTTTGGAATGCACCAACAGTAAATGAACCAACTGCCTTTGCACCAGTGACAGTAGCATCGACTGCTCGACCTGCAAGTCTCCTACCTCTACCAAATAAGTCACCCAGAGCGCCCATGACGCCCTTGCTGGTTGCTACTTCTTCTGCTGCTTCGGATGCTACCTTTGTACTACTTCGCTCTGCAATCTCAACGCCAGTCTTCTTCGCTACATCATCAGCGTTCTGAGCAACTGCTTTCTTTGTAGCATCATCTGCACCAGCAGGTAACAGATCCAGTGGATTAGGACACAGAGCACCAGCGACTCCACCTAGACCACGACGACCACCACGACCGAATCTTCTTCTAGCAGCTCTATCACCAAATCTTCTTCTATATCTCTCTCGTGCAGTGAGTCTTCTACCAGAACGATCTCTCGATCCACCTCCACCGCCGCCACCACGACTTTTCGGTGACGTTCCCTTTCGGAATGCTTCACCGATCTTACGCATTGCCTTGAAGTCGCCAATCAACTTCCAAGGCATTAGGATACGAGATCCTACGAAGATACTTGCTAATCCTGCAACAATTTGCAGAACACCAAATACCTTATCGAGACCATTCTCGACAGCACTCTTGTTAGGATCGTTACCAAATACTTTCGAGATCCCGTCAAGGACCTGGGTCATCCCCCACTTGGTAAACCATCGAGCAAGATCCCATATACCCTTGAAGAACTTCAAGAGTGTCTTGATCTTCTTTAAGTTTTCTGGTTTGGATAACCAGTCTAGTACACCCAGAGCAAGGAATGGAGCAACCAACTTGATCAATCCACCCATGAGCATCTTCATGGGACTGAACAGGTTCTTCAACCATCCAAACTTAGATTTCTTCTCCTTCTTTGCTTCCTCCTCACCTATCTTCTCTTCTTTCTTCTCACTCAGTCCTTCTTGCTTTTCTTCTGCAAGTTTATCCTGCTGCAATCCTTTCTTTTTGCCCAGCATGTCTTCCTGGGCTTCAATTATCTCTACCTTATGCTTATGCTCTTTCTCTGTAACTTCTTTCTCTCTTTCTTGGAAAGCAGTGACAGAATCAGTATATGTCGTTACTACTTCTTTGAATTCTTTTGTCAGCAGACCGATGTCAGTCAGAACCACACCAAGACGATTGAAGGCAAACATCTGGGACTTGAATTGTTTGCCTAAATCGTCTGACCCAAACTTGGGTTTAATGGTTACAAATTTTCTGATCGTTGCTGCCATTATAGGAATGATCCACCTTGTTTTTGCTTGGCACGTTCGCGCTCTTCTTCTTGTAGATATGCTAAAAGCAGATTCACGTAAACATCCCTCTCCCAAGGGATCATATCTTCTAACTCAGTAAGTGAGTATTTGTGGTGTTGCATTAATGCGAAGTTAGTCTTGAACAAGTTCATGAGACTATCATGCATTAACGCTATGCGAAAAAAGCGGCGAGTCCTTCCAGAATGATAGTGTTATCTACCTTGGTTTTAGGATTCGTTACCACGAACTCATGCCTGAGTTTAGGCATTGTGTCGAAGAACTTTTGAATAGATTGGAACTGTTCACTGTTCATCTCACCGAGGAATTCCTTTGCTTCTTTCTTAGTGAAAGACTCATAGGTTTCATCTCCATCGTATACCTTCTCAATGCAGTCAGCAGCAAGTTCAAAGACATCTTCGATGTCAGGATCTTCCTTCATGTTAGTATCGATGAATGCATCGAGTGAAGGATACCTCATCTGCACCTTGACAGTATCAGTGAGTTTGACAATCTTCTTGTGATCCTTAGGAACATTGACTTCAATCTCATCGAGATTCAGTTGAACATCAACCTGAGTCTCTCCATCATCTTGACATGTGACTTTGAATTCACTAACCTCACCAACCGCCTTGGATCTAATCTTCAAGAAAAGATACTCGATCTCAAACGTGGCAAGTTTCTCAACGTTAGGAACGTTGGTACATGCTTTAAGGATTTGCTTCACTGCTCGAATCATCTCCTTCTCGTTCTGGGACTCCATCGCGAGATAGAGGAGTTTTTCTTCTTTTACGAGGAAAGGTCGGTATGTGACCTTAGTACCACTGACAGGGAGTTTACACTCATAATCAGGCACTACAAGTTTAGGTAAAGGCATAATCAGAAAATGACGATGTAATTATTTAGACGAGTTATCCGATGCTGAATCTCTGCACATCGGGGTTACCAGAACCTTCTACTTTGGTTCTAATCTCACTGAACGTGAATGTTTGTGCTCTGCCACCCTTCGTTTTCAGGGTCTTAGGAGATACTTGGTCGAATCTGTAACGCTCGAAGTAGAACTGAATATCCATTTGTAGAAGTCCAGTCTGTTCGTTATCAAACGTTTGAGTGCTGATGTTTGTAGGGAATGCACCAAACAGTTTCCACACACCAGTTGCTTGCATGGGGTGCATACCTTTCTTGTTCTTGCCAGTTCTCTCGTCTCTTTGCGTCAACTTAAAGTTGGCACCATGCTCCCACTTGACGATCTGCAAATCAACAGTATAGTCGTCATAGAATGCTACGCTGTTGTCAGAATCAGAAGCAGCAGAGTGTAACCATGCTTCAAAGAAATCTCTATGCATCTGGTCCTTTGTAACCAAAAACGAGATAGTAATCTCTGAGTTGGTTTGTCCAGTAGCAAATCGACGCATCATACCAAAGTTATTAATCTCACTTGTAGTGAGTGCTCTACTTGGTGTAGTTACAGAAGCAGCATAGTAGTTGATAGTCTCATAGACTCTTTTAATACGAGCACCATTCACTGCACCATTCCCACCTTGACCAAATATGGGAGGTGCAGGAATCATGATCTGAAACAGATTGGTAGTTGCTGGTGCCAGGGCATTAGTAGCAACCAGATCTCTGAATGTATTAAATCTATTGGGACTTCCCACTATTGTCTACTCCAAATGATGGAACTAGGAACGTCAAGATATCGACCCACAACATTCATAGTGAATTGCTCCAAGGGGAGCGGATACTTCATATCTTTGAGGTCAGCAGATGAGACCGTCTTGATATTACTTGCATTTGACATAAAGTATTTATGGTGGCAGCGACGAGGATATGATACGGATCCCCCGCCCCAAGATTTAGCAACAGATACTCTGGTGCTAGGTCTAAGATAATGTATGTTTCCACCAGAGAACTGCTGGTTTGCCATGTCAATATCTGTAATCAGTACCATCGGGTACTTATCATAGAATGGCAGATCTTTGGTTGCCGCAGAGTATGCAAAGAATATAACGTCACCTACCTTAAATCCCTTAGAATCAGGCAATCCATAAAATACCTGAGACCGATACCAGTCCTTAGACTTCTTACCCCCTCCTGCTAATTCTTTAACGTCGTTGAAGATGCTCATACCTTTAACTCGTGTTCTGTGAGTATCATGAATTCCATCTTACGATCAGCACAATATTCTTTTGCTGCCTTCCACTTCGCATCATTGACAGCATACGTCTTAACTTCGCTCAGATACCTCTTAGTAACTCGTTTCTGTTTCTTGGGGGGAAGGGTCTGCTTCGACGGTTTAACCTCGATAATGAACCTCTGAGTCCTTCCAGTCCTGGTGCGTGCTCTGACGTAGAAGTCTGGAAAATAGCGATGAACCCTATTATCGACAGGACTAACATAGGGGATGACAATCTCTTCACTGCCCCACTCCAATACATTCTCGTTCTTATCACACCATACCATAAATTTTCTTTCCCACAAACTCCTATAAATAATATTTGTGGGATCCCCCTTATACTTATGAGTGTTTGATGGTCTAAATTTTCCTGAATAACTCATGGCGAAACAAGGTAAAAAGTCTAAGAACCAGAATAAATCTCAGTCCAAAGGGGCAAAGAGTGGTGGTAGACTTATTTATCCGTTGCAGATGCCTCGTGGACCGCGAGGCAATAATGACGGATCGATTTCGCGTGACCGTACGTTTGGTACGGAGCAGATGGATTATCTCAAACTGATGATCTATGATTCTGAGAAGACTAATCAATATACTTATTCAGGAAAAGGCAAGAACCCTGGTTCTACTGGTAATAAGGACGCTATCCTTAAAACCATCTACCTGTACCTTCCACATGAACTGAACGAGACTTATAGCACCTCATACGATAAGGTTGCACTGGGTCCTTTCGGTGACATTGCTGTGGAAGCAATGAGATCAGGTAATATCGACAACATCGCCCAGAACATCCAGCAAGGTGCTAAGAACGCCAAACCTGAGGTTGCTTTCAACGCAGTCTCTGGTATCTTCAATGGTGCTGCTAGTCTGTTTGGTGTTAGTGGTAACATGAACAAGAACCAACTCGCTGCTTTGGCGAAAGGAAAGGTGTTCAACCCATATGAAGAGACTGTCTTCAAAGGTGTGAACTATCGTTCTCACAACTTCAACTTCCAGATGGCACCACGCAATGCTGAGGAAGCACAAGCGATTGAGAACATCATCACGGCACTGAGAGACGCCATGCTACCCAACATCAGTGGTGATGCTCGCTGGTTGACCGTTCCTAGGTTCTTCCGTTGCGAACTGGTGAGATATACACCTGGCAAAGCGGCAACCAGAGCAAACTTGAATGATAAACTCTCTGCTCCTGAGAGAATGTCTGTTCTTTTGACATTCCCAGTGAACATGGTTCTCACTAACATGCAAGTCAACCTGACACCATCAGGTCAGCACACTTCACTTCGTACTGCGAATATGGATGGTGTTGATTATGGTCCTGCCAGTTATAACCTGCAACTCAGTTTTGACGAGACTGCATTCATCACTCGTAATATGTACAACGGCGGCAAGAAATCGAAATGACGCATTACTTCGGATACCTACCTAACGTCAGAGTACGTGTTTCTTCGTTTAGACAGAATAACGTTGAACCGTTCGTTGCTGCAAAGAATATCTTCCGTAGAGTGAAGATCAGAGAACAGATCCAAGACGATATTCTTGGTTTTGAGCAGTATACCGTTGGAAATAACGAAAGACCCGATCAGGTCGCTACTGAGTTGTATGATGACCCTGAATTAGATTGGGTAATCCTTCTCTGCAACAATATCATCAATATCTACAATGATTGGCCGATGAGTGAGCAGGAACTCTATGACTATGTGGCGTCCAGATACAACAATGTGAATGGAGTTCACCACCATGAGACATACGAGGTCAAAGACGACCTAGGTAATGTCTTAATGGAAGCAGGAAAGGTCGTAAACTCTACTTTTCAATATATTACTAGTGACAATATCACTGTGGTTCCTAGTGTATATCCTGTTTCTAACTATGACCACGAAAGAGCATTAAACGACGAAAAGTCGAATATCTGGGTTTTGCGTCAAGAATACATTGATGACTTTGTTGACGAATTTGAAGAACTTCTCCAATATGCTCCAAATGAAGAATTGGGCGATGGAGAAGATATTAAGATGACAGTTGATGCTGTGGAAGAGATCTTCATTGATAAGAAACTCATTTACAGCACAGAATACGGTCTGGCACCTTCTCTGGCATTTGCTGGACAGCAAGAATTGACCAATAGAACGGTTACGACCACAACACTCGATTCTGGCGCTACGATAACTCAGACAGAGAATACCACCAGTGCAAACACGGGTTCTGGACTGATTAACTCGTCTGGGGTGCTGGCAGGTACTACGGACGCTTCTAGCACCGCTCAGACAAGTTCTAGCAGTAGTTCATCGAGCAGCAGCAGCGGATCCAGCGGATCCAGTGGTTCCAGTGGCAGTTCGGGCAGTAGTGGCGGTTACTAAAAGAGACCGTTTTCTTTACCGTATTGGAGCAATTCTTTTAGATGACCCACATGTTGCGCTCCAAGTGCAATTTGTGGGTAATCTGCATCTTTACCAAATTCTTGCTCAAACGCTCTTTGGGAAAAATGCTGATTTAGGCGATATTCGAGATATTCGCCTCCAAGCGATTTGAGCAGTGCCGCTGCTCTTTCGCACTCTTGACTGCCATTAGAGTAAATTACTGCTGTCTTTGCAATGACCATTAGTCGCGTTGTCTCCAATCGTCGGGTTTGTCTTGTTTGAACCAATCTACAATTTCGTCGGCACCTGAGAACCCCGTTTTGTAATTAGATGGGTCGGGGTCGCCTAATCCCATCTTATTCATAAAATCATCCATACTGCCCTCCTGAATATCCTGGGCAGCCTGTCGTCTTGCCTTGTTTAACCAATCTCGGGCAGTTGTATATGACTTGGCAAGTTTCTCTGCCCAGATCATATCGTCAAGTTTGACTTCTTCCTTGTTTGCGATCTTCTTGCAGATAAACTCTAATCTGAGTCTGTACTGGGTTGAGAGCATACTTCGTTGTCCGCCAGATAGTGTTCAAGTTGGTTGATGCGTTGGAATCGCTGATATGCTGCCTCAGACCGAATATGGAGAATATACTGAATATCGTCCATAACGAGAGTAGGGTCCACACCGTCTTCCAGGTACTTATCGATAGCCTCCGTCAAATACCGTAAACGGTGCCACTCTTGTGAGTAGGGTTTATACATGATGTGGGATTATGCTACCAAAGAACTATACACAGAACTCGTGGTTCTGTCAAGTATTTATGAAAAACCCTGGGGGCAAAAAAATACCCCGAATTTTTTTCGGGGTATTTTGTAAATCAAAAGTCGATTTTGGTTTTACCAAGTCAATCGACGACATGGAACTCGCTTGTCTCTTACTACCTCCTTGTAGTGTCCATAGATGTAGACATCACCTCTCCAACGACCAGGAACCCACCTGGTTCGACGCACCTCTTTGATACAAGTCCTAGGTCGGATGTACTGAGGTCGATCGTTGTAGTGAACAACCTCGATGCGATGGTCATGGTCAAACGGTTCCCAGAATTCATCCCAAGTAATTGCCTGAGCAGGGGAACCGAGTGCCAGGAGCAGGGGGAGAGCAAGAAACTTCTTCATCAGTCGTTAGCGAGTTTGGCAAAGTATTCAAGGTCAGGATCGCTGTCCTCACTCAATGATTCTACACTCTTACCAAACCCAGCACGGAAGGATGAGGTCGGTTCGCTAGGTGTCACATCGGGAGCGTTGAAGTCGTTCACGATGGGATCCTGCTCTTCCTCTTCGACTCGTGCAGCACGGGAGGTCTTGCCAAGGACAAGGTTCAGACGTGCTTCCAGTTCTTCGTAGGACTTGAAGTTCTTGGGGTCAGTGAAGTCAGCAAGAGAGTATTGCTGATTGTAGATTTCTTCGAGTTTATCATCATCAAAGTCACCCAGTGTGCTAGCAGCAGCGAACTCAGAACGATCGTAGTTCCAGTAACCATCTTGCTTGACGATCTTCAACTTGAAGTCAGCACCTTCCCAGAAGCAGAAGGGATTGATGGGTTTCTCGTCCTCGAACTGAGGTTTCATTGCCTCAACGATCTTGTCGTGAATCTTCTTACCATACTTGTAGAGGAAGACACGACCCTCGTTCTCAGGGTGAAGGGGATCCTTGACAACATAGATGTTAGAGTAGTAAGACAGTTTACGCTTCTGCTTACGAGCAATCTCCTTGTCAGAATCAAGACCACTGTTCCAGAGGACTCGGTTCAGGTCACCAAGAGGATCCTTCTGACCGAGAGTAGTCAGGGAGTTCTCGATGTACCAACCACCAGGACCTTGGAAGGCGTGAGACCAGACCTGTGCCCAGGGCAGATCCTCACCAGTGGGAGCAGGAAGGAAGCGGATGACAGCATAACCGTTGCCTGCTTTGTCCACCTCTGGTTTCCAGAGGCGTTCGTCGGGACCATTGCCCGAACCTTTGCTCATCTTGTCCAGTTCCTTAGTCAGAGCGGCGATAGAACCGCTGGACTTTTTGAGCGATGCGAAAGACATTGTATTCTCCGTGTGTGTTTTGTATTTGGTCTGTGTACCCCGAAGGGTACTGTATTTAGGCGAGGAGAAGGAGCACTCCTGACCACCCCAATAATATACGGCATGAAAAAGGGGGTGTCAACCCCCTCCTTGTAGTTCTTTTTTCCAACCGATCAACTTGTCTTCCATGACCTGTAAGATCGCTAGCAGGTTGCCCTGCCCTCCTGTGTAGAGGGATGACACCATGTCAATCCGATCCTTCATGCTCTTGACTTCGGACTCGTCGTCCCCTTCTTCTTCCACATAGTTTGCCATCATCTCCAAGCGAGAGTAGAAAACTTTCTGCTTAGCAATAAGTTCTAGTGTCTTGTTGATGTGTTCGATCTTTTGACCAGGATCAAAGTTCTCAAAGTCCTGAGACATTTTGAGTAGGTCAGTGTATGTTGATTGCAATTCGTTCAGTTCTTCTTGAACGATTTCTGACTTAAAGAATTCGTCAGTCATAGTTTTCCTCCTACCACGCCACTGTTTACGACGCGGGTGTAATCGTCTAGTGATCCATCCTGAATACATTTCAGATGCCAACGAGAGATTTGAAGCACTGCTTCTTCTGTTGGTCCAGTGATGAAGTGTTGACCCAGTGGTTCTTTCAGGATGGATGTGTAAAGACCAAAGCGTGTCTTCTTAATGTAGAAAGCATCATCAATCCACTCAACGTCCAGAGGGATCTCCTTCTCTACTGTACCACCAAAGGATTGGGAGAGTTTAGAGCGGAAGGATTCCACGACTGGTTCGTTTGATGCAGTTGAGTTGTTGGGCATTGGCTTTGATCTTGTCTTTGAGTGGTTTGCTGATAAGTTTACCTACCATTTCAAACTCGATCTCATACTCTTCACAGACTGATGCAACTGCTTCGATGTAGTTGATGAGACCGTTGTTGTTCTGTACGGTGTGTTCAACCAGTGCGCTGAACTTGTTCTGAGTCATGAAGTTTTCTTCTAGTTCTTTCACTTGATACTCTCCTGAAAGAATCGATAGTCTTTGATCCATTGGCAGAGCGTATCAATGTATGGTATCTTATCATACTTTTCAACGACCTGCGTCTGTCCGTCTTCCGCAACAGAAAGTGTCACAAGTTTCTTGACCTCAACACCAGTGCGTTCCCAATACATGTAAGCATACGCTGCTTCCTGTACGAAATACTTCTCCAACCAGGACTCCTGTTTGAGTTCCTTAGTTGTCTTGAAGTCAATGATTGCTAGATCGCCATCAAACTCAGCAATACAGTCAACACGACCAGCAATGCATAGATCATCAGAATAAAGAGGGGCTTCAAGAACGTGAACATTATCAATACGATCAAGCACCTCACGAGCAGCCCTGAAAAGGATCGCGGGTAGACCCGTGCTCTCTTTAACTGCTTCCAGATTCCCTTTGATGTAGTTCTCGACGATGCCATGATACTTGGTGCCTCTCCATGATGATGTGCGACGGATCTTCTCTGCCTCAGTCCAACCTACCTTCTTCTCCCACTTCCTGATACCCTCGATGGATTGATGACCAACGACAGTAGTCACAGAGGGATACCAGTTTCCGTTTGGTGCTTTGTAGAAGCGACCTTTCTCACCTGTCCTGCTTTCAAGTTCTTTTAACTCAGAAGCAGGACCCACATGATTAAATGTCTTCATCAATTAAAACCGAGATTATTTTTGGAGATAAGGTACTCACGAACGATACCAGAACGTACGATGTCTTCAATCCCAAACTCCACACACTCAAACGAGGGCATGGTTTGAAGGATCTTCATGAAGTCTAGCACACCAGTGCGCTCGTTGCTCTTGATGAGGTCAGACTGGGTGTAGTCACCAGAGAAAATAATCTTGGCGTCTTCACCGACACGGGTGATGATAGAGTCTAGTTCATGGAAGTTCAGGTTAGAGAACTCATCCACAATTATAATGCACTTGTCAAGGGTGACACCACGAATGAATGACGTGGACCAGAATGAGACAGTCTCTTGTGCTCTGAGATTATCGTAGAGCATCTCGAAACTATTATCATCAGGCATGGTGAACATGTACTTCACCATATTCTTGTATGGAATCTGGTACAGGTTACTCTTATCCTCGTGATCACCAGGCAAGAACCCGATCTCCCTGGTAGGCACCAGCGAACGAACCATATAAATCTTTTCGTACGGAGACTCAGGATCTAACACCTGCTGCATAGCGAGGTAGAGACTAATGAAAGTCTTACCTGTACCAGCGGCACCATGTAGCACCAGATTCTTCCCCTCAGCATATGCATTGAACACCTTCTCCTGATTATCAGTCAGGGGTTCGATAGTTTTAAGGTGATCAAGGTTGATCGGTTTCTTCCGTCTCATTTGCTTGGCAGTCATACCATTCATGTTCGGAGTCTTCTGACGCTTTCTTGCTGCTGGCATATCAAGTGTATCGTGAAAGGTTAGCACCAGGGTGAGCCTGTTGGATCTTGGACATCACATCCTTGAATCCATCCGACTGCTTTGGTTTACCATAGGTAGTACCGTTGGTTTGATTACCAAGATACCGTTCTAGTTCTGGATGCTCTGCCTTGTATTTATCAAGGTCATGTATGGACATCCTGACTTCGGTGATCTCGTTAGTTTCTTTGTTTCTAAACTCGTAGGTAGGCATTGTTACTTCCTATTCTGTGGTTGTGCAATGGCACAGATGTACTTTGCCGATGGCATGTCTGCCTCGAAAAGTTTCTTTGCCTCATTCTGAGATGCTGCCATGACTTTCTTGAAGTGATGACGATTTCCTGTGCTGTTCAGGGTGTAGGTAATCTGATAGGGATACTGTTTCATGGTGTGCTCAATGTGATGGGTCATTAGATTTCACAAACTCTTCACGAATCTTTTGTTTGATCCAACCAGACCGCGACTGGTAGGTCTCTTTCCTACCTTGGTCCAGAAGTTCTAGAAGTTCTAGTTCATCTTGTCCGAAAGAAATGCAGACAGTTTTGTTTGTTCTAGTCATGGTATAAGAAGTGCAGATTGGTAACAAGGATCATCATTCTCAGGGCAGTCACAGTCAGAAGCACACCAACCCAATGCCTCAGCAACAGTCGGGAACTGACATACAAAGTGACGCTTACAGAGTTCAGCGATCTCCATGTGTTCTTTCTGTGTACCATTAGCAGTACGCAGATTGATATAATGGATCCATGATCTGAGATTTCCCGTCATGTAGAGTTTTGTTCCTACGGCGAGGGGAAGCACGAAGCGAGCACACTCCTTTGCAATATCATCTTCAAGCATCTGTTGATAGAGTTCCATACCACGCTTGAAGTAATCTTGCATGAGGATCTCATACTTCTGAACCAGAAAAGGATCCAGGTCATCGATACTATTCTGCCTGTTCTTGGTGTCTTGACGACGCAGTTGAGGCAGTTGGATGTCACCCAGTGCAGACGAGTCTGCATACCGTTGGGAAAACTCTTGGAAGCAGAACGAACGGTGCCTCAGAATTTGAGCCGCCAGTCCCCTGGTAGTCTCAATCTGCAACGTCATACTTGCCTGCTCAAACACAGACCAATGTCCATGCTTGATGCAATACTTCAACAGACCAGCAACCTTAGGGTTGTCCTGGTTTGCTGGGTTGCTTACGCGAGCAATGTAACCAATGGTTTTCTCTGCATCAGGAGTGACAGAGACAAGACATACTTTTGCTTTCATTTTATAAGAAGACGCGAGACGATGTACAGTCCTAAGGATTGAAGATATCCTATCATAGGTAGTCCAAAGATGGCAGGCATCGAAACATTCCACGCTGCCCAGATAACAAACGGAGCAACAATCATTCCACCAAGGAAACCAAGGGTAGTAAGTGCCACCATCTTACTATCTTGATCAGTCCAAGGTTGTTCTTCTTCATCAGGTTTCTTGATGTTGAAGGTATACATGGAGTTTTTCATTTCTTTTTCTTGTCCTTTTGCTGTGCCCCATACAGTTTAGGATTAACTCTTCCTTCTGTCTGGGTCATGTTTACAAAGTCATGGCGGTAATGATCCCAATAATGATCAAAGATGTCTACTCTCTTAGGAGCAACAGCAATGTCAAACTTGGTCATACCATCCAAGGTATATTCAATCAAGTAGGCAGTGTAAGGCAAGGACCTGTCTTGACTCAATGATGGGTCACAGTCCTCGAAGAGTATCTTAATCTTCAAGAGCGATTGCCCCACTGAATGCTAGGAAATGCCTCAGTGACACATGCTTTGGTGACTTTATACTTCTTACCAAGAGTCTTATCCTTGGCAGCAATGACAACCTCTGCCTCATCAGGATGCAGTCCTTCGAGCAGTTGAATGAACATCTGCTCACGCTTCATGCCACTGATGTTAGATCCACCCTTGAAGAAGTGGTGGAGGATACGTGCTTCATGTTCCAGTCGTGTGTGCTCAGTGCCAGCAGGTGCTTCGTTCTTGTTGTATGGAGGAGCACCCTCGGGCAGCATGGACACGATGGATTCATCGTAGTTGATGATCAGAATAGATTTAAGTGCTTGACTTACGTTGTCTTGCAGGATCTTAATCTTTTCTGCCTTAGTCTTTGCGCTGTGTGCCTTTTGCAGGACTTCGGAGATTAACAGTTTCATTTCAAAAGTCAGTGATGTGATCTAGCATTTCGGTCAACTCATGTCTACCGAAGTAGACATACATCTGTCCTCGACCAGGAGGTTCAGTAGTTTCAAATGTATTTATGATGTTGGCATTGACCTCATCAGGAATGCATTCAAAGTCAATGAGTTTACGATTGCGTTCGTAGTTCTGTGCAGTTACATCATCGCAGAACTGTTCGGGAGACATGTCCAACCACCGTTCAACTTTTACTTTGGACAGTGGACGTTGACGTTTGCCAGCAACGAAGGTGTCATCATCAGACAGATAGTTGGGGATACCATCTCCTCTGTCACCTTTGATGATGTGCTCCAAGAGATACTTCTTGGGGTCTTCGCACATGACAAACTTCTTCTGGATAGGATTGTACTGTGAGACAAACTTATACCGTTGGAGTTGTTGAAAGTCTTTGTCTCCACTCATGATGAGGACTTTCTGTGGTGGTTGCATGTTGTTCTGCAACCTGATGTTACGGTATGCTTGGTCTTTTACAAGGGATGCAATGACATCATCTGCCTCAGCACCATCGACTTCGATAACCTTGTAAGGAAGATTCTCTTTGATCTCGTCACGAATACGATTCAAGACTTCAAAGATCTCATTCCAATCCAGAGAAGACTTCTCTCGATCTTTCTTGCGTGTGCCTTTATAGTAGGGAAACTCTTTGCGTCGCCAGTAATGCTTGCTGTCATAACAAAGGACCAGTTCACCATACTCCTTACCAAACTTAGAGCGATAGAATCGCAATGAGTTCAGTACCATATGGCGGACTAGTCCTTCGCTGATAGTCTGACTGGTTGACAAAGAAACCATCAGGTTGCTGATGCTAACCTGATTCATATCAACAAGGATCATTAGACCTCAATCGTCTTCGTCAAACATCATATCATCTTCGTCGTCGATGTGCAAGTAGATCAGAGGCTGATCAGTCAGTTCTCCGTTCTCGTCGTACATCTCAGGGTGCATAGCAATCTTGGCATACTCTGCACGGTCAACCCACACATCAAAGATATGCTTTAAGTTCCAGGATGCCAAGAATCCCAGAACAAAACTTCCGATAGTGAGGAAGAAAGCAATGTAAAGAAATGAAGCATCTGCCATGGCGTTCCTCCTATGTGGTCTAAGTATTTATGGGAGAATCCAGATAATTCTCTGAATATGCTACGTCCCACAACTCAGTGAGGATAGTTTCATACTCTTTGTATGCTGTACCATCCACAATGCTGTTCACTTGCTTAGCACGAACAGCATCGTAGATAAGTTTCCACTGATGATGATTCAGATTCATTTCTTTTTCACTTTGGTTCCAGGTTTGCGTCCTGGTTTACGCTCTGCATGATAATCCCAAGCATCCTTCAAGATACCATAGAGATAGTCCTTGATCTTTCTTGCTTTGGGTTTGGGTAGGTAACCATACGCTTCACGTAGGGTCTTATCACCACCCTTGATATACTCTTCCAGTTCTAAGACAAGGAAGTTTAGGTTAGCAGCACACTGACTTTCAATAAACTCATTGGTCTGTCGTCGTGTCCACTTGTTTGTTTTTAAGTATGGGTACAATCTGAACAGGAACTTCTGCTCAGTCATGGCAAGATCTATGGACTTGTCCACGAGTTCATATAGTTCCTGTTCATTATGCTGAGTCATCAGAGGCACTTGTTCTCACGAAGATAGGCAATCGACTCGGTGCATCCACCGATCTTGTTCCCATTGATCAGAACCTGAGGGAAGGTAGCACGTTGACCAAACTCCTGTCGGAACTGGTCACGAGTGAAGTTCTGATCGAGAACGAGTTCACTATACTGCCAACCTCGCATCCTGTAAACCTCTTTGATCTTTGTGCAGTAGGGACACCCAGGACGAGTGTAGATAACTGTACCACCAGGATTCTTAGCCATAATAATTTCAGGTAGAGATTAAAAAAGGGGACCGAAGTCCCCTTTATATATTATATCAACGCGATTGGGATCAGAAGGAATACTTCACACCCAGTTTACCGCCGTAGCCACGGTCGATGTCGCTGTCGCCAGAACCAACGAAGGAGACTTCACCATAGACGCCCAGGGACTCGGTAGCAGCGATGCCAATACCAGCCTTACCAGAAGGAACGGTGTCATCAGCAGCACCATCGGGAGCCAGGTAGGTAGCACCACCTTGGACGTACCAGGAAGCAGACTCACCCAGGGCACCCTCGTAGCCTACGTGGAAATCTGTCGCGGCACCGTTGTAGTCCGTGCCAGTCCAACCAGCATTGGTTTCCACGTTGACGTAGGGACCTGCAAGGGCAGCAGCAGGAGCGAAAGCAAGAGCAGCAGCGGCTGCGAAAGCAGTTTTGATCATTGTTGTTTACCTTAGTTACTTGCGGAATGGTTACCCGCAGATGGATAGGGACTCGACTTGTCCCGTTTGTTACAGACCGTTAAGTCTTAACGGTATATGTATAATACCACAGACTTCAAAATCGTTTGCCTTGTGACAGTTGAGTTAGGAAAACGTAACAACCAACACAATTCGACGACCAGATGTCGGTGGAATCATACAATGCATACCATCAAAGACAACGATGTCGTCCTCTTTGGGGTGATGCATGTCTCGAACCAGATCGGTTCGTTCAGTAAGTATAGTAGGTCCCCCTGCGTCTGTCAAGTACACGATCAGATTCTTGTGGGGGAACTGGTGGTCCACATGAGGTGGGGTCATCTTGTCAGACCCAGGGTGGACTAGGTTGGCATTGACTCGGTACAGACAGTTCACAGGGATCTGATTGTACTCAAAGATCTCCTCAATAGCAGGATAGATCTTCTGGAAATGATTGGATGCAGGTGTGGGGAACAGAGTGCCAGAGATATTCTCCCACTTAGGACGTGCTAGCAGGACGTGACTGTAAAATCCATCCTGATTGAAGTCACTGAGTTCTGAGTTCTTTACTGTGAAGTCTGTCCAAAACCAAGGGAAGTCATTACCAATGATGAATCGTTTCATCTCTCGATACTGTAAGGTATCGGGAGCCTTATATAAAGTAAAGGTCATTCTTTCCTCAGAGCATTACGAATTTGTTCAACTTGTTCTGGTGTTGGTTCTTGGTCCACCACAATAGGTTCCTCGGGCATGTCAGGTACGACCTGTTTAAGTTCTTCCATTGCCAGAGGAACGTTCTCCAACAGTTCTGGATCCTGTTCGAGACGATCCATCTCACCCAACCAACCATAGTGATACTTCTTCCACGCTTTGAGCATCTTCTTACGACCCTTAGGATCGTCAGGATACTTGCGTAGAATCTTTTGTAGACCTGTCAGTTTCTTGACACCATCTACAATCATACGATCTGTGTTCTTAGATCTACCACCGTTACCAGGACGGTCAGACCAACCAAAACCTTCTGACATTAGTAAACTTCCTCAATTTCGATTCTAAATTTAACACGGTCCTTCTTCTTCTGGCAAAGATACCAGATGTTAGAACTCCTGTTGTGCGATTCTTGATAGAACACTGCCTTAGGTGAGTAAGAGTTGTTGTATCTATCATCAGGATCTTCACCCACAGTTTGTACTCTAATCTTCTTAGGTAATTTATCTGGGTGACCAGGTAAAACATTAGCACCTACGTCCCTAGGGTTGTAAGGTGTTACAGAACCTGCCATCGCTGGAAAAGCATCTGCCTCGGCTTCTCGGGGTGGCCATACTAAGTCGAACGTCTGTCCAACACCATATGCATACCCTTCATTGAGAACATCCATGATCTCAACACCACATGCCCAGTAGATAGAGTTAGAGTATCTCTGAGTACCCGCAGGCAAGTGAGATGGCATCACTGTATATGGCCAGAATGCCACACGTATCTTACCACTGCCGCCAGAATCTGTCGAGTTCTGGTTAGCACCATACTCACCCAGTCGATAGTCATGCATGAATGACATCTTACTGTACTGCCCATTGCCACCCACTGTATTGCCTTTTGGATATCCACTGCCACCTTGGTTGATACCATTAGCATAGTATTGATCAATGACACCCATGACGTTGTTGAAATTGGTAGAACTACCTGCCTTGAACTGGGTGAACCATGCCATGAAACCATGGGTGTTAGACATGTGTACATATGTCCTGAGGTTATCATTATCCAGAACTGGTTTACAGATGAGACCTCTACCATATTCAAACAGTGCATTGTAATAGATACCACGACCACCTCTGACGTTTGGATTGCCATTGAATTTTCCTTCACCATCGATGTTAGAACTCAGGACATGTCCACGTCGGTTATCATTTCTCTCATAGAAGTTACCGTTGTAACCCTGATTGTCTGCCCACTCTTGACCATCGTAGTAGATGTCATTCCACTCTACTGACTGACCATTGGTGAGGTTAGCATTAGTATCTAACTGACCCTGATCCCAGACATAAACCTTCGGAGTCCATTGTCTTCTAGGTTTATCCCAGAGACGAATAGAAAGTCTCTTGATTCTACCACCAGCAGAGATGCTACCACCAGTGTAGTCACCAATCCTAGGACTATTAGAGGTTACCTCAGTCCTACCCATTGCCTCACCTGTGATAGGTGTGGTGCCAATGTCATACTGCCATGGTTTCTCGAAGACTTTATCGTCTCGGTCATAGATGATCCAGGAGACAGTAGAGATGCCTGCACTAGGACCACGTTTGATATCATCAATCTCAAACTCTAACTTATCGCCCTTGACAACAGAGAAGTCACCAAAGTTATGACCGATTGCTGGCCATGCTCCGATAGGTCCTTCGTAATTAATGATAGTAGATCCGTTCTTCTTCAACTTGAATCTGAATCTAATCTCTTCACTCTCAACAGATCGAATGAGGAGACCGAATGCTTTCAGACTGAGGTTAGCAGAGCGTCTACAACGGACAGTTTGTCTCCTGTAAAACTCGTGAGCATACTCACCACGACATTTACCAGAGTTTGACTGGTACTTCTCAGTGTTCTTATTAGGTGGTGTCTTGGGTCCACACTTAGAACGCATGACCATACCCTGCTCAAACGCTTTGTTGAATAGTGGTTCAGAGCATTGATCTCTGACAAGGATGTCAATCAGTTCTGGTTCAGGTGCTGGTCGATCATACACATAGCATTCAATACCTTCATACTTCCAAGTGGAACCAGGGTGTGCGACACGGTAGTACAGTTTGAAATCATCATAGTCTTCATCACTATCAGAACCATGAAGATCTTCCCACCACTGCTCACCAGGACCATGGAACTTCACCTTGTTTCTCTGGTCAGGATTCATCTTCTGGTTAGAGAAGAAGACCCAGTTACCCTCAACAGAGGCAGGGTGTTGATATGCATTACCATTCTTAGAGAAGGAGATGCTAGATCCATTGCTACCAACACCACCATTACCATCAGGAATCAGGAAGAACAAGATGTCCTTACCTGCATACTGCTTCAAGGTACTCACAGGGATGGTGTACTGAGTGTACTCAATGTCCCTCGTGGTGTTTGCTTCGATAACTCTCGCCCAGTGGACTTGACCACCATCTCTATCAGCAATACAGACACCCCAACTATTCTCGTACCCAGCAGATCCTTCCTTCACACTATATTGAATAGTAAAAGGAACATCAGCGTCACTAGGAATAGTAAATGACTGTCTTTTGTTATCAAACTTAGGCGGCGTCATGCTGCCTTGCATCTTCACAATGGAATACTTGTGATCAGTTGCAGTGCTGGGTCCAGGTTTGGTGCTACCGATAAACAGAGAAGCATTACAGTCACTACCAGAACCATCAAAGAGACAGAGTTTCTTACCGTTGTCTTGTACGCTAAGACCTTGGAGTCCAGTGTAATTAACATTGATAGTCTGACCAGCAGTGACATTCAGAGAGACACCTTTGCTTCCCTTCTCCCCCTTTCGAGTGACAGTTTGTCCTTGTCCGAAGTCAATGGTCTTGAAGGACACACCCGAGTTACCAGGATCATCATCCCACTGCACGTTGACTTTCAGTTGACCACTACCATTACCACCAACAACAATGTTTCCACTGCTGTTGAAGGTCGCACTGATCTCTGCCTTGCCACCGTTGTAGTAACGATGCAGTTCCTGAATCCTTTCACCTTCCAGGAGGTTTCCAGACGCGAGATCCTTGTTCGGGAACACATACCCCAGAACTATATCAAGCACCTGACCTGCTGCATCCATGGTGGCACGTTCACCAGGACCCTTGGAGTCAGGAGCACCAGGATTGATGGTCAGGAACGTGTCCTGTGTGGTCTCAGAGTAGGAACGGAACAGGGGCACGGTCCCTTTCACCCTTTCTTTCAGGATATAGAAAGCAGGTTCACCTTGGTTGGTGACAGTGTATCCACCCTTATCAGGTTGAGGTGTAAGACCATACCTGTGGTCACTGGTGCTACCACCAGCCTCGATGACCTCAACCTTAAAGGTCAGGTCTCTCTTACCAGCGTTGAATGTATGTTCAACCTCTGTACCGATTGCAGGGAGATTGCCTGAGAAACTCTGCACCCACCACCTACTATCAAACTCACCACCGTCAGCAACGGATTGAATCTTGACCTGCACTGTGGCACCACCAATGCTTACGTTCTGAGTGAACGTCGTAGCACTGTTGAAATACTTGTTACCTGCTTCACAGAATACCTTACCACCAGTGTAGTTACCTGCCACATCAGTGGTCTGGATACGCAGGTTGTGCTTCACGAATGAACCAGTACCATTGCCCAGAGCGTCAGCAACAGGTGTAACCATTACGTTGGGGACACCTGATGTCTTGTACTCGTAAATAGGAATACGTTCTGGGAAGCAGTTAGCAACACAGATCTTCTTAGTGACTGAGTTCTGACCACGGAAGTAGAAAGTATCACAGTCTGCTGGTGGAGATCTGTATGTACCTGTTGCATATGGTTTGAACAAACAGTCTAGATAATTCTTGACGCAGGTCTCCCATTCCTCATCAGGGTTCTTAGGAACACCACCATCATCACAGATAAGTATCTGTCCTTTATTAGGACCCTTAATATATTTCCATTGGTTCTTAACCTTAGGATAATTGTGCCTCTTAACAGTGCCTGCTAGTTTTCCAAGTTCCACTTCATTACAGTCGTTTCCCTCACCAATACCAGGACCAGGATAGGGAGGTTGAGGTGGAACAATAGGACCAGGATTCAGTTCACAGATAGGAAGGTATGGGAACAATTCACACAACCATTCCCACGGTGGTGGGTCAGGGAAGATAGGAATAGGATTCCTCGGATCAACATCATCAGGTTGTGGTTGAGGAGACGGGACAATCTCAGGATAGCATCGCTGAACAATCTCCCTGATGACTTCACCAGGAGGAGTGTATGCAGGATCATCCTGTGGTCCCTTCCTAGGTCTAGGATAGTTAGGACCATCATCTGGTTCCAAGAAAGGACCAATGGGACCATAGCACTGACCAACCAGATCTCTAATGACATCAGAACCATTAGGGGGAATAGGTTCTAGGTCAATCTCTTTCTTAGGTCTTGGAAGGTAAGGACCAGGGTCAGGTTTCAGAGTGACAGGTTGACCATCGTAGCAGTTGTCTACGATAGAACGTACCAGGTCACCAGGTTGTGCCGCAGGAGGGGTGATGAGAGTGCCCTGCCTGGGTCTAGGAGTGCTTACAGCAGGGGTGCCTGCTTCCTGGGGAACGATCGCACGAGGCGGTTCACCAGGGATGTAGCAGTTACCTACTGTGATTTGAATTGGGTTGACGGGAGCAGGTGGTTCAGGTTCTACACCTCTCCTCGGTCTGGGATAAATGATGTTCCCTCCCACCTGGGGGAGGGGAGACTCGGGACCATAACATGATCCCACAGTGATACGAACTTGCTCACCAGGTTGTGGCGGTACAATCGCCTGTGGTACTCCTGTCCTTGGTTTGACATACTGAGTAGCAGCAGACGTTGTACGCTCTGGTAGAGACGGCGGAGGACCGCTATAACAAGGATTGCCAGCAACCATGTATCACTTTACTTTACGATGTATTTATTCTCTTCCAACCACTCCCTTGTCAGAGGTGTGGGTTCATAGATCTCCCACATTGCACCAGTTGCACATGCTTCTAGTGCCTTTTGTGTCATACCCTCAGTCTTACCTGCCCAGGTTGCTTCCTTCTCCCATGGTTGTGCATATGCAGGGTAGGTACGCCTGACCATCTCTTGCCAGATCTCAGGAACATCTTCCTCAGGTAGGATGATAGCGATCATATTATTTTTGATGCTACCTGCCATACAATCTTGTGCAGCGTGCCATCCTTCATGACGTACAACACTCATCAAAATGTGAGGACGATGTACATATCTCTTGTTGAGATAGAAATGATTACTCACAGTATGGTACACACCACGATGTCCCACTGGGAAGTAACGCTCATCAGCAAGGTGAACATCAACACCAATCTGCTTGAAAGCAATCATGATCTGATCAAACTCATCCTTGACTGCATCCCAGTTTGAATCGGGGAATGCATTCATAAGATCTATGGACGAGTTGATCTTCTCAACATCCTTGGTACATTCTTTCAGGAGCATACAACCCATGGCATCCATGGTGAAGTATCCCTTAGTAGGTTCTGCCATTGCTGGTGCTCCCAGCAGTAAAGCAGGTAAAATATATTTGAGCATAAAAAAGAGGGTCCTAAGACCCTCTGATGATAGCACACACCGTTGGATTTTGCCAACAGTGTTTAGCGGCGACGATATAAACTATTTATAGAGCGTTTCCACGAGGAAGAACTTCTTCTGGGAAAATAAAGTTCTCATGTGGTTGGTCTACACTGGCCATCCAGTTACGGAGTCCTTCATTGAGGAGGATGTTTTTCGTGTAGAAGGTTTCAAATTCTGGATCCTCTGCTGCACGAATCTCCTGACTCACAAAATCATATGCACGAAGGTTGAGTGCGAGTCCGATGATCCCGATAGAGGCAGTCCAAAGACCCATAACAGGAACAAACAGCATGAAAAAATGCAACCAACGCTTATTGCTAAACGCAATACCGAAAATTTGCGACCAAAAACGATTAGCCGTAACCATTGAATAAGTTTCTTCTTCTTGTGTGCTGTCGAATGCCTTGAATGTGTTTGCTTGTTCACCATCTTGGTACAGAGTGTTCTCTACTGTAACACCATGGATTGCAGAGAGCAATGCTCCACCCAGGATACCTGCTACTCCCATCATGTGGAAGGGATTCAGGGTCCAATTATGAAATCCTTGGAGGAAGAGTAGGAAGCGGAAGATTGCTGCGACACCGAAGGATGGAGCAAAGAACCAACTGCTTTGCCCCAGAGGATAGATGAGGAAAACAGACACAAAGACAGCAATGGGACCAGAGAAAGCAATCGCATTGTAAGGACGGATACCAACGAGACGTGAGATTTCAAACTGACGAAGCATGAAACCTATGAGAGCAAAGGCTCCGTGGAGCGCCACAAAATTCCAGAGTCCTCCAAGTTGGAACCACCTGACAAGGCTCCCCTGAGACTCAGGACCCCAAAGTAGAAGAAGAGAATGACCCATAGCATCAGCAGGCGTTGACACAGCCGCTGTAAGGAAATTAGCACCTTCAAGGTACGAACTTGCAAGTCCGTGGGTGTACCAACTTGTAACAAATGTCGTGCCCGTAAGCCAGCCACCGATTGCAAGATAAGCAGTGGGAAAAAGAAGAAGTCCAGACCAGCCCACAAATACAAAGCGATCCCGTTTAAGCCAGTCATCAAGGACATCGAACCACCCCCTTGTTGGTTGTTGTAGTGTTGAAGCGACCATCTTTTCTATCCTTTAAGTAGTACAGTTGTGGCCAAGTGTCGCGAATAATCTCAGCGAGTTTTGGCGGTGTCTCCGAAGTTATCATAACTTTACATTGTAGGAGAAAAAGAAAGGGACCCGAAGGTCCCTTAGTTGTTTTCTTAATAAACGTCAGTTATTAAGATTCCGAGTATCAACCGATCGCAGGAGCGGTGAGTGCCACAGGAGTGGACTCAGCAGCAGCGAGGTCGAGAGGGAAGTTGTGAGCATTACGCTCGTGCATGACTTCCATACCCAGACCAGCACGGTTGAGCACATCTGCCCAAGTGTTCAGGACATGACCCTGATTGTCTTGGATGGACTGGTTGAAGTTGAAACCGTTCAGGTTGAACGCCATCGTGGACACACCCAGAGCGGTGAACCAGATACCAACAACAGGCCATGCTGCGAGGAAGAAGTGCAGCGAGCGAGAGTTGTTGAAGGATGCGTACTGGAAGATCAGACGCCCGAAGTAACCATGAGCAGCGACGATGTTATAGGTCTCTTCTTCTTGACCAAACTTGTAACCATAGTTCTGTGATTCAGTTTCAGTCGTTTCACGAACGAGCGAAGAAGTAACGAGACTTCCGTGCATAGCAGAGAAAAGAGATCCACCGAATACCCCAGCAACACCGAGCATGTGGAACGGATGCATAAGGATATTGTGCTCAGCTTGGAAGACCAGCATGTAGTTAAACGTACCAGAGATACCAAGAGGCATACCATCAGAAAAACTACCTTGACCAAAGGGGTAGACGAGGAAGACGGCGCTTGCGGCAGCGACGGGAGCGGAGTAAGCAACACAGATCCAAGGGCGCATACCCAGACGATAGGACAATTCCCACTCACGACCCATGTAGCAGAAGACGCCAATGAGGAAGTGGAAGACTACGAGTTGGTAAGGACCACCGTTATACAACCATTCATCGAGAGAGGCTGCTTCCCAGATGGGATAGAAGTGGAGACCGATAGCATTGGAACTAGGGACAACAGCACCAGAGATGATGTTGTTACCGTACATGAGTGAACCAGCAACTGGTTCGCGAATACCGTCAATATCGACGGGGGGTGCTGCGACGAAAGCAGTAATGAAACATACTGTTGCTGCCAGCAGCGTCGGAATCATCAGGACACCGAACCAACCGACATACAGACGGTTATTGGTGCTTGTGACCCATTCGCAAAATGATTCCCAGGTGGATACGCCACCGCGATTTGAAAGAGTTGAACTTGCCATTGTTAGTGTACTAAAAGTAAGACCATCAGGGAAATGGTGGAGTTACTATTTCCTCTGCACCCTTAGCAGAGGACATGAGAGACTGTTATTTAACGACGCTGTTTAGTCTCGGTAAGGCGTCGAGATCACGTTACGTTTCGTAACCTGATCATGTATTTATATTACGGCAAACCTCACTCGGTGTCAACCCCTTCTTCGTCGGGATAGACCAGATCATCTTCTGGTCTAGTCTGTCCTGTCTCATGGCAGTAGGACAGGTATGCCTCATGGACATCCGTGAAGGCACGAGGGTCAGCATGACTGCCTTCATACTTTTTAAGCATACCCTCGCAGGCACCACTCGAAGTGAAGTCATGACAGAATGCATAGACAGTCCTGTCCACTTGAACTCCCTTCAAAATAAGAGCAGCCAAACAAAAGCGCCTGTCATCCAGGCGCTCAGGGTTGTATCTCCAATCTTCATTCATAGTGATACACAACGTAGTTCTCGTTTCATTGTAGCATGGGTTTCGCACATTGCATGGCAGAGATGCATATAGAAATCTGCCTTGTGTTTGGTGAGGTTGGTGTAGTGGACCAGTCGGATCCACTTTCCATCGAGGTTAAATTCTAGTGCGTACCTTTCCATTATCCATGCGTCGTTCGCACAGATATTTAGTTACTCATCACCTGATTGTGTCATCATTGCTGCCACAAAGAAGGCAACGAAACATATCAAGGCAGTGGGAATCACCAGATTCCAGGGATGAGTTGTCCAGTAACAGCATAGGATCCCATTGCTGCTACGACTCCAAGCATTGCTGCCCAACCATTAATGCGTTCTGCGTTTTCGTTCATTGGTTTTCCTCCAACCATTTTAGTACGTTTTCAGGGGTGCTGATTTCATAAGGATCGGCAGGGCAGTTACCCACTCGGCCAGGTTCCTCAAACATCTGCTCAATTACTCCATCGTTTACAACCATAGCATAACGCCAGGAACGGAAACCGAATCCAAGGTTTGCTTTGTTGACTGACATACCCATGGCATAGGTGAACTCACCACTACCATCAGGAATGTACTTTACATTCTTGATCTCTTGATCTCGGAACCATGCATCCATTACAAAAGCATCGTTCACAGAGAGGCAGAAGACATCATCCACATACTTAACAAACTCAGGGTAGAGTTCTTCGTATCCAGGAAGTTGCTTACTGCTACATGTCGGAGTAAAAGCACCAGGAAGTGAGAAGACTACGACACGCTTGCCAGCAAACAATTTGTCGTAGGGTACATCAATCCAAGAACCGCTATTGCGATACTTGAAAGTTACATCAGGTACTAGTTGTGTCATTGATCTTAGATGGTTCAAAAGGTGTACGACTTACGTTTTTAATAACGATGAAGGCATCCTTGTTGTACTTACGTGTACCTTTAACGGGTGCCCACTTAGTGCCAGCACCTGGGATCTCATAGACCGAGGTGCCGCCAATATCAATTCGGATGTCATCGTTGCGAACATCCCAACCGAGTTCGGTTAGGGTTTCAGCGAGACCTTCCTGCGTAAGGGGTTTACTCATTAGATTCCGAATGCTCCGAAGAAGAATAGACTACCAGTGGTGGCATAAGACACCACGGCAGCAACGAAACCAAGCATAGCAGTGCGACCGTTCAGTTTCTCAGCACGTTCGGCATGAGACTCTAAACCGTAGCGAGCACGGTCTTCGTCGGTCATGTACATAGCAGGTTCGACTGCAAACATGTTGTTTTGACCGTGCTCGTTAGTTGTGACTGTCATGATTGTTAAGAAATGCAACACTTACTAACTATATAGTAAATGTTAAGGTTTGTCAACTGAATGTGATGACATCCTGACCGAATTGAGCAATGACATCCTGTCCAGCGGCACCAGGCAGAGGAACTTCTCCTGCTGCAACGACGCCAAAGTCCAGTCCCTCAGAGGGGGAGTTCAGGTACTCATAGGAAGGAGGTTCTTCCTTAGGTGCAGGAAGTGCCTCATAGATTGCCAACCACCCCAGGTATGCTCGCCACACCTCAGTCAAGGTGCCACGGTTGAAGTCAGGGTCATCGAGTGCTGCTTTGAGAGCAGACCGCATAGAAAATACAGCGGTCTCGAATTCTACTTTTACATTACGAGTCATCGGTCAGTATCGTGTGAAGAAACTTCGTCTTTAATATAGCATGGGACACCAGCAGGATCAAGCCATTTGGTGTACTCAAAATCATCCATGGCAGTGTCCAACTGCATGGCGTTGTCGCAGAGGTACATGTCCTTGTACTTTCCAGTGTATTCGTCTGCTTTCTGGATGCGATAGTCAGGTGTACCGTTGTCAAGGACGCCTGCTTCCACGTAACGATAGGGGAAGCGGGTCAGGAGGACGATGGGTTTCATGTATCGGTGGGATAACCTAGGCATAGGATAGCACGGTTAAAGGAAATGATACCACCCTGTTGCGATTAGTTTATCTGATGTGTCTGATTTGCGACCCCTATGATGATAGGTCCAGTCTGCTGGCCAGATTACTGTCAGTCCTTTCTCGGCAGGGATGTAAAGGTCCTGGTGGAACCACTCGGTGCCGCCGTCAGGAACGTCATTAAGGTATGTCATCCATACCATATGTCTATATGTATTAGATCGACTACTTGACTGGCGTTCACAATGCCACATGTGATACCCACCACCAGGTTTGTAGTATTGAAGATTGAAGAATTCTTCCATCTTCCAAATGTTTGTCTTAGCACAAAGAGGGAAGTGATCCACATAATTATTCATTACACGGTTCACTTCCCCAGTGAAATCACGGACCCTAGTATCAGTAATTCCAATGAAGACAGGATTGTCCATGGAATCTTTGATGCTAGGGTCTACCATCCCACCACCATTGTCGTCAATGGTTTCCCCAGGCCATTTCTCAAAGATCGTTTGAGTGTTATAGAAGTCAGCAATGCCGTCAACAATACCCTCATCGATCTTTTCTGTGTAGATAAAATCAGTTCGGGGATATGCTACTCGACCATCATAGAATATAGGCTCTGGGTTTAGTTTCATTATGCAAGAACGTTGTCTGCGACTAGGTGATCAATAAGGTAGGCATAATCTTCTTCGATGTCCACTCCCCAGAACCTAACACCTTTATCTTCATAAAAGCGGCAGACTCGGGAGAAGAGGGATGGATACTGTGTCTCCAACTGGATGTTTCCGTTGGCAGCGTCCCGAAGAATTTGCAGACTGTCTGCAAACTTAGATTGGATCGTCATGATCGCCTCCTCTTATTCTACTGTTGGTCGGGCAGGTGCCCGATGGGGGATACTGGGATCGAACCAGTGACTTATTGCTTGTAAGGCAACCACTCTACCGCTGAGTTAATCCCCCACACGATCCAGGTAGGACTCGAACCTACGACCGACTGCTTAGAAGGCAGTTGCTCTATTCCACTGAGCTACTGGACCAGGGGACTCAACGCCAGGCGGGACCTTGTACCCATCCAACGAGAGAATATCTTGTGCCGTCCTCTACTGGGGCGACTCTATGGTAATCATCTGAGTGAAAGAAAATCATCTGACCTGTTTTCATTTCGATTGGTTGATTGATAAGGTGGAAGTAACCACCTTGGAAGTCCTCGTTTAGCAGGAGAGTGAAAGAAATCTTACGAACCTTTTCACCTTTTCTCTTGTTGCGGGACCACTCACTTTCATCTTGGTGCCAGTCATAACTGTTTCCTTTCTCGTACTTGGTGAGTTGCAGTGGTTCTACGAAGTCAATATCGAAGAACCACTTTGCTGCCTCATTTACTCTTGATGCGTATGACAAAATAAGATCATAGAGAGTCTGATCTTCTACGAAAGATACTTCGCAGTCTCGGACGTTCTCGATCTCGGTGTGCTCAAAGTTCTGATAGCGTTGGAGGATAGATTTGATCTCTTCAAACTCATCGTCATTAAGATCAACGGTTACATAACGATCACGATAGTTCATAGATGGATTTAATCTTCTCATTAACAGCGTGTGCCTGTACTTCGGCACCGTCCTCCAAGTGTTCATGGAGTTCATCGATCAAAACTTCTAGCAGAGAGAAGTCTTCCAGATAGTCTTCCATGGGTCGCTCAATGTTTCAGAACTCATATAATATATATCAGGGAAAGTGCGGTGTCAAGGGGGGTTGTTGCACCTGCACCCGTGGCACAACCTTGTGTGGGATCATCTCCTTGCCCATGACGTTGAAGGAAATGATGGTCCTAGGAACGTCAGTGAAGTTGGGTTCTTGCAGGTGTGCCAGGTAGGAAGGGAAGAATACAATGTCACCTTCCTGCACATCAGGGATGAAGTCAATGACTTCTCCATTGATGAAGTTTGTAAAAGGAGCAATGAAAGTTGTTCCTTTATGTACCGAAGGATCGAACTGCACATACAGGACAGCAGTGACACCCACTGGTCCATGGTTATGAACACCATGAAACTTACCATTAGATGTAGTCTGATGCCACATTGCGACGACCTTTTGCATATCCAGTCCAGTCTCTTGTGCCATCTGATCTAGGATCGGAGCACAAGCATCCATCACATCCCAATAGTATTTGGGCATTGCTTTGTTAGCAACGAGGTCATGATAATCAGTGTCCATCTCATGGAGAGACACCCGACCATTGCTAATGATTGCCTGAGGACTATTCTCGTCGCACTGAGAGAGGATTCTCTCGCGCCATACGTCCCAGTTGGGTACGCTAAATTTCTCGATTGGGATTGTGAACATGTTTGATAAACCATTCAGCATCAACAACTGCAAGAGGTTTCTTTCCATTCTTCTTCATGAAGAGAATGGGAGTGTGTTCTCCTGCATTAGCACACGCTTGATCGTATGCATCGTAGACATTTAATTTCTCTACGTTCTTACACTCTATACTGAATGGGAACTTCTGTCTAGCATCTCTTGCCATGATCAGATCTTCACCACCAGCACCCATGGATCGTGATTCAATATCCTCACGATGAATACCTCTGTGCTCGATGAGCATATCTCTAACCCATTGTTGGAACCTACGTCCCTTCGCTTTCGCGCTTTGAGGTCTCATACTCTTTATTCTTTTTGAAGTATACTTTGTACCAACGATCACACGCTGCACGTATATACTTATAATCCTCGTGCTCGGTCCCTACCAGAGCAGCGAGATAGACACAGGTCCCCTCCATCTCTGAGATGAGTGTCAGGATAGGTATAGGGGACTCTGGGTCTATGTTCCACTGTGGTTTAATCGGCATACCCGTCGTCGTCATCCTCCAACTGGTAACCAAGTCTAGTACGTGGTTCGTATGGAGTTGTATATGACTCAGGATCCTCCTTGATGGCGTCTTCAAGAGACTGTGCCAGGAGTTTCAGGTTATGTGCGATCAGTTTTACCTTATCATAATTCATATGCTTTCTCCACTTGTGCCCAGTCCTTCTCAAACTGTGCGAGACCTTCTCTGGTGAGAACATGATCGTACATCTTCCAGAATACTTTCGGAGGAAGAGTCACTACGTCAGACCCATAGAGGAAGCAACGTGATACATGATGTACGTCACGAAGAGATGCTGAAAGAATCTCTGTCTTCACACCGTGTGCCTTGTATGTACCAGAGATAGCACGAACAAGTTCAACACCCGAGAAAGAGTTGTCATTACATCTACCCACGAAAGGAGAGACGAATGAAGCACCTGCCTTGGCGGCAAGGATTGCCTGTGCCACAGAGAACACAAGCGTTACGTTGGTGGGGATATCATCTTCTGATAAGTTCTTACATGCTTTCAATCCTTGAACGTTGCATGGAACTTTGATCGTAATGTTGGGAGCAATTTGAATATACTCGTCTGCCATTTCTAGCATCTCTTCCCAGGTGTCCCCAGATACTTCTGCCGAAACAGATGCATCCCATGAGAACAGGTCTGTGATTTCTGCAAGAACATCGGCAGGATTCCTGCCTGATCTAAGCATGAGTGTAGGGTTGGTGGTTACACCATCAATGAGACCAGTATCTACTGCTTCACGGATTTCATCAACATTACTACTGTCGAGAAAGATCTTCATTGGTTCGGACCATAGAGGTTACTTTATATAGTAACATAAAAAAAGAGACCCGAAGGTCTCTCTTATTATTTCTTTGTAGTGCAGTGCCCTGCCATACAAAGTTGAGCGTCGCGAAGTTTTTTCTTCTTGACTTCTTGCTGTTTGATAACAGTCAGCCAATTAGTTGTCTTCATTTTGTGACCTCCACTTGCTTAGTGTATACCATACCACGATAGTTCATGGTTACGGTCTTGGTCTCGTGCTTTTCTTCCTTCTTCTTAGAAGTAGGAACGCCGCGATAAGCAGTGTGGGTGCTGTAAAGATTCAGCATGGTTTTAACTCCTGAAATACTAGGGTGTGCTTAACCTTCTCTCCGAAGAGGATCCGTTTACCCGTTCCTTCAATCGTTTGCGTCCCAATAGAACTCACATTCTGGTACAGATTCCTTTACGGTCTCTATTAGTTCTACCACGACTTCTCGTGGTAGTTCAACCTTGTTTAGTTTGATCCTGAACAGTATTTCGTCAGCATCAGTACACGCCATGGTCGAATATAGAAGTAGTTCTAACATGGGATGAACGCTCCGTTCCGCGATTTACTTGCGTCCTATTCGCTATTCGCAAACAACGAATGGGATGAACGTGATGTCATACTAACATGACAATACTATTTATACAAGTCAAATGTATCACATGTTACCGTTTTCTCATCCTAGTCCCTGGTCTCCTCAGGTCTGCCTTCAAGTTCTTCAAAAACTTCAAGTGGTCCCTTGTACCACTGATCGGGTCCAGGCCAATTATACTTGACACTGATTGCGTCGAGTCCCTCCACCTCGGACGGTTCCGTTGTGTATGTTTCTTCCATGGTTTCTTGCTCATCCCACGCTTCATGCAGTTCTTCTATCTGTCTGTCAACACCAGACATCGTTTGCTTTACCTTGCCGTCCCAGTACCACTTCTCAACATAGGAGAACAAGTATTTTAAGATTGTATTCAGGGGTGGTTTCTGCTTAGAGATCCACCCCTTTATCTTTTGGAGTTGTGTCCGCTCCCCACCCCAGTGGTGCTCGAACTTATAGTGCCATGTTGTATCACCTGGGAGTGGTTCAGTACCATACTCCCATGTATCGTAATCATCCTCGTTACGAGGATCAGAGTGAGAATCCTGCAAAGGTGCTTGCTCCGACATCCTGTTTAATCCCCCCGACTACATAAGACTCAATCTCAGTTTCCTGAGGAGCGTTCTGCTGCCCTTTGCTATTTAGCCAGTGCTCTGTCCAAGGTAACGGATTGTTTTTAGCGGGGATATCGTAGAGGGGAGCGAGACCAATCGATCTCATGCGACGGTTAGCGATCCACTCCACGTACTGAGACAGCAGTCGTTCGTTGAGACCGATCATGCTACCCTCAGTGAACAGGTAGTTCGCCCACTCCTTCTCTTCTTCTACTGCGACAGCAAACATCTGTCGAACAGTCTCTTTCTCTTCTGCTGCAATCTTCTCCATCTCAGGATCGTCACCGTCTGCCCACTTCTTCAAGATCTTCTGAGTCAATACCAGATGCTGTGACTCATCACGGGCGATAAGGGAAATGATCTTTGCCGAACCCTCCATGAGTTTGAGCTCACCAAAAGCAAAAGAGCAAGCAAAAGAAACATAGAAGCGTATTCCTTCCAGGATATTGACATTGGCAACAGCAAGATAGAGTTTGCGTTTCAAATCACGAAGAGTCCACTGAGAAGATGGAGAGTCCTTCCAATCAGACTGCCACATATTACCTTGTGCCCAGTCACCAACAGCATCCAGGAACTCATCGTATGCTTTGGTCACAGACTGAGCACGTTTGATAATCTTATCATTGTCAAGAGTAGTATCCAGGACCTCAGCAGGATCAGGGTAGACATTCTTGATGATGTGAGTGTAGGAACGAGAATGGATCTGTTCCATGAACTGCCACACACCCATGGCACCTTCCAACTCAGGAAGAGAACAGTAGGGAGAGAACGCCATGCCAGGTCCACGACCCTGCACAGAGTCCAGAAGGATTTGATACTTCAAGTTGGAAGTATAGATGTGTTTCTGTTGTGCATTCAACGTCTTGTAGTCTGCTCTATCCTTTTGGAGAGAGACTTCCTCGGGACGCCAGAAATATCCGAGTTGTGTTTGAGTCAGTTTATCAAAGTCAGGATACTTAAACTCAGCATACTGTTGCATTCCAAGAGGTGCTCCGAAGAACATTGGTTGCTTTTTTGTGTCAACCTTCTTGCTGTTGAATACCGTTACTCCCATCTGTGCTCCCATTTGTTCCGTAGTTTGACTCATAGTATAGAAATGAATTAATCCTTGGGGAACACCCCAAAGATTTACAACACTCCAAGTAGGAATCGAATTCCTCTTGGAGTGCTTTGCTTAGTGTGATTGTAACTTGTCTAGACATTACATGCGTCGCAGTCTGCTTCGCTTCCTGAATCAATATCAGCAAGCAACGCTTGGAGTTGCTCCTCTACATTGTCTTCATCCTTCTTGTTGTCGTATGTGTTCTGATAATAAGAAGTCTTCCAACCATACTTGTATGTAGTCAGGAAGTCCTGTGCCATAACCGAGACTGGGATCTCATTGTTGGGGAACTGAGTCGGGTTGTAAGACCAGTTACCAGAGATCGCTTGGTCAAAGAACTTTTGCATAACAGCAACGATCTTAATGTATCCTTCGTTAGAAGGCATGTCCCAGAGTAAGGTGTAGTTGTTCTTCAATGTGTTGTATTGCGGAACAATCTGTTTAAGAGGTCCCTTCTTGGACTTCTTAATGGACAGGAAGTCACGGGGTGGTTCGATTCCGTTGGTTGCATTTGACACAACGGAACTGCTCTCCGATGGCATCTGTGCAGACAGAGTGCTGTGTCGCAGTCCGTGCTTCTGGATAGATACCCGTAGAGAATCCCAATCATACTGATACTCAGGTGCTACGATTTCATCTACCTCCTTCTTATATGTATCGATGGGGAGGATTCCATCATGATACTTAGTACGTGCGAAACCATCACATGGTCCCTTCTCGATAGCAATCTGGTTGGATGCTTTCAGAAGATTGTACTGGAATGATTCTGTCAGTTTGTGTACTTCCTGCCAGGCACTGGGATCTTCATACTTAAAACCTTTCTTGGCAAGGTAGTGTGCCAAACCGATGAAACCGATGCCTAGGGAGCGACGAGAGAGGGTGCTACGACGTGCTGCGTTGACGGGGTAGTCTTGGTAGTCGATGAGTTCTTCCAGACCACGAACAGCAAGGTCAGCAAGGTCTTCCATCTCATCCAGACTCTTCAACTTACCAACGTTGATAGCAGACAGGATGCACAGAGCAATCTCACCTGCCTCTTCATCGATGTGATTGATAGGATCGGTAGGAAGAGTGATCTCCTGACACAGGTTGGACATGTTCACCTTATCCTTGAAGGACGAGTGTGAGTTACAGTGGTCGATGTTCATCAGGTAGATACGACCAGTCTCAGATCTCTCTTTCAGAAGGTCGAGGATAAGTGCTTGGGCATTGACGGTTGTTCTAGGGATTCGATCGTCTGATTCGTAATTAATGTACATCCAATCAAAGCGATCAGTCCCGAAAGCGTCGTAAAGGCCAGGGACATCATGAGGACTGAAAAGTGAAATCTCTCCGTTTGAGATGAAACGCTCATAGAATAGTTTTGAAATCTGGATTGAGTAGTCGAGTTTTCTAACACGGTTGTCCTCCGTTCCTTTATTGTTTTTAAGGACGATGATGTCCTCTATTTCTTGGTGCCAGATTGGGAAGTGGACAGTCGCGCTTCCACCTCGTATGCCATTTTGAGTGCAGCATCTGACAGTGCTCTCAAACTTTTTGAGGAATGGTACAACACCTGTGTGTTGAACCTCGCCGCCCCTGATCTTACTGTTGATGCCACGGATTCGACCTGCGTTGATGCCGATTCCTGCGCGTTGAGCAACATAATAACCGATAGCCATGTCAGAACTAAAAATGCTATCGAGGGTGTCATCAACATCAACAAGCACACAGCTCGCAAATTGTCGAAGTGGAGTTCTAACCCCCGCCATGATAGGTGTGGGAATGTTGATCTTGTGTCTGCTGATTGCGTCGTAGTATCGTCGGACATATTCGATCCTGGTGTCGTGGGGATACTGTGCGAACAGAGTGGCAGCGATCAACATGTACATGAACTGTGGGGTCTCATAGACTTGCCCACTGCTTCTGTCCTGTACCAGATATTTATCTGTGACCTGTCTCAGTCCAGCATATGTAAACAGAAAGTCACGATCGTGATCGATGTAACCATCCAGTTCTTCCCACTCTTCCTTAGAGTAATAGTTCAGGAGATCATCATCGTACACACCCCACTCAACACCACGGATCACCTGATCATATACAGACGGATGGTTGTCAGGGTGGTCCCAGTACACAGACTTCCTCAGCGAGAAGAGGAGCAGACGTGCAGCAACGAACTGATAGTTAGGAGCATCAAGAGTAATCAGATCATTAGCAGAACGAATCAAGATCTCTTGAATATCAGATGTAGCAATACCATCAAAGAATTGCAGGTTAGCATTCATCTCAACCTGACTTTCAGACACACCAGCAAGGTCCTTGCAAGCGTGCTCTACCATTACATGAATCTTATCGAGAGTAAGTTCTTCAACTGTGCCGTCTCTCTTTACAACCGTGGTGCTCATACTTGTTTCCAGTCTGTGAATTTTAGTTTGGCTTCTAAACCAGAGTAGGTGTTGTGTTTAATTATATCAGAAGGATTTAATCCTGCCAACACCATGTCATTGATGTCCTTTTGTTTTACTTCCCTTGGCCAGATAACCACCTTCTCCTTGCTTCCGATGGCAGCGTCAATCCGCTGCACGATCTGTCTATTACGCGGTTCGTTGTCGAAGACCCAGACCCTATCCTTATAAGGAAGAGTGCGGTGGTCAACATCGCTACCACACATAGCAACAGCATTGGTAATGAAAGCACTGTCGAAGGGTCCTTCTGTGACATAAACTGTTTCCTCAGGATTAATGTAGTCACATCCGAATAGTTTCAGATGATCGTCAAAGATGATAGTTACATATCGAAGATTCGACTTTGGTGCCAGAGAGCGACCCTGGCATCCAAACCAAGTACCATCCTCGCGAAGGAGAGGGATAATAATTCTAGGTCGATCGTTCTGTAAGTTCTCAAAGGTCTGCTTCTGGGTGTTGACCCACCTCTTGAATTTATCGACATAGAAAAACCTACCGAGTTGGTCCTCAGGTATCTGTCTGTCGATCAGGTATTGCTTGGCGGGATGTCCATTATTTAGGTCATTGATACATGTAAGACCTGATACATCCTTCTTGGCAAAGTGTGGTTTACTGTCAGGGATCACTGGGTTAGCAGTAACTGTACCTTTACCAGTCCTACCCTGACGATACTTCTCCATCTGGTACTCAGAGTACGTGTTGGGGTCAATATCTTTCAGGAAGTTAGGCAGCGTTCTACCCATGCCACAGTTGTGACACTTGTAGACATAGCGACCCTTCATTTCAAAAAAGTATCCTCGTGCCTTGTTCTTATGCTTCTGTGAGTCGCCACAGTATGGACAACGGAAGTTGTAGAGTCCGTTCTTGACCTTCTTAAACTTTTCTAGTCTCCACGACAAGCGGGAGATGTACATCTCGTCCAGCATGACCAAGCACTCCACTGCCTGTCATGGTAGCAGGGGATGCCATCTTTGTCCAGATGGGTACTGCCACCTGTGCGATCGTCACAACGGTCGCAAGCACAGCAGTGGCACCAATAACAAACTTAGTATTCCTTTCTACTTTCTTCTCTAACTCTCTGAACTTACCAGCCATGGACTCAAACATACGATCATCATACTTCTGATGATCCTCAATCATTCTTATAATGGTCATGTTGGTACGTTCACCTTCGTCCAATCTGTTCTCATGTCTTTCAAGAACGATGGCAATCTTATTACTGTTGTCAGAGATAGTTGTAACGGCACGCTCTAACTTATCCAGCATCTCTTTGGACAAGTCTTCGTAGATCTGGAACTTAGATTCCAGTACATCTAGTTTTCCTAACCCAAACATCTTACTGTGCCTGCAATGCCTGTTGTCTCTTATCCCAATAAAATTTTATGACTTGGTTAGGATACAATCTAGTAACCTTAAACTTCTTCGCCACCTCTGGGCGATACATCTTTCTCAGTTCAATCTTTACTTGTGCCTCAGACTTTCCGTAGAGAATGAAGTCTTGGGCATCGTCGTACTGTACTCGGAAGGGAAGATAGTTAGCGGGAGCATGTTCTTGCAACTCCTCAGTCTTCAACATCTCACCAACAGACTTTTCAAAGCGACGCTTCTTTGGTTTCTTTCTAGTCAGACGTGTGATACCAGGCGGTTCATGAGACGGCGGGAGGGCAGTCTCAGCACCAGTACCAACTGAATTAGTAGGAGCGTCTTCGTTGATCACAATTTGTCCAAAGTATCTTGTATTAGTTTGTCAGTAGGAACCATGTCTAGGGTCCCACCGTCTGAATAACGGTTCAGATAGATCACAAAGGTCTTCAAAGATGACCAATACTCTCGTTCCAACTTGTACATCAGCAGAGGGAGAGTGCCCTCGCCAAATACATTGAAGAGAACAATCAAGTGATTCAATATAAGATTGGTTCTGAGAACCCCAGAACTGTGATAGCGTTTCAGTAATCGTTTGAGATACTTAAACTTCTTCATGTCTTCCATGAAGTCGTCCACTGTCACAGACTGGGGGTTCTCGTAATGCTTGATGGCAAACATCAAGTGGTTATGTTCGTTCAGTTCATCAAATCTCATAATATAGTAACGTCAAGATCAGGTGCCGAAGGTCAGAGTTGCAGCGCCGTCACTGATGACTTCTTCTGTACCACCCGCTGAGGTAATCTTGACGCGATACTTGTAGCCATCGAGAGAATCATCAGCGAGACCACTGTAAGCAAGAGTTGCGGTCGTGAAGTCTGCATAAGTGATACCTGCATCAGTGTCAGCGGCGATGTCAACCCAACGGACAGTAGCAGATGCGGTTTGGCGCTGCCACTGATAGGAGAGAGCACCAGGGGTTCCAGTTGTGCTAGTGGTGAGGGTGAATGTACCAGCACCAGAAGCGGATGTAGAAGCAGCGGGTTGTGCGTCGATGACGACTGCCGATGCTACATCTGCTGCGATGGTGTCGTCGCTCAGAGTCTCGTCTGCGTTTGCCTCAGGGTTACTGAGAACCATCAGGTGCTCTGCCTTATGGCGTGTGCGACCATTGTGATCAGTGTACGTTCTGTACGCCCACCAACCAGGAGCAGTAATACCGCGAGACTTGTTCTCGTCCAGTCCTGCCTCGGTGGCGTCTACGAAAACGATCGTCTCGGTAGCGGATCCAGATCCGTTACCACGGGTTCTGCTAACTGCTGTTTGATTTGTAGTTGAGTCTACTCTCCCGTAAAGAGACATGTGTGCTTACTCCAATTCGGTTCCTATTACTTATTTATAAAAAAGAAGAGACCGAACTGGTCGGTCTCAGTGCATCAACCCTCTCGAACTTCGAGAGCCTGTTTGACTTTCTCAAACAATTCATCATCAGCGGTTGTCTTAGTGAGTTTAACTGCCTTGCCTACGATCAGAAGGCAGAGGTCGATGAGTTTCTCACCGAGTTCTGCATCATCAGGAATCTTAGCGACAGCAGCATCTACAACTTTATATGCCAGAGGCAGAAGAAAAGATACCATGACCTTATAGAATAGACTATATTCTATATAGGCTTACTTGTACCCTTTTCTCTTGCGGTCGTGATCGATCGTCATCTGCATCATCTTTTGCTTCATACGCTCCTTTGACTTCTCCTTTGCTTTGGAGTCATCTGCCTTAGGGGCGGTGCCGCAAGATGCTTCGGCAACTGCTTCGGTCTCTTCCTTGCGAACGTCGTCGCCAGGCTCGTACCACTTGCCGTCGCCATCAGAGTCCTGCCAACGCTTTCCTGCCTTGGCAGCCTTGATATGCTTCTCTTTGGCTTTCTTCTTGGCGGATTCTCGGAGTGCCTCCACCTCAGAACGAATAGATTTTCTTAGAGATTCAGACATGAGATCCTCTTTCTTTGGGTTAATGATGACGTTTCCTTTTTTCTTTGTGGTCGTCACCTCTTTGTTTTGATCAGGTTTCATTCGTTGATTCCTAATTCTGCTCGCCAGTTATATGTAGGTTCCTCGCTCATGCGACGTGCAACGTTGCGAGCACCACGGGATACTGCACGAGCAGCACCACCGACAACCTTCTTAATACCTGACTTAATTCTATCGCGCAGTCGTACACGATTCTCGTTGCCACCACCAGAGGAGGAGGACGACGAGGAGTCACCAGGAGACTGAGACTTGGAGACAGAGGAACCACCAGCAGGCTTGCTGTCGCCGCCAGATCCACTTGCACCACGCTCGTATCCCTTCTTGAAGTTGCTGACACCTGCCTTAGCAGCACGACCAGCAGCACCAGCAGCATACCCTGCTGCCTTAGCAGCACCAGCACCTGCCTTCTTCAAACCAGACTTGACGGCAGATCCAGCAGACTTCAATGCTGCCTTCATCTTCTCGCCACGGCTGCTGCTAGAAGAAGAACCACTACCAAGGCGACTACGTGCCTCGGCACCAGCGTCCTTACCTGCGGTCTGACCTTCGCCAGATGCAGCAGAGGTCTTGTTCTTCAAACGAGCGGCATTGACCTTAGCAGGACTGGTGACCTCAGTCAACAGTTCCACATCATCGATCATGTCCAGTGCTTCGGTGAGATACTCACCATCCAGTTCCATCAGTGCCTCAACACAGATGTCATGGAGTTCTTCAAAGGAGAAAGAATCGAATGCTTCATCAGAGATAACATCTTCGATGAATGCTTCAAACTCTTCCTTCTTCAAATTCGCTTTGCGGTATGCAAGATCTGCTTTGGTGCCTTTGTCCATCTTACCTTGGGACTTGGGCTTAGTCTTGCCACCTTCGTCAGGTTGGGAACCAGGGTTTGCTGCCTTAACTCTACGACCATGGGTGTACTCAGCACCACTCATCTTAGAGTCGCCAGAGATCATCTTTCCACCTTGGGAGCGATCATCCTTGTACTCAGCAGAAGACTGACCGTGCTTACCTTTGTAGCGTTCGTCAATCTGCTCCTCTTCCTTGACACAGTTAGGCACTTCCTTGCCACCTTTCATCTTGGTGCCTTGTGCCTTGTAACCTGCCCAGCATGTCTTAGCGCCCACGTTCTTACGTGCTTGCTTCATACCCTCGTGGAGTTCGTCGATGTCAACGTGCTCACGTTGCATGTTGAGACCGATGTCCTCGGGTGCCTTGGCAGTCTTTTCCCCTTTCTTGCCTACAACCGAATAACGACCGTCTGCTTTCTTGCCAGTGATGACCATAGACTGACCACCCTGAGAAATCACACGACCGATGTTACGATCATCTTTGAACTTCTGCTTGTTCTTAGAGATCAGATCTTTCTCAATCGGGAACCCAGCATAACCTTCAACGACTTCCTCATGGGAGTCGATGATGTCTGCTACTGTCAGGACTGCCTCATGCATTCTGGCAGTAGGTGCCTTCTTGCATTCGTATACACAGTCGAGAATAGTTCTTTGCTCTGCCTCAGAAAACCCAAGCAGGGCGGCAGATACCTTGATATCGAGCATTGATCTAGGGAAAAGTATAGTATTATTTATTCTTGATAGACTTTTGGTTCTTAGTGAACTCACTGAACTTCTTAATTTCCTGTCCAGGAGTCATGTTTTGAACCGCCATTCTATATGTATCGGTGCCGACTTTCCAGTCATTACCACTGCCATCGTCAGCAGAATAATTGCTTTGGTTGTTTGGGTCGCGTACCTCGGTCACATGCTGCAACCATGCACGGTGCTCACCGCCGAGACCATCTTCCATGATGATGTAATTAGGACCACGGTGTACGATCTTACCGAGCATACCGCTGTCATCATGCTCTACGATAGCACCCACCTTAAAGATGTGTTCAAGCATGTAGTAGTCGCGGAAAGATTCGAGATCTAGTTTAGGAGCATAGTCCCAGACAGACTCTGCAACTGCCTTCTCCTTCTTCTTGGCAGGTTTCTTCTCTGCTTTCTTCGGCGGGACCATACCGTCCAGCACATGCTGCATCAACTCTTTGGACCTTTTGTATCCACCAGTTCCTGCATGAAAGGAGTCGTGGTCACCCCCTTGGGCATGGGCTCGCATCTTGGAAGCAGACAAGGTTTCGATAGGATCATCACTATCGTCATTTCGAGCACCAGCAGACTTAATGTTAATTGACTTGAAGTCATAGTGCTTACCATTATACTTCTGGGTCAACTTCTCAAACTCTTTCACACGGTCATCACCAACTACCATGGTGACGTGCTCATGTCCCTCATCATGGAGGTCACGGAGAATGTCGAAGATGTTTCTATGCGCCTCGGAGTTCTGGATAGCATCCTTATGCTGCTTGAACATACCACGCATGTGTTCAATCTTCTGCTCGGGATGCAGAGGATTCTTCTTGTGGTCCTGAGATCTAGAAGGGTAGATACGATAGTTGCCAGAGTCACCAGCGTGTGCCTTCACAGCATCAAGTAACTTCCCATGTCCAGCATGAGGAGGATTGAATCTGCCGAAAGTGATGGCAACATGCTTGTCAATTACTTCATTCTTTTTTGAAGTTGCTTTCTTGGCAGCCTGTGCTGCTTCGATAATGAACTGACGAAATCTCATTTGCCCCAATCTTTTGCTACGGTGAAGTTTGCACGAGAGAATTCAAGTCTATCAACAAGTTTGACAGCAGTGCCATCCTTGATTGCCACAAATCCTTCTGGACTAGTGACCTTGTATCCGTTCTCATCTTCTAGGAATGTGCCAACCCCCTCAATCTTTTTGAGACGGTTGATGATCTGTTCTTTCGCGGTGATAAGATTCTTGAATCCTGCCAGCGCACGATATATCTCAGACTTATTATTATTTAGGTAATCAATCGCTTCCTGTTTCTTAATCTGCCACTTCTCTTTTGCCTTGGGTGTCTTCACACCTGCTTCTTTCATGGCATAACGAGACTCAACAAACAGTTTGAACTCAACTAGCATTTGCTGAGTAGAGGTGGGGATCTTTCCTTCCTTGATCTTCTGATTGAAGAAGATCTTAAACAGAGCAGCAGGTTCCATACCCGTCAGTCTGCCACCGATCTGGTTCAAGAAATTGCGAGACGCCCTGAGGTTCTGCTTAGCGACACGCATACTGTTATTGATCTTGCTCATCTCAGAAGGACTGAGGTTTGCGATGCCATTGGTGTTCTGGAACTCGGCAGAGAATACTGCCACATCAGAAACACCTTGAAGATTACGAACGTTAGCACCAAAAGATGCCGCCATCTGAGCAAGTGTGGGTCCATTGTATGTTGTGTGGAAGACGATACCAACCTTAGACTTACCTACCTTAGCACCCATCTCAGTCGCTTTCTCAACACAGTAAGTAATCGTATTAGGTTTGAACTTATAGCACTGCTTACCACCCATGACAGTCAGAGGAGGAGTGTCTGTGTAGAGCAGGTCCCCTTGCAGCACACCAGTGATAGGAAGTTTAGACAGGTAGTCATAGGCAGCGATCAACTTAGGATGCACACCTGTACCACCGTACCACATGTCAATCTCTTCATGTGAATAGCAGACCTTGGGTTCGGTCTTGGCGAACACAGATTTAGTACCGACAAAGAACATGTCAGTCTCAGGGTCGATACCACAGATGATAGCAGGAGCACCGTCCCACTTCACTGTCACCTTAGTATTGCCACCACCCTTACCAGTGGTCAGCATACCTTTGAGTCCTTCTAGGAATCCTAGTGCGTTCTCAGCACCAGCATAACCGTTGTTGAAGATGTCATCTTCCAGGTGTTCGAGGTGAGTATTCTTGCTCATGGTTGGACTCCGACTTTATCGCGGTAGGGGTTGCCGATGGATGACTTTTCTCTCAGGTAATACTCATCATTGGGTTTGAGGTTGTTCTTCAAGTGGTTCTCCATGTAGAAGACAGGCATTCCTCTGTTCGTTGCGAACTTGTAGTAGGTCACCTCCTGCATCACGAAGTTCTGGATCACGTTACGGTAGACCAAAGCACCCTCCTTACTGATCTTACGAAGTGCCATCTGGCAGATGAGAGATGCGATACCGACCTGTCCACTGCTGTGCTTGGGTGCGTTCCAGTAGTCCTTGGCATCAGTATAGTACATGTCTGCCAGTTCCAACCACCAGGACTGTGCCGCTTTGACATCTGTCTCTGATGGGTCACCACCTTTGATCATCTTATCAATGTTGGTCACCACGTTACGAGGCAGTTTACTTTTGAGAGTAGTATCTTTGGCGATGACTTCCAGTGCCAAGAACGATCCTTGCTTCACTCTATTGTCGGCCAAGACTTTGAGGATCTTGAACTCAACAGTCTTCTTATAATCTTTAACCCACTTAGAGTTTTTCTTCTTGTCAAGCAGACTGATAATGTCTTGTGGTTTGACAACGTTAGTTGTCTTGCTGATCTTCTTCACTGAAAAAGGATACTCTCTATCCTCATCGTCATAGATCATGAAGTCAATCAATGGTTCATTACCAGCACCAGGAAGAAAGACCTGTGCATTCTTCTTGGTTAGTTTTCCATACCCTAGTTTGTCAAGTTCAGCAGCACCACGTTCTAGGACACACAGAGGTGCAGTGATCTCAGAGAAGTCTTTCTCAATGTTGTTCATAATATCAATGTACTCAGACGCTGCTAGGTCTGCATACGCTTTGACCAGTTCTTTCTTCTCAGTAGCACCATGATGCATACAGAACTCAGTCAGTTCTTTCAAGTATTCTTTGATGACCAGTTGTAGATCATCACGCTTCTCAATAGCAGCAAGAACTTTCTTGTAGTAAGTTTCAAATGACATCTTAGTGTCCAAAGGGATGTCAAACTCCTGAGGTTTCAACTCAGGCATCTTCTTCTTCCCTGTGGCAGACCTGGGTTTCCCCAGCATGGGGGTGGAGATCCACCCCGTCTTGTCATTGTCATAGATGACTTCTATTCTAGCCTGGTAACTGTTACCACTGATGGGTTTCACATGAACCCCACTTCCTTTGGCAACAGTCCCTACTTTTTTTGTACTCTTTGCACCGTCGTAGACTGGGATATCCTTCTTGGCAAGAATCTCAAACCCTTTCATGTAGTGACGCTTGTAGTCGTCCCACGCTTCTTTGATTGTCCTTGCCATCGAAGAATTGATTCGTCGAGACTATTTAGTCTCTTCCTTGGGTTGCTTGTTGAAACCAAATGGACCCAACTTATCTTTGACTCGTTCCTTGATAACCTGTGCAGACAGTGCTTCCATAACTTTCAAAACGTCCTCTGCCTTAGCACCAAGTTGAAGACGTTCCTTCACGAAGTCATACTTCTGGAAGAACTCATCTGATACGTTCTTGTAATCATCAACTGTAATTGGTTCTGTCATCGTCCAAACCTCTTGTCCATTCTAAGTTTTACATAATACATTCCAATAACCCACAGGGAGAAGAGGAACCCCTCCCCGTAGTCCATAGAATTCCAAGCGTGTACAACGTCCATCAGATGTCACCCTCAGCACGGTTCTCAGACTCTTCAATAGAGAAACTACCGTCAGCATAGCGAGCAGCAAGTTTCAGGGAGTTGATGTAGAGAACATGATCCAGGGTCACGTCCAGAGCAAGACATGCTTGGGCAGCATACCAGAGGATGTCACCGAGTTCCTTGACCAGGTGCTCCTTGTTAGCATCGTTCCAGGGTTTACCTTGGAACTTCAACTTCTTGACAATCTCCATGAACTCACCAGACTCAGCAGAGAGACCAGAGGCAGCAGTATCAAGACGTGCAATGTTTACACCATCATCATGCAGATTACGGAGACGCTCGATGTACTTTACCTGATCTTTGCTGGGTTCAGAGCAAGTGCCATCAGCAAATTTCAGATACTTGTCAAGATCAACACGGAAGCGTTCTTCCTTCTTGCCTGCCTTTGCTGCTTTCTCTGCTTCCTTTTCTTTGATCTTTTCGGCAGTCACCCAGGCATTGAAACCTTTCTTGTTGATGAATTCCTCAGGAGTCTTGGGAGTATCCTCCTGCATTTCATTCAACTTTTTGTTCATGTCCTCTTTGAGGTCCTCTGCTTTGTTGTTGAGTTCCTCTGCTGCCTTTGCTTGGCGATCGGTCTCGTTGAAGTTTACGTTAGTGCCGCCAGCGGGGAAGGTGCGCTTGTTCTTTTCAGTAGTCATACTTGCCAGGAGTCAAATTTACTAGTGGATTTAGTCTCAATGATATTATCATCGATGTCTTGACCAGAGTCGATGATGTTGTCTTGGGCAGACTGATCACAATCATACAGTCTCATCTTCGCTCTGTCAATACCTATCACGAACCTCTTGTTCATGGTGGGGTCGTTGTATCTATTCTTCAACTGCTTGACCATAATCTGACCTGCTGCTTCCATATCCTCAGTAGAGATCAGAGCAACCATGAGGTCAGCAGTAGCAGGCAGACCGAAGGACTCACTGGTGTCAGTAATCTCTACATCAGAGTTACCATAACCAGAGCGAGTGGTCTGGGTAGCAGATACGATAGGAACATTACATTCAACAGCAAGACCACGCAGTTCTTCTGCAATAGACTTGATGAATGTGTAAGAGTTGACCACAGCATTCTTGTATCGTGCAGATGCACAGATGTTCAGATAGTCAACGAAGATAATGTCAGGAGCGAACCCACGCTTCATGCTCAGTTCGTTCAACAGAGACTTGAAGTGGTTGACGTGAGCAGAAGCAGTAGGGTATTCCTTGATCACCAGACGACCTTTGGTCTTACTGTTGAGTTTATCTACCTTGTTCCTGAACTGCTGCTTCGTGAACATAGGATCGGAGAGTTGCTTGATTGGTACGTCGAGGAGGTTGCTGTCAATTCGCTCAGCAATTTTCTCCTCTGCCATTTCAAGTGTGATGTAGAGAACGTTCCTTCCCTGCATGAGACAGGCGCTAGCCATGTGGCACATGAATAGACTTTTCCCGACACCCGTACCAGCAAGAGCGATGTTGAGAGTCTTAGCAGGGAGACCACCTTTCGTAATCTTGTTGAAGTATTCAAGGTCGAACGGTATCTTATCTTCTTGTTTGTGGTAGAAGTCGTAGCGGTCATCTGCATCTAGTAAGTAATCGTGTCCAACAGTATCATCAAAGCATGTCCCCAGTGCCTCGCTCATGATATGAGGGATAGCATCTTTGGAGCGAGTCTTGTCTTGCCCATCAGCAATCTTGATGGACTCCATCAAGGCAAGATAGATCGCACGTTCTTTACACCACTTCTCAGTGGTGTCCATCAACCACTCATCGTTATACTGAGTGTCATCAATCTTGTTATCAAGGAAGTCTTCGATCTCCTTGACAACTTCTGCACTCAGGTCTCTCCTCTTCTCGATCTCAATTTTGAGAGCGGTGGTTTCGGGAGCAGTATTGTACTCTGTTACATACTCATTGATCTCATTGAAGAGGATCTGATGAGGAACAGTATCGAAGTATTCATCTTTAAGGAAGGGCAGAACTGATCGGAGGTAGTTATCCTCGGTGATCAGTTTGCTCAAAGCAATTTCTTCGATCTTTTGCATTAGAGATAATGTAGGTAAGTTCCAATGATATATTTGTTCTCAGACAGAGGTGGCAACCCTGCATGAGGGAAGGTCCAGGTCGGTGGGAACAGCAGACAGGTGCCTGCTTTGGGTTTGACCTTCATACCCAACTTAGTAAACCACGTCTCTCCCCCTTTGTCAACATCATTGAGATAGAAGAACAGTGCCAGGAAGCGACGGGCGCTGCTGTGGTCACCCACATCAACATGAGGATCAAAACGATCCTCATCAGCAGCAACATACTTCTTCAATCGAATCTGTTCCAAGGCATTTTCATGTGGCCAGTTCTCACTACACCCGACCTCTTCCATGTACCTGTTAGATACTTCCTTGATCGCTTCGATCAGTCGGTTGTGAACCTTGACCCACTTAGACTCGGTGTTCTTCTCAGCATACTCAGTCACGTTGAACTGATGGAACTGAGGACGACCCTGCCTGTCCCAGTATTCATAGTCGATATCACGCTGCATGTCCATGATGTTCTTGATAACATTTTCATCAAGAACGTTGTCATAAACTTTGATGTAGTCTTTAAGATCCATAAGTGAACTCCTTCTCTGCTGCCTTATCAAGTTGATTCATGATTTCGGGGGTGAAGTATTTCTCGGGATCAGCGAGAATAGACTTAGGAAAAAGATTAGATTCACCAATCTTGTAGCGATTCCCGATCCTCTCGAAGACTCCGTGCTTCTCACCCAGTTCCAGTAGTCCGTAATACTTGTCCAGTCCACGCTCGTCATAGAACAACCTCGTTTCTACCTTGACATTTTCCTTGGTAAATCGAGACTTCTTGGTCTCGCACTTGATGATGTTACCCACCACCTGTGTGCCATCCTTCTCCTTTGACTTGCTCAGATAGATAATAGTCGATGCAGCGTATTTGAGTCCACTACCACCGCCCATTTCTTTCATTGGCACATAGGCACCCACCACGTCATAGGTGTGGTTGGTCACGATCATGGGGATGTTTGCCTTACCCAGTTTCAGGGTCAGCACACGGAAGATAGACTTGACCACCTGAGCACGGGTCATGTCACGAGTATCCTTACCTGCCTCAGTGTCTTCCACTTCCTTAGACGTGGACAGCATACCCAGAGAGTCCAGGCAGAACATCAGAGGTTTACGTTCTGATTCTTTCTGTGCCAGATACTTGTCAACAATCTTGATTGCTTGCTGACGGAACTCCTGCACAGTAACAACAGGAACGATGATCATACGAGATGAATCGATACCACGACTCTCGATCATGTCCTTACTAATGGCAGACTCGCTCTCAAAATAAATGCATCCAGCGTCAGGATCAGAATCAAGGAAATGACGAACGATGCTGAGAGTATAATAAGTCTTACCAGTGCTGCTTTCTCCTGCGATAGCAGTAACCTTGTTGGAAGGAATACCTCCATAGATCGAACCACTAACAACGGCATTAAAGAGATAGCAGCCAGTATCAATGAAAGATGCAACGTCGCCAGCAGCAACCCCCTCACTAACGACACCAGCATACTCATTGCCGATCTCCTTTACTACATCATTTAGGAAACTCATCCGAATAGAAACTCCAACGTGTGTACTTTTTCTGGTGTCCAACCAATGGCGTCAAGGACAACCCTGACGGGACTGAGGAAACTCTTCTCGAACTGTTGTTCATAGTCAACAGAACCATGGACGCCAAACTCTTTGGGTAGAGTCTGGAAGAACGAGACTACGTTCTCACCGATCCTGTTTGGTTTCCTGAGGTAGAGGAACTTGATCTTCTCTCCCTCTTGGATGAGGGGATACTTGTGAGCAAGTTTCAACTTCTTGACGTAGTAATTATACAGCAAACTACCACGTACGTGCATGGGACATCCCTTACCATAGATGTGACTAGGTGACGAGAACTTACCGAGGTTGTTGCAACTGCGTGGGAAAGCAATGTCTTCCAGGGGGAGACTCTCGAACTCTCTACGGAACTTGGCAATGTATTTCTGCACCTCATCTTCCGTACCGTTCATGACCACTTTCAATGCTTCTTTAATAGCACCACGACAGGGAGCAGGAGTCGAAGACTTCACTGCTTCAATACCCATGATCTTCAACTTAGGTTTCTCATAACGCACACCCTCACTGTCCCAAACGTTGAGGATGTATCTCTTCTTAGCAGTCCAAACACCACGATCAGCGATGTTCTCCCGCTTCATTTGCATCTTCTGATCGTATGCCGAAACGTACGTTGCCAACTCTTGATATGAACGTTCAATAAAAGGTTCCAGTTTCTCGTGGCAGATCTTATCAAGTAGAGTGACAACCGCTGCTTTATCGCCAGACTTATCACTAAGAAATTTAGTAACAAGAGGTCCAAGATTAAGATAGATCGAATCAGTGTCAGATGCGATGACATAATCCTCCCCCTCTGTTTGCAAAATCTTATTTAGGTAATCGTTTACCTTGTTCTCGATCCAACGAATCGAGACTTGACCCGAGAGAGTGATCGCCTCAGCATTTGCCAGATTGTAGTAGCGGAAGTATTGGTTTCCGATGGCACCATAGGCAGAGTTGAGTTGGATCTTTCTTGCCATCTGGATGTTGTTGAATCTTGCAACATCTTTTTGAAGTGCCACGGTCTCTGATGCTGACTTGGAATGTTCCAAGGACTGTTTGGCAGCAAGCATCTTCTTCTTGTATATCTTTCGGTCATCGTAGATACGTTGCATCATTTCAGGTAGAAACCCGTGGATGTCCTTACGATACTGAGCACCGTTAGCACACACGGCAAACTCCCCGTCAATCTCCACCTCTTTGTTAAGCAGTTTGTCAACAGTCACCGTGGGATGACGCCTCTCCACCAGGGTCTCTGGGGAGATGTTGTACTGCATGATCAGGTGGGGATACAGGGAGTTAAGGTCAAAAGATACCACCCAGTCATATCCTCCTGGGACAGGTTCCTTGACATATGCACCAGCATACTGATCGTTCTTACTGCTGCTGATCTTCGGGGGCACAACAATGTTGCGCTGCTTCAAGTCATTGTAGATGAGGGTGTCCCACATCCTGACCTGAGAATACACATCAGTAAGGTTGACCTTAGCGTCATAGGCAAGCGTGAGTGCCAACTCAATTAGTTTCATCTTGTCTTCCAGACGGTCAACAAGTTCCACGTCAACGATGTTGTACTCAACAAACTTTTGCCAGTCCTTAGTATAGAACTCTTTGAAGTTCTCATACTCACTGTGGTCGATCTTCGCCTGACCCAGTTCTACATTTGCAATGTGATCCAGACGATAAGATTCCTGAGCAGAGTATGTGAACTTCTTGTAGAGATCGAGGTAGTCGAGGATAGCAACACCACTAATCTCGTAAGAAATGTGCTTACGATTGTGGATCTCGATCTCTCTTTCAAGCACACGGTTCCAAGGGGAGAGGGACTTCTTCCACTTCTCCCCAAGCACCCTTTCAAGGCGACGGCAGATATAAGGAATATCATACAGGTTGCAGTTCCAACCAGTAATGATGTCAGGCGTATGGTTGATCCACCAGGAGTGAAAGTCTTCCAGCATCTCCTGCTCCTTCCAGAAGACACGATACTCCGTGCCTGCTGGTTCAAATTCCCTAGTCCCCCAAGTTATCACCTCCTTGGTGGCGAGATTCTTAACGGTGATGCAAAGCATCTCTTCCTGGCAAGCCTCTACTGAGGGGAAACCGTTGTCACAACCCACTTCGATGTCGATCGTATAGATCTTCATCTGGGACATATCAAACCGAATCTCATCGGGGAATTTGTCTGCGATGAACTGATAGATGAACCTATCATACCCATGCACTTCCATACCATCGACCGCCTCGTACTGTTCAATGAACTTACGGGCATCGCGTGCTCCATCGAACCGCTTCGCATGAGCATAGCGACCGTCCAGAGTCCTGAACTTGGACTCCTTGCTTTGATTCTGTGGCACAAAGTACAGAGTAGGACGAATCTTCTCCCTGTATTGAACAGGTTCTCCATGTTCGTAACCCCGATAGAGGATGTCGTCACCGAGAAGAAGTACGTCCGTGTAAAATTTCATCAAGTCATCGCCTTGTAACTGTCTGCCAAGTCAGCAGACGGATCAAGTATAGTAAAGATGAGGTCGGAAGTCAAGAAGAGATCACGTTGGTCTGTGTGTAGAGGGAACTTGGTCAGACTACCGTCTTCATGCACACGCATACAATTCTCAATCAGAATCGACGGTTCCTCGTCCAGTTCCGTCATCGTCCCCAGCAGGTACAGACTCGGATCGTTCTTCAACAACATCAATTTCAGCATTTTTCGCAGTAAGTTCTTGGTACTTGGACACTACATTCTCCAAAGGAGTGTAGATAAATGACACTGAGGGCAGCGGCACATAGATGTAAGGAGAAGCAGAGAATGGCACGAATGCTTGGAACTCTACGTCAACGTTATCGAGAGTAGTAGGTTCTTCATCGTAACTAGGTTCTTCAAATAGGTTCTGTGCAGGTGCCTGAATCACCATGGTGTAAGGCATCTCCAACTTATATGCGAGAGGTGGTTGATCTTCACCTTGACGCATCTCGAATACATTAGCGATTACGTCCTCGCCGTTTTGCATTCTTACGATTCTTACGGTCATAGTCTTTTTGCATCAGGTTTTCATAAGTGTACTTTACCATGTCGGTGAAAGCACGTCGAGCAGAAACATTCTTTTCTTCTGCCAGGATGTGAACATACTGCATAAACATATCCATCTCCTCAGGTGGAATGTCTAGGGTCAGTGTTTCACTCTTTTCTGTGTACGCAGGACACAGATTAACATACATGTTCATGGATACCTCCAAACAAAAAGAGGACCCTGGGGTCCTCTTTGGTTGTATTAGTATGTATACAACTTATTTGAGGGTGTCAACAGCAGCGAGTGCTTTCTGACGAAGACTCTCGGGGAGAGGAACATAACCAAGGGAGTCTGCCTTCTGTTGCTGAGTAGGTGTCAGCATCCAGCGAAGCATATCCTTCACATCATCATTCTTTTCATACTCAGGGTATGCCAGGATCCAAGTCAAGGAGACGATAGGATAAGCATTGGCACCAGCAGGGTTAGCATCAGCACCACGGAGTTGATCGTCAAGAACGATCTCACCAAGACCAGCAGAAGCAGTCTCAGCAGATGCCTTCACGAAGTTACCAGCACGGTTCTGAATAGCAACCTGTTGCAGGTCACCCTTCACATAACCATAGTTGACATAACCGATGCTACCAGGGGTGTTGGTGATAGCAGCAGCAACGCCACTGTTACCTTTACCACCGATACCAACAGGCCACTTTACAGACTTACCTGTGCCGACTGTTTTCTTCCACTCAGGAGAGAATGCGGACAGGGAGTTGGTGAAACCTTTGGTAGTGCCAGAACCATCAGAACGATGGACAGTAGCAATACGCTGATCAGCACAACCGAAGGCAGACCAGTTAGTAATCTTACCCAGGAAGACATCAGCAAGTTGAGTCTGAGTCATCTTGACTTCACAACCAGGGTTGTTGTAAGTCGGGACAATGGCACCACCAGTGATGGGGATGTGGACCATAGGCAGTTTCTGCTTAGCATCACTTACAGCACCATCAGAGGCACCGAAGTCAACGGTCTTAGCAGTGAACTGACGGACACCAGCACCACTACCAACTGCTTGGTAGTTGACTTGGTTGCCAGTAGACTTAGCAAGGTCCTGCAACATGTTGTTATACAACATAGCAGGGAAAGAAGCACCAGCGCCATTCAATTTGTATGGCTCTTTTTGACTGACTTCTGTGTTCTCGGTGGAAGCGCAAGCTACCATCAGGGGCGCTGCCAAGGCGGCAGCTGCGATTGCTTTGAGTTTCATCAGTCAGTACCTCAGAACTTGTACTTGGTGCCGACTTCTACTTTCCAGTCACGAGTATCATCATCTTGGAAGAGGTTCTCAAACTTACCATAAGCAGAGAAGGAATCAGTGATCTTGACTTTGCTGCCAACTTCCAGAGCAGTGAAGCTGGTGCTGTCAGCACCGTCAGGAACGCTCACACCCAGACCACCTTCGATGTAGGGGGAGAAGCGACCAGTTTTCCATTCATATCCGATACGTCCTTGGTGAACTGCCTTGGAATAATCCTCGTCAGTACCTTTGAATTCGTGTTTGGACTCGACATAGGGTCCTGCAAGGGCAGGTGCTGCGATCATAGGCAGTGCCAGAGCAGCAAGAGCGATTGCTTTCATTTTAGTTACTTGTAGTGTGTACACATCTCAATAAGAGACCTCTGTATTGTACCAGAGGTCCGCTTATTTAGATTTAAGGGTAGGTTAATCCTGATTTCCTGACCCAATCTCGTAGAGTTTGAGTTTCTGGTGGTCGGGAATAATCTTCCGTAAGTTTACCACAAGCATTCCGTTCTTGAAATCAACTGATGCGACTTCCACATCGTCGGCTAGATTGAATCCTCTGGCGAAGGTTCGGGTGGCAACCCCGCGATGCATATACTCCTCCTCACCCTTGTTCTTCGCCGCCTTAGACCTGACCAGGAGGACGTTACTCTCAGTAGAGACTTCAATTTCGTCCTTGTCCCAACCAGCAAGTGCCATTTCGATCCTCCACTTAACCTCAGATTCTTTCACGAGGTTGTAAGGGGGATACGCTTCGTTGACTGATCCCATTCCATAGGAATGCAGTCGGTAAAAAATGTCATCCAGTCCGACGCTGTATCTTTCAGCAGCATCCACCACGGCATTAAGATCTTTCGTGGTGAGTTTCCTCAGTCCAGTCATTGTACTTCTCCTAGTAAGCGAGATTAGATTGTGTGGACCCCGAAGGCATCCACTGTTATTTAGAGAAAAGGGATCAAAGTTTAATAGTGGAGAACCGTATTAAAACTTTCGGTTTTCCGCAGTCACATTTCATGCACATGTTCTTTTTCCTAAATAGAGATAGGTTCCCAAATAATGCACGATGAAGAAGTTCCTTCCTCTCGTTATGCTACTGATGACCGCAAGTGCAGCAAATGCTGGCGGACTTGTTACTAAACATGCTTCTAGCACACAACTGACTGTTGATGCTGCTCGCTCTACTGCTTCCAGAATTGGACACACCTTCACCACTTCTGGCAGTGGCGTAAGCACCACTGATGGCACCACTTCGGGTGTTGTTGGTAACGGTGTGCTGATGACCAGCGATGGTTTTACTGGTGCTTCCAGTGTCGTCACTGCTTCTCAGGCAACCTCTGGCGATGCATTCTCTTACAGTGCTTCTTATACCCAAGGCGATGCTATCCCTACCTCTGCTGCTACCGTAGGTGCTATTCCTAACTTCGGTTCGGTTACTTCTTACGAATCTGGCACTGCTGGATCATTGGCAGGCACAATCACAAGTGGTCATGCTATTACTCTGACTGCTGGTGGTGCAGGTACATCTGCAACGGGACAATTCGTTAGCGAGATCACCGTTATTGACTGAGGAGGATCGCAATGAATACTATGATTCGTTGGTCTGTCCTAAGTGTGGTGGGTGTATCTGCCACACTTGCTCCTGCCCTGGCGGTCCCCGTGGTCCCAAACTTCACACAGGGGTCAATGACCAGCCACACGGAGACGACACAAAAAATAACTGAGACCATCAATTCGATGGACTACAACACAGGATACCAATACTCTGCAACGGGTAGTGGTATTACTGCAAATGGAAAATTGAATCCAGGAACGGGTTCTACAAATGTAACTATTGACGGAGTGACATCATCATGGACGGGCGTAACATCAACACCTCAGTTCACACAAACAACACCAGGGGCAGCGTTTCAGTTCACAGAAACATATTCAGGACCTGGTTTGAGCAATCACACGATTATCCAGAGAACCACCGAGGTTACAAGCGTAACGGACACTACAAGTATCTTCTCGCAGTAATCCTAAGTGGACTCTTCCCAACTGCATCTATGGCAGAGACTGTCGGTGGAGTATCAGCAACAGCATCCCCAGTCGCAAACAGCTCTGGCTCAGTGACCAACCAGGCAATCCAGGTTTTACAAGGTCCCTACATCACTAATACTTATGGGGGAGGAATCCAGTGTCAAGGACCCACCCGAAACTTTACCCCCTATGTAACAGGTAGTGCATCAGCATCTAAACCTTACGAACCGTACTATTGGGATCCTGTGTATGATGTAAGTGACCTAGATGAGGACGGTCTTATTGATAATCCAGGCGACATTCTCTTCCACAAGAAGACACGTACTGGTCAGAAAGATAATTATAGTCTCGGTGTAGGTTTCTCTATGACATGGAGCACACCTACCGACAAGAAATTACAAGAACTGTGCAAGACAGCAGCGAAAGCACAGATTGAATTGAATCAACAACTAACTGCTAACAAGAGGCTTGACTTTGAGATCGCGAGACTCAAAAATTGTGGTCAGTTGATAAAGGAGGGAATCAGTTTCCACCCCCAGAGTAAGTATTATGCTATCTGTGCAGACGTGGTAGTGCAGAACGTGACTACCGTGAAGGACCACCGCCACTCGATCCCTTCCTCTTCTTCTTCCTCGGGAACACAGAACGCAATGCCTTCACTGCATGATTCATCTGACGCTGCTGCGCTCGGCGGTCCCCTACACTCTCACGAACATCGGGTTTCCCCCTGAGTTTCGCGATCTTCTTCATAACTTTCTTAACCGTTGGTTTGACTGCTTTCAAAAGTATGTCTGCCAACGGTTTTGCTAATAGTGCCGACGAGGTTGCAATGACAGCAATGCCGCCAACCTGTACGACCTGACCACCACTAGGAAGTCCAGCAATGATTTGTTGTGGCAGTGCGACTGCTTCTGTGATCTGTACACATTCGTTACCCACTAGTCGATACTCGGTAACTCTCTTACGATACCCCTCCACCAGTGTGCCAACAGGTTCTTTCAGTTGCTGTGCCTTAGTAGGACACTCTACCTTGGCAGTAGCAGGTGGTGCTGCTTTGGGAATCTCAGGTTGAGGGACCTCTGGTTTGGGTGGTTCCTTGGTTCTGGTATCCACCGCAGGAGGTCTGGTGATGATCATCTCATTGGGTTTGAATTCCATGGGATTAAAGTTAGGCATCCCTGCATCACAAAAGGTTATCGTACCCTTAGGATCATCACCGACTAGTTCATCATTTCTAGGATTGTTTTGTTGGTGTGCCTCTACACATCCAGGCATATCAATGACAGGCACACCAATGTCCACCGTAACGGGTGCTGCAATACCTACATTGGGATTAGCAACATTACGAGAGAAGTCCCATACAGGAATTTCAATGGGATCGATACGAACCCCGTTAATCTCAATGTCAGGTATATCCATATCAGAAAGGCATCACGCCACCAGTAGCACTAGGAACTTCGGGAACAACACCACCTGTCGCACCAGGCAGTTCAGGAACCTCAGGCATCAGTCCTTCCATCAGTCCAGGCAAAGCACCCACGACTGCTTCGGTTGCTGCTTCGGTTGCTGCTTCCTTGGCACGCTCAATCAGAGCGTCCTTTTGAATGTAGACATAGGCACCAGCACCAACGATGCTAGCAGTGCCCAGGAAGGAGAGCAGTGCTAGAACATTAATTAACTTCTGCATCTTTCTTCTCCTCTTTTTTAGGTGTTTCTTCTTCTTTCTTTTTAGCCGTAGCAACCCCGAAGGTACTAAGAGTCCCCGTGAAGACGCTGGCTATGAAAGTTGGATCAATTTGTTTCTGTTGCAGACCAGGGATAGTTACATAATTAAGTGTAAGAATCGCTGCGGACCACGAAAGAATAACAACTCGCACCAATGCTGACAGACCTTCGTCTGCCCAGTCAAACTTATCCTTTTTAGCCTGCTCCTTAATAGGAGTCTCAGCCATTAGTAAGATAGTAAGGCACAGCTATTTATGTAATACATCATTACCGATGGCAAGAAAATCCATGTTTGTCTTGGAAAACAATTCTTTCGCTTCCCAGTGCTTAGAACAGATAGGTTTACCACCCAGGTTGAGTGACGTGTTCAGTATGACACTGGAACCTGTCAGTTCTTTGTATGCTCTGAGCAGTCTGGCGTACTGTCCATCTCCTGATACAGTCTGAATCCTACATGATCCATCAACATGAGTGACTGCTGAAAGACTCTCATCCTTACATTGGAATGATGCATTCATCCAGGGGATAGGTTGTGATACACCCACAAAATGTTCCCTCACATCCTCATCGAGCACTGATGCACCGAAGGGACGGAAGTGTTCACGATGCTTGACTCTGCTGTTCAGAGTGTCCTTCATGTTTTTGATCCTTGGATTGCACAGAATGCTCCTATTGCCCAGTGCTCTGGGACCAAGTTCACCGTGACCCTGATACCATCCAACAATGTTACCTGCTGCGATCTCTTCTGCCATGGTGACGATAGTGTCATCGCTAACTTCCTCAGTCCCCTCATCATCTTGCCAGAATGGGAACCCAGATGAGTCAAATTCTTCTTCATGGAAGTGCTGACGTAGGAACTCAACAGCACCCAGTGACAGACCACAGTCATTAGCATGTGGAATGGTAGTCAACTTAGCACCATGCCTGATAGCATTGCCCACAAACACACAATTTTGTGCCACACCACCACTAAATCCTACCTTTTCAGTAGAATACACATGATCATCTGCACCCATCAATAGGTCAGCAAGTTTCCATGACGTGAGTTCATGTACAGTTCTCAACCAGTTGATGTCAAAGTCATTATCCCACTTACGATCCCAAGAATCATAGTTCCAAATATCTTTGATCCTACTGAGAGGATACACACTCATTTTATTAAAGTATTCCTCGTCACATAGACCATATGCTGCCAGTCCCATGACCTTTCCAGCAAGATCTAGACCATCTGGGGTCACATCTTTGAGTCCCAAGACAGCACCGACCTTTGCCATCTCGATACCGATGGATCCGTGCTTGTTGACGTTATACTCTACACCCAGGTCTGTGCCCACGAATAGTGAATGAGACCTCTCATTGCTACCATACCCATCAAACACATAGTTTGTGTAAGGGATACCCACTGGCCATTGTGACAGGACATGTGCCCAGTGGTGATCTATTGCAAAGCAACGACAGGGTAGACCTAGATCAATCTCTCTGTATAGTTCCCCTTTGTCAAACTCAACCTGATCACTGATGACAGCGATGGCATCTACATCATCGATGCTCAGATCCCAATGATTAAGTATATCTTCCCACTGCCAGGTATTATTATACCCATGGTGCTTGATACCATAATACCTCTCCGTAGAGAGGTATTTTACTTTGGTGCCGTCAGTGTATGTGATGTTGGAATCATGATCTTCAACTCGCAATCCAAGAAATCTCATACACAATCACCTTCTGTTTTGAATAGTTTACGACACTTCTTCACTTCTTTCAACTCATCTTTAATCATTTGGTAAGCATCCTCGGCAGAGATCTTTCGTGCTACTTCCATAGCAGTAATGATCTCTACTCTGGTGCCGAAGTGTTTGAGTGCCTCTTCAAAACAGTTCAGTTCTTCGTACATAATTAAGATTCAGTGACGACTTTCTTCTTGCCGATGTTGTACTTGGATTCTAATGTCCATTCGGACTTATCCTTATATGATAGCACCTTAATCTGGTTGAGTGGTGCAATATCAACAAGACCTTCTGCTTCAAAGTCTACTAGACCCCAGTCAAACAAAAGTTTTGCGATGCGATTACGACGTTCGATGTCGTTCTTTGTGATGTTGGCGGGCTTGCCGTCCAACGCAAACAGTTCTTTGAAATGGACAATGTAATACTTGCCCTTCTTATGCAGAATATGACATGACTGATACAGTTTACGATCCTTACGGGATGCAACACCGATTCTAGTCAGAGTTTCACGCACTTTGAGAAAGTCATCAGGTTCTTTCAGTGCCACCTCCAACATCATATCCTGAGACCAAGAGATCTCGTCACTCATCTTACTCCTCCAATGTTTAATTTAGATTTGATGACTTCTAACTGATCTTTGTTGAGCAGTTTCAGGGCATCTTTCGCCTTGTCGGTGCTGTATCCGTAGAACTGTTTTACTAGTTCTAGATCATTATCTGTCTGGACTTTGTTCCAAGGCGCAAAGCGTTTGGATTTCCTAATACTATATAGGTAATAGTTATATTGCATGTCTGGATCGAGTTCGTACATACGATTCATCTCGTTGACATGCATGATGCAGTCGATGTGTCCAGCAAGACACTTGTTCACCACAAAAGAGGGATACTTCTTCATCGCACGTTCGTCTTCGTGGATGTTTCCTTGCTTCAAGTTGATACCGTTAAGGTAGTCTTTCAGCTGGTACTCATACTCCTTCATAAAACAGTGCTTCGAGTGGGTTAGGGGGTGCTACGTCGTAGTTAGATACCAAGAGTTCAGACTTCTTGTTGTTCTCTCGGTGCTTCATGCCATATGTGATGTCGAAGTATCTCTGATGATACCCTTCAAACATCTGTTCAATCTCTTCGTCTACATTGTAAGTGACCATCCACTTGTGAGGACACACCTTACATGCTTCTCCGAACTGCTCATGGTTAAAGTTCTTGTGCATCTCTGCATTAGTGCCATAAAGATAAGAACCAATCTTGTACGGTGGATCCAGGAAGCAGAACACACCATCATTGTCACCACCAGGTTCAATATCCAAGAGAGGATCTGAGTAATCAACATTGGTAATCTCCCAATGCTGAATGATGTCCTGATACTTCCTCAGGTTCTGAGCACCACGCAGGGTAAAGTTCTGTTTGGAAGCAGACTCAGAGAAGGAGGAGTTCTCTGTCAACCCAGAGTAAGAACACTTATTAAGAACCCAAAATAACACAGCTTGACGAAAAGGATCGGCTTCGGAAATCTCTTCTTTACTTCGTATGAACAACTCCTTAGCAAGGGGAGCGGTTGCATGGTCTTGCTTGATGCCATAGCAGACATCAGACAGTTCGTCACCTGCTTCTTGTAGGTGGACCCAGAAATTATAGAGGTAATAGTATTTGTCATTGACCCAAACAGGAACATCAGGATGTAGTTGCGAGAAGTAGAGTGCCATGGAACCTCCACCTAGGAAGGGTTCTCGATACTCTTTGATTCCTGTTGGGAACCACTTATACAATGCTGCTGCTGCTCGCGACTTACCACCTGGGTAGCGGAGCGGGGTCTTCAATGGTTTCATACTGTTGACTCGATCAGATCATAAAGTTTAGTAGCGAAGTCTCCCTTCTCTACTGGAATAACATTCTCAGCAAGGAATGTTATATCATCAAAATGGACTCGGAAAGAAACAGAATCATCTTTCAGAGTGGTATGCTTCATGCAAGCATCCCAGGTGCAGATACCAACAGTATACTGCTTGGTATCCCACAATAGCATGTAGTCAAAAGTCTTCTCAGGTAAACCAGAATTTCTACCTTTGAAGTTTTTCAAAGTAATCTCTTTGGTCCAAGGAATTCTCTTACAGAAAAGACCATCCTGACCCTTGGATTCATAGTAAAGATCATCTACGAGTCCATAGAAGTCTCTACCGTTCTCTTTGTCCCCAACATATTCAAGTTGACCACCACTGTATTTGGCAATAGCAATTTCCTGAACTTCGGCACGAAGAGGTCTGGTTTGCTGCCTCTTCAATCCATCAGTAGACTTGACAACTCCAAAGATAGAACGAAAATCAAAACGCTTAGGGTCAATCATAATACATTAATGTTTGCCATGGGTACACCCTGTGGTCCAGCGTTGACTGCACCATGAGGAAGAGAGTTGAACGACATGGTATAGCGTGACTCTTCACTGACATGAGGATTGCTGTAATGCCTCAACCATCCAGGGAAGATAAGAAGTTTACCAGGTTCTGCCTTAAAGGTCTCAGTGGGTCCATCGAAGTGATCCCTAATGATCTCCAAGGTATCAAGATTACGGATGTCAACAGGGTCTTGAAAGACTGTCTCACTTCCTTCTGTGAAATAGAATACCCCAGAGAGATAAGAATAATTATGACGATGAAGAGGATGACAAGCACCTGAGTTAGGTGGTGCCCAGTTTGCCCAAGAAAGTGCAATACGAAGTTCTTGGGCTTGAAGACAAAGGTCGCAACGAATGTAGTCCAGACAGTCATGGAAAAATCCAATCAGCGGGAGCATAGGTTCCTCTTTATGTATGTCCCCACGACTGGTTCTGACACCCGCAGGGAAGTTATACATGGCCATCTCTAAGGTCTTGATGTATTCCAATGCCTGATCTGCCATCCACATGTCATCATCACCCAGGTTGAACTGGTAAACAGTAGTAGGGAATAGATCGTGCTTGGTAATGCTCATTTGAACTCACACCTCATCATGATTTCTGTCATGAATGCGACAAGGTTGATCTCCTGATCCATGACAAAGTTTGCTTTGTACTGGTACTCACCGATCACAAGGACTGCTTCGGGAATACTTGCTGGTTTCAAATATGTATAGAGGGAGTCATAGACCTTTCTCATGATTGAATGAGGTTCGTTGTCCATGTTGGCAACCACCCACTTCTTCACCTCAGTGAACTTACGATGCTTCAAGTATTCCATCAGGTCTGACATGGCAATGTCAGAGGAATTTCCCAGAATACCTGCATCAATGCTACCTTTTGAGGCATAGCGTTGCAGTTCGTTGAGAGTACGACGGAAGTCAGGGAAGTGTTTCAGCACCACCTCACGCAGCACTGCCATCTCAAACTCCACACCCTCCTGAGCAAGGATTTGATGCACACGTTTGAAGAATGCAGCACCAAGCAACTGCTTCTCCTTGCCTCTGACGTTGAACTCGACCACCGAGCAGCGAGAGTGCAGTGGTTGGATGATCTTGTTCTTATAGTTGCAGGTGAAGATGAAGCGACAGGCACCCTGAAACTCCTCCACAAACGCCCTGAGGAGCATCTGCACGTCAGGAGTGGTGTTGTCTGCCTCATCGATGATCAGCACCTTGTGCTTCGCCTCAGAGGTCAGAGAGACGGTGGACACAAAGGACTTAGCACGGTTCCGAACAGTGTCCAGAAAGCGCCCTTCGTCCGATCCGTTGATCACATAGTAGTCAGCACCCAGTTCATTGCAGAGTGCTTTGGCAATGGTAGTCTTGCCGATGCCAGCAGGACCAGCAAGCAAGAGGTTCGGCAGTTCACCTTGTTCGATGAACCCTTTGAACATCTTGGTAGTCTCTTCTGGCAGGATACAGTCGTCCACCTTTTGAGGACGATACTTCTCTACCCAAAGAAAGTCATTCATAATCTAGTTGAAGTTATTCAAGTTGTGCCAAACGGCACCGATGTTCATCTTACCATGGAAATACCCTGCCACAATGACACTGAGGGTGGCGATGATCACACCCAGGAACATTAGGACAGGGGTAAGGGGACCTCTTTTTGCTTTGCGGCGCTCTTCCACAGGGTCGAAACCCCTGCCTTCGACTACTTTACTCCAAGGAGCGTAGAGTGGTCCATCGTAGTCTTTCTTATCCATCAGTATTCGGAGTCGGGTTCCAATGCGAGCATCAGTTCGATGTTCTCAACAGTGTGAGAGGCAGTCTCATTGACGATCCCCACCAGTCTAGCAACCTTCTTCTCGAACAGTTCAATGTCGTAACCCTTAGCAGCACGACAAGGTTGTCCGTTGGTCATCAGGATCGACATATTCTCGATCTTCATGCAGAAACAGAAGTCCTTGTCTGCCTCACCCAGTTCGATCTCCAAGGAGTTGGAAGTGGCGTTACGCTTGTCGGTCACGATAGCAAAGAGTTTACCTTCTTTACCTTGGAAGCACAGATCAGGCAGTTGATAGTGCGATGCAGTACCAAAGATCTGGATCAGTTGATCGTTAGACAGTCGGGTGACAACAGCAGGTTCACCGAGAGAGTTGATGTTCTCAGGTGGGACAGTAATCATACGCTCTTCGGCGTAGTAATACTTCATTCGACTGCCGTTGTTGCTGATCTCAACACGGTTAGTGTTGAACTCAACCTCAGGGGAGGAAGTGTTGTTACGAGACAAGACCTTGATGGTCTTCATCATGTTACCCAGGTCATAGATGGGTGCTTTGCTCTCAAACTCTACGTCCTTGAACGTACAGGATCCCAAGATGTTTCTGTTGTTGGAGATAGTCGAGACTTTCTGACCTGGTTTGAACATAATCGAAGGATTGATGTTCATAAACAGACTCAGAATCTCCATCTGAGGTTCGGAAAATTTCATACAGGTCATCGGTTGGGATATTCGTCAGTTGGGGCAGCGTTTTTGTCGTTGAAGTACATCAACAGTACAGAGTAGTGTAACACCTTCATGATGTCACGTCTAGCAGTACCTTTGCGATCGTAACGGGTAGCATACTTCAAGATGTTGCTTCGACAGAATGCTTCACCGTCACCACATGCTTCAATCAGATCCAGAGTTTGGAAACCATCGTTAGAATAGTGCTGATTGTAGGTGGAACTGATGTATTCTTTCAATTCTCTGAGGATCTCGTCCTCATTGTACTTGTTGTTCATAATTTAACAGAAGCGTTCAAGTGTAGCGGTGTGAAGATCAACTCGTTCAGGGAGTTTGGACAACTGGACGATAGCATCGCGTGTAAATGGGTTCTGAACATTGGATTCATCCCACCAATGGACCACTTTGCGAACACCAGAGATAATTGGTTTCACTCGGTGGATGATTCCCGTAGGATATATGACGGCATACCCTGCGGGAAGTTTAATACTAACACCAAAGTCACCAAATCGCAACTCTAACTCACCACCTTCATAATCAGTTGGGTCATTGAGGAAAAGTGTGGTAGATACATCCAATCTCAGACCATCGATGCTAGTAACCTCGTCCTGATGCCAGTCATAATCCTGTCCAGCAGTGTATTTTTTGTAGGTAAACCCTGTTCTGCCGCTGGATAGTGTTAGATCTGGTTGAAGAGACTCAGCAATCCTTTCGTCTAACCACTCTGGATCAATTCCTTTGTCTTCGTTGACATTTTTGAGAGGATTTGTGACCAGAATAGGGTCAACTTGACCCAAGACTCGGGATACACCCGAGTCGTCAAGGATTTGTGTACGATACAGCATCAGTCTTGGAGCAGAGGGGATTCATCAAGGTCAATCTTAGCATCAATCTTGCTGTAAAGTTCAAGGAATGATGCTTTGGTCTCGTCATCGAAGCGATTCAGGCACAGTTTGATCGCTTTCAGACGGTTGTTGAAGATAGCGAAGGCACGGATGACGTGGACCAGGCGACGGGTGCTGATAACCTCGTCACAACCACCCTCAGCGAAGGTTTTTCGGATGATTTCTGCCCAAGTAGTGAGGTTGGAGATGAATTCATCGTCGCAGCAGTTGAGTTCCTTGCAGTAGTTGTTGAGCATCTTGGTCTCGATGCTAGCAGTGGGGTACTCTTGCTCGAAAGTGAGGGGAAAACGCTCCAAGAATGCCTCATTGAGCACGTTTGTGCCGATGAAACGACCATCATCGCTACCCTTACCCTTGGTATTGGCAGTAGCGACCACAGTGAACCCAGGTGCAGGGTTGATAGTGACACCAGTCTTCTTCAAGTAGACCCCTTTGCCTTCAAGAATGGACTGCAAGCAGAGGATTTTGTTACTAGCAAGGTCGATCTCATCGAGAAGAAGCACTGCACCACGTTGGAGTGCCTCAATGACGGGACCATTGTGCCAAACAGTGTTACCGTCCACAAGGCGGAAACCACCAATAAGGTCATCTTCATCAGTTTCTACCGTAATGTTGACACGAATCAGTTCACGACCGAGTTGGGCACATGCCTGCTCGACACCGAAGGTCTTACCGTTGCCAGACAGACCCGTGATGAACACAGGGTAGAAGATACCAGACTTGATGATCTTCTTAACATCGGTGAAGTTACCAAATGGAACGTAGTTTTTGTCTTTGGAAGGGATCAAGGTTGATACTTCAACGGCAGGTTGGGCAGAAGGGGCGGAGAAAGTCTTCTCGATCTCTTGTGCAGTCAGGCACCACTTGCCACGACCAGTCTTGTACTGGTCAAGACGCTTGCAGACGGTGGGATAGGAGACACCGAAGTGGTCAGAAGCGGCAAGAACTTGCTCAGTCTTGACATCAGAACCGTAGGTTTCGGTGAGGAAGGAAACGATTTGAGTGGTGGTGAGGTCGGACTTGGCAGGCATTGGTGTGTCTCTCGATTACCTAGTAATCATACAAGAAAAAAGGGGGTCCGAAGACCCCCTGTGGACACTATGCGATCTGTCCCGCGAACGATGAGAGCATCCTTCGATTGACAGACTTAGACTTCAAGGACTTCCTGAATGCTGACTTGATCTGAGTCTTGGTTGCATCATCAGCAACCTCCATTTCAGTGTCAGAACTGTACGAATTGGACTTCAAGACATACAGTTCAGTGTAAGGACTGTTGTGAACGATAGTAGACTTGTTCTTGCTAAAATCTTTGGAGTATTTATCAGTGTCCCAGATACCCAGGACATGCAGATAGTGGACCATAGAACGATTCTGGCAGATACGGAACCCAAGAACACTACACTGAGGGTATGCAGAACGGAGGATCTTCAACAGACCAGCAGTAGCAGAGGAGTTAGCATTCTCGATGCCAGTGTGGTAGCGACCATTGTCACGAACAACAGTGTTGTAGGGCAGTGTGGAGATGTAAGGACGGTCAAAGTAAGGAGAATCCTCAGGAGACTTGGTATATCCAAGGCACTGAGACTCACCGTCAGTCAGGACCAGTAGATGGGTCTTTTCAACACCCTGCTTACGCTGCCACTCACCAAGATACTGACGCATAACCACGAGAGCATCATTCAGAGGAGTGCCACCGAGACCCATGAAGTGAGGAGGAGCAGGACGGAAGTTGTAGAAACTCTGGGGTTTCCAGTAGTTTGCAACACGATAGAGGTACTTACACTGACGCTTGAAATTCTTGTTATTACCTTCGCTGGACAGCAGGTTTACAAGTTTGAAACGCTTGTCCAACCAGAACTCACCGTCGTTGCGAGTCTGAGGATCAGGAAGATCCTTCCACTCAGTGTCAGGTTCAAGACCGAAGAAGCGATTCTGCTGATGATCGGTGACAAAAGAGTACACATCGAAGGGGACACCAACTTTCTTACAGAATTGAGCAAGGTTGATGACCTGACATACTGTCTCGAAGATCTCCTGTGCCATAGAACCAGACCAGTCAAGCAGGAAAAGCATACCGTGGTTCTTACCATCAGGAGTACGAGTCACCTTTTTGAAGATATCATCGTTGAACTTGTAAGTATGCAGTTTGCCGAGGTCAAGAACACCAGTACGAGAGGTGGTAGACCGTGCATAAGCAGAAGCAGACTTCTTACATTCAAACTCCTTGACCAGGTAGTTCACATCCTTAGCAGTGTTGTTGCAGAACTGGGTGAAGTCAGCATCAACAGCGGCAAAAGGAGACTCATGATCAGAGTAGTATTCGTCCCACCACACCTCTGCTGCATCCCACAGAGCAGCGTTGGGGGTGATGATCTTACTCATGTCAAACTTGGGGAAAGAGACATAAGTGGGAGGAAGGGCACCCTTGTTGATCAGAGACTGTGCCTTGGTATCAAAGTTGTCCTGAGTTGCAACGTTGTCAATGTCGGGTTCAGCATAGTCATAGGACGGAGTTTCCAGATCAGCGTCATCTTTGTCGAAGTTACGCTCAGAACGGTGGTCTTCCTCAGGGTCACTGTCAGTGAACCAGGGGCGTGGTTCTTCACCTTCACCAGATGCTTCGTTCTGTTGCTCACGTTCCTGTGCTTTGTCAAGCATCTCTTCGTGAGTCATGCCAGAAGATTGTTGGTTACCCTGAGGTGACGGGGTGACAGACTTCTGCTTCTCTTGCTGCTGCTTGGCATATTCGTAAATAGCAACAGCAGCGGCAATCGCTTCTTCAAACGTCTCAGCAGCGCCCACAGCGTCACGCAGAGGGGTCTCAGCGTCATTAAAAGGCAGCATTGCATAGGCACCGATCTTGAAGTGGAGGTTGATACGATCGATGAGAGTCATCTTGCTCAGGTCTTCGTCCTTGATGCAGAAGAAATCCTGATCATTGAGTTGCTGATACCCAGAATAGAAGTCCTTGGTCAGACCAGGATACTTACGCTTCATCAGTTTCTCGATACGAGCATCCTCAGTCACATTGATATATGCCTTCGGGCAAGGAGGATTGTCAAGGGTGTCATCGTTAGGGGTGAACAGGGCATGACCGACCTCATGACCGACCAGCATGGTGTACACCGTGTTGCTTGCACGTTCCCACAGAGGGAGAGTCAGGACACGCTTCTCAACATCGAAGGAAGCAGTGGAGACTTGCTTGTGCTGCACCAGCAGGTTTTCGGTAGCAAGCAGTCGTGCGAGGTTGCCTTTGATCTCTTGGGTGTTGTACATCGGTTCTCGTCTGTATGAATACAGTATAAGACCCCATGGGAGATCTCCCACAGGGTCTGTGACGCTTATTCAGGTGTCCCTTGCGGGTCTTCGTCCAACGGTCTTATGAACTGGGAAGCAACCATGTCTGTTGCTTGCAAGTAATCATACATATACCTGACTGCTGAGTCTGGCATCGTGTGGTTCCCGCAAGTAAACACATCACAGACTGCCATGTTCTTCTCTGGCCAAGTGTGAATGCTGATATGTGACTCTGCTAGGAGTGCGACAGCAGTAACACCGAGTGGAGAGAACTTGTGACTGGTAATGTCTAGCAAGGTTGCTTGTGACATTACCGCTGCATTCACCAGACAGTTTCTAATATCTGCTTCATCGTCCAGTTTATAGAGTGGACAACCTTTGAGTGTGAAGAGTATGTGTTTCATCCCTGTATAGATGCCATGGTGGAAAAGTCTCCGTCTTTCGAGAACTCTACGATACGCTCAAACTTATCGTAGAGTACGTCACCCTTATGTGAGATCACAAAGAGGTTAGTCTTTTCCCCCAGACCCTTCAATATCCTCATCAGTTCGTCAGTAGCAGACTGATCGAGCGACGAGTCAAACACTTCATCAAGTAGAAGAAGGTTGGTTGACACACTGTTTTTAAGTTTGGCGACTTCACGCCAGGTGAACAGCAGTGCCAGGTCGATCTTTTGTTTCTCACCCTCAGAGAACGAAGCATAAGAGAAGTCGTCTCTGAAACGAGAAAGGATCTTCTCGTTGAAGTTATCATCAAGCGTGAAATTCACATAGAAATCCATGCTTTGAAGATATTTATTGATACGCTGGTTGATAACAGGAATGAACTTAGAAATAATCTTAGTCTTGATCCCGCCGTCTTTGAGCAGACCAGCGACAACTTTGAGATGATCCGTCTGCTTGTTTATATTAGAGCATGATTTCTGTTTGCTGTCAAGTAGTCCTTGCATCTCAACCAGTTCTTGCTTTTCTTTCTCCAAAGAAGCAGAGTCACTACCCACATCAGTCATGATCTGTGTGTTCTCTTTCAAGAGACGCAGTTGTTCTTTGGTGAGAGACTGAATCTCGTACCTCATGTTATTGATCTTCGATGCTTTGTCACGAAGTTCTTTAACTTGCTTAGCAAATGTGGTGATGTTACCAAGAATCTTGGACTGTGCATCATGCAGTTCAACACATTTCTGATTGAGTTCCGCTTGCTTATCGATACGAAACTCTCTGTCGATATCTTGGGTGCATACAGGACAGGTTTTGTGCTCTACAAAGAAGTCATAGTCTTTCTTAGACTGCTCATACTTGTGATGCAGTTTAGACTTCATGTCCTTGAACTTCTCATGCTTTTCGACCATGACATCCAGTTGTAGGATTTCTGGTTCCATAGCATTTACATCCTTCTCGATGAGTTTGATCTTCTCACCAATCTCCATCACACGATTTTCATTCTTGACAAAGCGTTCTTGCTTGTCTTCTACGTGCTTGGCATCAACTTCTTCCAGGTTCTGAATGTTACGAACCTGCATATCAACTTTCTGCTGTGCAAGTTCTAGTTCGTACTCACACTGGCGTTGCTCATCCTTTGCATCTTTGATCCTCTCTTTGAGGATACCATTCATTTGTGAGAAGATCTGGATATCAAGGAGGTCTTCGATAACTTCTCTTCGATGAGCAGCAGGTAGTTGCATGAAAGGCACAAAAGTGCTACTCCCGAGAATAACAACCTGAGTGAAAGACTTGAAGTTAAGTTTGAGAATGCTTTGTTCAAGATGTTTCTGGTAGTCCTTGTTAGCAGCGTTCTGATCAACCAGTTCATTATTACGGTAGATCTCAAACACGCTGGGTTTGATACCACGAACTATTTTATAATCGACGGTGCCAATTTTGAACTCCACCTCCACCAGAAGTTCACGTTCATTAACACTATTGATCAGTTGTGGTTTGTTGATCTTGCGAAACGGTTTGTTGAACAAGACAAAACAAAGCGCGTCAAGAATGGTACTCTTGCCCGCGCCGTTATTTCCTACGATCAATGTAGTGGGTGACTCAGTGAGATCGACTTCGGTGAACTGCTGTCCAGTAGACAGAAAGTTCTTCCATCGGATCTTCTCAAATGTGATCATGCTAATCGGTATCTCGTGGAGGGAATACTATGTCGTTTGGTGTGATGACAGTGTAGTTGTAACCATACTGAGTACAGTTCTCTTTGACAATCTCTTCTTCGACTTCCATGACTTCTAACACACGTTTGTAGTCGTCTGCCATCAGGTAACCGTGATACCGCTCGGCATCATCTTCTTGTTCAAAGATCTGAACTACCCTTTCATCGATAGTGTCATCCCGAACAGCATACACGCCACCTGATTTCTTGTCAACTAGAACGTACATTATAGTCTTAGTGCCTCTACATACAAGGATTTGAGTATACCAAATACCTCTTCCTTATTGTCGATCTCTTTGACACAGTTTTGAAGAATGCTCAGTGTGTCCTCTTGTTCTAGATCCTCATCAACGTCATCAAGATGCACGAATGTATCTTCAATGATCTTCAAGTCAACAATACCTGAATCGTTGATTTGTTTGAGGGTCTTGTCAAACAGAACTTGGTCCTGTTTTTTCTCGACAATGAGTTTAACGTAACTACCTTCCAGTGAGTTGTAATCAATGGTGGCAGTTTCGGAATCCCGATAGTAGATCTTGTGGAACATACTGTTAGGATTCTTTACAAACGTGAGTTTCTTGGTATCAGTATTTAGTACATTGAACCCACGATCGCAACCGTAATCATTCCAGAACATTTGGTACGGATTACCCAAATAAACCACGTTACCTTTCTTAGATCTGTGGTGGAAATGACCACTACATACTAGATCAAACTTGGAGAACATACTTGGATCATCCCCATGTTCCATGGTGTATCCAGGAATAGGTTCAAAAGAATTAAGTTCAAGATGGCCAAGACAGATAGGCGAATTACTGCTTGCAATCGCATCGAGTGCTCTTCTTCTATTGTCATCACATATCCAAGGCAGAAGAAGTATACTAGTACCACCAATAGATAGTTCCCTAGGATTATCCACGACAGTGATGTTGTCATAATCCCCGAGCAAAAGTTGGGGACTATTAATTCTGAGAGTATTCTTGTAGTAGATGTCATGGTTCCCCACGAGCATGTGCATTTTCACATCACGCTCGCGTAAAGGATCAAACCACATTGCTTTCGCTGCATCCAGCGAGTTGTAGTTGATACCTTTCCTTCTGTCGAACGTATCTCCCAAAGCGATCACATTAGTGATCTTATGCTTATCTATGTAAGGGAGTACGGTTTTAGAGTAGAACTTTTGATACTTGTTAACATATGCCTGACTGTCGTTTCGAGCACCGAAATGCTGGTCAGTTATTAGAAGTATCTTCATACTCAATCACAAGTTTCTTGTACTGTTTGCCTGCACTGGTGACACAAGTCTGGGTGTATGTTACACCACCCAGAATGCTAGTCAGTTCTGCAATCAATTCTCTGGTGCGGTCTTCGGCAGTGCCACCCCGCCAATAGTTCTCCATGTAGTTGTCTGACATGTGTGCCATCAGTACCTCGTGTTGGATTCGACTCGGGACTTAATGTAGTTCATGTCTGCCATGTTGTCAAGGTCGTCACTATGCATGACTTCCTCCCATCCCTTACGTTCTAGGATCTTCTCTCTAATTGACTGCTGCCTCTTCTCTTTGGCAATCCTACGCAGGTATGCATAGTACACAATCTGTGTGAAGTATGCAAACGGGTTGGATGATTTCTCTGGATCAAAGTTATGGATGTACTGAATACAGTTCTCGATACCATCACCAATCATGTCCTCACGGTACATGTAGTTGATGAAGTTGGGACGATAAGAGAGGTGCGTAGCAATTTTAAGGAAGCATTCACCAATATAGTTCGACACACGAGGTTTGGGTTCACCCTTCTCTGCTGCCTGAGCACACTTGTTACGGTAGATAATCAGTTCATGAAGGAACTGCTTGTTATCTACATAGTGTTCTTTCTTTTTGGCGTTCTTCCGTGCTGGCATAGAAATAGTCATAGTGGTCCTTCACGGATAGCATAATGTTAACTTATGGTGACAAAAAAGTCAAGTGACAAAGTGACGGCTTGACAAGAAGAAGAATTATAATTATAGTAACACAGTCAGGGTTCAGAGACAGAGTACCTTTAAGTTATTACTTAGAGGATGACTCACTATTGAATATCTTCTCTAAGAAAGATCTTGCTTCATCAACCTTAGACACCAGACCCATACTCTTGTTCATTGGAACTTCGGTCTCAGTGTCTTCTTCATTCATAATCTCTTTTCTAACCCAACGCTTATACATCATCACTGCTTCCTTTGACATAGGAGCAATGGTAGTAACAGAGGATTCATCTAACACATAGAAGTCTTCATCAGAGAAGTTCATCCAGCGGATGAATGCCATAGCAACTTTCTGGTTCTTTGCATCTTCATCAGGATCCAACTCAATGACTTTTGTCTTAGCAGGATTCTGAATGAAGATCATATCTGTCTGAGTATCAGGATCTGTACTAACGAGGATCTCACCTAAGACCTCCTCCCCTGATGTCAGTTTGACTGTGCCGTAGAACTGTTCGTCGTGTCGAATGTAATTAATCATGTTTTAGTTTGATCTCCTTGATTTCGTAATTGAATGACTCTTCTTGATAGATCTTGATTCTTTCAGCAAGATGACGAAGGGTATAATTACTTCTGGATCCTCGGGAGCAGTTGTCTGCAATGTCATACAACACTGCCTGCGCCTTGTTTTCACCTTTACGAAGGACACGTCCAATAGATTGAAGGTTCCTTACTCTCGACTTGGATGGACTAGCAAAAATTACATTGTGTAGATTCTTGATATTGATACCAGTAGAGAAAGTTCCATACGATGCCAGGATGATGGCATTGTTTTCTTTCTCACAGATAGATCGTGCTTGTTCACGATCGTAGGCGTCAATGCCACCGTGGATAAAGAAAGTCCTGCGTGGTTCAGGACCGCTCTTGACCTTATTATTTAGCATCTCCCACAAAGGGTCCCCGTGCTTCTCCACGTAGTTGAACAGGATGAGAGTGTTACCTTTCAGATCACACGCTAGATTGGTGATCAGATTATTTCTCTTACCATGACTGATGATGTAGTCCATCTCCTGATGGTAATCATCGAAAGGAACATACCCATGATTCAGCAGTAGGATATTTACTTTCAGTGGGGTGAGGTGTCCCTTCTTCATAAGGTCAGCAGTCTTTGTCACCTTGTCACATCGACCAAACAAACCTTCTAACACCAACTGATGAGTGTGCATACCATCGAGAGTACCTGTCAGTCCTACGCGGTATTTTGCATCATGGCACTTGGTGAGAATACCTGACAGACTTTTCGCTTTGTATAGGTGTGCCTCGTCACCGATGACTACATCAAAGTCCTTGAAGAACTTACGAGGTTCTTTGTAGATACTCTGCCAGGTAGAGATGACCACAGGTGCGTTTGTGTACTTCTCTGTGCCACCCATGATCTTGTGACAGTATGCATCTGCCTTCCACCCATATTGTTGGAAGTCTTTGTACATCTGTTCAACCAGAGATACAGTAGGTACAATGATCAGCACACGACGATCTAGACCTAGGTGCCAACGCACCAGAGCGTAGATGATCAGAGACTTTCCTGATCCTGTCGGGGATAGTAGAAGTCTGCGATTGTACCTAAGTGCCTGGTAAATTGCTCGTAACTGGTAATCTCTTGCTTTGAAAGGGAGTCCGAGAGATCTAACAAACCCCGCAGTTGCCTCAGGAGATACGAGTAGTTCACATTCATTTGGTTTACCATAGAACTTGCTGTCTTCAACTTCCCATTCATATCCCTTCTCATCCAGAAACTCACACAGATAATCAAAAAGACCCGCATATATCTCCCCAGTAGCAGGAGAGTATAAGCGGATCTTGCCATCCCATTTCCATTTTTGATACTGAGGCATGTACTTTGCCTGAGGAACTTCAAACTGGAAGTGATCACTCAGTTCTTGATGTACATGTGGTTCTGCTGTTACCTTGACATAGACTTCATTCTTTTTTTCAATCTTAGTAATCACCATGTCGTCTCAGATCAATGAAATTCTTAATCTGGAACCCACGAGAGGAACACTGTTTAAGAATCTGTTCTAAGTAATTTATACAAGTTTCAAGGTAGTCGATCTTCTGCTTGTTTCTCAACCAGTCTTCGTCTGCCCAGATGTATGTGGTGATGTCAGTTTTGAGTACCTTATGATTGAATGGTTTCTCAGCGTATACCTTAGCGGGTGCCTTGCCTGAGTAGTATTCAAACTTCTGTTTGTACAGCATCTTTGCTTTGGTCTCAGCATCCGATAGCATCAGTTTGAACTGGGACCAGATGTTCAGGTACTTCTCGTGGATAACAGTGACCTTGAAGTTTTCAGTGTCGAGATCGTTCTGGTCTACAACACAGTCCTCTCTCCACATCTCACGGATTTCATCTAATGTCATTCAAGTGTGGTCCTCCTTGCACCTTCTTTGTCTACGATGTCATACGAAGTATACCTGAACTCGACTGATGCCGTGGCATACTCTGTACCATCAATAGTAGCATTAAATTCCAGAGCATTCAACGACACAGGGAACAAGTCCTTGAAGTTGACAAAGAAGTTAGTCTGCATGTTAGAGTTCATGACAGCAAGAGAACCATCACAACGTGGTGTGTACTGCTCTTCATAGTCTCCACGTTCCCACGTATGGTTACCACCACTGATACCACGCATCCAGTTGTGGATAATCAAATAATTTTCTAAGTCTTCGTCTACCAGGAACGTCAGTGTGAACGGTTCGTAGTTCAAACCATGAGCATCCCACGGTACAGGGCGACCCAGCATAGTAGGTTGCTCGATCGTGTTCAGTCCGATACCAGGAATGTTTGCAGACTGTGAGAAGTAAGGCACCTTGGGGAACTGTTCCAACAGCATCTTAAACCCAATAGGCGACAAGAAGTTTCTGTTATCCAGCTGCTTGGTCCACAGTGCTGTAAGATCCTGGTTGTTCTCTACGCCATACAGTGCCATTACTTGTTCCTCAGGAGTTCTTCGATTCTTCTCCTGGTATTTATGGCATCCTCTTTCTCTTTTTCACAATGACGATATCCTCCCTTTGAATGGTAGATCATATGACCTTGATAGATCATAGTGATACCAAACAAAAAGAGGAGAACAACTCCAATCCAATCTATAAGTGTGGATTGATCCATGGCACAACAGGAGGGATCACTCCAATAAGTCGAAGCAGACCCTCAGCAAAAAGTGCAAGAACAACCCACCCAACACACATAGAGATAATTGAAGCATTACGATTGTGCTTTCGTATGGCAGCATCGATCATCTCCTGTACACGTTCTTCTGTGAGTCTCTCTGGGATCTCTACATCGTTACCCCAGTTCCATTTCATGCTTCTTCTCCATACCAGAAGTCTGCCCAGTCCTCAGCATCTCCTTCGTATACTGGACAGGGTTCTTCCATAAGGATGTCTGTCTTCATCCTCAGAGTTCTCTCGTGCAACTCAGGAAGCATTTCGTCGATGAAGTCTAGATCCTTGTTCATTGGCGGTACTCATTCAGAATATCTAGGACTGCATTATAGGCGGCATGGGCACCGTCGTGCCATTCCCCACTTTTGTCTTTATGTTCTCCGTCATAGAGAGCAGTCTTTAACTTGTAGATCCTCGCCTGAATTTCTGGTTTCAGCATGATTCCTCTCGGCATGGTCTTCCATAGTATAATTACTATTTAACAAAAAAGGGGTCCCGAAGGACCCCCAAGAAGACTCGTTTGTGAGCAATCGATCACATGAGGTTATCGACCAGCACACGACGATAGTAGCGGTTGGCGTTAGCAGTAAGAGCACCGCTCCCCTGCGTTGTTCCTTCTGCAAACGGGTTCGCAACCATGCCGTAGCGGGTCTTGAAGCCGATCTTGGGCTGGAATGTATCCTGTCCAACGGCGCGAACCATTTGGAGGGGCACATAGGGGCAGTAGAACAGACCAGCATCGTAGGCGCTAGAACCTTTGTAACCAGCCACATAGAAGTGACGGTCAGAAACGTTAGCGGAATAGGGGTCAACGTAGACCTTGATGCGTCCGTTCAGTGTACCAGCCAGGGTGCTGCTGTTGTCATCGGGAAGCAGGTTGCTATTACCCGAGAGAGCAGGGGTGTAATCCAGAACACCTGCCATGGACAGTGCCGAAGCAACGTCAGCAGAACAGATGAGGATGTTACCCTTCCCGCGACGAGTCTCATGACCGATAGCGTTCATGTCGCGCTCGATCTGGAAAAGGAGACCCTTGAACTTCTCAACCGACCAGCGACCGTTGGAATCAACGTCGAGGTCAAAGATGCCAGCAGTAGCTGTGTTGTTCTGAGCGCCAGGGCGAGCAATGCGGTATACGGTACGTACAACTTCGCGGTTGATCTCAGCCAGAACCTCAGTAGAGAGGATGTTGGCAAGCTCAGACTCAGCATCGAGACCATGAACAGCTTTCAGGTCTTGGGCGAGTTCAAGCGAGTATTCTGCTTTCAGAGCACGGGACTTGGCGGTGACGGTGACCTTCTCGATGGAGAAGTTCATTTCAGCGAAGGCATTGCCTGCTGCATCGCCCAGTGCCTCAGCCTCAGCAGTCGGCATACCGTCAGAGACGGTGTAGGTGCCGCTGTCATTCAGCAGACCAGGGTTGGTGCCGCTCTGGGCGGTACGACCGAGGTTCGATGCTGCGTTCTCAGCAGAGAACTCCGAATCGGCTTCGTTGAAGAAGGCTTCGGTGCCAGCGGTACGGTTGGTGCCATAGCGTGAACGCATGGCAAAGATGAGACCAGTAGGACCAGTCATCGGTTGAACGCCTGCGATATCATAGGCGATCAGCTTAGGCATCGAGCGACGGATCAGCGAGATCAGTACGGGGTCGAAACCAGCGACAGGACCAGTGGCAGTGCTGCTACCAGAGAAACCAGCGGTGCCAGCACTCATGGTGGGGGCGGCTTCACTCAGCACGCCTGCTTCCTCACGGAGGAACTTTTCTTGGTTTTCGAGCAGGATAGAGGTGACAGCCTTTCTATATTTGTCCGAAATGTTGTTCAGTTCGGAGTGTTCCAGAATGGGTGCCCACTTTTCCTGCAAAGATTCAGAGTTGAACATTTGCTTTTTTACCTTTATTGGATAGTGGAACTAGTAAATCACTTAGCCCAGCGGGAAAGTGCTTGGACGTAGGCAGACATAGTGTCGCCAACTTCCTGATTCTCAACCTGAACGTCCTCAGTAACCTCAGTTACTTCGGGCTTGGTGGAGAAATACGACTCACGAAGGGTCGCAACCTTCCCACGGAAGGATTCTTCATCATCAAACTCAACTCCCTCAGCAAGAGATGCCATCTTTTCGCGTTGCGAAAGGGACAGACCCTCACTCAGTTCGCTCACAATCCCATTCTTGATATAACCGCCGATCTCCTTAGTGAGACCAACGTTCTCTTCGATTTGTTCGTTGAGTTTATTTTGCATGATGTCAAGTTGCTCGGTCATTTCGTCAACCAAGTCAACTTTCTCGTCGGGAAGTTCGATAGAATTCTCGACGAAAACCTGTTTGAGTCCAGCAAGGACAGACTCAGCCATCTCGGTCTTGATACCGTGCTCGATAGCGAGTTCATTGTCCTTTGCCCACTTGTTGACAGCAAACGAAAGATACTCGTCTACTTGCTCAGCAAGTTCAGCCTTGACAGACTCAATTTCTTCTTCAAGAACCTTAGCGTAATCGCCATGGATACGATCCAGTTCTTCGTTGAGGCGGGAAACAACTGCCGCTTCAAAGATGGTAGCAGCCTTCTCCTTGAATGCTTCGCTCAGGTCTTCACCTTCGGTCAGCGCAGCAACGTCAGCAGAGAGGTCGATAGCAATGGTTTCGACTTCTTCTTCCTCAGCAATCACTTCCTCGCCTTCGTTCTCAACGTGATCGAAGGTAGGTTTCTTGGAGAGAGTGTCTTGCTTGTTACCCGAAGCATCGGAAGGCTTAGTGGTAGGAGCGGAAGCACTCTTGGCGACGATCTTATACTTGTTGCTCTCGTCGTCAGGCTTGCTGTTTTGAGGAGTAGGACCACCCAGGTCCTGAACGCCACCCAGGGAGGAACCGTCGTCCGACAGTTTACCCTGCGGGTCGGCAGGCTTGGCACCAGCAGTCACGCTGGATTCTTCAATGGTTGTTTCTTCAATCTTGTCAGACATTGTGTTCCTCTTGCTGTGGTTGCTGTGATTGCTACTAATTATTTATGATTACAGATTTTTCAGAAACTCTGAAAACGCGGAGATCTTTCTCTCTTCCAACTGGGTTTGCGCGGCATTATCGATTCGTCTTTTGATCTCATCGATTTTAGATTCGGCAATGTTACCATTTGCCCACACCCATTCCTTACCTTCCATAATCCCGTTGACAAATGCCTCAGGGGCAGAAGGATCTGCTACGATGTCAGCAGCAGTGGCGAGCATAAAATCCTCACCAACGATCTTGACACCGTTCTCTTCCTTGATAGAACCGAGACCGCGTGAAGACACACCCAACTTCACACCCTCGTCAAGCAGTTGCTTAGCGATCTTACCCATCGGTGTTTCTAGCAGTCTTGCTTTACCGATGAAGTTATTACCTTCTCTTTGGAGAGATGTAATAAGGTGGGAAGCACGATCCAAATTAATAGTAGGACCATCGGGATGACCCAGTTCACCCAGAGCACGACCAGTTTTAACGAAATTTTCGTTATACTTCTGAACCTCACGCTCCATGGTTCTCATGGGATACATGCGACCGTTACGGTTGGTGATTTCTGCTTGAAGAAAAACACCTTCAATAAAGGTGTTACGCTTGCCGTTCTTACCCTCGGTAATTACGATTCTTGCGTCTTCAATCTTCTCCGTTATCAGTTTCATCAGTGGGTTCCTCTGTGGGTTGGTCGGGGGGAATGGCGTCTTCGGGTTGCTCAGTGTTCTCAGGTCCCTCTTCTGGGGTTGCGAACATCTTTGCACCGACATCCTTTTTCATGTCACCAATTTTGTCCATGGCAAGGGATTTCATTTGCTGATCAACATAGTCAGAAAGATCTTTCTGTCCAGCAAACAGCGCATTTACAATTTCAAGGGATGTGTCGGAAGGCATAATGATAAGTTTCCAGTAATACTATTTAGATGTTTCCTTTTTCAAAGTCTTTGGGATCAATACCTTGTTCCTCTTCTTGCGGAGGTTCGGGTGGCATCAGAGACAATTCCATCTGTGCTTTCTCCATTTGCTGCATCTCAGCAGGAGAGACAACCAGACCTGCTTCAATCTCTGCTTCCATCTGCTTATCAATCTCGTTGAACTCCGCATCAGACTGACGCAGAATGTTACGACGAAGATATTCCAGAGAGAAATACTTACCAGCGTAAGGATCCATCTGTTGCAAGAGAGCGAGTCTCTCGTTCATGACTTCCTTCTCCTTCATTTCGGAGAAGTAGTTGTCAGCAATGAAGGAATACTGAATGTGCTCCTTCATTTCGTCCCACTCATCAAGAGTGATGACGCCTTTGAGAACCAGTTGAGTTCTCAGAAGATCGTTAAAGAGATCACTGAACTTCTTACGAAGTCTGGTGACGAACTTCTGGAACTTAACTTCGTCTCTGGTGATTTCGGCACTACGACCGACGTTGAAACTGCTTTCAGATTCCAATCTAGACTCTGGGACATTCAGAGATCTATACAGTTTCTTCTGGAAATACTTAACGTCTTCCAGTTCTCCAAGGTTTTGCCCGCCAGGAAGGGTAGAAATTTCTGTACCGCGCCCGCCCTCGCGTCTCGGAAGCCAGAAGTCTTCCAACATAGACATAAATTTCTTATCGTCTCTGATCTCGCCAGTGTCAGCATTGTATACTAACTTATTACGATAGCGAGACATCACTTCACGCAGGTATTGTTCTGCCTTCTGCTTAGGCAGGTTACCCACATCAATGTAGAAGATGCGACGTTCAGGTGCTCTGCTCAGACGATAAATGACCAGAGAGTCCTCAATCATGCGAAGTTGATTGAGTGCCTTAATTGCCTTGTGAAGGTGTGACAACACATAATTGCGTTGCATATCCAACTGACCAGAGTGGCAGTATGTGATAGCATCTGGCGCAATTTTGATGCCATTGTTCTCGTAACCTTTCAGACCCTTGGGTGAGTAGATGTAATACTCCACAGACTTAGGCACGATAGATGCTGTCTGAGGATCGATAGGTTGGAGACGATCTTTGGGTTTGTCGAATTCGACAACCTTCTTGATCTTACGAGGATCGATATATCTAAGTTCCGTAATACCAGCAGCGGGATTCTTAGTGTCGATCATCTTATGATAGAACAGGCGTCCATCGATATACCAGCGACGGAAGATATCGTATGCCTTTCTATCAAAGTCTAGAAGAACCAGAACGTTCTCAAACTCTTCGCGGATTCTATTGCGAAGTGTCTGGGACACTTTCAGGTGTTGAAGGTCAATGTCAACGGGGTGATCATTCAGATCCCCAGCGATCGCTTCATTGACAACATCATTAATTGCAGCATCACACTCAGGGTGGAGAGACATCTCACGATATCTACCGATCAGGTCTGCTTCCGATGCCTTGTTAGCGGCATCACCCATCTCAACATACTGTCCAAAATATCCACCAGCAACGATGGGTTGGGCAGCGTCATCCGACTCTTTACGAACAAAAGAAGGACCAGTTCCCTGATCCTTCTTTCTCTCTAACGAATAACCAAATAGTTGAGACATCAACGTGAGCGCAATTTCTTCTCTACTATTTAGCAGGGTTAAATATCAACCCCCTCTTTGACCTCTACCGCGACGGTTGCGGTTGCGACGATTACGCTCACGACCGTGAGGTTGGTTGTTATCCGTGGTGGGCTCCCAGTATTGTACTTGGAACTCAACGGTGTACTCTTCTGCGGTGTCGTTGCTATCCCATGCCAGGTCGATGGCAGAGATGTTAGAAGGCCAGATACCTTCAAACTGGTAGGCACCATTAGCACCGTTCTGTCTGTCGTAGTGGAACACACGAGCAGTTGCCTGGTAGTCAGCAATCGTATCAGCACGCTGATAGTTCATGCTCAGTTCCTGAATGGCACGAGCCCATGCTTCAAACTTAGTACGAAGTTGCATTGCTTCGTCGTTCATCACAGTAACAGTCCACGGTTCAAACGTTCTGTCACCAGCGATTTTCAACTGACGACCACGGAACGGAACTTCGATCACACCGATAGTAGAAGCGGGCAGGTTTGCTGCTTTAACCAGGAAGGTGGACAGGTTGGTCTCTTGGTTACGGTTTCTGCCGCGACGACCACGACGACCTCTACCGCGATCTCTACCGCCATCGGGACGACCAGAGTCGCCATCATCGATGTCGGGGAACTCGATAGCAACTTGGAACAGATTAGGTCTTGCCAGATCCTGAATCTGATTCCTAAAATTCATGATTGACAGTGAGGTTTCAGTTCCCTCCTGCCTTGCTTGGTTGCGGCGGCGGTTGCCACCTCTTCTCATTGGGGATGACATTGTTATTTTACTCCTGGGGAATTAAGATTGAAAGGGTGGGGAGAAGGGGGTCCCGAAGGACCCCGATAAATCAACCGACGATCTCAGCGAACGAAGCGCCAGTACGGGTTGCAGTGAAGCGCAGTGTGATGAAGTTGATGGAGCGGGTGGGCTTCACGAAGATCTCCGCGAAGAACTCACCACGATCAACGGCATCATCAGGGTTGTTGCTGCTATCACAAACCACCAGATAATCTTCAATACCACGACGAGACTGAACGCCTCTCAGGTATGGGTCAACGATGTCCTTGAAGGACTGACGAGTAAACTCATCGTTGATTTCAAACAACATGCTCTTGGCAGCATCACTGATTGCTCTCTCGATAACCAGGAACAGACGACGGACGTTGATTCTGTCGAATGCGCTAGGTTGAGCAAGACCAGTCTTGTCACCGAAGAGTACAATGCCTTCGCCAGGGAATGCGACGATAGGATTGACGCGAGAGGTGTAGAGACGATCTCTCTCTTCTTTCAGAGGAGAGTATGCCAGTTTCACAGCGTTACGGATCTGACCTCTGCTGAAACCAGCAGGGGAGAACCAGGGTTCTGCTTCGATTGCGGTATCAAGAATGAGACCAGCAACGTCAGGGTTCATAGGCAGATAACGATACTTGTCGTTATACTTGTCATAGATGTACTTGTAGTTGTTATCGAAGACAACGTACGAAGAACTAGACAGTTTGTCGAAGTATTCGACAGTCTTGTTGACGATCTCGCCGCTGCTAGGAACACCAATGATGGCGTCGCGAGGAGCAGAAACGAATGCCATGCAGTCCTGACGGGTTTCGGCAAGGTCGATCATCTTCTGTGCCTTGGCGACAGAATCATCATCGTTGCTCATGGCAGGACCCATGATCACATAATCGATTTCCTCAGTCTCGGGATCAGAGAACAGATCGTAGGAATCGAACAGTTTGTCACGCTCAGCAGAGTAACCGTCAACACCACCGCGAAGTTCATACTTCAAGGTAGCGGTGCCCTTGGTGTTAACCAGAGCAATAGACAGGAGGTTGCTGCCAGTGGGATCGTCGATAGACTTGATCGCTTCGGTGTTCTTGAACAGGTCAAACTTACGGTTCAGAACAGCACCACCAATGTCACCAGTCAGGTTGGCGTCAACATCAAACAGTTTGATGTTCTCGTGAGCACCCCAGAACAGGAAAGCGGAGTTTGCCTTGATGACATCCTTGTAGTACAGGTTGGAACCCTGAGGAGTCTTGGCGTCGCGTGCCTTGGATACGTTCAGGAACTTTTCAAGAACAGCACCAGGTGTGCCAGTGATACCACCGTCGCCATCAAGGACGAGGATGTGCATCAGGTCGCGGAAACCACCACGCTCAGAAGCGTAAACGGAAGTACCAGGACGCTCACCGATGGCAGACCACTTCTGGTTAGGACCATACAGTCTGCTGATGTACTCGTTCTCAACAGCAGTGATAACCACGTTATCACCTTCGTTGATACCAGAATTAACAGTCGAGGAATCCTTGATGGTCAGGTTAGCAGCGAACTGCTTAGAACCTTCGTTCAGGACAACGGCGAGACGACGTTGTACGGCAGAAACCACGGCGCTATCACCAGTAGCAGCACCAGCAACCCCACCATTGTTACCCAGTTCGGTGATGGTGTTACCAACAGACAGGTGATCGGAAGAGGTTGAGTCAACAGTCAGTTCAACTTGTCTCTTAGCAGCGTCGTATGCAACAACGCGACCAGTTACGTTACCGCTGTTAGCAGTAAAGAAGTTGTCAGCGTTGAACTCACCAACCAGAGTAGAACCAGCAGCGAGGGTTACGATCAAGGAGTAAGAATACACCTTGGAGTAGATGTTACCATTAGAGAAGTTAACAGCAGCACCAGTGGTCATCTGCCACTCAGCGGCACCGTCAGCAGGCTCAGCGAGGGAGAGGATCTGGTCAGGACCAGCGTCAGTCATCACCACGCGGATGCTGTTGCCATAAGTACCAGGAGTACGGGCAGCCCACTTCCAGTTGTTAGAAGCATCTTCTACGTTTGCTTCATACTCATCAACGTTCTTGATCTTAGGAGGAGTAACACCAGTGCTGGTTTCCTCATCGATGGCGGTCTTGGCAGTAGTAACAGTTCTCAGGTCAACGGCAACACCGTCAGTGTGAGAAGCAGCAGCAGTACCAAGTTGAGCACGAGTAACAGTCAGGTCATTGCCATTAACAGCAGTAACCTGCAAGATCTCGTCGTCGATCTCGATGTAAGAGTTGGTGGTAGCACCCAGAGTAGGAACCGAGGTAACCGTGATGGTGGTATCGGTATCGTTCAGAGTGGCACCTTGGTTCAAGGTGGTAGCAGAACCAGCAGGTTCAATCAGAGTGATGTTAGCACCAGCAGCGTGAGAAGCAGCAGATGTGCTGTACTGACCGCGAGTAACTGAAATGTCCTTACCAGAAATTGCAGTGATAACCAGGATTTCAGCATCAATCAGGAGGAGGTCACCAACATCAAATCCAGTAGCATCGGCAACGGTCAGGGTCGTGTCGATAGCGGTAAAGTTTGTTTGGGTGAAGGTCGCAGTGTCGATTGCGTTCTTCAAAGAGGAGTTGTCAGCACGGACAACTTTAACGGTTCCGCCGTACAGCATAAACTGTGCGACAGAGAACCAGTATTCGTAGTTCTGGTCATTGGGCTCACCGAAGATCTCGATGAGTTGGCGTTCGGAAGAGATGTCTACGATCTCTTCAACAGGTCCTTGGGCGAAAGTTCCAACAAAAGCACCGACGTTATCAATCGTCGCGTTAATAGTGTTGGTAAGATCTCTCTCCTGGACCAATACACCTGGTGATACTTGTGTGTTGGCCATTGCGGTTTTGTCTCCTGATGAATTCAGTGGATGCTACTATTATTTAGAAAAATACACCTTTTCATTGGGGAAACAGGCCGTGAACATTACCAGTCTGGGTACTCCCACTTGTTGTAAACTTTGTTCGCCATCCTATTTGCCGTGACTCTTATGATGGTACAACTTCTACATTCATATGAAAATGCACCAGGGTTAGATCCTCTGTCTTTTCTTGTTCGATAGAATCCATCAATGAGATCTTTTGTTTTGCCACACGTCTTACATGTGCGTTGTGCAAGTAAGATATGTTCTAGTTCAAATTCGTTTTCTAATTCCACTACCTATAATCCCACATATAGGACATGTCGCCATACTCTCCTACGGTAGAAGCATTACTCCACACTTGCCCCTCTGGATCTACAAATGACTCTTCGTCTAGACCATCAGAGATAAAACCAAACGGTGCCATGTCTGCTTCAATCTGTTCCTTCTGTTCCAGATACATCCTATGTCTGACATCAGCATCATTTAGTTCTCGGAAATAGTCAGACGTTGCCAACCAAGAGAACATAACCAAGCACATAGCAAGGTCATCATTACATCCGTCCTCTGCTTCCCATGCCTGACCCTTCTGAATGAACGTAGTTAGTTCTGCAATTACGTCGTAGTCATTGATAATGAGTTTGTCATCCTCAATCAACTGCTTCATGTTTGCACACCCAGTCTTCTTAACTGTGGTGGACATCTTGACGCCCATCTGTGTCTTGTTACCAGAGAAACCCTGTCCTACAACCTGCCCTGCTCTACCACGCATGGCACACATCAGAAGGTTATCGTATTCAAGATCAAACTGTAAGATGTCTGCTACCTGTCCACCGATGTCATTGACTTCACAGAGCACATATGCATGGTTGTATGCTGTGGCAACTTGGTGTATGATATTGGGGAACAACAGAGGTTTGATCTGGTTGTTCCTATACTTGGCAACCATCTTATATGGGATAGTCGAGGTATCAATAACCGTGAACGCTGAATAATCTTTTGTTACGCCTCTTGCAACGTCAACAGTGATCACGTATTGAGCACCTTCTTTGGGTTCTTCAAATACATCTAGACCCTTGTTCCTAGTAAGTGGTTCCTCATAGACCATCGTCCTAAGTTTAGAAGCAGAGATAAGGGTATCAACTGATCCTAAGAACTCGCATTCAAACTCGACCCTGAACTGCTCTTCTGACGTGTTCTTAATAGTCTGTTCTTTCCAGACTTCATCACGACCAGGAACTTCTGACCAGTGAACCTCTGTTGTTGTATACTCGTTCTTCCCACGCTCTGCGTCATGCCACAGTTTGTAGAACATGTTCATCCCGTGTGGCGTAGAGATGATGATTACTTTGGTTGATTTACCAGAAGAAATAGTAGGATAAACAGAACTGAAAAACTGGTCAGCGATATGATTCGGAATGAACGCGAATTCGTCCAGAAAAATGACGTTAAAAGACATGCCCCTGACAGCAGAAGCGGAAGTAGATGCAGCCATGATCTTACTTCCATTCTCCAATTCCAGAGATCCTCTGTTCCACTGATTGATGCCTTGTTGCATCCACTTGGGGAGGTTTTCATAACTAAGTTGAAGTCTTTGTAGCATCTCGCGAGCAGTTGCTGCTTTGTTCGCGAGGATTGCTACGTTTACGTTGTCGTTAAAAATAACATACCACAACAGGTACGAGGTAACGATGGTGGACTTACCCGACTGTCGTGGTAGTTTTGCGATGTTGAATCTATGTTCGTGAAACTTCCTAGTCATATCGACTTGGAAGTCATACATGTCAAAGGGGATCAGACCTTTGTCAAGTGAGATAATCCTAATATACTTTTTAATGAAATATACTGGGTCTTTTGAACACTTGACGAATTCTTCAACCTGCTCAGGGGTGAACGACATTCCGACGTTCGCCTTTTTGAGATTAGGATTACCAAGATAGATCTGATCTGAACTCATTATTCTACGTGTACCGTACCAATCATGCCAGCACCCTTATGGGGACCACACCAGTATGTATAATCACCTGCCTCAGCAAAAGTGACATCAAACTCTTCACCAGGTAGCATTGCCAGACCCTCGTGAGAGATCTCAGGATGGTCCTCAACCACCACGTTATGAGGTGGGAGCATATTATTAACGAAATGAACTGATTCCCCAGCGGAGATAGTAACCTCAGCAGGATCGAATACTAGGTTCCCACCAGAACCCATCTGAACGTCTACTGCCCATGCAGGAGCAGCAAGGAAAAGTGTAGCAAGAAACGCGAATAGAAATTTCATTTTAACCTCTGTATCTAACAGGCCAAGTCGCTTCCATACCAGCGACTAGTAACATGACAAAGGTGAACACGAAGAGTGCGGTCATTCGACCAAGGTGCCATGAGCACGACGAATCTCTCTAAGTTCTTCAAAATCTTTTTGTTTGGTTCCACCATCGTATGCCCAAGCGTAACCCTCCTCAATCATTTGTTCGTTGAGGGACACATCTCCGTCGCCAATGTAAAGCCAACCCAGAAGACGCCCATATTTCCCAACGCCACCAACAAGTTCAGTCCTGATAACAAGATCATCATCACCAGCCACCGCGCCTTCCAGTTTTTCTTTGAGCCAGTTGGTTGCATCTTTACCTAACTCCTTTTCTTCAAGGTCTCTGGTACGCTTTTCAGGTGTGTCCACCCCAGCAACACGGACTCTCTCTTTCTTATAAAGATCGAACCCCAAGTCGATGGTCACATCGATTGTGTCTCCGTCGAGAACTCTATTGATCTCGATCACTCGGAAGTTGTAACAACTCTTCCTGTTCGGTGGCACCATTGCTCCCATCTTCTAACTCCTTATATGCTAGTTGTAATATGGTATATATGTAATAAGCAACGCCCGCCAGAAGGATTAAGAGACACCAGATAATAGACCAGGTGACATCATTAATATCTTCTAACGGGCGTAGTATTAAATTCAAGGATTACGTGGATCAATACCTAAACTATGTAGGTACTCAGTCCACCATTCTGGATCCTTTCGTTTCCATTTCGGGACATCTTTTCCACGTTCGGAGTACCACTCGTAGAGGGACTTATCGATAGTCTGTGCGATCTCCAAATTCCTCTTCTTCTTCATCAACATCTGCATATGGGTTCTCCAAATAGGGTCCTCGTTTTCGTAGAGGTTCTTTTCGGACATAATCCTTCTCAGTATTGACTGCACTAAGTAGAACAGCTAACTTCATTACTATGTAGATAATTGCCAATGGCGCAAAACATAACAACAGAGTTAGTTGATACTTCATCTTACGTCGTGTCCTCCAAACATTGCTCTCATTCCATTCAGAACCTTGGCAGCGAAAGCACCAAGACGGCGCGACTCAAAACGAGACCACAACGCACTGCTGATGACAGGAGCGGGTACGCCAAGATCCACAGCAGCGTGAACCGTCCAACGACCCTCACCACTGTCTGATACTCCACCATCGAATTTGCTAAGTTCTCGATCACGGCTAAGTACATCAGCGGTAAGATCGAGTAACCAAGAACCAACCACAGAACCACGACGCCAACACTCAGCAACCTTAGCAACGTCAATGTCGTAGCAATAATCGGCAGGGTTGTCCATTGGGGCGACCTCTGCGTCTCCTTCCTTGACATACTTAGATCCTGCATTTGCTTCGTGTAGGATGTTGAATCCTTCGGCATACGCCTGCATGATACCATACTCGATACCATTGTGGACCATCTTTACAAAATGCCCAGCACCTGCTTTGCCAGCGTAAATCCATCCATACTCCTCAGGGTAGAGGGTGTAACCATCTCGCTCACGGGTGCGTGGGGCAGCAGCAATGCCTGGTGAGAGGGCGTCGAAGATAGGACGGCAGACGGATACTGCATGATCTGCACCACCAACCATAAGACAGTATCCACGCTCCAAACCATAAACACCGCCACTAGTGCCACAGTCAAGATACGAGATGCCAAGTTTAGACAACCTTTCTGCCCTCCTGCGAGAGTCCTTAAAATTGCTATTGCCATGATCAATAATAATATCTCCCTCCACACAAAATTGTAGTAACTCATTGAGTGTGTCCTCTACTGTTTCTGCTGGTACAACCATCATGAAAACACCTGGCACTTCGCCAGTCATGGGTGATCCTGCGTGTACTACTTGAACAAGGCTTTCCACAGAAGTGGTATATCCACTGATATAACCCTTCTCATATTGTTCCTCAGCCTTTTTAACATTGTTTCTAAATCCATGAACTTCGTGTCCTGCTGCGATAAGACGGCGGGACATACCCTCACCCATCCTACCTAGTCCGATCATTCCTACTTTCATTTGTGTTTCTTAGTAAAAGGTTCCCAGTGTTCCCACCCATAATGGTGGACTGCCCACATCCCTACGATAGGGACGAAGACTAAACAGAATCCCATGACACCTAAGCACCATGGGGTATTCATAACTGCTCTAACGAACAGTTGTATGTGACTCATGATGGATAATCCCAGTGTGTAATGTACTCAGTCTTGTGCAAAGGACCCCAGAGACCACCATGATAGATGTAGGGTGCAGTACGCACTTTACAAGTATCGCCAGTACAGAGAAGATCGTCAACAATACGCCAGGATTCCAACACTTCCTCAGAATGAACGAAGTGTGACTGGTCTCCATGGATGGCATCATAAAGTAACTTCTCATAACCATCGACAGCATTGTCACCATAACTATGTGTTAGAGTTGCTGCTTCCACGTCATCCTTGTAACCAGGTTTCTTCATCTCGATACGAATATCCAGATGAGGATTTGGTTGCAGTCTCATAGTAATACGATCATTAGTTAAATGATTGAAGAGTGACAGAGCAGGTGCTTTCAGTTTGATGACGACCTCTACACATTGGTAGGGCATCTTCTTTCCTGTGAGAAAATAGAACGGAACACCTTGCCACCGCCAGTTGTCGATGTAGATGTCCCCAGCGGCGAACGTAGGGGTCTGTGTGTTCTTTGGTACACCCTCTTCCTCACTGTATCCATGATACTGACCTGCCACATATTTTTCTCCAAGTCTTGCAGCAGACAAGACCTTGACCTTCTCTCTACGGATCTCCTTTGCAGTATTCTTGCAAGGTGGTTCCATACTGATCAATGCTAGGACTTGGAGTACATGGTTCTGTAACATGTCTCGGATAGCACCAGCACCGTCATAGTATTGAGCACGACCTTCACAACCGATAGTCTCGGTAGCATAGATCTGTACTTCCTCTATGTACTCCCTGTTCCAAAGTGGTTCCAGTAGTACATTGCTAAAACGGGTGGCAAGGATATTATTAACAGTATCTTTACCGAGATAATGATCAATGCGATATACTTGTTTCTCGCGTAGACATCGAGAAACCACAGATGATAAATGATCAGCAGATTTAAGATCGTACCCAAAGGGTTTCTCAATAACCACACGGGATTTTTCTGGGTCGTCGATGAGTCCTGATGCTTTGAGATTGGTGATTGCATCTTCATACCTCTCTGGTGGAACAGATAAAAAGTACGTTGTGTTCCCTTCTAGTGGGAGAGCACGCAGACTGTCTACATCACTTAGGTTACATGGGATGTAGTCCAGATGTTCCTTGAATGCTTCACAATAACGAGCATTGTCTAGATGATCTATCCAAGACTCCTTCGTGTGTTCTGTACGTGAAGCACCAATGATTCTAAAATTCTCAGGCAGTTCTTTCTTGTGCCACAGTTTGTAAAGTGCTGGGATCAGTTTGCGTCTACAAAGATCCCCAGTGGCACCAAAGATTACTATGGTATCAGTGAGCAGTTCCGTTTCCATTATAGTCGTCCGATTCGTAGTAGTTATTCTCACCCTTTCGTATCCCGAAATATATCGTGGATAGTACAAAGGGTATTGCTGTCCAAAGTAAGACATCGGCAAAGGTCATATTTTCTCCATGGCAAGTTTTAGTTCGCGTGAGTGTTCTAGTTCATCGTTCAGGATCTCTAAGATCTTTTCGTCATGCCCATTCAAAGCAAGATACTTTGCATAAGTCTCTGCTGCATGAATCTCTACTTCATAGGACAGATGGTAAGCAAGGCGAGGAGCCAACCAATAATAAACCACGTTGCTCCAATAGTAGATAAGAACGAGGTGCTTGGCAACAAAGCGATCAACAAAATAAGCATTACCGCCCCGACTTTCCATGTATTCCAGATGTTCTGTTTCATTGACTGACTGTGCAAAGTGTTCTTTCATCAGATAAAGGTGCTCGGGACCACGTAATCCCATGCTCTCCCTGAAATGCAATACACTCAAAAATGCAAAATAGGGTGCCCGAGCAATTTCTTCGAGCACCCAAAAACGTTGATAGTCTCGACCTTTATACAGGAAGTCGAGTATGGCGACGGTCCAATTAAGTACCAGGCAGTTTAAGTTCTCCATCTTGGGGAAAATCTTTGTCTAACATATCTAGGCGATCTACCCATGTTTGACCCCCCTCTTGCCCTTTACATGGGTTAATACAGTCAGCGTTCCCTAACTTGTTGCAGACCAGACCAGCAAGATCCAGTTCACTTCCTTTGTTGCCAGTGCCAGACCAGATGTGCTGTCCATTGATCCAGACTGCACCACAGTGGGCACATTCCTTCCTACTTAAAGATAAGTCTGATAACTCTCTTCCTGACTCACTCTCCATGGTTGATCTCCTTGATTAGATTTTTGTACTCCGCTGTCTCTTTAAGAAGTTGATACTTCAACTTTCTTGCCATCAGGTACATCCTAAACCTAATCCAAGCGTAACGTAAGGATAAGTCTAGATACGCGAAAACTCTCATGGTCCCCTCCCAACCAGCATAGTAAACCATGCCAACCAGGATGAGGACCATCAGATAGAATGCAAGCATTGGTATCATGCGGATACTCCAAGTATACCACTATTTACCAATTTGAGACATTCATAAGACTTATTTAAGACATCAGTAGGAATGATTAACACTTCCACTTTCTTAGGGCGAGTGCCTTACGAGTGGGTTCACCATTGGGTTTCTTCATAGGACCTTTCACACCACCCATACGGGCACAGAAGGATCTCTTACGAGGACCGCCTTCTGGTTGTGGTGCTTTGAGATCAGAACCAGGGTTCTCACGCTCGTAGGACTTACGTCCTTTTTCATTCAGACCACCAGTCTTGTTCTTACCTTCTTTACGTTGCCAAGCACTTTCTTTCATGTGCATATCCTGAGACTGATCCTTCTTCTGTACTGCCTTCATTTGCAGTTGCAGTTTCTGACGGTTCAGTTGAAGTTGGCGACGTTGAAGTTGCTGTTTCTTATTAGCGACAGCATCTTCTTTCAGTGCCGCCTTCTCTTCGCATGTCTTCTCGACACACATCTGACACTTGTTGCAATACTTCTTGCCCTCAGGGCAGTTGTTTGCTTCGTTTAGGTATTCCTTGAAACTAATCATCTTGGTTTCTTGGGGCAGTTTTCTTCATGCTTTTCGATCCATGCCCTAGGACGCCAGTGCCCTTTGGGGGAGGTCAGACCGCAGTGCTGACACTTCCAAGTTCCGTTGCTCTGTTGTTCAGCCATAATGGAAAGATCCCTTGTTAGTTTTCTTAGGCAGTTTCTTGCTTCTCACCTTGGTTCCAGATGTTTCACCGTACCCTTCGGGATGCTTACCTGCTTTGGTTTTACCGATAGAGTCGGACTTAGCCTTACTACCCTTCTCAGTGTAGTGTAGTTTAGCAGATTTGTCCTTATCTTTGGTAATGACGGATTCTTGTCCATGCTTGCGACCGAGACGACGCATCACTTTGCCGAAACGACGCTTGGACATCTTATCAGGTTTTGAAGTCTGATAGGATACCTCACGACCAGTTTCGCCACTACCATACTTATACTCACCGACACCTTTCTTATGACCGATGCCATGCTTTTTGAGATCCTTCTCTAAGTTCTTGCGACCTTCCTTGTTCTTCTTCTCATCAGAACCACGGTCAGCAGAGATATGACCAGTAACCTGGGTGTTAGACTTGTGCATCATACGACCAGTGCGGTTACCCTCTTCGAGGAAACTCTTGAAGGACTTACCTTCCTTTCTCAGACCCAACTTACCTAACAAAGATTTCTTCTTAGGTTTAGCGGACAGAGAAGAACCTCCCTTCTGGCGCTTGGCATAGTCCATGTAAGACTCACCAGGACGCAGTTTCTTGGGGTCAGACTTGGGTTTAGATGCAGCAGCACGATCCTCGCGAGCACGTTGGTTAGCACCAGGACCACCCAACTTCTTATCTTTCTCAGGATCGGGATGCCAGAAGTCACCACGCTCAGCGATCACTTCTTCTTTTGCCAACTTTGCTTTACGCTTTGCCTTGGTCTTGGCAAGGATTCTTGCACGAGCATCATCTTGTTCCTTCTTAGGAATAGCAGTGACAGCACCAACTTTCTGGTCAACGTCACCAGGTGCATAACCTTCATTCTTTTTCTTAGAAGTATCCATAATGGCACCTTTGCCATGCTTCTTACGGATCTCTGCTTTCACAATGTCAAGAGCAGAGGCACCTTTGCCGTGCTTCTTCTCCATATCTTTTTGGAGTTGAGTCTTGCCAGGTTTGATACCTAACTCTGCATTGGTTGCTTTTCTAGCAGGAGGGCGATCGTAACGTTTGTTTCCACCAACACCACCACGTTCCATACGACGATCTTTCATGCGATCGTAGTCTTCCTCGTTGATAAATTCTTCTTTCTTCATTGGTAAACCTTTGTGTTTGGTAGAAGCAAAATCTTTTACTGCTTTTTTCTTCATGCTGGCAGCAACTTCGGCAACCTCAGGCGATGACGCCCCCTCACCTTTCTGAGCAGCTCGGACCATCCCGAAAAATCTTTGTTGTTTTTTAGAGACGGCAGGCATGTTATCAACCCGATACTTGGACTTCGTTGATATACATGTTCATGCCATTAGTGCTATCACCCTTTGCCTGAATCTTGATGCTGTTAGCAACAGTAGCGGCACCTGCAAAAGCAGCACTAGCAGACTGGTCGGAGTCAATGGTGATAGTTGTGCTAGTTACAGCAGTAACCTCAACATGAGTTACGTTGTAAGCAGCAGTATCACCACCTGTGAGAGTAACGTAATCACCAACCACAAAAGGATGAGCGGGAGTGCCACCGCCACCAACAGTCAGGACACAAGGACTAGCAGCAGTAGCAGCAATGATGTTTGCTCTTTTGGGTTTGGCAAGTTTGAAGATTTCAGCACCATTGACGGGCATATGGACTACCTGATCCGTCGTTACATCAGGAGCACCACCCCATGCAAAGTGATTGCTATGTGCATCAGCATTGATAAATCTGTAATATCCAGTTTGCACTGAATATGCAGCAGTTGTTTGGGGATCGTCACTATTATCAGTGAGACTACCCAAATCCTGCACGGGTGTGGTTACATTCGATGACATGGTAATTGATTACTCCTACTATGTTATTTATCTTGTTGTTGTTTTAGGAACTTAGCGAGATCCGCTGTACTACCAACAAACATAGTGTTGTTTGTGGTGTTGACTTCCTTGGTAGATCCTTTTGGATTCTCAATGTCGGCAACTTTCTTTTGAAGATCGACCAGTTTGTCAGCAACGTCACCGACGTGCTTGATTAACTGACCAGCAACCTCATATGCACGGGGTTGATCAGACTCCTGTGCTAGTTCGAGGATGCCATCAACTGCTTCCTGTCCTTTCTCGATCAGTGAATATAGATTCCCACGAGTATACTCATAGTCTTTCTTTAACTGCTCCTTTGTAGCAGTCGTATCAACGATCTCAGTTTTAGGTGTTTCGGATTTGACGATTTCAGTAGATACATCGAGTGCTTCCCCGATGCCATCAAACTTACTCGTCAACTCCTGTTGTGGGGTTTCGGGAGAGTCCATCTGTAAATTCACTGTAAAGTTCATTGAAACCGAAGTTGTCATCACTATCAACAAAGGTATGGTCTACCTCGTTGATCTTATGCACAGCAGCACCATTCAAGTGTGATGCTTCGGTTGTGTTGTTCCATGCACGAGTCACGTACAACTTGTTGCCATCGATCTTCGAGATACGCATGACTTCACTATCAATCTGGATGTTAGTATTGGTAGTGAATGCAGATGCGTCTGCTACGTTGATGATGCCATCGTTGTCGTCCATTGCAGCGGACAATGTTGTCGTTGCATCGGAGTTCCTGTCGGTAAGAGAGGTAGGTGTAACTTGGTAACGTACCTCTCTCGGTGCAGTCTTGACTGCATCGGTGGCATAATCCACGATGACCTTCTTGATCTCTTCGCCACTCTTGTCCTGAACAGGACCATACAGGAATGTCTTTGCCGTAAACTGCAATGTGTAGATCAGGGTACGACGTGTGTCATAGTCGCCTTCATACTGATCGTCATACTGAATGTCAGTAAGCGTTACGGGATAGTCTCTCTTCTCACCCAGGTCAGGCACCAGGTTCATAGTGATGTTGAAACTTGGTTGGAAGAATGGTAGAATCTGCTCAATAATTTGCAGAGCGTCATCTTGGTTCTTACTCAGAATAGCAAGTTCAAAGTTGATGTTGTAAGGGATCGGCATGAATCCCTTCATCAGGGAACCATCTGCTTTCGTATTTCTGATATACTGCGTGGGCGATACCTTACGAGTAGGATCATAGGTGATCGCTTGAATCTCAAATGACAATCTAGGTAGAGTAATCTGCACCTGATCCTTGGTAGACAGATCACCAACTTGACGCAGACGTGCCAAGAACTTGTCCTTAGGACCATATGCCAGAGGCACCTTCATCACTTCCGTCTTGCTGCCCTGAGAGCGACGGATTTCGATGTTGTTGAATAGTGTGCCGAAGCCCACCACGGTCTTCTTGATAATACCGTGATATGAGTATGTTCCTAACATTAGATAGTGCTCCCTTTATTGCCATACTCACCGAACGGATTAGACTGTGTGAAGTCTATAATTTCATCCGCATCGTATTCAATGGCAAAGTTTTGATCGTATTCTGAGTTCAAATTATTTATAGTATTATAAGTAAACGTTGACCAGACAGCAGAACTTGTGTCTCCTGTCATAGTCTCGCCAGAGGAGAATCTACCACTACGGTTGATGACGATAAGAGTCCTAGTGGTGGCATCCCAGGACTTAACTTCGGCAGTTGTATTCGTGGTTCCACCAGTAACGATTTCACCAACTGTAAATGTTCCACTACCACCTTCTGCCATGACCACACCCACAGCGTTGGCAAAATTAGTTTCAATAGCATCCACTTCTGCCACGCCAGTATCAAAGTCTTCGTCGCTGTACTCGAACAGTTCGCAGCGCAGACCCCAGGTGTAGATCTTCCCCAACTGGAAGAAAGGTTGTTCGTGCTCTACATACTGGATCTGGAATGTCTTACCCACCATAGGGAAGTGAATCAGATCTCCTTCATTAGGACGACCCTCTACAATGAGAGTAGCATTGTCATCTACTGCTGCTGTGAAGCGTCGCTTGGATAGTATGAAGGTAACCTGATCTTGAATTCTGACACCAAACTTTGAGAAAATATCGCCATCACCCCTAAAACCACCAGCATCTTCAAGATAGACTTCCACTTCAAAGGCACCTGTGTATTTTGACAAGGTGTCTTCTCCGAAGACGCTATCTTCCTTGACGAGCGTTCTTGGAATGTAATAGACGTTCTTGCCGAACATCTTAATTTGCTCATCGACGAGATCCTGCACGAGATCTTGCTCGCCCGTTGTACCCTGGGTGAAGAAACTGTTAAGTGCCATATCATCCGATCATGTCTAGGGGTGGGGTTTCCCAAGTGGTACGCAGTTGTTCGTCGAGTATCTTTAATTCTTCGACAGCATCGTTATAGATCATCTCTCCATTGAGAGTGACACCACCTGGCATTTGTACATTCTGGAACTTGGTCAGGTTCTGACCCCACTGCTTCTTGATCTTGGCAGTGGCGTAATCCTTCAACCACATCTGGTTATAGATCTCTGTCCATGTGGTAGGATCGAGAGCACGATAGCATTTGATAATGATGTACTGATCTTCCAGAGCATCCTCAGACCAGTCGAAGTCCAGATAAACTTTGTTCTGCACCTGTTGGTATCTAATCGGTTTCATACCTTCTAGGATGAAATCGATACTTTCCAGGTGTTGTTGAATCATGTAGTAGTGATAGAACTGTGTGGACGTAAAGTCGTACAGATCATTCAGTCGCATTTGATAGCGAATGTCAAACATGTTACGAGTACCTTTGTCGGTAAACGTAAAGATACCTTCCACAGAAGTCACATGATCAGGCACCGACAAGAACGTACTCTGCTCCAACCACTGTGTCGTTCCATCCTTACCTAGACTACTGACGTTAGTCTTACCTGCCTGAATATCAGCAGCAGTGAAGAGGTGTTTCAAATAAACACGCTCGGCACCTTCGTAGTGATAGGTCTGGAACTTTTGAATAGCATAGTCGATGGCATCATCACATTGGTCATCGGATACATTGACCTCCAAGACTGGTTTGCCCAGCCTACGGAGGCAGTATTCTTTTAGTTCTGCCTTAGAAGTTGGAATTGCCATTAGTTATCAGCGAGTGAGTGCGGCGAGAGCAGCTTTGAGTTGAGTAACAGTAGTGATTGAAACATCAGTACCGATGTTATTCAGAGCGGTATAGAGGTCATCAATGTCACCATCATTAGTATCAGCAGTGGTGCCCTGAGCAGCAGTTGCATATGCAGTGCTGTTTGTAGTAGCAGCAGTACCCAAACCAAGAGTGGTGCGAGCAGTTGCCGCATCAGCATCATCAATCAGAGTGCCACCGAAGGTGCTAATTGTGGGTGTACCAGTCAGATCGCTATAAGCACCTGAGGTAGCAACAGTTGCCAGATCTCCTGGTTGAACAGCAGAATCTGCAAGTGTACCCTGAGCAGCAGTTGCATATGCAGTGCTGTCAGTTGCAGCGGCAGTACCCAGAGTAGGTTTGCCAGTCAGATCTGCATAGGCACCAGAGAAGAGTGTCGGCAGACCAGACAAGTCAGAATAAGCACCAGTGGTTGCAACGGTTGCAAGGTCAGCAGGTTGGATGGCAGTGTCTGCCAGTGCGCCTTGTGCAGCAGTTGCATAGTCAGTCGAAGCAGTTGCAGCAGCAGTGCCCAGTGTGGGCAGACCAGACAGGTCGCTGTAAGCGCCTGTGGTAGCAACGTTAGCGAGAGATGTGGTAAGTGCTCTTGCCTCAACAGCAGTCTCCAACTCACCCAGAGCACCCTTGATGGTGTTGTTGTCAGAGATGGTGCTGCCACCAAATGCTGCCAGGTGGGTAGCACCGTTAGCACGACCTGTCAACGTGATCAGATCATCAACATTCAGATCAGACTGACTGATGCTAAATTCACCCGTGGAGGCGTTATAGTTGAGATCACCACCAGCACTCAGGTGTCCGCGAGTTCTAGCGGCAGTGATGAACAGGTTGGTAGAACCCTCAGTGATGTTGTCAGTATTGATGTCACTTTGAACAACAGACAGAGTATTGGTAACCAGTTGAATACCAGTACCATAGGTGAAGTGCGACTGGGTACGTGCTTGTGTGGTGAACAGGTTAGTGACACCCTCAGTCAGGTCATCGGTGTTGATCTCACCGAAGTCAACTGCCAGAGACAGCAGGTTGCCAGCATCATTGTACGTTGCCGAAATACCTGTGCCGCCATCAATCAGTGCAGCAACACGATCATCAACTCTCTCATCAGTGAAGTAGAGGTTGGTGACGCCTTCTGCCAGAGCATCAGTATCGTGGTTGCTGATATCACCAACCTGCGATTGACCATAGGTGATGTTACCAGTGATGGTCAAGTTACCAGCAATCTCAAAGTCAGTAGTAGACTTGAAGTTAGCAACCGTCAGTCTGTTCTCGAAAGGATTGTAGGTAAGGTTAGTAGAGTCAGTACGAATCTCAGTGTATCCAGTGGTCGCAGAAACGAATGTAGGATAGTAAGTAAGGTTAGAAGTTGTGGTATCGGTGACATCAGCAAGATCCGATTTGTCAGCAGTACCAGTCAGGTCGCCAGTTACGTTACCAGTGATCTGTCCAGTGACACCCAGAGTTCCACCGATGGTGGAGTTGTTGGTGACTGCAAGAGTTCCAAGAGTTGCAGTGCCAGTGATCTCTGCATTACCAGTGGTGGAGTGCAGGGTGATCTTGTCGGTAGCAGAACCATTTTGCAGGATCAGAGTCTTAGAAGCACCACGCAGGATGATATTATCCTTGAAGAGTGATGTGCTGTTCTGAGTCAAAGCAGCGTTCAGTGTGGTAGCACCATCAACGTTGAGTGTGCTATCAAAGTCAACTGCACCAGTGACGTTAAACACGTCATCGATGATTGTGCCACCGCTGACATTCAAAGTACCTTGAATGTTGGTATTACCAGAAGCAGCAACCACAGTGAAGTTAGTTGTGCCAACACTAAACGTACCACCGATGTTCGTAGCACCAGTAGTGCTGATAGTGGAGGTGTTGAGAGTTGTAAGTGTGGTTGTACCAGTGACGCCGAGTGTGCCACCGATAGTAGAATTACCTGTTGTGCCATCCAGTGTGATGGTAGTGGCATTGTTAGCGCCCAGGAACAGGTTCTGACCGATGTATACATCCTCAGCGACGGTCATACCACCGTTGGGGATCATGATCGGAGCATCATCTGACAGTCTGTCAGGGTTCTCATTCTTGGAGAACTCAACACGACCACGGAATTCCTGATTACCTTTTTGGACAACGTTACCATCTACCTCAAAGTCACCATAGACCTTGAAGTCTTCGCCAACTGCCAGATCTCTGGCGATTGAAACACCACCAGATACTCTCAGGGCACCATCATTAATGTCAAAGTTACTACCAGTAGATGCGTTATCTGTATTAGTGATAGTGGTTATGCCATCCACATTCAATGTGCTATCAAAGTCAACAGCACCAGTGACGTTCAGTGTGTCGTCGATGACAGAAGCACCATTGACATTTAGAGTTCCGTCAATCAGTGTGTTGCCAGTGCTAGAAGCAACAGTGAAGACGTTGACAGCAGAACCATTCTGAATAGCGAAGGTTCTAGCAGCGACGTTCATCGTCACGTTTTCGGTGAAGACCGAAGCAGCGGCAACGTCGAGTGTTCCAGCAACAGTCAGGTTGTCATCAACCACAACCTCGCCAGTAGCAGAGTCAAGAGTCAGGTTACCAGAGACTGTACTGATTTCACTATTGCTGTCAACAGCAATTTTGATGTTATCTGCTGTAATATCAGTAGAAGTAATCGCCTGGTTGAATGTAACTGCACCATTTACTGTATGAGTATCAGTGCCAGCATTACCAAGAGTGGCATTGCCGTTGACTGTCAAGTTGTTAGAGACAGTTGCGTTGGCAGTAATGCTTACAGAGTTATTGGACGAGTCGAGGACTAGCGTTCCGCCGTTTGCAAAGATCGCTCTGGACCCACTGGTAGTACCAAGACGCAAGTCATTGACATGGATACCGTCGTTAGCAGTGATGCGTTGGTTAGCAGTAACAGTACCTGTAACGACATGAGCGTCAGTAGAAGCGTTACCGATAGTGGCATTACCATCTACGGTCAGAGTGCCATCTACCTGAGCGTTACCATCAACATTCAGGTTGAGATCAACGTCAAGGTTGTCGGTAACATTAACTGTGCCACCGAACGAATCCAAAATCAAATTGCCAACAGTGGTGCTGATTTCGCTAGCACCATCAACACCAATCTTAACGTTATCGGCAGTGATGTCTGTTGACGTAATTGCAGCAGTAAATGTGGAAGTTGCATTGACTGTCAGGGCATCAGTGGATGCATCGCCAAGTGTGGTGTTACCATCAACTTCAAGGTTGACCTTGACTTCCAGAGAGTCGTCAACGATAGTCTGACCAGTAGCAGAGTCAATAGTCAGGTTACCAGCAGTTGTGCTGATCTCACCTGTACCGTCAACACCAATCTTGATGTTATTAGCAGTAATATCTTCCGATGTAATCGATGCCGTGTAAGTTGACGTTGCGTTCACGGTTAACGTATCCGCGTCGCTGTCACCAAGAGTGGTGTTGCCGTCTACTTGTAGGAAACCATCGATCTCAGCATTGTCTGTGATGTGAACCTTGCCACCAAAAGAGTCAAGGATCAGGTTTCCTGCTGTGGTGGAGATTTCGGTCGCACCATCAACGCCGATCTTGATGTCGTCCGCCGTGATGTCGGTGGAAGTAATCGCCTGGTTGAAGGTGACAGTGCCTGTAACGACATGTGCATCGCCCGCAGCATTACCGATAGTCGTGTTGCCATCAACCGTGAGCGTTCCATCAATCTGTGTATTGCCATCAACATTGAGGTTACCGTCTACGTCAGCGTTGTCTGTGATGTTGACAGTGCCAGCAGCGGAGTCAAGGATGAGGTTACCAGACAGAGTGCCAATCTCGTTAGCAGCATCTGTGCCGATTTTCAGATCACGAATGTTTGCTCGTGCAGCACCAGTCAGTGCATGATTAAACTGAACTGTGCCATTTACAGTATGAGAGTCGGTTCCAGCATTACCAATAACGCTGTTGCCGTTAACAGTAAATGTACCGTTAGCGAAAGTATTACCAGTCTGTGCATCGACTGTGAAGGTCGTAGATACAGCGAAGTCATCGCCAACATCAAGAGTGCCAGCAATATCAGTGTTGCCATCGATGTCAACATTTCTGGTTACGAATAGGTCTTGTCCAACTCTCAGGTCGATACCGATGCCAGCACCACCACCAACAATCAGAGCACCACTGGAAGAACTGGAAGTATTAGTAGTGTCAAAGAGTTTGATGCTACCAGCATCGATGCCAGAACGTGTACCAGTGAATGCCTCAGAAGCATTGGTTGCATTGTGGAACAGAGCAAATCTGCTAGCAGAGTTGTCCCAACCGAAGAAACCAATCTTAGCGGATCCAGAGTAGTAACGGAACTCAATACCACGGTCCTTAGCATCTGCCTGAGTAGGAGCAGTGTCGCCACCCAGAGTGAAGATAGGATCGTCGAGAGTTTGGGTTGTCGAATTAATTGTAGTGGTAGAACCGTTAACTGTCAGGTTTCCTTCAAGGACAGTGTTACCATCTACTGTAAAATCCCCATTAACAGTAACGTTGTCAGTAAATGTACTGACGCTGTTAACAGTAAGAGTATCAGTGTTTGCATCGCCAATCGTTACGTTGTTGGTGAACGACGCAGGGAAGTTGAAGGTCGAAGCACCATGTACAGTCAGTGTACCAGTTCCCAGACCAGCACGACCGATTACAGTATTACCGTTATCAAAGTCAATAGAGAACTGAGTCTGTGCAGCACCATTGTTGATGTTGAAGACTTCATTGTTGCTCTGTAAGATTACAGAATCGTAGATAGTTGTCTGACCATCGACAACCAAAGTAGAATTGAAATCAACGGCACCGTCAACATTAAGAGTGGAATCGAAATCAACAGGTTGGTTGACCGTAACGTTGTCGGTGAAAGTAGTATCTGAATTAATAGTGAGGGTGTCAGTAGAAGCATTACCCAGAGTAATGTTTCCGTCAACTTGGAGAGTAGATTCAAAATGTACGGCAGATCCTACGTCCAGTGTACCACGGATGTCAGTTGCACCATTGGTAGACAGGACAGTAAACTTGTCTTGGGATCCATTGGTAATCTTGAAATACTTACCAGTGGTATCCAGAGTGATGTCATCATGGAAAGTAGAGTCCAGATCAACATCAAGAGTATTGTTGAGAGTCGTAGCACCATCTACATCCAACGTGCTGTTGAACGTTACTCCACTATCAACATCAAGTGTACCATCAGAATGAATGTTACCGTTGTCAGTATCAATGACAAACTTCTCAGTAGTGCCGTCAGTGATGGAGAAGACAGTGTTAGGTCCAACAACTCTTACGTCGTCTTCAAATGTGGTGTCAGAGTTGACCAGTACAGTATCAGTTGATGCGTTACCCAGAGTGACATTGCTGTCAACTTGCAGGTCGCCTTGTGTATAGATGTTGCCGTTAGTAGCAGTGACAATAAACTCACCACTACCAATGTCCAGATCATTGGCGATGTCAACAGTACCACCGATGTATACATTCTCGGAGATGCCAACACCACCAGTGACTACCAGGGTGCCAGTTGTGGTAGATGTGGATCCTGTGTTGGTTGTGAGCCTGAGGTTACCAGCAATGAGAGGAGCGTCAGTGCCAGCATAGACTTCATTCGTGTTGGTCGCATTGTAGAGGAAGCGATAGCCGCCAGTGCCATTCCATATGTTGCTGTCTGCATAATCTTCGTCCCAACCATAGAAACCAAATCGCTCTTGTGTATCATAGTATCTAAACTCGATACCACGGTCTTTATTGTCATCAAGTGTTAGGGTGTCTTCACCCCCCAGTGTCATGATGGGGTCTTGGATAGTCGTGGTTACCGAGTTGACTGTGGTTGTCGTACCGTCAACTTGCAGGTCACCACGGATCTGTACCAGACCAGTTACATCGTCATCGTCATTAGGATCCAGGACCATTGTGGAGTTGGTCGTGGACAGGACGTTTGCTTGGAAGTGATAGTCTTCAATATTGACTCGGGAGTCAACATCAGTAGCGTAGATAGTAATATCATTATCTGCTGAAATGTCGAGCAGTGCTTGACCAGTACCAGCGTTGGTAGAAGCAATACTAAACTGACGATTGCTAGCAGAATTTTGTGTAAGGAAGAGGTTTAGGTTGCCATCTCCATACTTATCAATGAGTTGATCCAGAGCGCCATCCAGATCGATATTGGGATCAGAAAAATAGGAACGGACGTTGACATCAATCTCGCCAGCGCCAGAGTCCCCTGTATTGTTAGCCCCAAACAGAAGATTACCGCTCGTATCGTTAACTTTAACGTAGTTAAGATAATTGAATCCTCTGTATCCAGTGGTTGCAGTAAGTTCCTGATCAAGTTCAAAGTCTTCTTTTGTATTTCCATCAGCAAAGGAGACTCTATTGTTTTGTAGTTGGAGGTTGTCAACACCACGCTCAGCAATCTTGACGTAACCACCTTGGATACCACCAGCGTGATCCCACTCAGTTACATCAAAGTCTTCTTGGGAGAAGGATGCAAGACCCTTCTGAGGTGTCAGAGCAGATCCGAGATATCTCCAAGACCCTGTATCGGAGGTATCTGTGTGTGTCGGTTCACCGCCGCCAGCGTTAATAGGAAGGATAGCCTCATACAGGCGATCATCTCCATTCTTGACCTTATCATAACGAGCGTAAGCGGTGGCATTATCATAGACGGGTGCCAGAGTACCTTCTCTTGCAGTAGAGATAGGTGCAGTGACGGCATAGGTCAGACGACCATATCTGTCAACATTAAACTCAGTTGTGTTGACTGTCTGGTGAATTGTACCAGACTCTGCAACAGAAGTCTCAGGTTGATCTAGGGAGACAGAACCAGTCGGGTTGTAAGAACCAACCACAACAGGAGTATCAGCAAGGTCCACCAGCGGGTTGCCAGTCTGACCATTAGCATTAGAGGTGACAATACGACCAGGAGCACCAGTTACCTGACGTGTGGCATATGTACCAGAACCAGTTCTGGTCAGCATTCCGATTGTAGAAATGCCAACAATAGAAGTTAGGTTGGGGTCTAACGTCTGTGCGTCAGTAATACCATACCCTGCAAGAGTTGTGGGTGAAGAACCAGTAACAACACGACCACGAGAGTCAATGGTCAACTGCGTGTATGTACCAGTAGCAGTCAGATCTTCCTCATCATAGTGAGGGAGACCAGGTTGGTAGTTCAGTTCTGCGGTGATGTTGATGTTGGCAGAACCATCAAACGATGCAGAACCAGACATGTCACCCGTCAGGGTGAAGTTTCTAGCGTTGGCAAGTCTAGTAGCAGTAGCAGCGTTACCGATAAGTGAGGCAGTAATGGCACCTGCTTCAAAGTTACCGTCAGCGTCTCTCTTTACCAGAGTGTTGGCAATGTTAGAGTCTGCTTCCAATGGTCGCTCATATTTAAGCGAGTTCCATTGTGTAACACCATCACCGATTTTCAGACGCGAGGTATCAAGTTCGATACCAAGTTCGCCTTGGGCGAGGATAGGGTTGACGTTTGCCCACTGCTGAGCGCCGTCACGTCTTAATTGGATTCTATTTGCCATTGCTTATCGAACGCTAGCAGGATCAGGTGTCTCTTGTCTATTTATACCCAAAACAAAAGGGGACCCGAAGGTCCCCTTACTCATTCTTCGGTTGTTTCTTCTGGTGTGTCTTCGTCGGGTGGATGAAGGTATTCCAGAGTTTCGATTGCTCCCATGAGTTTCAGAGCGGTCTGTTCGTTCTCACGAATCTTTTGTTGCATCTCTTTCGTCTCTTGAATGATGTTGTTATAACGAGTACGAAAGTTATTCAGAAGATCCTGGGGATCTTGTGTTTCAGTCACGTCAGCAGGCATTACTTACTCTCCTTGTTTACTAATTGCAAAAGTAGACTCTTGATGTCCGACACATCAGATTTTAGATCATTCACCTCTTGTTGTAAAGAGGAGAAGTCTTCCTTTTTCTTTTGTCTTTCTCGATAGGACTGCATGTAACTATCATAGACATCCTTATCGCGGAGGAGGATAGCATTAGAATCCTTGTCTCGGTAGAGACCACGGTTCTCGTCCCCCTCCACTGGTATATATTTAGGTACTCCGAACTTGCTCATGATGCGAATGCGATTGCTCTCATATCTTTGATCAGTGGTACTTTCGCTTGGTTCTTAGACTTCATTACGATCTTGATCTGGAATGCTTGGAACTCCTCGCCTTCGACCACGTATTCAAAGTCTTCCCACTCTTCCTCACCGACGTTAGTTGAACCGATATCGGGGACTGGGATCTTCTGGAAACCAATATCATTCATCTGTTTCTCGGAACCAGGTTTCTGGATACGATAGTAGATGTCAATGTTAGAGTCACCATAGCGTTGCATGGAGACCATCACACGGATAGATCTGGAAACGTTAGCAAGTCTAGCAACTCTTGTCAAATAAACAGCGTCGTTCTGATCACCGTAAGGCAGTGTGGACACATCGCCTTGTGGGTTGATCTCAGATTGCAGACCCAGTACCTGAGGTCCACCTTCCCAACTGTTAATCTTGTTAGATGTTGTGATCACAGACACACGGTCGAGGTCAACCACAGGAGAGAGGTTGTTCTTACTGGTGTCGAAAGCGATCTTCATGGTCAAGGACTTGTTACCTTCCAGTTTGTTTGCTTCATTAATCTTGGAGCAAATGATTCTGGGGTTGTCGAAGTAGTTCTCATCATTAAGTTGGATGTCATCATATACACCGTTGTTCACGAAGGATGCTTGGTCAACAACAGTTCCACCGTTACCGATAGATGTACCAGATGTAGTGTTCAGTGTCGGAGAAACACCAGTCTCCTTGAACTGCATGATCTGGATGGTAGGTGTGATCAATTCAAACGGGATGTTCTTAGTTGCCGACACTCTATAACCACCAGTTCTAATACCAGCAGTTGCAACAGAAGTGGTAACCAAAGTGTAAGAATCAGTTGTGGGATCTTGGATGCTGGTGTGTACCTTGTTGATTTCCGTCAGAGGAATGCCATCCAGGTTGTAACAGGCAACCGTAGTACCAGTAGGCCACTCGGCGGCAGCAGTGCCGTCATTTGCTCTACCAGAAGGTGCGACAGTAATAGTCTGACCGTCATCACTGATAGCAGAGTATGCGATCACTTCCTTAGTGACCAGAGGCAGGATCTCAAACCAACCCTCAGTAGCACCGTCAGAACCAGGCAGAGCGCCCACACGAGGAGGTGCAGGTCTAGACGTGAGCATAACATAACCAGGGTTGGTGGTAGAGATTGCTCTACCATTCACAATCTTATGGAAAGATCCAGCATTAGCGACACTAATTGTAGTAGCACTACTAGACAGAGTTGCAGTCAACTCGGTCGGCGGAATCTCAGACTCAACGTTCTTGATCTCAACGTTGTTGGATCTGTTGTGCATACCATGGTTCGGATGGATAACTGCAACCTTTCTATCTTCTGTACGAGTAGAAGGAGCAACGGCAGGGTATGCAACGTAGGAGTCACCACTGTATACAGCGGAAGTCATTGTGCCTGACACACCACCTGGTTCAGACAGGGTGTCATTAGCGGTATCAAACTGACTATCAACATAGTTAGCAGTGATAGTCTGTGTTCCTGCATCGTAGGCAGTAACCACAGCAGTAGCACCAGAAGAAGAACCAGTGATAACGTTACCTGCTTCAAATGTGCCGTTGTTGACGGTGGACATTACAATAGTAACGATAGACTGAGAAGACTTCAATGCTTGGAACGGATCTCCGTTACCATCGAGGAAACCTTGCTCAAAGTCACCGACGATACCCGTCACAGTCATTGTCTGTGGGTTCGAGGTGGAGTCAAACTCTTCGATTGTGCCCTCAGCACCAGAAGGAGTCTGGATAACACGAGCACCAATCGTGAAGTTGTAGGATGCACCAGTCGGGAATGTGATCTGTTGCTTGGGTTGAATAGTAACGAGAGGGTTGACGTTCAGAGAACTGATACCATCGTTACCAAGACCCAGTTCGGCGTTGGTAAATGTTGCATTACCAATCGTACTCGTATTGAAGACAGCACGATATAGATTGAACTTCAAGTCTTCATACTGGTCAGCGGTCCACGTAGATGCGTTCTGTGATTTGAACAGAACACCAGCGTAAGGCTGTTCAGAGATCGTTCTTGTACCAGTGATGTCAATGTCACCCATACGTGAGATCCAAACCTTATATTCATTAGAGTCAGAGAACAGCACGAAGCAATGTTCCTCAGACTCAGGGATGAATACAGGTGCAGGGAAGTTAAATCTGGTAGCGATAGAAGCGTTATCAGAAACTTCAACCTCACTGGGTTTCAGAGTAACATCAGAGAAGGGCAGGATGTCCTTGGTCGGATAACCATTTTCCATAGGACGGATCTGCATAGAGATGGGAATCTTGGTATCCTTTGTACCGAAGAAGATATCCACACCTGTCACAAATGTACCACCTTGCTCTTCCAGCAAGAAGGATTGTGCCAGAGGGTCCCACCAACCAACCTGTCTGGTGTTGGTACGAACAGAACGAACTGTTCTTCTTTGTGTAACGGTGTCTCTAACAACACTGGCGTTACGAACAGCAAGGATGTTTTCTTGCAGAGTGTTGAGTGTACCTCTTGCTGTGTATTCTGCCTCAGCCGCAGAGTCAACAGCACCTGGCAGTCTGCTATCTTCCTCAGAAGAAGACAGACGGAAGACTCTGGAACCAGTTGCCCAACGAGGGTTAGCATCGTTAGCGGGGTTAGGAATCCAGAAGGCACCCTTGATGATACCAACCAGGTCAGATACAAGACGACGGTCCTTGACCACAGCACGAGCACCAGATGTCTGACCTTGCAGAACCTCACCAACTTGGAAGTTACCGAAGAAGTTGGGGTTCACAGTAGCAGAGAGAACTTCGGTGTCGATGTTCAGAACACTAGTCTGTGATGCATAAGAGTCGGGCAGAGCATCATTGGTTGCACTGTATGGGTTGGTTGTCAAACCATCATTAGGTGCAGCAACACGGAATCTGCAACCAGACTTACGACCAAAGACAGTCTCACCGATCACAAACGGTGTTTCGTTAGTGTCACTATCCTCAGAAGAGTTCTTAACGATCTCGATCAACTTAGGAATAATGTAGTTCTGTACGTTGTCGTTATCGAAGAATGCATACATTCTGGTCTTAGGCTTCACACGCTCAACGTCGAAACCGACGTTACGAGAGCGGATCCATGGGATGAATGTGCTATCGATAATGCTGTCACCCAGTGAGCGACGGTCAATTCTAGGAACAACTCTGAGTCGAGTACCAGATCTAACCTGACGACGTGTGGTAACAGTGGTCTGAGACGCCATAACACGTCTAGGCACACCACGAGCAAAGGAGGTCTCTCTCCATGTTCTGCCGTTTTGTCTTCTAGTACCAGTCCAGGTAGTTCTCCAAGCACGCCACTGTACAGGTGCGAAACCTTGGTTGTTGACATTCAGTCTCTGTCTGGTTGCTTGGAAGTTACCTTCAATAGTGGTAACACGAACAGGAGCACGACGTGTGTCAGTCCAGTCATCCGATGCAGGCAGAAGGTCGATACGACCGATGAAAGTAAACACGTTGAACGGGTTCACGTTCTCCAATCTAGAAGCATACGGTTGAACGATGATTGCTTCGTTTTCGTATGGCAGTGTCAGGACGTTAGCGCCGATCTTACCACCCAGTGCAGGGTTGTCTCTCCACCAGACCAGGTTGCTAGACAGATCGGTTCTGTATTGCAGAGCAACGTTGGTAGTATAGTGTGACGGTCTGAGGATGCCCTCAGTAAAGTCCATCGAACACTTGAAGTCCTGATTATTAACATCAGAAGAAGAGTGATCGGTGAAGTCATCTACTAGGAATCCATTCTTCAATCTATCGAAACCATCAGAGTCAAACGCTTTGAGGTTTCTAGCGTCAGATTCCAGCAGTGACAGAGAAGTATAGTATTCCAGGGACTGCAAGCGGCGGTCCATGTTACCGATGTCTTCCATCGTGTAACGACGCTGCTGGTGCAGTGTGATCAGGATATCTTCATCTACATCATAAACATACGGTTCGTACTGGATCTTCGCCAGCAGCATAGCGTTGTCAATGTCATCTGCTTCTGGGGGATCCTCAGCAGGGACACCCTTAGACAGTTTCAGATCACCATCATGTGCCATGAACAGTTTATCCTGTCTAGGCAGATAGTATTCATAGTCAAGACGAATCTGCTCTTCTACCTTAGGAATGTTGAAGATGGTAGAACCACCTGCACCACCAGCAGAAGTGAAGACACGAGAATCAAAGTCAAGAGACTTACAGTTTGTATAGTAAGGTTGTTCAACTGTACCAGATCCAGAAGCAAGTTCACCAACAGCAGGACGGAAGTCCAGAGTATCAGTCAGATACTTGGTGTTACGATCAGTTCTTTCTCTGGGGATCTCAGCAAAGTTGATACCAGTATAAGATTGGTTGGTAAAGTAATCACCAGATGCTTCGTGGATGAAGTAGTCAAACACAACTGCCAACTTACGCTTGGGTTCAGATGTGCCTGCCTTTCTCACCAGTTTGGAGACGCTGTAATAGAAAGATGTCTTGTTGGCATCGAGTTCAAAGTCAGCAGTGATGTTCTTAGAACCTTGTTCCAGAGCACCATCGCCGTCATCAATAACAGCAACGAGGTTGTTCAGATCATCATCGAAACCATCGATTGTTTCACCAGTGTTGAAGAACTCAGTAGAAACAGGTACAACATACAGTCTGTTATTAGCAGCGTTGAAGGATACCACACGCGCTCTGGCGTTAGAAGTACGACCAACAACCACAGAACCATTGTCAAAGAAGACGTTTTCTGTCAGGGTGATGTAAGGAACCTTAGCATCTTCATCGTTCTCAGACTCATAAACGGCGTGCAGTTTATACACATCGTTCAGAGCAAAAGAGATTTCTTCGTCTTCGATACGAGTACCATACAGGTTACCGTATGCCAGACCATAAAGAATAACGTCATTCTGATTTCTGGTGCGAATGACCTTCATGGTCCTCATCTTCGCAGCAGTCTTAATCTTCTTAGATACTGTGTTCACAGACACAGCAGCGTTCAGAGTTACCTTAGTGATGTTGTTTACTGAACCACCAGAACCATCATTCAGACCAGTAATCAGCAGAGACTGTCTGTTAGCACCAAAGGACACACCGATAGTCGGGTTCTGCTTTTCAGATTCCTCTTCAATGTCAAGGTTAGTGCCAACTGCCCAACCATAACCAGTGTTGTCGTTAGCACCCTGGGTAATAGTCAGGTTATAGTTCTCACCATCAAGGGTAGTAAACTGCTCGTTCTCAGGCAGCGTGAAGGTCACGTCACCAGAGGAGAGGGGCTTGTCCTTAAACGTCTTGATAACAACGAACGATTCGTCAGATACCGACTTGATAGCACGCTTCGGCATGTCGATAGCAAGTTCACCATCTCTGTTAATCTTCTCAGTGAAGTAAGGACGGAGACGTGTTACCTGGGTGGCAGGATATTCACCATCAGTAATACTACCCTTTGTCAGAGAAGTATCAAGTTCTGCGGTCTGTGTACCGAAGTCAAAGACAGGTGATAGACCAGTATTCTTTCTATTGAGTGCTGTGAATGCGATGTTGGCAGGATCAATACGCTTAATACGAAGTGAAGTGCTACCTTTATTATCTGTCGCAGTTGGTGAAATGACATCACCAGCACGAAGGTCAGCAGAGAATACAGTATCGAAACCAACAACGTCTTGATCGCCTGCCTGATCAACAGTAAGAGTCTTACCAATCAAAGACAGAGATTCTGTCAGGGCAAGAGAAGCAGTGAAGATAACTGTGCTGTTGGTGCTGGACTCATATCCAACCAGTTGTCTGACATCAGATCTCTCATAAGGATATACTGCATTCAGTACGTCCAGAACACGTCCGTCACGTTCGATAACTTCACCTTGCTGGAACTGACCAGACACCTGGTGAACCATTGCATAGTCAGCAGCGGCAGAGTGTACATAACCTCTGGCACCAGAAGAACGACCCACCAGCATCTCACCATCAATGATGGTCTGAGAGGAAGCGAAGTTCAACGCAGTGAACATCTGGATATCGAAGAGGAAGCAATTATACTTATTGCCATCCTTTTCAAGTTGCAGGACTCTTGCCTTACCAATCAGATTACCCCTGACAGTATTAGAAGGACCAGTACCCAACCAGTCATCTCTAAGGTCAACAACCTGATAGCATTCTGTTACGTTCTCACCAGAGATACGAGGCCAACCCCAGACATCATATACCTGAACTGCCTGTGACAGATCGACAGGTACAATCTGGTTCTGACGACCAACAAAAGTACGAGGTTTAGGAGTATCAACATAGGTAGGTGCCAGAATCTGTGTTCTGTAACCTTTTACATATGCTCTACCAGGACCAACTTCAAGGGCAGCCCAGTTCTCAGATGCTGGTTGTCCCTCAGCAGAGGTCTCACCAGGTGTATAGACACCATTGTTAAAGTTATCATTCAGGTGCTCTCTGGCACGTACGTCGAACGTATCGACAACATAGTCACCATGCGTTTCATATGTCCTACGAGCAATCGACTTCTCGATCTCGTTATATTCCGTACGGTCAACAAAGTTCTCAACAGTCGAGTTCCTGATGCGAAGCAGTTCGATGAAGTTTTTGTCTGTCTCGTCATCGATTGGCTTCTTAACAAGTTGAGTCTTAATTCTGAATCGGTGAGCACCAGGAGCCGAGTAATTGGATGCACCAATGGCGTTGTCTGTGAGAGACGGGTCATCCTCAGGTGTGATAATTGACTCGCTAACTTCAAATCCAACTCGGTAGGACGGGTTGTTGGTGTATTGGTCAAGGATAATGTACTCTGATTGGATATCAACAAAGTGTCCACGAATGAAGTAAACACCTTCACTGATGTAAGCAGTAGAACCTATCTGAGCAGCGTCTACGGGCAGAAGTTGAGCAAACGGAGAACCAGTCTCGATCAGAGTATTACCAAAGGTAATCTCCTGTTCAGCAACCAACTGTTCATTGTTTTGGAACTTCTTAGTTGTTACATCAGATGTAGTATCCCCAGATTCTACGTACTTGATGTAAAACGTGATGTAACCACGATCACTAGATGTGGCAGGAATAGAGTAAAGAACCTTTGCCTTAATACCTGTGGTGAGACCTTCAATGATCTTACCTTCAAGTTGAGTTCTATAAGTTTCAACGTCCACACCCAGGAATGCCTGCTGGATGAGGATACAATCAACGTTCAAGTCATAACCGACCTGACCAGGGATGACCATCGCACCCTCTTTGAAGAGGTGCTGACCCATTGCTTCGATCTGATTCTGCAAGATCGACTGCATGGTCGTAAGTTCCCTTGCCTGAATCGGGAACCCAGGGCGGAAGAGAACTCTGTAAAAGTTCTTGTCCTTATCGAAATCGTCGAAGTAAGGAGCAATGTTTAGATTAGTATTCTGGGGCATCTCTTAGAACTCGATTACGATTTTGATATCTTCAATTTGGTCACCAGCACGAGAAATCGCGCCTCTGTTATCTATATAGATGATTTCGCCAGAGTTAGGTTCGATCTCTGACTTTGCATAACCATTGGTGAAGGACATACCAAGATCGTACTCAGTATTATTAATAATACGAGTAGATGTACCAGACACAACAGGGAAGTTAATGTCGGGGTCAGCAGATGTACCCGATGTAGAACCAGTTACGGGGTTACCGCCTTCAAACTCTGTGAGGTTACCAGTAATCTCAGGGAACACACCGTCGATTCTGTTCTGGTAGTATTTCAGAACCTTGGTTGTGGCATTCCAGGAGATAACACGACCACGAGCAGTTACCTGCTGACCACCCACAGTTCTGGACTGTGTGATGATTTCGTCAGTCTGGAACTGTCCAGTGAACGTGGGAGAGAAGATCACTGCCTTTGTAGCGGACAGTGTGATAGCAGATGTCAGTTCTGTCGTGCCATACTGATTGGGGTTGATCACCAAACCGATGCGACGGTAGTCGTTATCAGTCGGGAAGTCACCTGAACCTTCGTCGTAGGTGAACTTAGTGTTGATCATCACACGATAACCGCCAAGTTCTTTGGCAGGGTCAGAACCATGACCAGTGTCGGGAGGAATGATAACGTCGATAGCAGCACCAGTACCTGTACCAGCACCAATACCATTGACTTCATCAATAACGACCTTACCGAAAGTGTATCCAGAACCACCCGAGGTCACCGTAGCAGAAACGATCTTACCACCGTCAACCACCAGAGAAACACGACCACCAACGCCATCACCCTTGATGGGAACGTTCTCATAAGTACCGTTGTTATAACCAGTACCAGATGCTTGGATCACAACACTGTCAATCTCACCGCCAACAGCGTCACCAGTCACGGCAACGTCGCTAAGCACTGGCATATAGTCGTTCGAGAAGAACTTCAAAACCTGACCCACAGGGATCGTATACAGATACTTCCAACGATAGCCATCAGAAGTTGTGATAATACTAGTGGAGGTGCCAGTAGGCTCCACAGTAGAAGGTTTACCGTTAGGATCAGAAGGACTGGTGCCGTTATAGATGCACTTATAGACCTGATACTGCGAGTTAACGACGTAGAAGTCTGCGTCATACAGTTTCGTAGCACCTGACGATGCCGTCTTGGTCGAAGAGTAGTCATGACGATACATATCATAAACGTAACCCAGACCACCAGTAGTTTGCTCTGGGGGAGTCCAGTCAATACGACGAACAACCTGAATGGTATCCGAAGCAAGAACACGCTTCAAAGAGATCATGTCGGAATAGGTATCCGAAAACTCTTGGAACGAGTCAACAGGAGTCGGTGGTGCATTCTCGTTGTCCCATTCTTGGGGACGACCGATAAACACATAGAGACGATCTCTATTAGCGCCTGCAACCAAGTCGGACTGCGTGGGATCAGCACCTTCCAAAGATTTAATGAATCTCTTCGCAGTGAAAATCCTAAATTGATCTGTTAGAAGTGCCATCTTTCAGCAATTACCTTCCTTTTATTTATGGGGTTTACTCAGGTTCAGTTCTGACGAGATTAGTGTACTCTTGTTTGACAAACTCACCAGTAGCACCTGACGACTGACCAGAGAGAGTGTCGGAAGTCGTGAACTTATAAGTGTTGCCATTGTTGGTAATCTCTTTCAACTTGATATAGTGATATCCAAAGGAGTCTGCCTCTGGATTGATTGCCTCAGCAACAACAGCAGTGACACCTGTCGAGGATCCAGTGACGGTTTCTCCGACAGAGAACAAGGTATTGTTCCAGTTCTTAATTTGAATAGTGGTTGTAGCAATATGCTCAATACCATCACCCAGTTCACCAGCAGTAGAAATAGTTGCAGTCAGAGGAACCAGGTTGGAGTCATAGATTTGATCGCCTTGCTGGAACAGAGTAGTGTTCTGACCACCAACTGTTTCTTCAATACCATACAGAGAGGAAGCAATACCGCCGTCAAGACTGATCTCGTTCTCGAAGTCTGTATCAGTATTTACCAAGTCGATGATACCGTCACCTGCACCATCTAATTCATCATCATCTTCAAAACGGAATCCTTCTAATGTAGAGAGAGGATCTGTAAAAGTGACAATACTCCCGTTTTCATCTTCAATCAAAACGTGAGGTTCAACACCTGTACCAGACGAAGCAGAAGAACCTGCAATGAACTGAATCACAGCAGTGCTTTCATTGGATCTACCACCATCAATGAAGGCCAGTTCATCAACTTGGAATGTCAGGAACAGTTCTCTGGTATTAGGACGCCAGTCGTAAACGATAGCAACCTTGTTACTCTTATCTTCTTCAACTCTTCTAACACGGTCAGACACCGTGAAGGAATATCCAGAGATACCTGTATTGGGATCCGTAGCAAGATTATCAAGGATCACACGCTGGTCATAACGGAAGTTGATACCTCTATCACATCCAGTAAAGGAAATCGCTGTTTTACCTGTATATCTAACAATCTCCGTTCCAACTTGAAACTTACCAGAACCAGGGAACGCATTTGTGGTTTCTACATATATTGTTCCATCATTTGCCTCAACATCTCTGATGATGGCAGTCATATTGTAGAAGTCAGAGACAAGAGATGTTCTGTTTCTCTGCGCTCTGATCAGGTTGGTATCACGAGTAAAGATAACCTGAGGTGCAGAAGTATATCCACCACCAGGATTTAGTAGGTTGATATTAGTGATTCTACCTAGATTGATCTCTGCCTCAGCGGCAGCACCAGATCCACCACCACCGATGATTTGTAGAATAGGAGGAGTCTCGAAGAACTCACCTTCTTCCGATACCGTAATACTTTCAATAACACCGAATTGGTTGACCTCAGCAACACCTTCGGCACCTGAACCACCGCCACCACCAGAGATAACAATAGTAATATCTTCGGAGGTATAGTTTCTGCCGTTGTTCTCAACAGCAAGACCAGTCACACCACCAGTGACAGGAACTAGTTCTGCACCAGATCCACCACCACCTCTGAGGTATGCCTCAGCGTTGAAGTATCCATCACCAGGTTGATTGACCTGCAAGAAACTAACAGAACCATCAGCATTTAGGTAAATGTTAGCATCTGCATCAGTAACACCTGGGTCATTACTAACGATATCTAAACGAAGAGGATCGTACCCTTCACCAGGATCGATTACATCAACAGAAAGAATTTCACCGTTATCGGCAATATTTGCCCTAAGAACGGCGTCTCTGATAGGGGTGCCACAATTACCAATAGACAACCTTGGTGGGTTGTTGGGGTCATACCCACTACCACCATTCGTTACGATAACGTCCTTAACTCCATATACAGAGTTAAAGACGGGCTCGATAGTTGCACCTGATCCTGGGACTGTTCTTGGCATTAGACCACTACGATATTACCGACCATGAGAGAGTGAATGTTGCACTGATACACATATGTTGTACCAGCAGCAAGCGTCTGAGGAACTGTCCAGTATTGGACTCCATTGATAGAACCAGTAGTTCCACTAATCTGAGAACCACCGTCAGAAACTCTCAGTTCCAAGGGGTGTCCAGCACCAGTCTGATTATCAAATCTGTATGTAAATCCACGATACACATAGATCGTAGGATCACTTGCATTGGAAAGACCAGGACCATTCACAGTATATGCTGTGCTACCAGAAGCAGTGAAAGCATAACTGATAGCGGGGGACGCTACTCCTTCATATGCAGATGCTCCCCGAATGAGGGACTGTCCTTCGTTGATACTGGGTAGCGCGACAGTGTTAGTAATAGTAAGCGTTGACCCAGAAAGCGCAGTAGTGATCCCAGTGCCACCAGCAATCGTGAAAGAAGAATCAGCGGCGTCAGCAGTATACGAACCAGTGTCTCCCGACAGACTTTGAAGGACATTTTGAACTACGTTAGGTGCGTTGTTGGTGATAGTGATAGCACCAGCATTCAAGTTAGTAGTAATTCCAGTACCACCAGTAAATGTCAGTTGGTCGGTGGTAGTTGTTGCAGTCGTAGTGCCGTTATCAGCGCCGAAGGTGGTGAACACATTCTGGTCCAGGTCACCCAGGGTGCCTGTCATATCAATAGTAAGAGTATCACCAACCAGAGTAGTGGAGATGTTAGTGCCACCTGCAATAATGAGGGTATCATTAGGAGCAGAAGCAGTGGTAGTGCCAGTATCAGCATTGACAGTCTCGAAGAGATTCTGTGTGGTGCCACCGCTACCACCTGTTCCTTGCTCATCATTAGCAGGAGACCACTTACCAGTGGATTCAACCCATTTCAGAACCTGACCGTCAGACGGACCACCATTTACTGTGGTGTCTACATCAGCGAGAACAGTGATGCTCTGGGTTTCATCTACCAGAGGGATCCAAGCAGCAGAGTGAGCGAAATATCCTTTACCTGTGCCATGTACATGGGCAAACATACCATGATGGTTAGTTGCATCAGGTAGATCTGCTAATTCGGCATAAGGTGCATACCATTTGAGGTATCCATCATCACCATCAATATAGGTATATGCAGAACCAGATCCACCTGCCCACAGTTGGATGTCGCCAGTGCCAGTCTGTTTAAGTACGATGGCATCTGCACCATCAGACTGAATCTCATTACCATTGGTATCAAGATTACCAGTCAGCAGGTTATAGTCTGCCCCACGGAAGGCAGGAGTAGGAGTGGTGCTCCATTGGAGAACCTGTCCCTCAGTAATACCAGCACCGATATCAATTAGAATCTCAGTGTTGTTACCAAGACGTTCATATAGTTCATCAAAGTTAGCATTATATTTGATAGCACCGTCTCTTAGGGTATCACCTGTCCCATCATTTGCCGAAGATCCAATACCGACTAACTGCTTTGTCATGATCGTTCTTTTTTTACAGTTCTATTTATGTTGCGTCAAACGAGGTCTGAGTAGTAGAGAACTTAACCTCAGTAGATGAGAAGTCTGCATCACCCTGACCGTCACCGAATCCAGTTACGGTGAGTGTCGCAACGTCAGATGTCAGTGGTGAGTTTTGTGCAGGTGTTACACCCAGACCCAAGGGACCACGCACTTCACATCTGAATCTATATCCAGACATGTAGTTAAGTGCGGTGAACTGATAGGTCGCATCAGTTGCACCAGTAAGCACAGCAAAGGAGAATCCACCATCAGTAGATCTATACCACTGATAGGACTTGGGTCCGTCTTCTGGAATAATAGAAGCGGTAATGCTGAATGTGACTGTTTGTCCAACGTTGATGGTAACATTCTGCGGTTGCAGAGCGATCTGGATCGTTGCTGGGACAACAGTTCCACCACCACCACCTTGATCTGGGGGAGGGGGTGTAGCAGCACCATTGTTTGGTGGTTGATCTAATACCTCACGAGACGTGGTTCCCATGAGATATGGAAACACTGCTTCTAGGTTATTCTCACTGTCTAATTCAGTGGTTAGAAAGTAAGCATATGTACCATCTTGGAACTCTGGTGTAACACAGAATCTTCCATTATGGATGTCCATGTTACCAAGACCCTCAGAGTATTCCCAGTCTTGAATCAGAGACCCAGCAGGGGGGTTCTGCTGACTATCACCATAGATAGGTCTGCCTTCTATTTCTTCTGATCTAACTCGGTAAGAACTAGTTGCAAGACCTATGTCACTATCGTTGTCCCAAGGATCTGAATACAGATAAGGACCATAGATGGGAAATCCATCGAAAGCATAACCAAGAATCTTAGAGTGACCATCTGGATGTCTCATATTGTCGCCATTGTACTGAGATGATCCATAGTAGTCGTTATACGATGCCATGACGGAGTTATCCTTCCAGCATTCTAGGAAGTGAGTGTCATGGTAGTGATATTGTCCTGTGTTCTCTGGGTGACCACCACAGTTGTCATCACCAAAACTTACGGGTGAATCTTCGTAGTGGGCATTCCAGTTGAATCCTGATGGTGGGTTTCCACCTGCACCTGCTGAGGGGTTGAAAAATACGACACCATTAGCAGCCACCCCAATAGCACCGAGAGGTGTATTAGTGCGTCCATTCCTTTGATCATAATAAGTGTATGTGCCAGCATGACCAGATCTAGTAAAGTCCATGATCAGTTCCAAATACTGATCACTGGCACGCCAGAACTCACCTGCCACAGCAGTCTGCTGTGTTCCTCTATATGTAAACACTGCCTTGTGTTCATCAGGAGTGCCTTCATCAAACACAAATAGAATCTTATCACCGACTCTGATAGCAGAACCCAACAGAGTGTTGTCATCTACTGATAATGGAATCGTGATAAAGAAACCATCATGAGCAAAACTATTGTCGTCAAATGTTCTAGTAACACCAAAGGTGCCACCTCTATAATAAAAGTCGTGATTAAAATCCTGCTCAGTTACCTGATTTGGATTATTGACGTTAGGAAACGTACCGTAGAGGACGGGATCGGGAAGACCATCGCCATCTACGGTGAGCGTTCTAGTGCCAGCGTTATATTCAGCGGTTGCTGTCATTGGACTTTTTGACTATTTATTGGAAGATCTGAGTCGGGTTGAAGTTGGTGATGATAGTAGCACCAGTCTGAACTGTGAGGATCACAGAGTTGGAGTAGACAGGTGTAGCACCAGCAGCAGTGATTGCCACGCGGAATTCATCACCGTCATCTGCCTGTTCAGCAGCATTAGATGTGTAGACCGCAGTGTTCTGACCAGTAATGTTGTTCCAGTCAGTTTCGCCATACTGCTTACGCTGCCACTGATAGTTCAGAGGTGTAGTTCCAACTTGGTTATCAGAACTGTTCACAAACTGACCGACAACAGTGAACTGAGCAGTCTGACCCTGGTTCACAGTCACGTTCACAGGTTGTGTCACGATGTTGATGTAACCAGGTGTGATGACAATCGGGTTGCCCTGAGGGTCAGTACCTTCGCCAGCGTAGGTATCAAAACCTTGGTTGACAGCAGGTCCAGTCGGGGGCACGAAGTCATCATCAACAGTAGTCTCAACTGTGACAACTGGTTGTGCATAACCAATACCAGGAGTCTTCACGTCGATTCTCAGGAGACCCATCAGGGCGCGAATACGACCGTCGAAACCAGTAGAGGAAACCACGTCCACGTTCGGGCGCGAGGTATAACCATCGCCAGGTGAGGTGATGATTGCTTTTGTGATCTCACCAGACTTGATGCTGGCAAGAGCAGAAGCACCACGACCCTTGACGGTTCCTGTGTACTCAAAGGTGATCAGAGAGTTCGAGGATTCAATCAGAGCGACTTCACGTTCGTCTGCCTCACCTTCGATTTGCAGAATATCACCTGCTTCGATCGGAGGTACGACAGTTGCTGCGATCACGTCAGCGTCAGAACCGATGTAGGAGAAGGCAACAAATGTAGATCCTGCACGAGGAATCTCAGCGAAGATGATTCTAGAACCAACCAGTTCGTAACCAACACCAGGTTCCTGAATCACACCATTGAGCGAGACGATGATGTTGTTCTCAGGCAGGATAGTGTTGGACGACACACCTTCTGTCAGAGTCAGGGAGTAGAAACCACCCTGATACTTCAAGTTGAAGGACGAACGCAGAGAGTCAAACTCGAAACTGATGTCATCGAGTTGTCTCAGTTTACCCACGTAGTAACCAATGAACTCAGAACCAATAGTGGGAGGTTCAGTGAAGGAGATCGAGTCAGAGAACGCTGTGTAGGCGTAGTTTGCACCAGGAGGTTGCAGCACACCGTTGACGAACACGAGCATGTGTCCAGCAGGATCTGGGAAGTATGCTTCGCCGTTGCTGACAGTAAGTTTGAAGGATGTCTCGGTGCCATCGAAACCACGGAAGTAACGATCGCAACGACCCAGCAGACCCTTCGCCTGCGTGACACCAGCAGACCAACCATAGTCAGACTTGATAGTCAGGTTAGAGGGGAAGTCTCCATTGACATCTTCCAACCAGATGCGACCAGTGTCACCACTGATTGCCTTACCTGCGACCTTACCATAAGAGGTGTAGTTGGTAACCTGAACGCCAATGATGTCACACTGAATAATAGGGAAGTTGTTGAGGTTCTCAAACTTACCAAGACCACCAGTCAGGAGTTCATTAGGATCTGTGGTTGTAGTACCATCAGCAGCAGCACCATAGGGAGTCAGGTTAGCGATCCAGATCTTGTGGATGCTGTTGTCAGGATCGTAGATGTAATCGGTAACAACGGCGGTCCAACCAGGGATCTTAGGAGTAGAACCTGCGAGCAGATAAACCAGATCTCCCTTCTTGAAGTCGCCCTCAAAACCTTGGTCTCTCAGGACATTACCAACATCACACTCGATAACTTTCTCAGCATGTACGAACTGGTTGAGTTCGATTTGCTGGAATCCCTGAGCGGTGATGTAGGCGATATCGAGGATTCTGTCAGTGATAGAACCGTAGATGATGTCACCATCGATGAAGTCATCTTGCAGTGTCTCAATGTCGATCGTAATACGACCACCCAGGTTGCTAGTCAAAGAACCAGCAGAGTTTTCATAAGAAACGATGTCTGCCTCAGCACTATTTCCCTTGTTGAAGATAATTTCGCCGTTAGAAAATGCGCCACGATCAATGTTGACTAGCATACGATCTTCGTTAGTGCCAGTCACGACTGCTGTCTGAGCACTATCTACACCTTCCAGGATGTCAGCAGCAGTAAAGGAACCTGTGACATTCTCAACGTAGATCCAACCCTCATCCTCATTATCGCCCGTGAGGACAGAGGTTTGAAGGACTGTACCGAAGTTTGTACCAGCACCTTGGACCTGAACTCTTTCACCCACGGTGAAGCGACCAGTTGCAGTGTTGATGTAGATCTTCTGGTAGAGTTTGACGATCTCTGCTTCGTTGTTTCTAGTTCTAACAATCTCAGAAGAGGCGTTAGAAGTAGCACCCACAACCACGTCTGCGAGACCAAATGTACCGCTGATGGGGTTGTCAATGTCAGGTTGACCGTAAGTTTTGGCAGTACGAGTAATGCCTGTTCGTACGGGAAGACTCAGTTGCTGTGTGCCTGTCAGAGAAGTGTCAAGAGCGAAGTCACGGAAGCGAGCATCATGACGGATCTCCTTAGTGATCTCAAACTGTGTTGGCGTAGCATTGAGAACGTAGACATAATCTACATTAGCAAATGCAGGTTCAACGTCGCTAGATGCAATCGCGTACGTGAGAACATCACCACGAGAGTAGAAGTTAGGACGCTGAATAATGACTCTGTTCTCTCTTCTCTCGAATGCCGTTTCGATATTCGGAGTATTGATGATCAGGTCAGGATCAGTGTTCCAGTCAGTACCTTCGTCATAGAGATTCTGTTGGTTTGTAACGTGAGTATTGTTAGTCCACTGAACAGTGTTCTGAGTGGGAGGTGTGCCTCTGCTAATCGCATAATATGCGAGGTTCAGAGAACTATCAATCTTGAATTGTGTAGATTCCTTCTCATATTCATAACGATTTTCGATCGCATTTGTACCTTCGTGCGTGGGATCAAGATAAATGTCATAACCATACCACTCACCACCAACACTACGATCGTTGTAATCATCAAGAACACGCTTGCAGTATTCACTGATTCTTGTTACAAACCACAGAAGATGCTGCTTAGTAACATCAGGGAACGCGATGAAGTTACCCTCACCATCAAACCACGTATTGACGATTCTCAGGATACCATTGTTACCGCCAGTGTTCATGTCGATGAGCAACCCATTGAGTAGGGTGTCAGCGAAGGACTGTTCGGCAAGAGTTGCTGGATATGCAGTTTGCACCTCAGCGAACGACTTAGCAGAAACAGCGTGCTTGTTGAAGAGAATTCTTCTTGCAGCAGACTTGTCAGAGTTGCTGCCACCACCAAGACTGCTGGTCATCAGATCGAACAGAGTCTCAACAGCACTGGTCACGTTCTCGCAAGTGTAGAACTGATATTCGCTGTTGCCGTTGTAACCTGCGTCACGAGTAATTGTAGTCAGGTAACTAGGAGCAGGAGAGTTGGATGCAGCAGTTGTGATGGTCTGAATGATAACATCAAACAAGTTCTCGATAGTTGCTGCTTGTGATGCACATGCTTGGTTCCAGTCGCTGCCAGAGTCATAGGTGATAGAAGTATCACGCAGAACCATCTCAGGCGAATACTTGACAGGCCAGATGTTGGGCAGTGTCTTGGAGATTGTGCCATCAGTAATGCTAGCGGGCGTGGTAATTGTGTCAGTCACAATCGACATCAAAGATGTCATGGCAGCCGCTACGTCGGCACAAGGAGTTACAGTGTCAGTATCAGCAGTTACGACATACCCACCCTGGTTATAGGGGAAGAAGTCGAGATCAGCAAAATACTTCTGAGTGTAACCATGACCAGCAGTGATGGTGATCGGTTGATCTCTCATCACAGTGATGGCAAGGTCTCTTGCCTTCTCGAAGATCCAGATAGACTCAGCACTTTGAGAAGTAATATGATCGAGACTGCCATTGGTGACATAGAACTCAGCAGCACGGAACATCTTGTTGTTACCACCAAAGCGGAGGTTCCAGACCATAGCGTGCAGCACATCAGTTACGTCATGGACACAGTTGATGTTGCCGCCAGGAATAGTCAGACCTGGGAATTGTGCCAGACCCTGTGCGACTGCTTCCTCAGCAATCAGTCTGATGTTTCTCTCAATGATGTGTGAAGCATCAATGTATCTGTCGTCAGCACCGTTCTGCTCATAAGTCTCTACATCAACAGCATCGATCGAAGATGTGCCAACTCCACCAGGAGAGACAGTACCACCAGCACCACCTTCTGCCTGATAAATGTAGAGATTGTCACGTCCGAAACCATTACGCATGGTCAGGATGCAAATCTCAGCAGCAATCTTATACACGTCGATAGACGCTTCAACTTCTGACTCAATGTGCGAGATGCTGGAATCCTCAGGGTTCAGATAAAGCAGGGCAGCATCATAAACGGCAGAGTTGCCACCATATCTCAGGTCATGAATGATTGCATCGATAACACCCATCACGTCATCGATGCAGTTTTGAGCGCCACCAGGAACAACGAAGTCGAGATACTTCGACAAGTCGTTCATTGTGTAAACTGCCTCGCGAGCAATTACGTGCTTGTTAGCGTCGAGCAGGTCAGCAGCGTCGATATTTCTGTTAGAAGAAGGATCAGCGTAGTTGTAACCCTTAGTGTCAATAGTGATAGTATCATCTCTATATGCTGTGCGGGTTGTCCACTGCGCCACATAGTAATCATCATGAGTCTCAGCAGGAACACCCAGTTCAGAAGCAGTGGTGCCAAAGGTCAGCAGAGTGTTGTTGACAGCGTGGAGAACCAGTTTCTTGACGTAGTTGAAAGCGTCAAGCATTGCACCGATTTCATTTTCAACGTAGATGATATTATTATTATTGTCAAGATAGAAATCAATAACATACTGAGTGGCAGAGTTGCCACCAGTAATCAAATCGGTAATAACAGCAGGCAAGATGTACTGCTTGATATCACGCTCACACTTAGAATCGCCACCAGGAATTGTAAGGAAGTCATAGAAAGTAGTTTCCTGAGTAATCTCATTCAGGATATTTGCCGAATAGTAATCATTCAGATAACCAGTAGTCTCTTCTGCGATGTAATCGCGGTTTTTCCAAATGAGGTCACCAGCGTCACGGAATCTGTTGCCCGTGGGACCAAGGATGTCAGCGATAGTGTTAGAAAGAAGAACAATCTCATCTTGAATTGCCTGAGAAGCAGGTGCTGTGAAGTTGTTCGGAATACGAAGGATGTCAGTGTACTTAGTGCCATTGTAGGTTTCCAAGTCGCTGCTAGTAGTGGTAATGACATAGTTGATTACCTCTGCTACTTCGGTCCAAGTGAAGATCGATTGCAGCAGTTCGTTACCAACGTATGCCAGGTCACCAGTCTTAGTCAGATAACCTCTACCAGCGATAACGCTGTTGTAGTTACCACCATAACGAATGTCTTCGATGATTGCTTTGAGGATATACTCCTTAGTATCACGCAGACAGAAGTTTGTACCTTGCTGGACACCAACACCATCAGCGGTGTCACCAGGCATCACAAAGTCAGGATACTTCTCCTTCATCAGACCAACAGCGGTCTCAGCGATCCAGTCGAGGTTCAGTTCGATTGTGTCAGCACACTTACGATACTCATCACGGGAAAGGTTGATATCCTCAACAATGATGGTCTTCTCGTCATAGTCGATCTTCTTGGCAGTAGCAGAAGAGTTAGTCTGACCAGTATAGGTAGCAAGTCTCTCCTGAGTGCTCATGATGATCGGCAGTTCAAAACTGAGACCGAAACTTACATCATTGAGTCCTGTGCCACTAGGATATGTGAATCCAGGTGTGAAGGTGGCGCTGTAATCAGAGACACCCTTCTTGAAGATGATATTGTCAAGGTGTCCAACAAAATTGTTGCTACCTGCTTCGTCAGCACCAATCTTGAATGCACGTTCCAGATAAGCATTGTTGTCAGTGTAATCACCACCAACTTGTGTACCATCAACCCACACCTTAGTGATGTTGGTAGTTCTGGTAACAGCAACGTGATGCCAATCAGTGGTAGTCATGTTGTGAGTACCAGTGATTTGATCACTGCCGTTATACCACCAGTTGATAGTTCCACCGTTGAGATAGAGAACAGGAGAACCATTCTCAGTAGGACCACTGGTGCGTGTATCCCACAGATATTGCAGACCAGTCAATGTGGTGGGTTTAACCCACATTTCGATAGTGAAGTCATCAGTGCCAAACTTGTTAACGTCACTCAGAGGATGAGAGAGGTAACCGCCAGCGTCGATTCTCAGAGACTTAGTGCCAGACTTGTATTCCAGGATTGTCTGAACAGCGTTAGTGGCAGTAAGTTTGGTGTTAGTGATGTACTCTCTGTTTTGCAGAGTACCAGTGATAGAGTTGGTGAACAACCATTTCAGACCAGCGTTAGCACCTTTCAGAGAGAGGCTAGCGCCCGAAGTCGCACCAGTGATGGTGTCACCAGGCAGGAAGAATCCATTACCCAGGGGTTCCTTGTAGGATATCTTAAAGACACGCAGGTTCTCATTCTCTTGGAAGGAACCATCGCTGATAACTGACAGAGCATTGATGTTGTTCAGGTTACCTGCATTGATTGCAGTAGTGGCAATCGAGGTCAGAGTATCCAGAGCAGCCTGTACGTCAGCACAAAGGGTATCGTCGTCAAAGTTAGTACCCTGAGAGTAGTTGGGATCGTATGTATGACCTTCGCTAGAAGAGGTCAAATACGGACCAGGGTATGTAGAGGGGTCATAGACCAGTGTCAGATCTCTGTCGTACAGGAGGTTGTTGATGGCAAGTTTTGCCATGTCTCTTGCCTTGTTGAAGGCAGTGATGGATTCAGCAGTCTCACCAACCAGACCGTTGCTGATGGGAGTGCCATTAGCATCAAAGTAGAATCTAGTAAACTTGACAACACCATAGTTGCCATCACCCCTGATATCCTGAACCAAAGCATCAACAAAGTAACCGATGTCACGACGACACTTAGTCTCATTGGTGCTATATGTGCTAGGTTCAGAGAGTTCAATCAGATCAGACAAGGAACCTGCAAGCAGAACCTCAGACACGTTGTCGAACAAGGTTTGCAGGGCAGACTGAACGTCGGAGCAGTTGTTAGCACCGAAGTTATCAGTATTGCTACCAGCAGTACCATAAGGGTTCCCAGGTGAAGGATCAGCAGTGATACCAGTGCCACTAGAACCACCAGTGCTACGCTCATCATACAGATTATAAGTTTGACCACCTGCTGTGTCTGTACCAGTCAGCATGTTGGTGAGAGCATTTTTCATGTAACCGAGTGCTTGCTCGAAAGCATACTCAGTTGCCTCTGCTTCATTATTAACATACAGGAAGGTAGTACCATCCTCACTGAAATACATCTGCAAGAACTTGCGGGTGTATACAGTGCCACCTTGGAACATGTCCATGGACAGAGCATCAACAAAGTGACCGATGTCACGAATGCACTTGGTCGTAGAAGGAATAGGAAGAGTAGGATACTCAACAACCATATCGTCATAAGACTTGGCTTTGATGTATTCCTTATTACGTTGAATCAGGCGGTATGCATCAGCGTATCTGCTGAACTGGTCAGTCTGGTTGTCACCAGGATAATAGAACCCAGGATGCTGAACAGCGATTTCAGCATTAGCAAAGTCAATGATCTCTTGCTTGTTAGCAGCAATTCTGTTGGCAGCGTCATACCATCTGTTCAACGCATCAGTTACAGGATTACCATAAGTAACGGTAATAGAACGGAGAGTATCTCCTGCTGCCATCGCACCACCTGTCAGGTTCTCATACTGAATTTCAGTAGAACGAACCTCTTCAAAGTCTAGGAAGTCAGCGTTGATACGATCAGTGCTATCGAGAATCTCAGTAGGTGTAATCGTTGTCTTAGAAATGTCATCCAGAATGACGTTGGTGTTAGTTAGGGAGATCAGACGTTCAAAGATCATACCGAAGAAGGTAGAACCTTTGTTGATCGTTAGAGTATCCACAACGTCACCAACTCTGGGTTGACCGTTAATGGTCTCAGTCAGAGCACCAGGAATAATAGTATCAGGATCGCCAACAGCTGTGGTGTAGATCTGAATGGTTTCATTGACTTGGATGGGTTGTCCAGACTCAGCATCCAGAGTATTAGGATCGAGATTGAATGCCTGCTCAGTCTTGGGCAGATAATAGAGAACAGGAGGAGATGCCTCAAAGTCAACTCTTACAACCTCGCCTCTTGCGCCAGAGGTTACACCAAAGAATGTATCACCTTCAACAAAGGTGTCCCAAGCACCAGAGATAGTGGCAGGACGCTCCAAGTTGATGCTAGTGATCGGATCTCTGTAAGGAGCGATACTTGTGACACGAGCAGCAATGTTAGATGCAGCAGAGTAGAAGATGTCGTTCAGGAACAGGTTGTACTGACCCGTTTCATACTCAGCAGTACCAGAAGTCTTGGACAGAACCAGAGTGTCAGAGATGTTGCCATCGAGGTCAAGATTAGTTTCTTCGACGATAGCAGTGTCTCCATCCATGTTAGTGACAGTCTCACCAAACTCAAAGATGGTCTTGTAGTTGACACTATCAACGTTCAGGATGTTAGCGCCATAACCAGCGTTGAAGAATGTGAGGTCTTCACCACGCTCGAAGTATCCATCAGACATGTCTGTCACTTGGATGCTGTTCTCGGTCAGGTCGATAGATGTAACAGTTGCTCTCGCACCTGAGGTCTGACCAGTAATTCTGTCACCGATGAGAACTGTACCGAATGTGCCACCAATGTTTTGGAGGAACAGTTTGGTGAAGGACTTGTCAATAGAACCAACCAGAGCACTGAAACCAGTTCTACCAACGTCAACACGCTCGTTCAGAGCAAAACCAGTAGAAGAACCAGAGATGTCTACAACGTCGATGCTAGTAGCGCCAGTTGCAACAACCTTAGCAGTTGTCTCAGTTGTGAAACCAGTAATAGTGTCACCGATAGAGGGGAAGATACCAGCAATAGTGTTGAGGTTCAGTCTGGTGATCGGCATAATATCGAAGTCGATATTCCTATACACGATCTTAGAATCGGGTCTAGGTGCCTCAGAGAAGACGATGCTATTACCAACAACCTGATAAGAAGTGCCAGGAGACTGGATAACGCCATTGATAGTGACGAGCAGTTGGTTATCCTTAACGATAACCTGCTCACCTTCTACTCTAAGAGGGAACGCTTTGGTAACACCATCAAACTGAGAAGAAATATCATCAATCTTCTTAACGATAGAAGTCAGAATTTCCTCAGAGTTGGTCAGTCTCTTCTTACGGAAGAGAACTTCGGAGTTATTAAAGGTCGAGTAGATCGGTTGAGCAGCGCCAAACGAGGTGATCTCGTTAACGTTAGTGTACTCATTGATGTTTACCTGCTTGGTGAAGTCAGCAGCAACCTTACGACCAGATACGTCCTTACCACCAGTCAGTGACAGTTCACCGAACATGTTGAAACCAACAGGGTGGTTGTTTTCAAGGATCTGCTGCTTCCAACGGTTGATAGGAATCTGAGACTTGATAACGTAGGAGAAGTTCTGGTAGAAGTAGGAGTCTTGGATCTTCTGAATGATCTCAGAAGGTTTACCTACATCATCAGTAAATCTACCAGCAGTTCTAGTGATAGCGTCAATGTTCAACACGCCCTTAGCAATGTTGATGTTGTCGATGATACCAGATGCACGAGAGATAACACCCTGCACCTTACCACCAACAACAAAGTCGCCATTGGGATTGGTAATTTTCAGGATCTTAGGTTGAATCTGCCAACCATCGTTTTCGGAAACAACACCGAAAGCAGTTGCACCTTCAAAGTCTTCACCTTGGAATACTTGCTCACCTTCCAGGAAGCGAGAAGTCTCAACCACTGCTTCTGCTTGACCACCGAATACCTCAGTGAGCAGCACCTGACGACCATCACCCTGAGTCAAGAAGGTAATGAAGTTACCAGACTCAGCGTCAACTGGGGTCAGTGCAAAACGCAGTTGGTCAGATTCAAGACCATTTGCCTCTCCTGCAATGGCGTAGTAGGTCTGAGTAGAAGACAGACTGGTCAAACCAACGCTACTCGGTTTCGGCAGAACACCAACAGTAGAACCAATATCCTCAGCACGGAACTGAACCTCAGCACCAGTGGTAATACCATGAGGGAAGTTAAATTGCAAGTAGTTCAAGTCGAGGTTCACAACATAGGTGAACTCAGATTTCAGAGTAACAACAGGTTGTGAAGAGTAACCAGAACCAGGATTCTTGATCAGAATCTCAGACAGTCTGTTGTTCTTAACCACTGCTTCTGCTTCGGCACCAGTACCGCCACCACCTTGGATGATAACAGCAGGTGCAGAGGTGTAACCAGCACCAGGGTTGGTGATTGTAATCTGAGACAGAATAGAAGTATTGAAGAGTTGCAGGTTGATCGGGAATGCAATCTCAGGACGTAGGGTATAGTCATGGGAGTAACCATAACCAAACTCATTGTTTTTCAGAGTCTTGATCTTACCGACTTGCTTACCAGTAAGGAACACAGCAGCGCCAGTACCCTCAGCAGGGATCACAACCTCAATCTCACCACCAGAACCCGACAGTGTGGGTCCGAGAATGCCTGGGATAGCGTCAATGTCAATAGAACCGAAAGTATACCCTTTACCAGGATCAGTCAGAGCAACTTGACTGATGGCACCAGATCCAGTCTCTGGATCGTTTTCAACGGTGATATTACAAAGACCACCTTCACCATCACCAAGAATCGGAACCTGAGTGTATACGCCAGGTGCATACTCAGTACCAGAGGCAGTAATACGAAGTTTCTCAATCTTACGATTAGAAGAGATGTCATCAATGACTGGGAGTTTCTTATAGAATCCACCAGGAGAAATCAACTTAATAGAGTTGATAGGACCGATTGCCTTGGTAGAAGTCGTAGAATAGATCGTATTCGGGACATCTTGGTCATCCAGACCGATTTCGGCGTTTGTGAACTCAGGTTCGTACAGAAGCGGGAATCTGAACTCAGTATCACTAATAACTTCGGAAATAGTGAATCTGCCGTCAAATGGGGTCTTGATAACGTCGATGAACGAATTAGCGCCCACAGGAGACGTTACACCAGTTCTAGACGGATCGAAGTAGTAAGTAATGTTAGTAACCTCACCACCGATCGTAAACTTGACCACAGGGGTCTCAGTAGCGGAAGAAAGTCCAGGAGTACCTTCACGCTCGATTACGTTGAAAGAATATTCCAGTTTGTACTGGTTGTCTTGTGCAAACGACAGATAGTAACCAAAGTTGGAAGCATCACTCATATCGAAGATATAAGAGTGATTTCTGACCAGAAGCAGTGTGGGGTGCTTAGACGAGATCTTCACACGAGAAATAGCACCTTGTGCGAATGCAGGGTCAGCAGTTGCAGTTGCTCTCAGTTTGTAGATGAAATCTCTCGAAGAGAAGACTTCTTTAACGAAGAACGAACCATTGAACTCGGCAGTAGTGAATCCTTCAACAAAGAGGATGTCATTGGTGTTGAAGTTGTGAGGAGACAGTGCAGAACAGTAAATCAGGTCAGTTCTGTTGTCAGCAGTTCTAATGATGTCCTTATTCAAGTTTACAGTCAATCTAATCTTCTTAACGGAAGAAAGACCATTGATTTCGGCAATCTTGTCGTTAGAGTCCTCTTTGATACCAGCAGTGATACTGTTACCCAAGGAAACAACGTCACCGATGATGAAGTCAGATCCAGGGTAAGTATTGAGGATAGTTACACGATAGTCGGCAACACTGAACGGACGATAGCGAGCATAGTCAGAAAGTGGATCATATGTACTAGTGTATTGCCATGTAACGGAATTATCTGTGGCAGTGCCTGCGGTATGCGTCGGAGCGACAGTACCAGACACACCAGCAACTGTACATGTATACTTGTTTCTGCCGAAGTATACGGTGTCGTCTACATCGTAAGAACGAGTTTCTGCCCAAGGATCAGCATCAGTAGGTGTCGGCCAAGGATAGTCTGCTAGATCGACTTCAATAGCAGGAGCAGCACTAATATACTGCCAAACAACAGCACCATCAGTTACTGTACCGATTTCATGGGTCGGAGCAGTAGATCCAGAGGTTGCATTGTTAGTTGCATAGTAAAGTTTGCCATCAGACCAAACTTGGTCATTTACGACATACGCTTTACCAGATTCCCAAACATCTTGGGGACGAGCAACATCAAATGAGATTTCATCGATTGTGTTCTCTTCATTTGCATCATTTTGATACAGATCGTCATTATTGAACGTACCGTAGATCTTACCAACTTTATAGGTAGTTCCAAGACCAGGATCGTCAATAGTTCCAGCAGGAGCCTCTACGATGGTGCCATATGCTTGCACAACACCATTACTGTTGACCTGTTGCAGAATGCTACCTTTCTTAAACTTAATTGCTTGATTAAAGACGAATTCTTTAACAGCGTCGATCTTCTGATAACCAGCGTCTCTAATGTAGTATTTGGGAAGAACCAGAGGTTCAATTTTCAGTTTTCTGCCCAGAGGAGTTGGAATCGTCGAAGTCTTGGACTCATAGGTATATCTGTTCTGGACAAAGGTATAAGTGCCAGGAGCAAGAGTAGATACAACATCAGAGTAGTCAAGAATCTGCAAACCAGAAGAACCAACGTTCCAAGTTGTAATTACAGGGTTTGAGATAGTATTAACAGTATATGCAATACCATCAGTCTCGAAATCCAAAGATTCGGTATTTCTAGTTCCATCAGGTGTGAAGTTGCCTCTCTTAGAGTGAAGACGATCAAACTTGATCAGTTCCAGAGCATCATTGGTTGTCGTGATTCTATAACGCTCAGTGGGAACCACCAGAGAAGATCCACTATATACTGCTCTGGGATCAACGACAATATCGTCAATATGACCCAAGAAGGTGTTACCAATCAAAGGACCACCCTGAGCAGCACCAATGGTCAGATCATTCATTACGATGTCATTTACAGTCGTCTGAGTAGCGACTTGAACGCCATCAAAGTAACAAGAGTAGACATAAGAACCAAGAGAAGGTTCTTCCTTCACCAGAGCGATATGGTGCCAATCTTGGTCCTGCATAGCAGTCCAATAAGTAGAACCAACAGACCAAACAGTAGTTCCACCGCCACCAACGGGATTTGTTTGCAGACCGATCTTACCGAAGTTGCCACTACCAGAATTACCGTCAATAATGTACTGAACATCAGCACCGAGGTCATCGACGACTGTAATCATGTTAATGGTGGGATTATTAGTGGCATGGGTGTTATCCATGCGAACCCAGAACACTGTGGTCCACTCTTCAAGCAGATTGATGTCTTGCCAGACCAAACTGTTGGTATCTTGGAATTCAAGAGATCTAGTACCGAACTTCGCTTGTGTATCACTAGAAGCGATGTTAGCAGCGTCGAAAATGGTAATTGTGCTTACCAGGTTCTGCTTAGTGTCATCAAAGGTCGGATTTGCTTGATCTTCAAATCTATGAACGATTGTTTGGACAGGATTCTGTCTGTTGGTCGCCAGAATAACATCACCAGAGTTATCCACTGCATGAGAGTGAACTTTGAAACCAACATCGTTAGCAGACTTGGAAACATTGGTAATCTTGGAAGATTCGATGGTTCCGTCGTACTTGAATCCGAAAATAGTCGCTTGTAGGTTATTATCTTCGAGTTGGGTCTCTGTGGCGACGTTAACATTGCCAAATATGTCCAGAGTGATGCCAGCGTGCTTGATCGACTCAAATGTGGTCGAAGGAGCGATGATCTTAGCAAAATCCCACTGAGGAGTTGCAACAGTCAGTCTGATTTGATCCAAAGCGATCTTGAAGAAGGCAACACCATAATTCTTGGTGCCATTCCACATATCGCAGACAAAGAACAGATCATTGTACTCATCAAGGATAAAACGAGGTCTCTGTACATCGCCACCACTTACAGCGAGACGTTTTACATAAGACATCTCGATATTTGCACCGTCATACTCCATAACACCAAACATGAGGTCGGAGTTGTCCTGATCAATGCCACAGAAAGCAACCTGGTTGTCTCCGAGGTAGTACAGTTGATGCATCTGCTCACCTTCGGTGTCAGAAGCAAACTTACGCTTCTCTACAACATCACCTTGGTTATTGAGTTGCATGACCCAGATATCGTCTGGATCAGGGGAGTTAGTGTCGGTCCAACCGCAGATATAGACTCTTTGCTCGTCATCCAGGTAGATATCACCAGCATAGTCACGTCTGGTAGAACCAGACACACCAGCAATCTCTTTCTGGAATCTTACAAGACCTTCTGGATTGTTAGCATTGTCAAGACCAGATTCATACTTAGCGACAAGGATATCAGGGTTGTAACCAGCAGTTCCTTGGGACTCGGTTTCACCAATCAAGTAAATCAGGTGATTTTCTTCGCTGGTCTCATCAAGATACATCTTCTTCCAACGTGCAGTCTTGATAGAAGCACTAGGAAGCAGTGTTCTGTCCCAAACAACGCTACCAAGGTCATTGAACTTAGCAATGAAGGCAGAACTATCACCATTGGTCTGAGTCAGTTCACCACAGACATACAGACTACGATCAGAAGCAACAATGGAGTCAAATACTTCAAAGGTAGCACCAGTAGACTCGGAAAACTCAGTAGACCAGTAATATGTCTTCTTGAATCTCTGAGGATGGGAAACGCGGATTTCTGGGGGATTCTCAGTATCATAATTGAAACCAGAGTTGATGATATCAACCTTATCAATCTTACCAGTCGTGGTATCCAGTTTGATATCCAGTTCAACGTCTTGACCCTGAGAACTGATGATCTCATAGGTCGGAGGAATTGCCTGATTGTAACCAATACCACTTTGAGTGATAGTAATCGAATCAATGCCTGTAACAACAGACATGTAGAAACGCTTATTAGTATTCTCAGTAATAACTCTGGAATTGACGATCAGTTCGTCTTGTGCAACTAGTTCGTGCTCTGTGGTGGTTGTGATTCTACCGTAGGGGATGTCATTGATGATTTCTTTTCTATACTGCGAAATACCTGCACCTTGCACAGATTCAACCTGTGCGCTAGCGCCGAAACCATCTGTTCCTGTATTGTCAAAGAATAGTGTATCGTTAACCTGATAGGAAACACCAGGATTCTCGATAACGAAACCATCGATCTGAGCATTCTCGAATTTCGTCGTCGTCTCAACTTCGATATCGACTCGGGATTCTGTCGAAACTCTTGGGAAGTAATCATAGATTTGAAGTGCTGCTTCCTCCGTCATCGCCTGATTTGTGGCGATTTCCTCAGGAGAAATGATACCATCATTATCTATATCTTCAATCTCGAAGATAATAGTGTCACCTTCACGCTCAGTGACCAGCTGGTCGGACTGTTGGTTAGGTTGACGATCAATATCGATATCAACTTCATCATAGGGATCTCTGAAACGAGACACATCAGAGGGGATGTTCTCCTGGGTTGCTTGCTGACTCAGGTTCCAAGTATCAACCACAGAGTTGAACTGAGGTCCAATAATGTAAGGGAACACAGGAAGACCTGCTTCCGATGCATCAATAGTGATGAAGTAGGCATAAATGCCATCGGGATATTCAGGTGTCTTACAGAAACGACCGTTGTAAGGATCAAGATCGCCTTCTTGGAAAGTGTATTCGTAGTCATCAACGAACTGACCAGCAGGGTATTCGGTCAGAGAAGGTCCGTCAATACGAGCAGGGTTGGGGTTAGTATCGATATCATATACAACGTTTGCTTTCAGTTTGTAAGAAGAACGCATTCTTCTGATACCACCGCCAGCATCGGTAGGATCGATGTAACCATAAGGTCCGTAGATGGGACTTCCATCAAATGCCCAACCAATAATTGGAGAGTGGGTAATAGAAGCACCAGTCTCAGTTCCTTCTTCTTTGAACTGATTGGTCTCTGGGTCGAGAATTACGTTATCACCAACCACATAGCGGAGTTCTTTGGGATCGGATACGTGAGCATACTCACCACCATACTGGTTATTGAAACCAGTGAAAACATAACCACGAGCAATATCATACTTGGAACTCAGATCATATTCCAGGTTCTTGTTCCACTGGAACACATCTGCTTCAAATGTAGCAAGTTGACCAAC